>Ga0116170_10000200_pt1 | contig 61458 bp, 64 predicted proteins | sample AD_JPNHW1_MetaG_FD_89797 | JGI IMG/M metagenome (GOLD analysis project Ga0116170, IMG submission 89797) | Active sludge microbial communities of municipal wastewater-treating anaerobic digesters from Japan - AD_JPNHW1_MetaG | ecosystem: Engineered > Bioreactor > Anaerobic > Digestate | place... | reverse complement strand
AATAAGTCGCTGCTCCACGTACGGTCGGGGTGTATTCTCCCTCCGCAAGATGGACGGACTTGCTGTGTTCCGGTCGGTTCGGGCTATGATGGCTGCACATTCAGGGGCGCTATGGAGCTGAGGGTTCTGGGCTGTTCGGGAGGCGAGGCCGAAGGGGAACGCCTGACGGGACTGCTGGTCAACGGCTGGCTGGCCATTGACGCAGGCTGCTTGACCCAGGCGCTCTCCCAGGCAGAACAAGTGCATGTGCGCCACATCTTCCTGACCCATTCACACCTGGACCACATCTGCACGCTGCCATTTTTTACCAAGAATATCTATGGCCATGTGCAGACCCCCGTGGAGATCCACGCCCTTCCCGAAACCTTGGGCGCGCTTCGGCGCCACCTGTTCAACGATGAGCTATGGCCAGATTTCTCAGTGATCCCCAGCCCAGACAAGCCCATCATCCGCTACACCGAACTGACGCCGGGGCAGCCTCACGATATTGATGGGCTTCGCATCACGCCACTGGCCGTGAACCATCTGGTGCCCTGCGTGGGCTACAAGGTGGAGGATGACCACTCGGCCTTCATCTTCACTTCCGATACGGCGGAAACGGATGAGATATACGCTGTCGCCAACCTGACGAAGCACCTGAAGCTTTTCATCACGGAGGCGAGCTTCCCCAACCACCAAGCGAGCCTGGCCGAAGCATCCAAGCACCTCACGCCCGAGAAACTGGGCCGCGAAATCAAAAAGCTGCGGCCCGGGATACCGGTGGCGGTCTTCCATCTCACGCCCGGCGACAAGCCCACGATGCTGCCAGAGATCGCGGCCCTGCACCGATCTGACGTCAGACTGCTGGCACAGGACGCCCGGTTCAACTGGTAAACGTCGCAAGCAGGATTCTTTCAACAAACGCACATCGGCCCCGAGCATGCATCACTCGGGGCCGAAATCGTTCGGGACGTTTTGTCGCTTACTTCTTGCCGCCCTTGGCAGCGGGCTTGGCCGCGGGGGCCGCTGACTTGGTGGCGGCAGCAGGTGCCGTCGCAGCGGCAGGCGTGTCGGACGCAGCATCCAGGCGCTTGCTGACCTCAGTGGTGAACGCCTTCATCCATTCCGTATCGGCCCAGGTGATCATCTGAGCGGCCTGCTCACCGTTGATAACGACCTGGAGTTTCTGCTCCTTGGCCAAGGCGTCGATGATGGGGAAAACGATGCGATTCAGCTCACCCATCACCTTCTGGTTCACCTTGTTGAATTCGCCCTGGCTGTCTTCCTGCAGCTTCTTGTATTCGTATTCGAGATCGCGCAGCTGTTTCTGGATCTGCTCGCGCCCCTGATCGCTGAGGGTCCCCGACTGGAGCTGAGACTGGAGCTTCTGGCCTTCGGCAGACTTCTGCTCGAGCTTTTCTTGAAGGTTCTTCCCCACAACTTCCAGTTCTGTGTAGACGCGCTTGGCCTTCACGCTGCTTTCGACAAGCTGGCGAAGGTTGAAGAAGGCAATGCGCGGAGCATCCTCTGCCCGAAGGGGAAGCGTCGCAAACGGAAGGGCAGCAGCAAGGGTCAATGCCGTGAATAAACGTCGCATGTATCTCTCCAGCGGAAAGGTTAATTATAGGACAGGACGATCAGAAGGTCGTGCCGATGCTGAACTGGAAGTCCGTCTTGCCTTCCGTATCCCAAGGATACGGATTGAGCTTACGAGACCAGATCATGCGCATGGGCGCAGGGCTGATGGGCAGGAAGAACCGAATCTCCACCCCCATGCTGCGCATGAGGGTTGCGTTCTTGTAGTTGAGCGACTGACCCGCCTCGTTGTAGTAGGAGGTCGGGTTACGGCTGAATACGCGCGTGCCGGGGCCCCAGGCGTTGCCAGCATCGTAGAAGAGCACCGTACGGAATTGTTCCGCGATCTTCAGGTGGTATTCGAAATTGGCGATGAACTGTTTGTTGCCACCGATGGCCAGCGGCGTACCGGTGCTATTGGTGACCGTGGACCCAATGTACCCGTAGCGGTAGCCACGGATGCTGTTCTCGCCGCCCGGACGGTACAGATCGTAGGCCGCATAGTCGTCGTTGCTCAGATTGCGCATGTACCCGTAGGACAGGTTCACGCCGAAGATGTGGCGATCTGAGATATTGGCCCACTTGGTGAAATCCCAACTCGCACGGTAGAAGGCTTTATCTGTCCCGAACTGCCAGCCGCCGTATTCCAAGCCAAAGCTCATCTTCGTGCCATTGCTGGGCTTGAATGGATGGTTCACGGTGCTATAGCTGATGGCCCAATTGATCGATGACGTCAACTGGTTGTTCAAGTCCTTATAGATAGGGCTCTGGGCTCCCTTGATGTCAATCACCCGGAAGCTGTACCCGGTGGACATGGAGGTGAAGAAGGCCCAATCCCTGGGTACATCCATGAACGTACTTAACCGGGTTCCCAAGGAAAGCCCCAGGTTCTTGCTGGTCTGCTTGTAGGCGTAGTAGAGGCCCACCTTGGAACTATCGTAATCCGTGGTGGAGTTGCCCACGCTCACCGAGAAGGAATAGGGCAGATCCTTGATGTAGGGCTCGGTGTAGCTGATGGACATGCTCTTCTGGTACTGTCCGCCCTGGTAGGCCAATGCCAGCGTCTCACCGCCGCCACCCAGGTTGTGGGTCGAGAAGGTCATGCCCAGCGTGAAGCCGTAGACGCTTCCAAAACCGCCGTTGAACATGAGTTCGTTCACACCGGCTTCCTGGCCCTTGATGGTGATGTCCACCATGGGCTTGTCATCCACGGGTTCGATCTTGGGGTCCTCGCCCTTCACATCGAAGAACCCGAGCTGCCCCATGCTGGTGAAGGAGTCCTTGAACACTTCCATCCGGAAGGGGTCGCCTTCTTTCACCAGAAGCGCGCGGCGCAGCACCTTGTCCTTGGTGGTGTCGTTGCCTTCGAAATTGATCTTGCGAATGGTGTAGATCTCGCCTTCCTGGATCTTCACGGCGACATCGACCTTCTTGACGTCGCCATCCTGCCGGACGGTCAGCGTCTTGTCGGCATGAAAGGCCACATAGCCCATGTTGCTGTAGTCTTCTTTGATCTTGCTGAGCCCCTGGGTGAGGGAGTCCAGATCGAAGGCACGCAGCTTTCCGGGTGCCAGCGGCTTTGCATCCGGCATGATGTTCAGGAATTTCGAGATGGGGGAATTGCCATCGCGACGGGCCTCGGCAATCTTCCAACGCATGTAGGTTTCGCCCTGCTTGCCGGCCATGACCTTGTCGTTACCTTCGAACTTGAGATCGCCTTCATAGAAGCGCTCGCCTTCGAGAATCGGCACCACCAGCGAGGCGCGAAGATCATACTTGGGACTCTTTCCCTGATCGACCTTCTGCTTGTTCTTGTTCAACTGGCGCGGACTGGTCTTGTCCACGATATCGATGGTGGGCTGCCCCACGAAGACATCCTTGTAGCCCAAGCGCCAATAGGCCTTCTTGATCTCCTGGATATCTTCGTCCAATATCTTGTCCACCAGCTTATCGTGGCCGGTGATCCAGCTGAACATCCAGTGCTGACGGGACTTTTTCATGATGCTGCGCAGCTTCGAACTGCTGAAGAGCTTGTTCCCGCGGAAGCTCACCTTGTAGATCTTGACCTTGCCACCTTCCTTGATGTCGAAGACAAGGCGCGACACCCCAGGGGCCATGGGTTCCAGGCTCACGTCGATCACGGGATTGCGGTAGCCCTTTTCGCCTACCTCTTCCACGATCAGACTCTTGACCTTGCGCGTGGCCTCCGGGTCGTAGACCGAATCCGGATTGATGATGAGCTTCTTTTCCTTGATCTTGTCCTTCAGGCCTGAAAGACCGACCTCACTGCCGCCACGGTAGTCCACTTCCTTGATGATGGGACGCTCGACCACGCGAATGATGAGCTTTTTGCCTTCAGGCAGATCCTCGGTTTCGAACTTGATGTCATCGAAAGCCCCGGTGGCCCAAAGGCGCTCCAGCACCACCGTGAGATCGATATTCCGGAGGTTGTCCCCCTCCTTCACGCCCGCCTTGAAAAGGACTGTGTCCGTCGGCTGCTTGATGACGCCAATCACTTCGATTTTGGTCAGGACTTCCGAATCCTGGGCCAAGGCAGGAAAGCCCGCCGCGCCGATGACGAGCGCCAGGGTGAGAAGACTGCCGCGCCCGCACATCATTCGGCGGGGCGTACGTGGACTGTTCGTGGTCATCCGCATTCGGAATCCATGGCAATGTGTAGGGCTTGAAAGAACATCCCGGCGATTTGGCGCCGGAAGGGACCAAAAAATGGAAGGGCAATACAGGAGTCAAACGCTCGAAAGCGACCTCACTCCCAAAAGAAGGCTGTTCACACCTGGGCCCCCGCGAGAGGGGTTTCGGATTCAAACAAGGCGGGCGACTCCAGGAAGGCGGGCACGAGCTTATCTCCCTCGACATCGAAACGCACGACGCCCGAAGGAACGGTCTCCTGGGCAACCATGAGTTCGGCCAAAGGATCTTCCACTTGCTTCTGGATGGCCCGACGCAGTGGGCGCGCTCCATAGGCGCGATCCCGCACGGTGGTCTTCACCAGCCAATCGCAGGCGGTGTCCGTCAACTCCACCATCAGGCGATACTTTTCAAGCGTGTGGTTCAGGTCCTTGACGAGCAATCGGACGATCTTGCGCAGTTCCTCGTCACCCAGGCGGTTGAAGACCACGATTTCATCGATGCGATTCAGGAACTCGGGCGGGAAGGTTCGCTTAAGTACCTTGATCGCATCCCCGGCCTTTGCATCAGGACGGCTGTCCTGCTCGATGAAACCGAGGCTCTTATCCGATAGCAGTTCGCGGCTGCCCACATTCGACGTCATGATAATGATGGTGTTCTTGAAGTCGACCTGGTTCCCGAACGCATCCGTCGCGATGCCGTCGTCGAAGACCTGGAGCAGCACGTTCATCAAGTCGGGATGGGCCTTTTCCATCTCGTCGAACAAGATCACGCAGTAGGGGTTGCGGCGGATGCGATCGGTCAGCAGCCCGCCTTCTTCGTAGCCGACATATCCCGGAGGGGCGCCGAGCAGCTTCGAGACCTCGTGCTTCTCCATGAATTCGCTCATATCGAAGCGGATCATCTTCTTGGCGTCGCCGAAGAGGAAGGCCGCGAGGGTCTTGGCCAGCTCGGTCTTGCCGACGCCCGTGGGGCCCAGGAACAGGAAGCTGCCCATGGGACGGTTCGGATTCTTCAGCCCGGTGCGCGCGCGACGCACGGCACGGCTGACGGCGGAGACCGCCTCCAGCTGGCCGATGACGCGCTCGTTGAGATGGACCTCCATGGAGGAGAGGTTGGCCTTTTCGTCGTTTTTCAGGGCCTTGACGGGGATGCTGGTCCACGAAGCGACCACATCCTCCACATCCTGGGGCGTGACAGGGGCGAATTTCTCGTAGTCCTCGTCTTTCGGTTCCTGCTGGGCGCCCTGAAGCTGCTCGCGGAGCTGCACTTCCTTCTGGCGCAGCAGCACGGCGCGCTCAAAGTCGCGGTTCAGAACGGCCTCGTTCATCTCGTTGATGACGCGGTGCAGTTCTTCTTCGGCCTTGGGCGTCCCGCCAGGGCCGGGGCCGACGCGCAATTTCACGCGGGCACCCGCTTCGTCCAATAGATCAATCGCCTTGTCGGGGAGGAACCGATCCGTGATGTACCGATTGGACAGATAGACGGCGGATTCGAGCGTCTCCTGGAAGTAGCGCACGCGATGGAAAAGCTCGTAGCGATTCTTGATGCCATCGAGGATGCGCAGGCTTTCGCTCTCATCGGGCGGGTTCACGTTCACGGGCTGGAAGCGCCGCACTAGGCTGCGATCCTTGTCGATGTACTTCGTGAACTCCTTGTGCGTCGTGGCTCCGATGCACTGGATCTCACCGCGCGACAGCGCGGGCTTCAGGATGTTCGCGGCATCCAGGCTGCCCTCTGCCGCGCCCGTGCCGATGATGGAGTGGATCTCGTCGATGAATAGCACCACGCCCGGATCCTTGGAGGCCTCCTGGATGATGGATTTCAGGCGCTCCTCGAACTGTCCGCGGTACTTCGTGCCGGCCACCACCAGGGATAGGTCCAGGGCGTAGATGCGCTTGTCCTGCAGGCTGGGCGGCACTGCGCCCTCGAAGATCTTCTGGGCCAGACCTTCGACGATGGCCGTCTTGCCCACGCCCGCTTCGCCCAACAGGATGGGATTGTTCTTGCGTCGACGCGAAAGGATCTGGATGATGCGCTCCACTTCCATTTCGCGGCCGATGAGATTATCGAAAATGCCCCGCTCCGCCAGCTCCGACAGATTGCGCGCGAACTCGGAAAGCAGCGGGTGCTCCTTCTTCTTCTTCGCGATCTTCTCTTCCTTGGTGGACTCCAGCAGCATTTCCTTCGCCGAGATCAGATCCGCGCCCATTTCGCGCAGCATGCGGCCTGCGAGGCAGTCCTCTTCCTTCAACATCCCGAGCAGCAGATGTTCTGCGCCGACGTGCTTGTGGTTCAGTTTGGCGCTTTCACTGGTGGCGTGCTGAAGGATGCGCTTGACCTCCTCCTCCATGGGAATGTCGATGGAGGTGCTGCTGGGTGTGAGCTTCTTGTCCTTGGGCGTGAGCGCCGCAATGAGCCGTTCCCTCAGCACACCAGTCTGGACGCCCATACGCTCCAGGAGTTGCGTGGAGGTCTTTTCGGATTCCCGGAGCAATCCCAGCAGCAGGTGGCCGCTCTGGATGCTCTCCGCGCCAAACTGGCTCGCCTCATAGCGGGCGAAGAACATGACACGGCGGGCTTTCTCTGTGAATTTCTCGAACAAGGCTCCCTCGTCGAAGCAACCCTGATCTCACGCCCCGTCATGGGGCCTGGATCGTGGTTTATCAAGGGTAACCCCATCTCAAGGCCTTGTCCTCTGCTCAACCGCGTTGGCGGCCATACGGATTTCCTGCTGGGAAGCATCCACGCACCAAAGTAATCTAGAGGGCTGGGAGTGCGTCCATGAGCAGAAACCAACCGAATATCGCCATCCTCGGTTTGCAGTGGGGAGACGAAGGCAAGGGCAAGCTCGTGGATCTGGTGGCGGCGCGCTACCAGAACGTGGTTCGTTTTCAGGGCGGTAACAACGCGGGACACACCGTGGTCGTCAATGGCCAGAGTTTCGCACTGCACCAGGTACCCAGCGGGGCCCTGCACGCTGGATGCTTCTTGCTCGTTGGCTCAGGTGTGGTGCTGAATCTTGAGGTCTTCCTGGAGGAATTGGCGCAACTTCGCGAGCGCGGCATTGATGTCTCTGGCCGCCTGCTCATGTCGGAAAAAGCCCACATCATCCTGCCCCATCACATCGCCCTGGATCATTGGCGCGAGGGCGGCGCTTCTCTGAAAATCGGCACCACCGGCCGCGGTATCGGGCCCGCCTACGAGATGAAGGCTGCGCGCATGGGCGTTCGGCTGGGCGATCTGAAGCACCCCGAATCACTGGCCGACAAGATTCGCCAAGGCTACGACGAGGTCCAGATCCGGCTGAATGGCAGCATCGCCCTGGACCCGATCGAGCAGATCGTCGAGGACCTGCTTCGCACGGCAGAGCCCCTGCTGCCCTTTATTGGAAACACCCAGGACCACCTCTTCCAAGCCTGGAAGCGCGGCGAGTCCATCCTCTTCGAAGGCGCCCAGGCCACGCTGCTGGACATTGACCATGGCACCTATCCCTTCGTGACCAGCTCGAACTGCAGCCTAGGCGGCCTGTTCACGGGCACGGGCCTTCCGCCCAAGGCGCTGGACAAGATCGTGGGCGTTGGCAAGGCCTACACGACCCGCGTGGGCGCGGGCCCCTTCCCCTCCGAACTTCAGGACGCCATCGGCGACCGGATCCGCGAAGTCGGGCGCGAGTTCGGTACCACGACGGGACGCCCCCGCCGCTGCGGCTGGTTCGACGCGCCGGTCATGGCGCACGCCTGCCGCACCAACGGCGTGGACGGCCTGGGGCTAATGAAGCTGGATGTGCTGGACGGCCTCTCCGAGATCGGCATCGTCACCGGCTACCGCGATGGCAATGGTGGCCTTACCTCCTCCCTGCCCTCCTGCGCAGGCGACTGGAAGGAGCTGAAGCCGGAAGTGAAATTCTACAAAGGCTGGACCCAGAGCACCCGTGGTGTGAGGGCCCTGAACGACCTGCCGGCGGAGGCTCGTCTATACATGGACGCCATCGCGGAGGCCTCCGAAGCTCCCATCGCCTATCTCAGCACGGGCCCGGACCGCGACGAGGGCTTCGCCTGGCCGGACCGGTTCCTCGATGGCCTCATCTAGGCCAAGTCACGAAAAGAAAGGGGAGGCTCCGGCCTCCCCTTTCTTTTGGCCCAATACAAAGCCAGGGCGCCTTCCGAAGAAGACGCCCTGGCTTTGTGCGGACTCGCTGCTACTCGGCGGCCGCTTCGACTTCCTTGGGCTCAGGCAGAACGTAGTCCACCAGTTCAATCAGCGCAGTGTCCGCGCCGTCGCCGAGGCGATGATCCAGCTTCAGGATGCGGGTGTAGCCACCGGGGCGATCCTGGAAACGGGCCTTGAACTCGGGGGAGAACAGCTTCTGCACGACAGTCTTGCTGCCGAGACGGGCCATCGCGATGCGGCGATTGGCAACGCTGTCCACCTTGGCCAGGGTGATGAAGGGCTCCACGAAGCTGCGGAGTTCCTTGGCCTTCACGAGGGTCGTCTCGATGCGCTCAAACGTAATGAGCGACGTCGCGAGGTTCTTCATGAGGGCCTTGCGCTGGTTGGTGGTGCGGCCCAGGCGCTTGCCGGAGACATTGTGACGCATGGGAATGCTCCTCTGACTTCCTGATCAAACTTCTTGTTCGATTCGCATCCCGAGGGACAGGCCGATACGAGCCAGCTCGTCCTTGATCTCCTGGAGCGACTTCTTGCCGAAGTTCTTCGTCTTCATCAGCTCAGCCTCGGTGCGCTGCACCAGCTCGCCGATGGTGGTGATGTTCGCGTTGCGCAGGCAGTTGTTGGCCCGCACAGACAGTTCAAGTTCTTCGACGGATTTGCCCAGCATGCCGTTGACGGTATCAGGGCTCAAGGGGGCCACACCGACGGACTCTTCTTCAATGGCATCCTCGTCCTGGCGGGCGAAGATCATGAAGTGTTCGCGGAGGATCAAGGCGGCGTCGCTGACGGCGTCCTTGGGGTCAACCGTGCCATTGGTCCATACCTGCAGCGTGAGCTTCTCGTAATCGGTGCTATGACCGACGCGAGCCGGCTCGACGATGTAGTTCACACGGGTGATGGGGCTGTGGTTGGCGTCCAAGGGGATGAACCCCAGACCGAGCTTCTCGTTCAGGTTGCGATCCGCAGTGACAAAACCACGGCCCGTGCTGACCTCGATTTCCATTTCCAGTTCACCGTCCTCACCGAGGGTGGCGATGTGGACGTCTGGATTGACGACTTCCACGTTCTGGTTCGTCTGGATGGAGCCTGAGGTGACAACCCCTTCGCCCTTGTGGCGGATCGTAACGATCTGGGGCGTCTGCGTGTGAAGCTTGAAAGGGATCTCCTTGAGATTCAGGAGGATGTGGGTGATGTCCTCCCAAACGCCCGGCAGGGCCGTGAACTCGTGCTGGACGCCCTTGATGCGGACATTGGTGACCGCGGCACCCTCGATGCTGCTGAGGAGAACGCGCCGCAGGGCATGTCCACAGGTGGTGGCGAAGCCACGCTCAAAGGGGTAGGCCACGAACTCGCCGTAGGTCCCCGTCTTGGATCCAACATTGACCTCGGCGAACCGTGGACGCTGGAAATCGCTGATGTTCAGCATCGCTCCCCCTTACTTGCTGTAGAGTTCGACGATCAGCTGCTCGTTGATGTCCAGGGGCACGTCTTCCCGAGTGGGGGAAGCGATGACTTGGCCCTTGAAAGCGGCGCTGTCGAGGGAAAGCCACTTGGGGATTCCACGGCCAGCCGCAGTCTCCACCGAGGACTTGACAAAGTCGTTGGCCTTCGCGCGTTCAGACAGCTCAATGCTCTGACCAGACTTGGTCTGGAAGCTGGGAATATCCACACGCTTGCCATCGATCTTCACGTGGCCGTGCATCACCAGCTGACGAGCAGCGCTGCGGCTCGGCGCGAAGCCGAGGCGGAAGATGACGTTGTCCAGACGGCTTTCGAGGAAGGCGAGCAGATTGTGGCCGGTCTGGCCCTTCTTGGCTTCGGCCTTCTCGAAATACAGCCGGAACTGCTTCTCAAGCACGCCATAGATGCGCTTGACCTTCTGCTTCTCACGAAGCTGAAGGGAGTACCCGGTGGGCTTCTTCATTTTGCCCGCGCCATGCTGGCCGGGGATCTTCCCCTTACGGGTTTCAAAGGAGCACTTCTCCTTGAAGCAGCGATCGCCCTTCAAATAGAGTTTCATGCCCTCACGGCGGCAGAGGCGGCAAACGGCCTCAGAATATCGAGCCATGTCTCTCCTCCTCTCTTATACGCGCCGACGCTTGGGCGGACGGCAACCGTTGTGGGGAATGGGGGTGACGTCGCGGATGCTCGTCACGGAAATGCCTGCAGCGTTCAGCGCACGGATCGCGGACTCGCGGCCAGCGCCGGGGCCCTTGACGCGGACATCCACAGAACGGACGCCCTGATCCTTGGCAGCTTCAGCAGCGACACCAGCAGCAATCTGCGCAGCGTAGGGCGTGCCCTTGCGCGTGCCGCGGAAGTTCTGGTTGCCGCTGGAAGCCCAGGCAAGCATGTTCCCCGTAGGATCGGAGATCGAAATGATCGTGTTATTGAAGGACGCCTGGATGTGAGCCACACCGTGGGGAACGTTCTTCTTTTCCTTCTTCTTGACCACCTTCTTTCCGGCGGTCTTGGACTGGGTCTTGGCCATATCAGTTCCTCAAACCTTATTTCTTCTTGCCGGCGACGGTCTTCCGCTTGCCCTTGCGGGTGCGGGCGTTCGTGTGCGTGCGCTGACCACGGCAGGGCAAACCCTTCCGGTGGCGCAGGCCGCGGTAGCTTCCGATATCCATCAGGCGCTTGATGTCCAGGCCGATGTTCTTGCGAAGATCACCCTCCACCGTTTCTTCGGTGGTGATGACCTTGCGAATACGACCGATTTCATCTTCGGTCAGATCGCGCACCTTGGTTCCATGGTCGACCTTGGCGCGATTCAAGATGCTGTGCGCCTTGGGACGGCCGATGCCATAGATATAGGTGAGTGCGATCTCGACGCGTTTGCCGACGGGCAGATCGATTCCAGCGATGCGTGCCATGCCGTCTCCTTAGCCTTGACGCTGCTTGTGCTTGGGGTTCTTCTTGCAAATGATGCGCACGATGCCTTCGCGTCGCACGACCTTGCAGTGTTCGCACAGCTTTTTGATCGAGGGCCTTACTTTCATGGTTTCCCCCACGTTGACGTAGTCATTACTTGAAGCGATAGATGATGCGGCCCCGAGTCAGGTCGTAGGGAGTGACCTCCACCAGAACCCTGTCGCCGGGAAGAATGCGAATGAAGTTCTTCCGCATTTTACCGCTGATGTGTGCGAGCACCTGATGCTTGTTTTCCAACTCAACCCGAAAAACCGCGTTGGGCAGAGATTCCACCACTGTGGCTTCCAGCTCAATGGCCTCTTCCTTGCTCAAGCGTTCTCCTTGAATAGCTGGACCAGGGACTCGAACACCTGGTTCGGCGCGCGATTCCCATCGACTCGCCGATACTGCGTACCACCCTGGTAGTAACCCACCAGTGGCTGGAAGGTCTTGTTGAATTCGACCATCCGGGCCTGAAAGGCTTCGGAAGTATCGTCGGCGCGGTGCTTCAGCAGACTGCCGCACTTATCGCAAACGCCTTCCGCCTTGGGAGGCATGTTTTGCAGATGGAAGATCGCTCCGCATGCATTGTTGCTGCACACACGGCGACCCACAACCCGCGCTTCCAAAACAGACTCGGGGACATCAATGTCAACCACCAGCCCCAGCTGAAGGCCCTGTGAGGAGAGGAAAGTCCCCAAGGCTTCTGCTTGTTGAAGGGTTCGTGGATAGCCATCGAACAACACGCTTCCGGTTTCGCCCTGCAGCCGCGCAAAGACGAGCCCATTCACCGTATCGTCGTCGACGAGTTTTCCTGCGGCCATAATGGCCTTGGCCCGCAAGCCAATTTCCGTCCCTTTCGAGACGGCATCTCTCAGAATATCACCCGTGGACAGGTGAATCAAATCGAATTCCTGCACCAAGCGCTTTGCCGTTGTGCCTTTTCCACAACCTGGTGCACCTAACAGAATATGAACACTCATTGGCGAGCCCCCGCAGCAGCGGCGCGGGCCAACCGGCCACCGCGAACGCGGCCCTGCTCAAGAAACCCATCGTAGTGCCGCATGATCTGATAGCTTTCGACCTGAGCAACCGTATCCAGCGCCACGCCAACCACGATCAGCAGCGAGGTGCCGCCGTAATAGAAGTTGAGGCCAGGCATATTGTTCAGGATCACCAGCGGGACGATCGAAATGACGGCGAGGTAGACCGCACCGGCGAAGGTCAGCTTGGACAAGATGCTGTCCATGAAGATGCTGGTCTCGCGCCCCGGACGAATGCCCGGAATGTATCCACCGGACTTTTTCATGTTCTCGGCCGTCTCGTCGGGATTGAAGACGATACTGGTGTAGAAGAACGCGAAGAAGATAACCGTCGCCACGAAGACCGGCAGGTAGACCCAGAAATGGGTCTGCGGGCTGATGTAGCTCGCTCCCTTGGTCAACCATTCCCACTTGAAGTACTGGGCGATGGTCGCGGGGAAGAAGATCACGGAACTGGCGAAGATCACGGGCATGACGCCCGAAGTATTGAGTTTCAGCGGAAGGTAAGAGCTCCGTTGACTGGCCATCCGGGAGGAATCCACCCGGCGAGCGTAGTGAATGGGGATGCGCCGATAGGCGTTCTCCACCAGCACCACCGCCAGTAGCACGACGATCATCGCCGCCAACAGCAACAGGTAGACACCGGGAGGCAGAGGATTTGTGTGCCGCAAGGACCCGACAAACATCGTCGAAAGTGTCTGGACGCCCTTGGGGAGTCCAGCGACGATGCCGGCGAAAATCAACAGCGAAATACCATTGCCCAGACCCCGATCAGTGATCTGCTCACCGATCCACATGATGAAGATGCTGCCGGTCGTGAGCGTGAAGGCACAGAGCAACTTGAACCCCATCGGGCTCAAACTTGAGGTCACCACGTCCGTTCCAAGGTTCCGCGCCAATGTGGCGATGCCGAAGCCCTGAACAAACGCCAGCCCCACCGTGAGGTATCGCGTCCACTGATTGATCTTCTGGCGACCAGCCTCGCCTTCCTTCTTCTGAAGGTTTTCAAGTGTGGGCACCACGGCCCCCATCAACTGCAAGACAATGCTTGCAGTGATGTAGGGCGTGATACCAAGCGCAAAGACGGAGAATTTCTTGAAGGCGCCGCCAGAGAAGAGATCCACCACATTGAGCAGATCACTGGCCTTACCCAAATTCTTCGCCAACGCCTCCGGATTGACGCCGGGAACGGACACATGCACCCCGAGCCGGTAGATCACCAGCATGACCAGCGTAAAGATCAGGCGCTTGCGAAGTTCTGGGTTCGTGAAGAGCTGGCGTAGACGATTCATCCGTTTGGACCTTTACTCTGCCGACTTCTGGCAGGGTTCCTGGATGGTGCCGCCCTTGGCCAGAATGGCCTCGCGTGCGCCCTTCGTCACGCGGTCTGCCACCACGGTCACCTTGCGAGTGAGCTCGCCAGAGGCCAGGACCACGATCTTCGAGATGCTGGCCTTGACCAGCTTCTTGTCGCGAAGGGATTCGAGGCAAACAATTTCGCCGTCTGCGAAGTGGATGGAGATGTACCCCAGGCCCACTTCCTGTGTTTCAGCCGCGAAAATATTGGTGAAACCACGCTTGGGAAGACGGCGATGCAGAGGCATCTGGCCGCCCTCGAAGCCACGCTGGGCGCTGTATCCACGGCGGGACTTCTGGCCCTTTTCGCCGCGTCCAGAGGTCTTGCCCAGACCCGAGCCCTTACCACGGCCCACGCGCTTGCGATTCTTGACTGCGCCCTCAGCGGGCTTGAGTTCATTCAATTTCATGGATTACCCCTTCACCGTGACGTCGACGAGGTAGGGAATGCGCTTGACCATGCCATGCACATTCGGCGTGTACTCGACCTCGCGGGTATCCCCCACCTTCTTGAGACCCAGGGTCTGAACGAAGGCGCGATGCTTGGGCACCGTGCAGATGGTGGAACGCTTCAAGGTCAGGACGACCTGCTTTCCGATGAGCTGGGACATTTAGGCCTCCGCCTGATCCAAACCACGGTTCGTGAAGACCGTGTAGGGATCCATGAGGTCCTGGAACCCGGCGAACGTGGCGCGAACCACATTGTGGGGGTTGGAGGAACCGAGGCTCTTGGTGAGCACATTGTTGATGCCGGCGGCTTCCATGATGGCGCGCACGGTGGCGCCAGCGATCACGCCGGTGCCCTCGGGAGCGGGCTTCAGCAGCACGGAACCGCTGCCGAAACGACCCGTGACCGGGTGCGGAATGGAGCCATTGGGCGTTACGGGTACGCGGATCATGTTGCGCTTGGCACTTTCGATGCCCTTCTTGATGGCCGAAGGAACCTCGAGGGCCTTGCCCAGGCCGAAGCCGACCTTGCCCTTGCCATCGCCGACGACGACGAGCGCGGAGAAGGAGAAGTTCTTGCCCCCCTTCACCACCTTCGTCACACGGCCAACATAGATGACCTGATCCTTGAACTCGCTCTGAGCACCCGAGTCCTGTGTGTTTTTGTTATCAGTGTACGTTGCCATTTGGGCCCCTTTCCTAGAACTGGAGCCCGGCTTCGCGGGCGCTATCGGCGAGCGCCTTCACTCGGCCGTGGTAGACATAGCCGTTGCGGTCGAAGACCACCGCTTCAATCCCCTGCTCCTTGAGCCGGGCGGCGATACGGGCGCCCACTGCCTTGGCGGCAGCGATATTAGCGCCACACTTCAACTCTGCGCGAAGCTCCTTTTCCAGGCTGGAGGCGGAAGCCAGGGTGACACCGTTGGCGTCGTCCACGGCCTGGACATAGATGCGCTTGAGGCTCTTGAAAATCGTGAGGCGAGGACGCTCGGCGGTGCCGGAAATGCGACCGCGGATGCGAGCCTTGGTTTTCTGGCGGCGAAGTTTGAGGTCGTTTGACATGGTTTCCCCTTACTTCCCGGTCTTGCCGGCCTTGCGGCGGATGACTTCGCCCGTGTACTGAACGCCCTTGCCCTTGTATGGCTCGGGCTTGCGGAACTTGCGGATATCGGCGGCCACCTGGCCCACCAACTGGCGATCGATGCCCGTCACCACCACATGCGTGCCCTTGTCGACAGCAATGGTGATGCCGACAGGCGCATTGTAGATGATCGGGTGGCTATAGCCGAGATCCAGACGAAGGGCAGCGCCCTCCATGGCGGCCTTGTAGCCGACGCCGACGATATCGAGTTCCTTCTTCCAGCCTTCCGTAACACCGAGAACGGCGTTATTCAGAAGGGCGCGAGTGAGTCCGTGATAAGCACGGTTCTGCGCCACGTCATTAGGACGTGCGACGGAGATGGAATCGGCCTGAATATCAAGGGTGATCCCAGAAGGGATGGGGCAATTCAGCTTGCCCTTGGCACCCTCGACCACGGCCTCGGCCCCGTTGACAGTGACTTTGACGCCTTTCGGCAGCGTCACGGGCTTTTTTCCGATGCGAGACATGGTTGAATCCTTGGAATGAGTTGACGCGATGGTTTACCAGACGTGGGCGAGGATCTCGCCGCCCAGGTTCTGCTTGCGGGCTTCCTTGCCAGTCAGCAGTCCCTTAGGGGTGGACAAGATCGCCACACCCAGACCGCCATTGACATCGGCAATCTCCTTGACGCCAGCGTAGACACGCAGGCCAGGAGAAGAGATGCGCTTCAGACCGTGAATCACGGACTCGCCGCCCTTCACGTACTTGAGCTGAACAATGATGAAGTCGCGGCCTTCATGTTCCACGGTCTTGTAGCCGTGAATATAACCCTCGTCCTTCAGGACCTGCGAGAGGCGGGCCTTGAGGCTGGAAGCGGGCACGACAACAGCATCGTGCTTCGCCATGATGCCATTACGAATACGCGTGAGATAATCAGCAATTGGATCGGTGTGCATGGTTTCCTCTAACCTGTTTACCAGGAGGACTTCTGAACGCCGGGAAGATCGCCAGCGAGGGCGTGCTTCCGGAAGCAGAGACGACAGAGTTCGAACTTGCGCATGAAGCCACGGGGACGTCCACAGACCTTGCAGCGATTGCGATGCTGGGTCGAGAACTTGGGCTTGGAGGCGTCTTTGTATCGCTTGGCAATGCGAGCCATGGATTCTCCTCGCTATTTACGGAAGGGCAAGCCGAGGTTGGACAACAGCGCCCGCGCTTCGGCATCAGTGGGAGCAGAGGTCACGAACGTGATGTTCATGCCCTTGATCTTTTCGACCTTGGAGTAGTCGATTTCCTGGAAGATCAGCTGATCCTTGAGCCCCAGGGTGTAGTTGCCACGGCCGTCAAAGGACTTCGTGGGCACGCCACGGAAGTCGCGGACGCGAGGCAGGGACAGACTCACCAGGCGATCAAAGAAATCCCACATGCGGGAACCACGCAGGGTCACCATGCACGCGATAGGCATGCCCTGGCGCAGCTTGAACTGAGCCACGCTCTTCTTCGCCTTGCGGACCACAGCCTTCTGACCAACGATGGCCGTCAGCTCCTCGACCGCCACATCCAGCACCTTGATATTCTGGATGGCGTCGCCCACGCCCATGTTGATGACGATCTTCTGGAGCTTGGGCACCTGCATTGCGCTGGTGTACCCGAACTCCTCTTTCAGCTTCGGCGCAACTTCGGCACCATAGCGAGCCTTGATGCGGGGTTCCGCAACGTTCGGCATCAGTTTCCTCCATTTCCGGGGGACGGCTATGTCCCACGGGTTCGGGAGAGCGGAAGGGCTTGGTATCCGGCGGTCCGGTCCGTTTCCTTCCAGCCTCATGATTTTCAAATGCTCCGCACGCGAAGATCCGCGGGCGGAAGGATCAGTATCCTACAAATCTCTTCAATCGCAACACAATTCTCATAAAGAAAACGCCCGGGAAACCCCGGACGTTTTCTTTACAGCCTTGAGCTACTTGCTGGAAAGCTTGCGGACCGGCTTCTGGGTCGCAGGGTCCACGCGCATCACGTTGGATGCGTGGATGGAACCTTCCTTCGCGATGATGCCGCCGCCTTCGCCCGTCTGAGGGTTGGGCTTGGTGGCCTTCTTCACGAGGTTGACATCAGCGACGACAACACGATTGGTGGCGGGGCTGACCTTGGTGATCTGGCCGCGCTTGCCCTTGTCCTTGCCGGCGATGACCTGGACTTCGTCGCCCTTCTTGAGCTTCATCTTGGTCGTGTTCGCCATTACAGCACCTCAGGAGCGAGGGAGACAATCTTCATGTACTTCCGCTCGCGGAGTTCGCGCGCCACGGGCCCGAAAACACGGGTGCCCACGGGCTCGCCATCCTTCTTGATGATGACGGCAGCGTTCTCGTCGAAGCGGATGTAGGATCCGTCCTTGCGGCGGAAGGCCTTGCGCTGGCGGACGATGACCGCCTGAACGACGGCCTTACGCTTGACGGTTCCGCCGGGGATGGCTTCCTTAACGGAAGCGGTGATGACATCGCCGAGCTGCGCGATTTTGCCGACACCGCCGCCCAAAGGCAGGATGCAGCAAATTTTCTTCGCGCCTGAATTGTCGGCGACTGTGAGCGTGGTTCCCATCTGGATCATTTGGGCTCCTTACTCGCCAGCCTTCTGAACGATCTCAACGACCGCCCAGCGCTTGCGCTTGGACAAGGGACGGGATTCCACGATTTTGACCACATCGCCGATCTGCGCGGTGTTGCCCTCGTCGTGGGCCAGGAATTTCTTCGTCTTTTTGACAGTGCGCTGGTAGAGCGGGTGCTGGAACTTGCGCTCCACCACCACCACCACGGTCTTGTCGGCCTTATTGGAGACCACCACGCCGCTGCGGATCGTCTTTTGTTCTAGGCTCATGTCTCTACCTCACTGGGCCAGCTTGGTCTTGAGGGCGGACTTCACGCGCGCCAACTCACGACGGGTCTTGCGGATCTCGGCGGTGTTCTCCACCTGACCCACCGCATGCTGGAAGCGCAGGGTGAATCGCTTGGCGGCCAGATCGGCCTCCAGCTGCGCCAGCTCCTCAATACTCTTGCCGACCAGTTCGTTGAACGGTTGCTTCTTGCTCATCTCATTCCTCCGGCGGCGTGCGCGTGATGAATTCAGACGCCACGGAAAGCTTCTGCTGGGCGAGCGCGAAGGCGGCCTTGGCGACCTCTTCTTCCACGCCTTCCATCTCGAAGAGGACGCGACCGGGGCGAACCACGGCAACCCATCCATCGGGAGTGCCCTTGCCGCTACCCATGCGGGTTTCAGCGGGCTTGCTGGTCGTCGGACGATCCGGGAAAATGCGGATCCAGATGCGACCCCCGCGCTTGATGTAGCGCGTCATGGCGATACGGGCGGCTTCGATCTGCCGGTTGGTGACCCAGCAGTGTTCCAAAGCCTTCAAGCCGTAGTCGCCGAAGGAGAGGTCGTTCCCGCGCGTGGCGACGCCGCGGGTCCGGCCCTTCTGTACCTTGCGGTTCTTAACTTTATTCGGCATCAACATGGGTTCACCTCAGCGCTTCACGGTTTCGAGGGCCGCTTCACCCTGGTTCACCCACACCTTGACACCGATGATGCCGTAGGTGGTGTGGGCTTCAGCGAAGCCGTAATCCACGCCGGCGCGGATCGTCTGGAGTGGCATCTGACCCGAGAGGAAGTCCTCGGTGCGGGCGATCTCGGCGCCATTCAGGCGGCCGGAGACCTTGATCTTGAATCCGCGGGCGCCGAAGCGGATCGCGGCTTCCTCGGCCTTGCGCATGGCACGGCGGAAGGCGATGCGGCGCTCGAGCTGCTGAGCCACACCTTCGGCCACGAGCTGGGCGTCCACTTCGGGCTTCTTGATCTCCTGGATATCGACGCTCACGGGACGCTTCAGGCGAGCCTGCAGCTCTTCACGGAGCTTGTCGATCTCGGCGCCCTTACGGCCGATGACGATGCCGGGGCGGGCGGTGAAGATGCGAACCGTCACCTTGTCGGCAGCGCGCTCGATGTCGATCTTCGACACCATGGCGTTCAGGCCGTGGAGTTGGGCCTTGAGTTCCTTGCGGAGCTTCAGGTCCTCATGCAGCAGCGTCGCGTACTCGCGCTTGGCGAACCACTTGCTGTGCCAGTTCTTGTTGAAAATGACGCGGAATCCGTACGGATGAACTTTCTGGCCCATGTCTATTCCTCCCGACCCAGCTGGACCGTGATGTGGCACGTGCGCTTCTGCACGCGGTAGGCGCGGCCCATAGGCGCAGGGCGCACGCGCTTCATGCGGAAGCCCTCGTCCACGAAAGCGGTCTTAACGATCAGCTCATCAGGATTGACGGCGGGATCCTTGTCAATGGCGTTGGCAACGGCGGAATCAAGCAGCTTCTTGATGGGCGCCGCGGCATACTTCTTGGTGCTGAGCAGCACCCACTGAGCTTCACCCACCTTCTTGCCGCGGATCAGATCGATCACGAGGCGAGCCTTCTGGGCGGAACCCCGAAGGTGGCGGATGGTAGCGCTGGAGACGATAGCGGTCATAATCACTTCCCCTTCGCCTTGGCGTCTGACTTGCCGGCATGGCCGCCAAACTTGCGGGTGAGCGCGAACTCGCCCAGCTTGTGGCCAACCATGTTGTCGGAGACGTAGACGGGAATGAACTTGTTGCCGTTGTGGACGGCGAGGGTCAGGCCGATCATCTGGGGCACCACCGTGGAACGACGCGACCAGGTCTTGATCACGCGCTTGTCTTGAACGGCCTGGGCCGTCTCGACCTTCTTCAACAGGTGGGCATCAATGAATGGCCCCTTCTTGAGCGAACGTGCCATGGGTTACTCCTAGTTGATCCGCTTGACGATGAACTTGCTGGTCCGCTTGTTGCTGCGGGTCTTGTAACCACGCGTGGGCTGACCCCAGGGCGTCACAGGGTGACGACCACCGGAAGTGCGGCCTTCACCACCACCATGGGGGTGATCCACAGGGTTCATGACCACGCCGCGAACCGTCGGGCGGATACCCAGCCAAATCTTGCGACCAGCCTTGCCCAGGGCGACGTTTTCGTGCTGAAGATTGCCCACCTTGCCGACAGTGGCCGTGCACTCCAGATGGATCTTGCGGATCTCGCCGGAGGGCATGCGCAGCTGTGCGTATTCGGCGTCCTTGGCCACAAGCTGAGCAAAGGCGCCAGCGGCGCGGGCGATCTGGCCACCCTTGCCGGGCTTCAACTCGATGTTGTGCAGCTCGGTGCCGAGGGGAATGGCCTTGAGGGGCAGCGTGTTGCCGACCAGGATGTCAGCGTTCTTGCCGGCCAGGACGGTGCGGCCAACTTCCAGGCCATCGGGGGCCAGGATGTAGCGCTTCTCGCCATCCGCGTAGACCAGCAGCGCGATGCGCGCGGTGCGGTTGGGATCGTATTCGATCGTCGCGACACGGGCGGGGATATCCACCTTGTCCCGGCGGAAGTCGATCACGCGGTAGCGACGCTTGTGACCACCGCCGATGTGGCGGGTGGTGATGCGGCCGTTGTTGGTGCGGCCGCCGGTCCGGTTCAGTTTGGCGATCAGCGAACGCTCGGGCTTATCGGAGGTGATCTCCTCGAAGCCCTGCTTCGACATGCCACGCTGACCAGGGGTCGTGGGCTTGAGCAGCTTGATGCTCATGGTTGCTTGCCTCAAAAATTGACGGGCGATAGTGGCAATGCTTGTCCGCCCGTATGTGATTAGGGAAAGGCTTCGCCGAAACTACTCGGCCGCGGAGACCTGGCCTTCGGCCAGTTCCACGTAAGCCTTCTTGAGAGCACCGGTGGTGCCCAGCCAGCGGCCCAGACGCTTGGTCTTGGCCGGGATGGTGACCGTCCGGATCGACTTGACCTTGGCCTGCAGCAGCAGTTCCGCGGCTTCCTTGATCTGGTGCTTGGAGGCCCAGGTGGCCACCTCGAACACCTGGACATTGTTTTCCCGCAGGATCTGGCCCTTCTCGGTGAGCAGGGGCTTGCGGATCACTTCGAAGATCTTGGTCATGGTTTCACCACTTCCTGCAGAGCCAGGATGGCGTCCTTGGAGAACACGACCTGGTCGTACTTCAGAAGGTCATAGACGTTGACGCCCAGGCTTTCGACGGTCTGGACCTTGGGATTGTTGCCCGCAGCCAGCGTGGTCTTCTCGGAAGCCTCGGTGCCCACCAGCAGCGCGCTGCCAGAGATGCCGAGCTTCGCAAGGGTGGCCGCGAAAGCCTTGGTCTTGTGACTATCGACGCTCCACGCCTCGACCACCAGCACCTGGCCGGCGGCGAACTTGACGGACAGCGCGTTGCGCAGGGCGGAACGACGAGCCTTCTTGGGGAAGGCGTAGTTGTAGCTGCGGGGACGGGGGCCATGAACGGTGGCACCGTGGCGCCACAGAGGGCTGCGCACGGAACCGATGCGAGCGCGACCGGTGCCCTTCTGCTTCCAGAGCTTCTTGCCGGAGCCGGAGACCTCGCGCTTGTCCTTCGTCTTGGCCGTGCCAGCGCGGCGCTTGGCCAGGAAGTGGCGAACCGCTTCCCAGATCAGGTGCTTGTTGATGTCCTCGAGCTTGAACACCTCGGGGAGAAGATCCACAGAGCCGACCTGTTTGTTGTCGAGATTGACGACGGGATGCTGAATGACGGCCATCTTACGCCTCCTGCTTGATGACGACGTAGCCGCCCTTGGGCCCGGGGACCGCGCCCTTGATGAGCAGCAGATTGTTCTCTGTGTCCACCTTGGCGATTTCAAGATTGCGAACCGTGACCTGCTCGCTGCCCATGTGGCCACCCATGCGCATTCCCGGCCAAACGCGGCTGGGATAGGAGCTGCCACCGATGGAACCGGGCGCGCGATGGAACATGGAGCCGTGGGTCGCGCGACCACCCTTGAAGCCATGACGCTTCATGACGCCCGCAAAGCCCTTACCCTTGCTGATGCCGGTCACATGAACCTTGGCCTTTTCCTCGAACTGGTCCACCAGGACACTATCGCCTTCCTTCGCAGGATCGGCGGCGTCCACCTTCAGCTCGCGAAGCACACGGACAGGCGCCACGCCATGCTTCTCGCAGTGACCCTTCTCAGCCTTGCTGGCACGCTTGCCGCCCTGAGGATCGACATAGCCCACCTGAACAGCCTCATAGCCATCCTTGGCGGACGTCTTGCGCTGCACGACCACACAAGGACCCGCCTGGATAACCGTCACGGGGACGACCTGGCCCTTCTCGTTGAAGATCTGGGTCATGCCCAGCTTCTTGCCGATGATTCCTTTTGCCATTGTCTACACCCCTCCCCTTACCGGTTTCCCTGACGGCTGAACACCTTAATCTCCACATCAACGCCAGCGGGAAGATCCAGCCGCATGAGAGTGTCCACGGTGTTCTGCGTGGGGTTGAGGATGTCGAGCAACCGTTTGTGAGTGCGCTGCTCAAACTGATCCCGCGCCTTCTTGTCGACGTGGGGAGAGCGGTTCACCGTGTACTTGGCGATGCGCGTCGGAAGAGGGATCGGTCCCGCAACCTGGGCGCCCGTACGCTTGGCGGTGTCCACGATCTCGCGCGTGGACTGATCCAGCAGACGGTGATCGAAGGCTCGCAGACGGATGCGAATGTTATCTTTCATGTTCACTCCATTGGGACGAACAACACCGGAAACGGGGCCGTCCATAGATGTGGGGCGATGGTCGCCCGTATTTTTGTGTTCCATTCACAGGAACACGGCCAACCAGAATAGCAAAAGCCAGTGCAAATGCAATGGCTTTTTTGGTTTTCAAGCTTCCGGGGCCGAAGCCCCGGGAAAGCGACGTATCAAGAGGCCGGTGTTGATGAAATGGCCTCGCCTCCCGCAAGAGGCTGTGAACAGCTCGCCCGGGACCGGAGTCCCGGGCGTCATGCGAATAACTACTTGGTGCCCTTCGCCTTGGCGATGATCTCTTCCGCAACATTGCGGGGAGCTTCTTCGTAGTGGCTGAACTGCATCGTGTATGTGCCGCGGCCCTGGGTCATGGAGCGCAGGGTCGTGGAGTAGGCGAACATCTCGGCGAGGGGCACCTTGGAGGTGACCACCTTGACGCCCGAACGGTCTTCCATGTTCTCGATGCGGCCGCGACGGCTGTTCAGGTTGCCAATCACGTCGCCCATGTAGTCCTCGGGGACTTCCACTTCAACGGCCATGATGGGCTCGAGCAACACGGGCTGAGCCTTTTCGCAGCCCGCCTTGAACGCCATCGAACCGGCGATCTTGAACGCCATTTCGTTGGAGTCCACCTCGTGGTACGAACCATCGTAGAGCGTGACCTTGACGTCCACCACGGGGTAGCCCGCAAGGATGCCGGAGTTCAGGGCTTCCTGGATGCCCTGGTCCACGGGCTTGATGTATTCCTTGGGAACCACACCGCCCACGATGGCGTTGACGAATTCGTAGCCCTTGCCGGTTTCATTGGGCTCGACCGTGACGCGGACGTGGCCGTACTGGCCGCGGCCACCGGTCTGGCGAACGAACTTGCCTTCGGCATCGGTCTTCTTGCGGATGGTTTCGCGGTAGGCCACCTGGGGCTTGCCCACGTTGGCCTCGACCTTGAACTCGCGCATCATGCGATCCACGATGATCTCAAGGTGCAGCTCGCCCATGCCGGCGATGATGGTCTGACCCGTCTCGGCGTCGGTGTGAACCTTGAAGGTGGGGTCTTCCTGGGCCAGCTTGCCCAGCGCAACGCCCATCTTCTCCTGGTCGACCTTGGTCTTGGGTTCGATGGCCACCTGGATCACGGGATCCGGGAAGTCCATGGATTCGAGGATCACAGGATGAGCCTCGTCACAGATGGTCTCGCCCGTGAACACATCCTTGAAGCCCACGGCGGCGCCGATATCGCCCGTGCGGACTTCTTCGATGTCCTCGCGCTTGTTGGCGTGCATCTGCAGCAAGCGACCGATGCGGTCCCGACGATGCTTGTTGGAGTTGTAGACCGCGCTGCCCGCAGCCATGACGCCGGAGTAGACGCGGATGAAGGACAGGCTGCCCACGAAAGGATCGGCCATGATCTTGAAGATCAGGGCGCTGAAGGGCTCTTTGTCGTCGGCCTTGCGCTCGATGGCATTCCCATCCATATCCACACCCTTGATGGCGGGAATATCCAGAGGGCTGGGCATGTAGGAAACCACGGCGTCGAGCAGGGGCTGGACGCCCTTGTTCTTGAACGCGGAACCACAAGTCATGGGCGTGAACGCGAGTTCAACGCAGCCCTTGCGGATGCCGTCACGGATCTCAACCTCGGTCAGCTCTTCGCCACCAAGGTACTTCTCCATCAGCACTTCGTCCGTCTCGGCGACCATCTCGATCATGTGCTCGCGCCACTTCTTGGCTTCATCGAGCAGATCCGCGGGAATCTCGCCATGAATGACCTTAAAGCCCTTGTCCCCTTCATCGAAGGTCAGGGCCTCCATGGTCACCAGATCCACAACGCCCTTGAGGGAATCCTCGGCGCCGATGGGAATCTGGATGGGCATGGGCTTGGCATGAAGACGCGTCTTCATCATCTCGACGACGCGATAGAAGTCCGCACCCACGCGGTCCATCTTGTTCACGAAGGCGATGCGGGGCACACCGTACTTGTCAGCCTGACGCCACACGGTCTCGGACTGGGGCTGAACGCCACCCACGGCACAGAAGACGGCGACGGCGCCATCCAACACGCGCAGGGAACGCTCGACTTCGGCCGTGAAATCCACGTGGCCGGGCGTATCGATAATGTTGATGCGGTGTTCGACGCCCTTATAGTTGCCGGTCTCGGGCGTCCAGGCGGCGGTGATGGCAGCAGACGTGATCGTGATGCCGCGCTCCTGCTCCTGAACCATCCAGTCCGTGGTCGCCGCGCCTTCGTGCACTTCGCCGATCTTGTGGATCTTCCCGGTGTAGTACAGGATGCGCTCGGTGGTCGTCGTCTTCCCGGCGTCGATGTGCGCCATGATGCCGATGTTGCGGTAGCGATCGAGGGCAGTGGTGCGAGCCACGGGATCCTCCTTCATGGATCAAAAAGCAAGTTGAAACGAAACAAAAGTGCGGGCCGATCGTTGGCTGATCGGCCCGAAATCGAGAGAACGCAGCCTACCAGCGGAAGTGAGCGAAGGCCTTGTTGGCTTCAGCCATCTTGTGAACGTCGTCCTTCTTCTTGATGGACGCGCCACGGAAGTTGATGGCGTCCAGAATCTCGCCCGCCAGCTTGTCGCGCATGGTGCGCTCGCCGCGGCTCGCAGAATAGAGCTTCAGCCAGCGCATGGCCAGAGACTGGCGGCGCGCCTGGGCAACCTCGACGGGCACCTGATAGGTGGCGCCGCCCACACGGCGAGACTTGACCTCAACAGAGGGCTTGATATTGTTCAGCGCCTTCATGAAGCCCTCGAGAGCGTCCTCGCCGGTCTTCTTGGCGACGATCTCAAGCGCTCCGTAGATGATGCGCTCGGCCGTGGCCTTCTTGCCGCACTCCATCAGGACGTTGACGAACTTGGAGATGACGATGCTGTTGTAGACGGGATCCGGCAGGATCTCACGCTTGGTAGGGGTGGAACGACGGGACATGTTCTATCCTCCTACTTCTTCTTCGCGCCAGCAGCGGCAGCGCCGGCCTTGGGCCGCTTCGCGCCGTACTTGGAACGGGACTGGTTGCGACCATTCACACCCGTGGCGTCCAGGGTGCCGCGCACGACGTGGTAGCGCACACCGGGGAGATCCTTCACGCGGCCACCGCGGATGAGCACGATGCTGTGCTCCTGCAGATTGTGGCCAACGCCGGGGATGTAGGTGGTGCACTCGATGCCGTTGGTCAGACGAACACGGGCCACCTTGCGGAGCGCGGAGTTCGGCTTCTTGGGCGTGGTGGTGAAGACGCGCGTGCACACGCCGCGCTTCTGGGGGCAAGCGTCAAGCGCGGGGCTCTTCGTCTTGTTCTCGTAAGTCGACCGCCCTTGGCGGATCAGCTGGTTGATGGTTGGCACTCCAACCTCCTGAAGAAGGCGCCTTGATGCGCCTGGACCCGAGAGGTCGAACACTCGCAAGCGCCGACGTCGGATGGATATGAAACACCGGCCCCGGACACGGGGCAGGAACCATCTAGCCTAGCAAAGCCTTGTCATCTGTCAAAGAAAGATTCCCAAGAGGCCTCAATGATTGTGGGCACATCCCGCGCAGCATCCCCCGCCCATCGCCGGAGCTGGGGTCGCGGGTGCCGCAGGAGCGGTGGCCGTGTTGCCGCTGGCGCTGTATCCCTGCGCGTACCAGCCTCCCCCCGCAAGGTTGAACGCCACGGTGGAAAGCTGTCGCTTCATCCCGTTGGTCGCAGCGCACTTGGGGCAGTCGTGTTCCATCGCGGCGGAAAAGCTTTCGAGTTTCTCTTCGGCTCCGCCGCAGGCTTCGCAGCGATATTCGTAGAGCGGCATGGCATCCTCTTTGTCAACGGCTTGACGCCGGAACCTTCCATTCTACTAGGATGCACCATGACGTCACTCGATCGTTTCTTCCGATCGCCCGAGGCCTTCCAGCGCGCCTTTCCCGCCCGCCCCAAGGCCCTGTGCTTCACCAATGGCTGCTTTGATCTCATCCATCCGGGCCACGTGAAGTATCTGGAGGATGTACGCGCCCTGGGCGATTTCCTGGTGATTGGACTCAACAGCGACGCCAGCGTGGCGCGACTGAAGGGCCCCAGCCGTCCGCTGCAGAACGAGGAAGCGCGGGCCATGGTGCTGCTGGGCCTGCGCAGCGTGGACGCCGTGGTGCGATTTGACGAGGACACGCCGCTGGAGCTGATCCAGGCCCTGCAGCCCGATATCCTCGCCAAGGGCGGCGACTACACGCCGGAAACCGTGGTGGGGCGCGAGATCGTGGAAGCCAGGAATGGAAAGCTGGTGCTGATCCCGTTCCTTCCGGGACACAGCACCAGCACCATCGAACGCCGCATCAAAACCGGACGCGGCGTCACGCTCGAATGATCGCTACTTGAAGGTGTTGATCAGGATCGCCAGCGGCGTCAGCGCCTGCAGATTCTCCTGCCAGGTCACATCACGACGAATCCGCTGCGGCACCAGCACCGCGTCGCCCGGCTCGACGGAGCGATGGCTCACCCAGGTGTCGACGATCCGCCCATTGGCCTTCATCAGGCGCACCGACCCCTTATCCGCATTACGCGTGTATCCGCCTGCGCGCTTGACGAGATCGCCGACCGTCATGCCGCTTTCCGCCTTGTAAGCGGCAAAGGGGCTCGCCGTCTCCCCGATCACATAGACCGTCGAAGTCTTGGTGGGGAAAACGATTTCATCGCCATCCTGGAGTTCAAGATCCCCATCTTTGCCCTTGGCCAGCAGACTAGGCACATCCACCACCAACCGACTCAGGCTGCCAGTTTCCAGGCCATGCAGCAAGGGGCTGTTCTGAAGAGCGCCCGAGGTCGCGTTCCGCTTCGTCTCATTCAAGCGCGACAGCGTTTCATTCAATCCGTTCGATGTGGGATCGGACATTTCAATCCCGGAGAGTTCCGCAGCCTTGGCCTTCTCGGGATCCCCGTCACCCATCTTGCGCAGGAACACCGCCGCCTGGGGCATGGCTTCGTCCGTCAGGCCACCCGCGCGCTCCACCACCTCCCGCAGCGTCGTCTTGTTGGATTCCAAGGCATAGACGCCCGGACGCTTCACCTCGCCGCTGAGCTTGATGGAGCGCATGGGGCGGTAGTTCGGCTTCGCGTAAACGCTCAGCTGGTCGAAGGGCTCCAGCAGGGGATTGATCGCGTCATCCTTCAGATCCACGGGACTGCCGTCCTCGGTGGACAGCAGGCGCGCCAGGTCCAGACGCTTGATTTCCGTGGCGCGACCCTCGCGCACATGGGCCAATTCCGCCACCATCCGGTCGGCGTTGCGCTTGGGAAGTCCCGCCCGGAACAACAGATCGGAGGCGCGCATCCCCGCCAGGAATTCAAAATTTCCGGGACGCTGCACGGGGCCCATGGCGGACACCACCTTGCGCAAGCGCAGATCGTCCGTGCGGTACAGATCCACGCGATCGCGATCCTCCAGGGCCAGATTGTGTGCGGGATCGCCGTTCAGCGCCTTGGCCACATCGAAGGCCAGGAAGCGCTCCGTGCCATCGGGCAGGGTCCGGGTGATCTCGCCGCGGCTCAGATAGGTGTTCGGCAGGATCTGGCTATCTCGCTTCAGCAGATCGCCCACGTGCAGGCCTTCGGTGCGAGCGAAGTCACCCGTCGCCCGCGCCCAACCAGCGACCTTCACGACATGGGAAACGCGGTCCTGCAGCGGCAGGGCGGAAAGCACATCGCCTCGCCGCATCTCCGGCGCGGCCTTGCCATCGCCGTTCAAGGCCACATCCAGGGCCGTCCAGGCACCGCTGGCATCCAGGCGGCGCAGACTCAGACGATCCGGAGCCCCGCCCACATCCACGCCCCCGGCAAAATGCATGGCATCCACCGCCGTCTCACCAGGCAGCAGTTCGAACTGCATGCGGGGCGCGACGCCATCGATCTGCCAGCGGACCAGCCATTTCGGCTTGCCGCTCGTCTCGTCGGGAAGTTCGTCGGGATCATCGATGCGATGATCTCCGCGGGCGCTGGTTTTCATGGACTGGAGCTGCCGCGTCAGGAGCTCCAGATGTTGGCGAAGCTTCAGGGGATCCATCGGAAGTGGCTCCTCCCCTTTGTCCTCTCCCTGGGCGCTCCCCATGCGCTGGACATCATTGTTCGTGGACCAGAGGCCCGCCAGGCCTGTCTTCTTGGCCGGTTTCGAAGGCTCCGAGGAAGCCGGAGCGGCCACCGAAGCGCGCGACTGCCCCTGGGCAATGGCCGTCCGGGCTGCGGCATCCTCCATCCGGATGTTCTCCAGGAGCTCTTGAACCCGCTGGATGCGCAGCCTCAGTTTGCGTTCCTCTCGACTATCCTCAGGATGCTCCTCGTCAAGCTGCAGCCCTCCGTCCAACAGACGGCGCTGGGCCTCCTTGGCTTCCAGATCCTTTGTTGCCGCAGCCGTCACGCGGGTGAACGCGCCTTCCAGCAGGACCGTATTGATGGCCAGGGGCACAAAGATGGTGTCGCCGTTGGCCAGGTAGAAGTTGGCGTTGCCCAGGCCTTCCGCCCGAAGTGGATAGAGATCCAAGGCGTGGACCATCTTGCCGCCCCGCAGCACCTTGATCTGCCGATAGCTGCCGATGGCCGTGGGGCCGCCGGCCTGCGCCAGCACGTTCACCAGGCTGCTCAGGCTGGGGACCACGTAGGAGCCGGGCTTGTAGACTTCGCCGGCCACCAGCACGCGCACCTCGCGCAGCTTCATCGCCTGGAGATCCACCGTGGTGTTGGAGAACTGCCGACGCACCATGGATTGAACGGCCTCCCGGGCCTTGGCCAGGGAAAGGCCGCCCACCTTGACGGAGCCCACGTTGGGAATGATGAGCATCCCGCGACCATCGATCTTCGCCGGCGATTCGAAGGTGGCGCTTCCGAAGGCGTGGAGATTGAACTGATCGCCCGTCCCCACCACATATTCATCCGACACGCCGCCATCCGTGGAGGAGGCCCCCCGCTGGCGAAGTTCGAACAGATCGGCCGCAAAGCGGCGCGGTCCGCGCTCCTGGGCCTTCAACTTCCGGATCTCCTCGTCCAGGCGCTGATCTTCCAACGTGTTGGCCGGATTCTGCGCAGTGGAAGCATCCGTCGTCGGAAGCGTACTCCGCCCTGGCAGAGGACTGGCGCCCCCGGCTCCCAGTCCAAACCCCGCCGTCGCCCCGGAGGTCGCGGCCCCACTTGCCTTCATGGACTGAAGCATCGTCTGGGCATCCTGGGCAATCAGTCCCAGAGCCCCGAGCATCAAACACGAACGCTTTGCCAAACCAGCCATCACAATCCTCTTTTGCAGTGAATCCCGAATTGGTAATGGTATCGAACCGCGCCGGAACCGCCATACTCGAAGCTTGATGCTGATTTCTCTCCAGACCCCATTCCCGAGCGAAGTGCCCCTCTTGGGCGCGCTCGCCTTGGCCATGGGGATCGGTTCGCTTTGGCATTTCACGAAGGCCTGGCGGAGCTCTCGAAGGCTGCGAAGGGCCGAACACCTGTGGTTCAGCGGACAGCCCGCCCAACGCGTAATGTCCGCACTGGGGCCCCAAGGTGCCTTGACCTTTGATGGGGGAGAACTGGGATCGCGCCGCCACCATCTGCGCGGATTGGCGCTCTTCGCCCTGGGATTCCGGGAACAGGCCCGCACCGCATTCAGGGCATCCGCGCTGCTGCGGCTGCCGTTCTGGCAGCGCTGGCTTCTCCGCTTCTATTTCCGCTGCGTGCTGGGCCGCAAGGGGAACCGGGCCCAACGCCTGGGGCTTTGGCTGATGAAGATCGCGCCCGGCGTCGCCGGCCTGCGCCAAACCATCGCCCTTCAAATGCTGGACGCGGATCCAAGGTGCGCCTGGCAGATTCTGGTCGAGACGGTGCCGCTGGCCGCCGAGGACCCGCTGATGCTGGAAGAGCTCATGACGCTGGGACTCTCTCGGCTCCAATCCTCGGAGCGCCCCTACCCCCGCCTGGGCGTGCAGGAGCTGCACCCAGAGCTGCCCTACGTCTTTGAAGCTAGCCTCGATCTCCTGATCCACCGGCACGGTGATCCCCGCATCCCCTGGGACCGCTCGATGCCCGCGCGGCACTTCGCGCTGAAGGGACGCCACCGGGAGGCGGTTGCCCTGGCCCTCAGCGTTCCCCCCGTCCAGCGCTCCCAGGCCTTGTGGGAAGTCCTGGTCGTGTCCCTGCAGAACCTGAACGATGTGCGGGGCGTCCAGGAAGCGCTGGATCAGGGGCTCGAACTTTGCCCAACCTCTTTCCGACTATGGATGGAGCGCTTCTATGCCGCCATGGATCGCGAGGCCTTCGAGGATGGACTGGAAGCCCTGCGCCAGGCGAGGCGCCTCCTCACACCCGCCCCGCAGAAGACCCAACAGCGATACGAATGGCTGACGCAGCGGGCCCGCTATGCCCAGTGGATCGAGAAGGCGCCCCAGAGAGCCTGGGAGCTTTTGGAAAGGATCCCGCCCGATGAAGATGGAGGCAGGGTCCCCGAGCTGCGCGTGCAGGTGCTCGCGGATCTGGGCCGCTACGAGGAAGCCCACCTGGCCCTGGCGCCCCTGCTGGCCCTTCGGGACTCAAGCCAGGAGCTCCTCCTACTGGAAGCCGAGATCCTTGCGGGCCTGGAGGCCTGGGAAGCCCTGCTGCCCTATCTCGAACAGCACGCCGAAACCCTTCGGGAGCAGGCCGACTACTGGCATTTGAAGGGGCTCGCGCTATCCCATCTGCACGATCACGAAGGGGCCCGTGAACGACTGGAGCAAGCGGCCCACATGTCCCAGCGCAATATCCGATTCGTGATGGACGCGGGGCATGCGTGCATGGATCTGGCCGAGTTCGAGCGGGCCGAGGGCTACTGGCGGCAGGCACTGAAGCTCCAAAGCCAATCCGAGGAAGCGCTCATCCAGCTCGCGGAAACCCGCCGTGCCCTGCACGACACCGACGGAGCCAAGCGCCTGCTGCGGGAATGCCTGCTGCACCATCCGGATAGCGAAGAAGCCCAGGCCTTCCTCGCCGAGCTGGAGGCCAATTAGCCACCAAAGCTCAAATCGAGATCCGTGACAATGGTGAGGTACGGCAGGAAGCTGGTCGGCAGCAGCGGATCGCCCGATTGAACGCGGGCCAGGGCCGCCCGCTTGCCCTCGCCCACCGCCAGCAGCAGCACATGGCTGGCCGTGCCCAGAATCGCGGGGCAAAGGCTGATGCGATCCGAGGGCGGCTTGGGGCTATCTGAAACCGGCTGAACGAGGGCAGGCGCGGGCTGCCAGGGATGGCCTGGAAACAGGGAGGCGATGTGGCCATCCTCACCCAGCCCCAGCAGCAACGCATCCAAGGCTCCGCCGAAATCCTGGCGCAGCGCGGCTTCCACGCGGGCGCAGGAAGCCGCGGGCGCCTCGCCATCCAACACCAGCGGCAATTCCACAGCCGGTGGGAATGCCGCGTCCAGCGCCTTGGCGCGGTAGGCCGCGCCAAGGTTCGAATCTGCATGGGCAAAGGGCACGCAGCGTTCATCCACCCAGGTGAGCTTCAGGCGGCACCATACGCCCGGATCCAAGACCCGGCGGGCTTCCCCAAGGGCAGCCAGGGCGCTGCCGCCGGGGATCGCCAAGCGTGCGCATCCCCGGCGCGCATCTATCTCCGCCAACATCTCCGCCAAACGCCGTCCGGCCTCCAGCGTCGGTTGCGAGCTGCGGATCCACGGGATCCGGCTAGCCACGGGACCAGCTCCCCTCGCAACCCCGGAAAAGGGCGTCCGCTTCCGCCGGTCCCCAACTTCCCGAGGGGTATTCCAGCAACGGCCCCGCATCCGAAGCCTCCCAGCGGGCCCTCAGCGCGTCCGCAAAACGCCAGCCAGCTTCGACTTCATCTGTGCGAAGGAAGAGCGTGGGGTCGCCCTGGATGGCGTCCAGCAGCAGCCGTTCGTAGGCGGGCGGCGTGGCGACGCCAAAGCGATCCTTGTAATCGAAGCGCAGTTCCGCCGGCACCATGCCCATGCCCGCACCCGGCGCCTTCACGCCGAAGGACAGCGACATGGCTTCACGGGGCTGGATACTCAGGGTCAGATGATTGGGCCTCAGGCGGCAGACCGTCCCATCGGCCAAACGCAGGGGTTCGGCCTCATCCACGCGGTCGAAAAGCTGGATGGGAGGAATGCGAAAATGCACCTTCACTTCTGTAAAGCGCTGCTTCAGGCGCTTGCCGTGGCGCAGCAGGAAGGGCACGCCCGCCCAGCGCCAGTTGTCCAGCTCCAGGCGCAGCGCCACGTACGTCTCCGTGCGGGAATCCGTCGAAACGCCGGGCTCCTCCAGGTAGCCGCTCTGGCCGTTGGCAGCTCCGTAGCGGGCATGGACGCAGGCCGCCGTGCAATCGGCGGGCAGGCGCAGGCTCTTCAGCACGTTCACCTTCTGGTCGCGCAGCGTCTCAGGATCCAGGGACGAGGGCGGCTCCATGGCGATCATCGCCAGCACCTGCAGCATGTGGTTCTGCACCATGTCCCGCAGCGCGCCCACGGTGTCGTAGTAGCCCGCGCGACCGTTTTCCATACCGACTTCTTCGGCCACAGTGATCTGCACCAGCTCGATGTGCTCGCGGTTCCACAGGGGCTCGAAGATGGCGTTGTTGAAGCGCAGCGCAAACAGGTTCTGGACCGTCTCCTTGCCCAGGTAATGATCGATCCGGTAGATCTGGTCCTCCCGCAGCCACGCGTGCAAGGCGAAATCCAGCGTCCGGGCCGATGCGAGATCACGGCCAAAGGGCTTCTCGACGATCACGCGCCGCCAAGGCTCTGAAGGCGCGCTCTGCTTGAGCATGCCCGCGCGCCCCAGGCTTTCCACCGCCGGGATGAAGAGATCCGGCTTGAGCGAAAGGTAGAACAGCCGTCCCGCCCGCGATCCCTCCGGCAGCGCGTCCAGGGCCGTGCGGATGCGCTCCAGATCCTCGGGATGCCCAACATCGCCGGAGATGTAGTGGACGCGATCCGAAAGCGCAGCGAACGCCGCCTGGTCCTCGGGCGCGAGGCGCTCGCACAGCAGGGCGCGAAAACCATCGTCATCCATCGGACGGCGCGCCACGCCCACAAGCTGGAACGCTGGCGACCCCTTTTCCGCCAGATGCGACAGGGCAGGCACCAGCTTGCGCGCCGTGAGATCGCCGCTGGCGCCGAAAATGACCACCTGGATGGGGGGCTGGGCTTCTATGGAACCTCCGGATTGCTCGAGACGAAAGATACATCCGCGTGACAGGAATCAGGATGCCCGAGGAGGCCCTTCCGTGACGGCCAGGACATCCCCATGTCCCGAAGCAGGGCCCTAAAAGATTCCTAACAATCCGGCCTCACCTTTACCCTGGTAAGGGAGGCAACGTGGAGACAACGCGAGGCTTTGATGTTCAGAAGATGCGGGGCCTCCGCAACGCGGCCATCGCGGTCGCGATGTTCCTGTTCTTGATGGTCCCGTGGCGACTCAGCGGCGGCCCTGGCGGTCCATCGAAAAACCTGCTCGCCGCACACGGGGCTGTTTTCGGAGTGCTGGTGCTGCTCTACGCCGCCCTGCTCCACCGCCATCAAAGGGCCAACGGAGAGCTTTGGGCCTTCGGCTTGATGCTGGTGGGACTGGTCGTCACGGCGACCCAGATGTTTTTTTACGGACGGCTTCAAGAATCGGCTTCCATCCTTCTGGTCTCTTTCGCCAGCGGGGTGGTGCTTCGCCGACGCGCCACCCTGGCCTGTTTCCAGGGCATCCTGCTGGCCGTCTGGGTGATCACGGCAATCCGCATCGGAGGAATCGCCCAAATGCTCACGTGGGCTTTCGATCTGGTGCTGGCGACTCTGTTCGCTTTTTCGGTTCAACACCTCTTGAATCGCGGCTTGACGGCTTTGATTCGCCGCACCGAACGCCAGCGCAGACTGCTGATGGAACTGCGGGAATCCACACAGAATCTGCGGACCTTGAGCGGGCTCATTCCCATCTGCGCCCATTGCAAGAAAATCCGTAACGACGATGGCTATTGGGAGCAGGTTGAAAGTTTCTTCCGCACCCACACGGATGCGCGATTCAGCCATGGGGTCTGCCCGGGATGCGCCAGGGAGATGATGGCGGGACTGGATCGCACGTAGCCGCCCCATGTCCTCGCCAGCCACCCTGCCTGCCGCACTTCCCGGTTTCACTCGCTCGCGAAGTAATCCCGGGCGCATTCGGGGCACAGGCCGTGGGTAAAGCCGGCTTCGGATCGTTCGGTGATGTAGACCTCCAGGGGATTCCACTGCCCCTGTTCATCGCGGATCTTCTTGCAGCGGGCGCAGATAGGCAGCAGCCCGGAGAGCTGCTTGACGCGGGCCAACGCCTCTTCGAGCTGACGGCGCAGGGCGCGCTCCTGATCCAGCGCGCGCTTTAGCGCGATGTGGGTCTGGACCCGGGCCAGCAGCTCTTCGGGCTGGAAGGGCTTGCCCACGTAATCCACGCCCCCCGCGCGAAAGGCCTTCACCAGGACCTCAAGATCCATCAGTGCGGTGAGGAAGATGACCGGGATGTCCCGCGTCCGGGGCTCCAGCTTCAGGCGGCGGCAGGTCTCGAACCCATCCATCACGGGCATCATCACGTCCATGAGGATCAAATCCGGCCGTTCAACCTGGGCGGTCTCCAGGCCCTCCTCGCCCCGCACGGCGAACAGGATCTCGTAGTCGGGACCCAGGATCTCGGCGACGAGGTTGATGTTCGCGGGCGTGTCGTCAACGACCAGCAGCGTGGGTTTCATCTCCGTTTCAGACATGGACGCCTCAACGTGAAAGATCTTCCAGGCCCAGGGCCTGTGCCAGCTTGGCGAGGGCTTCCACCGCGCCCTTGAAGTCCATGCGATCAACGCATCCTTTCAAGACTTCCAGGCGCGGATCCGGCCCCAGGAGATGGCACAGGGCTTCGATCTCCTGCCGGGCGGAAAGGCTTCGGCGATGCAGCAGCCGGTTCAAGGTCTGCAGCCGGGCCGCCAGCGCCTCCGCATCCACGGCTGGAGCGTTGGTAACCAAGGGGGTGGTTTCAGGTTCATGGCGGGCCTCGCGCGGGGGAAGCCACCGCGTCAGGAGCGCCTGCAGCTCCTGGGGCTCGAAGGGCTTGGAGAGGTGATCGTTCATGCCGACCTCGAAACAGCGCATGCGATCGGATTCCAGCGCGTGCGCCGTCATGGCGAGAATGGGCAGGTCCCTCAGGCGCTCCCGGATGCGGCGGGTCGCCTCGAAGCCATCCATCTCCGGCATCTGGATATCCATCAGCACCAGATCGAATCCAGCCCCCGGCGCCAGGGCCTTTCCCACGGCCTCCTGGCCATTGCCCGCCACCTCCACGCGACAACCGGCCCGCTCCAGCATCTCCCGAGCCACCCATTGATTGGTCTCGTTGTCTTCGACCAGCAGGATCTTCCCGATATGCGGAAGGGCGTCCGCCGATCCGCCCGACGATCCGCTTGGCAATCCGCCAGACGGAACGCTGGCCAGCACGTCCTGTGCCCCTTGGCGCGCGAAGGCATCCAGCAGCGCATCCTTCAGCACCTCTGGATGCACAGGCTTCAGCAGCACCCCGTCCAGGCGTGCACGGTCCATCAGGTGCTGCGTCTGCTCCAGGCCGTAGGCGGTGACCATCAACACGATGGGCCGAGGGCCTGGCCCCGCCTCGCGCTGAATGGCCTCGGCAGTCTCCAGCCCATCCATATCCGGCATGTGCCAGTCCAGCAGGATCGCTTCAAAGGGGCGATCCTCGCGGGCCTTGGCGATCAGGCTCAGGGCGTCGGCCCCCGTCTCGGCGCCCTCCGTCGTCATGCCCAGGACTTCGATCATCTCGATCAGCAGTTCCCGGGCCTCGGGATCGTTATCCACCACCAGGGCTCGGCGTCCCGCCAGCTCGCGGGACGCCAGGGACGGCTCTTCCCGCAGCTCAAACGGCACCGTGAACTGGAAGATGCTGCCCTGGCTAGGCACGCTCTGGACGCCGATCTCGCCGCCCATGAGATCCACCAGGCGCTTGCAGATGGCTAGGCCCAGGCCTGTCCCGCCATAGCGCCGCGTGGTGGAGCTATCCGCCTGGTTGAAGGACTGGAACAGGCGAGGGAGGATCGCCTCGGGGATGCCGATGCCCGAATCCTGAACCTCGAAGCGCAGCCAGACCTGGCGGCCTTTTCGGGCCTGGAGCCGGACGTGGATCGAGACGCCGCCCCGCTCGGTGAACTTCACGGCGTTGTTGGCCAGATTGAGCAGCACCTGACCCAGACGCAGGGAGTCGCCCATCAACGCGTTCGGAATCTCCGGCGCAAGTTCCACGCGCATCGCCAGCCCTTTCTCCTGGGCCTTTTCCGATACGGTGTCAGCGACATGAGCGACCACCTTCCGCACCTCGAAGTCCGCGCGTTCGATGTCCAGCTTGCCCGCCTCGATCTTCGAAATATCGAGGATGTCGTTGAGGATTCCAAGCAGCAGGCGCGAGGATTCCTGGATCCGAAGCAGGTAGTCCCTCTGCTTGGTGGATAGCTCTGATCTCAGCACCAGATGGCTCAGCCCCATGATCGCGTTCATGGGGGTGCGGATCTCGTGGCTCATATTGGCCAGGAACTCGCTCTTGGCGCGGTTCGCGGCCTCGGCCTGGCGGGTCCGCTCCTCCAGATCCGTGTTCAGCCGCTCCAGCTGGAACTGCGCCTCCTTGAGGGCCGTGATATCCGACGCCAGGACAAAGAAGCCGCGCATCCGCCCATCGGCGATATCGGGGATGTAGTGCGTCCAGGCGTAGCTCGTGCGCCCATCCGGCCAGGTCATCGAACGCTCGAAGCCCTGGATCTGGCCTTTCAACACCCCTTCGACATGAGGCCGATTGGAGGTGAAGCGATCCTCCTTCAGCAGATCATCCAGCGAGGTCTCGCGCATTCCCTCCCAGCTTCGCCCGAACCATTCCAGGTACCTGGTGTTGGCGAAGGTGCATCGCCCCTCTCGCGTCCAGTAACCGATCATGTCGGGCACCGCATCAGTGATGGTCTTGAGGAAGCGCTCGTTCTCGATGAGCCCCAGCTCCGCACGCTTGCGACGGATGAGATTCCAGAATCCGCCGGTGAACATGGTCAGCTGCGTGACATCCTCGTCGTGATAGCCCCCCTGTCGATTGCCGACGCCCGCGATGGCGACCACCTGGGTGCCGTCGTAGATGGGCACGCTCATGTGATTGACAAGATGCGCGTGGCCTTCCGGGTATCCATGGCGGCCCGGAAGATGCTGGTAATCGTTGTGGATCACAGGGTGTTTCAGACGAAGGCAATCCGCCCACACTCCCGCCTTGGCCATGGGGTAGTGGGATTCTTTCTCCATGGAACAGAGCTTCAAGGCCTCTGAGTTCCAGGCCACCAGCGCCAGCGACTCCTGGTCGGGATTCACCAGATGCAGATAGGAGATGCGGCTGTCCGTGAGCCGCGCCATCTCCTCGACGGCGATGGCGATCAGATCCTGTTCCGGGCGCGCCGAGGCTTCGTGAAGTCCCATGAGGGCCTTCAGGCGGTCCTCTTCCATCTGCTGTTTCTTTTCGGCCTGCTTGAGCGCGGTGACATCGAAGTTGATGCCCACCATGCGCACCGGCTTTCCCGCTTCATCGCGAAGCGTCCGGGCCGACGCCCGTATGTGATGCACGGACCCCTCCGGCCAGCACACGCGGAAGGTGGTGATGTATTCACTCTCGCCTTCCAGCACGGCCTGGAGCTCAGCGCGGCATCGCTCTGCATCCTCCGGGTGCAGGCCCTGGATCCAGGCGTCATAGGCCCCCGAGAAGTCCTCCCGCCGCGTGCCGTACAAGCGGAACATCTCGTCATCCCAGACCAGCACATCGTTCGCCATATCCCAGTCCCAGATGCCGATGCCCGCCCCCTGGGTGGCGAGGGACAGACGCTCCATGGCGTTGGAGAGTTCTGCCTCCATCTGCTTGCGGGGCGTGATATCCACCACCATGCCGACGAACTGCTGGACCCCGCCCTGGGCGTCCCGAATGGGAGAAACGGAAACCAGCGCCCACCGAATTTGGCCATCCTTGCACAGCAGTCGCTTTTCACGGATCAGCCGCGGGACTTCTCCCTTCACCATCGCCTGCATCTCGCGCCAGGTGGATGCCACGTCTTCGGGATGATTGAGATCCAGCGTGGACAGGCTGTCCAGCTCGTCCGGCGCATAACCCAGGTACTCCGCCAGGGCGTTATTGAAGAGCAGGATCCGGCCCTCCGGGTCCGTGATGCCGATGCCCACGGCGGCGTTCTCGAAGACCGCCCGCATCCGGGCCTGCCCCGCATGGACCTCCGCCTCCACCAACTTCAACTCCGTGATATCCCGCACCGAGCAGAGGATCATGGGCTGGCCGTCCAGCTCCAGCTTGCGGACATGGATCTCCACGGGCACACGCGTCCCATCTTTGCGCAGATGCTCTGTCTCAACGATGACGCTGGGCCGTTGACTCAAGCGTTCCAAGGTCTGCGAGATGAGGCCAGCCACGTCGGGCAGATTAATGTTCGCAGGCCCCAGCTTCAGCAGCTCCTCGCGGGTGTAGCCCAACCGATCGCAAGCCACCTGATTGACATCCCAGAAGCGCAGATCGGGGCCGACCAAAAACAACGCGTCGCCCGTGATTTCAAACAGCGCCCGGTAGCGGGCCCTGCCCGCCAGCATCAGCTCCGATACGCGATGGCGCACCCAGAACCAGGCCGCCACAGAAACGGACAGCACCAGCGCCAAGGCCAGACCGGCCATCGTCAGACTCCGCCGCCAGACCGCGCGGAAGACCTCGGCCCGATCCGTCTGCGCCACCAGAAGCCAGGACGTTCCCGCGATGGGCCGCGCCACCCCGAGCACCGGAACGCCGCGGTCATCCACCCCATCCAGGAATCCTTGGCGATCCCGCGCGGCCTGGATCATCAGCATCTCGCCTCGGGCCTGCGAAAAGGGCCGTTCGGTCCATTCACGGCCCTGCAGGCTGCTGAGGAAGCGGACAGCGTCGCCGCTGCGTTCCCCAAGCAGGATCTCAGTGGTCTGATTCGACACCACCCGCGGCTGCATCAAGGGATACAGGTGTTCCAGCGGATCGAAGCGCATCAGCAGCAGCGCAACCGGACGGCTTCCGCGCTCGTCCATGATCACCAGGGGGACGATCAGATCTAGGATCAGCGGACGATCGCACAGAACGGGATCGCGGTGCAGAAGGCTGAATTGCGGAACCTGGGTTTGCAGGACTGTTTTCAGCGCGTCCGGCTCCAGAGGCAGGGACGATGCCAATCCGGCGCTGGAGAGCAGCAGCGCACCATCCACCGTGAAAATCGAGATATCCGCACAGCGATTCAGGCGAGCGATGACCTGAAGCCGCCTCAGCCACCCCGCCCGCTCTGACAGACCGATTTGCCCCGTCTGGATCCAGGCATCGACCCCGAAGGCCAGGCTCGCCCCCTGCGTCACCAATAGCGCGCCGTTCGTCTGTGCGGCCATCCAGCCACGGATCTCCGCCGCTCTCAGATCAACCACCATCGTCAACTGTTCCTGGGCATCCTTCCGGGCCTGGGCGCCCTGGAGGTGGTGGGTCATCCATCCCGTTGCCCCAGCGGCCCCCAGGGACAGGAACCCCAAAAGGAGCAACCCGCGCGGAGAGGCGAACACGCGATAGCCATGGTTCATGGAATCGTGAGCCATCGCCGCGTCTCCAGCAGAAAAAAGCATCAAGCAGGCAACTCAACCACTGCATCGGCCAAAGGCGGTCCGACATCCAGAAATGGACGCGTCCATGACTTTCAGCCACGGCCAAGCCCGACCGGCAGGCCTGCAGCTTGCTGGCGGGGTTTGCTGGTCAGCTTTTAATCGCTGCGCCCGGAGTATGGCCGGGAGCGGATTTCTGCGCGCTACTTACGCCCGGCCTTGCCCTTGGCGATCACCTGCTTGATGGCGCCCACGACGAGATCCTGGTCCGCTTCCGTGAGCCCGGGCCACAGCGGGATGGAGAGCAGGCGCTCGCCGCTCCACTCGGTGTTCACCAGGCCGCCCTTGGGCAGGGCGTGGGGGCGCGCCGCGTAGTAGTCCTGGTAGAAGGAATGAACGTGCGTGGGCCGGTAGTGGATGCCGCTGCCGATGTTTTCTTCTTTGAGCACGGCAACAAACGCGTCGCGATCCATGCCGATCTTCTCGGGATGGATGCGCAGCACGAAAAGATGAAAGCAATGGCCCAGATCCTGGTCGCCCTGCCAAGGCAGCATGACCTCTTCCACGTCCTTCAGCAGTTCCAGGTAGCGGTTGAACAGCACGCCGCGCCGCGCGTTGAAGCCGTCCAGCTTCTTGATCTGGTGCAGGCCCATGGCCGCCTGGATATCCATGAAATTGGCCTTGCGCGCGGGCTCCATGACCTCCGTGTGCGGGCTGCCGTCCTTGCCATAGCGCTTCCAGGCGTCCTTCTCGATGCCGTGGAAACGCAGGCGCTTCACGCGGTCCAGAAAGCGGTCGTCGTGCAGCACCAGACATCCGCCCTCGCCCGTGGTCATGTTCTTGTTCGGATGGAAGCTGTAGACGCTCATGATCGAGCGCGGATCGCTGCCGATCTTCCGGCCCTTGTAGTGGGCGCCCATGGCCTGGGCCGCATCCTCGATCACCCAGAGGCCATGCTTCTTGGCGACTTCCCAGATGGGATCCATATCCACGGGCAGGCCCGTGAGATGCACAGGAATGATGCCCTTGGTGCGCGGCGTGATGGCGGCCTCGATCTTCGCAGGGTCGATGTTCAGGGTCTTCGGATCGATATCGACCAGCACCGGCACGCCGCTCTGCAGCACGATGGTGTTGAGCGTGCTGCACCAGGTCATGGACGTGGTGATGACCTCGTCGCCCTCCTGGATGCCCAGCACCTGCATGGTGATCTCTTGCGCGGTGGTGGCGCTATTCATGGCCAGGCAGTGCGCCACGCCGTTGTACCGCGCCAGCTCTTCCTCGAATTTCGCCGCCTTGGGTCCCGTGGTGATCCAGCCGGAGTGGATGGAATCGATGATCTCGGCGATCTCTTCTTCGCCCACCATGGGACGGGTGAACGGAAGGAACTCGGATCGGCGGACGTAGGACATGGAAACTCCTTGCGGAGCTCCATTCTCACACGTTCAAGCGATCTGCACCGTGACGGTCATCGTGGTGCCCAGGCCCGCGCCTTCGCTGAACAGGCTGATGGTGCCGCCCATCATCTCGATCAGGTTCTTGCAGATGACGAGTCCCAGACCGGTGCCACCATATTCGCGGGAATGGCCGCCTTCGGCCTGTACGAACTTCTGGAACAGCCGCGCCTGGGCCTCGGGTGTGACGCCGATGCCCGTATCGACCACCTGCAGGCTGATCTGCCCGATGCCCCGCTCGACCACTAGGCGCACACTGCCCTCGCGGGTGAACTTCAATGCATTGGACAGGACATTCAAAAGGATCTGGCGCAAGCGCCCCGCATCCACCAGCACGTCGGGCATGGATTCCAGTTCCTCTGGCCAAATCAGCGCCACCTCGGGCTTGCGCGGATAGGCCTCGGCGATGGGCTTGATCTCCTCGACGATGGATTGGAGCGAGCAGGGATCAAGATGGATCTGCATGCGCCCCGCCTCGATCTTGGCGAGATCCAGGATGTCGTTGAGCAGATCCAGCAGATGCTTGCCCGACGCATAGCTATCGCCCAGCATCCGCCGCATCTCGTCCTCGTCATCGTACAGCCCGTCCATGACCAGCCGCGTGAAGCCCAGGATTCCCGTGAGCGGCGTGCGCAGCTCGTGGCTGGTGAGGGCCAGGAATTCGCTCTTGAAGCGGTCCGCCTCGCGCAAGGCCACGTTGGCCTTTTCCAGTTCGGCCGCCTGACGCTTCAAGGTGTCGCGCTGTTCGCCCAGATCTCGGAACAACCAAGCGTTGTAGATGGAGACGGCCACCTGGCGCTGAAGCACCGTCAGCGTCTCCAGGTCTTCTTCCAGATGCCGCCCCGTATCCAGCGACATGACGGCGAATCCCATGAGCAGCAGCTGATGTTCGAAGGGGACAAAGAACAACGAGGCGTCCGGCCCGCTGCGCAACGCCTCCAATTGCCCCGTCAGCGGGGCGGAATCTAACCATTGATGCTGAAAGAGGACGATCGGCGCATCAGGAAAGGGATTAGGCGCGGGCAGGCGCAGCTGGTTCCAGACACTGCGGGGCAGGCCATAGCCAGCCCTGGGCTGGTAGCCGCCTCCGGCGTCCTCCAGGATCCACACCACGCAGGTGTGGGCATTGAATTCCTGGATGAACACGTCCTGAAGCACGCTGGCGACCTGGGCGACCTTGGGCGTGGCGGCCAGGATCTCCGCCACGTGCTGAAGCACCGCCATCTGGTGCGTGCGCCGCCCCAGCTTGGTGCGCATATCCGTCAACTCCTGGTTCAGCTGCGAGATATGCCGTTGACTCTGAACCAGTTCCGCCAGGATCTCATCGCCCTGCGAGCGGGACGCGCTGCCGGACGCCGGGGCCGCACCGGGCTTATAGGGGCTGGAACCCGGCTTATATGGATTATTGGAAGAGGGCGGAAGGCTCATGAGTTCTGGAAAGCATGACCTCACCCGCAACGGAAGTCCAACGTGAGACACTGGAATTTCCATGAGCAACGGGCGACTCAAGGCACCTCCAACAGAACGGCTCATCTTCTGGAGCATGGCGATCCTGCTGCTCTCGCAGATGGGCTGGTGGATCAGTCTCCAGGTGCGGGAGTCCCGCCGGATGCAACAGGCGAAGATCGACCGCATGCGCGCCGGGCGCGCCGAGGCCTGGCAGATGGACACCATGGAGGTGCTCCAGATCAAGATCCACCACGATTCGACCGACGATACGCCCGGCACGGTCGAAGGGCGCATCATCCAGCAGTACACGCCGCTCTACTACCGCAAGCAGGCCATCGAGAACCGATTTCCCTACGTCGCGGTCGTGGCTGCCCCCGTTGAGGAAGACGACCTCATCCTGGTGGATAACACCGCCTATCTGACCCTGCGCAAGGATGTGCTGGCCGCCATGGACCGCGAGCGGACCCTGGCCCTCTGGCGCACGGGCGGACAGGGTGCGCTGCTGGCGTGCGTGGTGCTGATGGGCATGGTCTACATCTACCGAAAGCTGAACGCTGAGCTGGAACTGAAGCTCCGCCAGCGGAACTTCATCGCCTCGGTGACCCACGAACTGAAGACGCCCATCGCCAGCCTTCGGGTGTGGATGGAGACGATCTTCATGCGCAAGCTGGAGCCCGAGCGCCTGGCCCGCATCCACTATTTGATGGACGGGGACCTGCTCAGACTGACGGATCTGGTGGCGAATCTGCTGGAAGTGGCCCGGGCAGATGCCGGCCAGCTGGATATCTCCCTGGAGCCCATGGAGCTGGCTCCCTGGCTGCACAGCGTCTGCGACCACATGGACGCGCGCCTGGGTCCCGGTCAGCTGGGATTACACATCGAGGCTGCGGAAGGGATCTGGATCAACGGCGATCCCAAGCGCCTGGGAACGGTCCTCGAGAACCTGCTTTCCAACGCCTTCAAATACGCGCCGGAGCCCCGATTCACCACCGTGACCCTGGATGGAAACCAGGAGGACGCCATTCTCGTCGTCTCCGACCGGGGCAACGGCATCCAGCCCCGGGATCTCCCCAAGCTCTTCCAGCGGTTCTTCCGGGTGGGGAACGAGATGACGCGGGGCGTGCCGGGAACGGGCCTAGGGCTCTTTCTCTGCAAGGAGATCATCCAGCGCCACCGGGGCGATATCCGCGCTTCCAGCCTGGGACCCGGCCTGGGCACAAGCTTCACCATCCGCCTGCCGAGAAGGATGAACGTGCGCTAACGATGCACACGCCCGAGGGCGGGCAAGGTAGTCTATAAGGCCGCTATGGACCAGGAATCCGAAACCCAACTCATCGCCCAAGCCCTCAAGGGGGACGGAGAGGCTTTTTCCGAGTTGGTAAAACCCTACATGGGGCTCTTCACCGCCGGCATCCACCGGATCCTGCAGGATCCCCTGGACACCCAGGACGCCCTTCAGGAAGCCCTGCTCAGCATCCATACGGAACTACACCGGTTCCTGGGCAAGAGCAAGTTCTCCACCTGGGCCTATCGCATCTGCCTCAACGAGGCCTTGATGCTGCGCCGCTCCCGCATCCGTCGCCGGGAGGACGCCATCGAGGACTTCATGCCCCGCTCCTCGGAGGACGGCCACATCAGCGGCCGCGAGAACCTGCTGGAGAGCCCCACCTCGCGGGAGCCCAGCGCCATCGAGCGCGTGGAGGAGGCCCAGGTCCGCCAGAAGGTTCGAGAAGGCCTGCAGCGCCTATCGGAAGAACAACGCGCCGTATTCGTGATGCGCGATATCGAGGGCATGGACACCGAGGAGGTGGCCAAGGTCCTGGGCATCAGCCGCGGCCTGGTGCGCCAGCGCCTGCACCGCGCCCGCCTAGGATTGCGGGAGACCATGGCCCCCTTCCTGCCGGGAGGGCAGGCATAAGGCTTCATCGCCCAGGCCTGGATGAACGATCGAGCCCGACGCAGGCGAAGGCTTGCGTCGGGCTCGATGCGACCCAATCGGAATAACGACTTGGATCAGGGCTTGAAGGTCAGGCGCTCCGGGGCGCTCAGCGAGAAGGTCACGGGCTTGGAGGCGGGCAGGGTGATCGCGGTGTCCGCGCTGCCGGCGGCGACCGCCGTACCGGCTGCGGCGCCAATGGCGGCACCACCCAGGGCGTGGTCGTTCTTGTTCTTGCTATCGGACAGAATGCCCACCAGAGCGCCCAGGGCCGCGCCACCGCCGATGAACTTGGCGTTGCGCGCCCCGCGCTTGTCGCCCACCACCACATAGGTGCCGGTGTCCACGTCATCGCGGCCGACGAACGTCAGCTTGATGCCCAGGCCCCCCTGGCCACCCGAAAGGCGACCAGCGGGCGCGCTCTGGCTGACGACGCCGCGCACCGACGTGCCCGCGGCCCATACGGTGCGCCCATCCACCACGACTGGATCGGCCAGCACGCCTTCCCAGGCGTCCCCGGCCTGCACCGTGGCGGTGCTGAGATCCTTGGCCAGCCGGACCTCAAGCTTCGTGCCCGCGGGCACATCCACGATCACGGGCTTCGGAGCGTCCTTGACCACCGGAGCCTTGGCCAGATCCAGCGCGTTCTTGTGTTTCTCGCCCGCCTGCCGTTTGGCGTCGGCCAGCTGGCGTTCCAGAGCTTTCTGCTCCGACTTGGTGAGATGCTCGGCCGTGGCCTGATCGCCACTAGCGCCCGCCTTGCCAGCTTTCACCTCGGCCAGCAACTGCTCCAGGGCAGCGACCTTGGCATCGGAGGCCTTGGCGGCATCCTGGGCCGCTTGGGCCTCGGGGCTCAGTTTCCGTTCGCAGGCCAGTCCTGCCACCAGCAGGGCCGCCACCATGGACAGATGCGCAAAGGATCGGATCGCTTTCATGGACTCTCCAGAAGGTTGGGGTTGGTGACGTATAGTAATACATCGGGTCAACCATGACGCATCCCCTCCTGAATCCACGCAGCGAATCGGTCCTTCGGACCTTGATCGAGGCCTACCTGCTGGAAGGCGAGCCCGTGGGATCGCGGCTCATCTCGCAGAGATTCCCCCAGCCCGTGTCCTCGGCCACCATCCGAAATGTCCTCATGGACCTGGAAGATGACGCCCTGGTGGCCCAGCCCCACACCAGCGCCGGCCGGGTTCCCACAGAGCGGGCGTACCGCTACTACGTCGATCGCTGGGTGCGGCCCACCAAGGCCGGACTGGGTTCGGATCTGGGCGCGCAGCTCGCCACCAGCTTTCAGGGCTTGGAGGAAGGCCCGGATGTTTGGCTGCGCCATGCCTCACGGGTGCTTTCGGAAGTCATGGGCGGCATCTGCGTGGCCCTGCCCGTCCATCTCGGCGGCAGCCGCTTGGTGCGCCTGGATTTCGTCCCTCTGGACGGCCGTCGGCTGGTGGCCATCTGGGTGGGCACCGGCGGCGAGGTCGAACACCAGGCCATGGACAACCCCTGGCACTTCGATGCGAGCACCCTTGCAGAACTGAGCAACTTCGCCACCCTGCACTTCGTCGGATGCACGCTGGAAGAGCTTCAGGGCCGCCTGCTGGAGACGCTGCAGAACCATGCCGATGCCGCCCGCGTGATCGCGGAGCGCCTGATGACGCTGGCCACGCGCCTGGAGCGCCCCGGAAACCGGCCCGAGCCGGGCATCGTGGTCTCGGGTCTCGGCGGACTGGGACGGGAACCCGAATTCGAGGATTCCAAGACCTTCCGCGAACTGGTCCAGGCGTTCGAGGAGCACGAGCGCCTGGCCCGGCTGCTGAACGCCTTCGCGCATTCCGCCGCCGAGGAAGTAAAGCTCCTGCTGGGCTCCGAGAATCCCTTCCTGGCCGCTATGCCCCTGGCGACGGCGATGCGCACCGTGTCCCTGCCCTTCAATGGCAGCGTGACCTTCGCCCTGGTGGGGCCGCTGCGCCTCGACTACCAGAAGGTGGTGGGCGGTCTCGCATGGTGGTCCGGAGAGGTTCAGCGGCGCGCCCCGAAATCCGCCTGACCCATTTTTCACTTTTGAAGGACGATCCGTGCGGAGAGGCGACGGCTGCCGTACAATCGATCCCCATGACCATCGATCCGCTGAAGCCCCAAGACCCGTCCGCCATCGATGCGGACCAGCCGCACGCCAGCGATATGACAGTGGATCTGACGCTGGACGGCCTGGACGGCCTGGATGACCTCCAGGCCGTCGCCGACGCCGCCGCCGACGAACTGCCCGAGTACTCCCCGGAGGTCGAAGCGCTGGATGACGCATTGCCTGGCGAATCCATCGACGGAACGACCTCGCCCAACAGCGAGGAAGTGTCGGACTACCTGAACGCCGAGTTGGAAGCCACGCTCAAGGAGGCCCTGGAACGCATCCAGGAGCTGGAGAAACACGAGACCGAGCACCAGGACAAGCATCACCGGCTGCTCGCCGATTTCTCGAACTACCGAAATCGCACCGCACGGGAAATCCAGATGGCCGTGGACCAGGCGGAGCAAAAGCTGCTTCGGGAATTCCTGCCCGTGCTCGACAACTTCGACCGGGGACTCGCCTCGAACTATCAATCCGTGGAAGATTTCCGGGCTGGCGTCGAATTGATCCGCAAACAGTTTGTCGACGCCCTTCACCGCATGGACGTGGAGGCCATCCCTATAGAAATTGGCGATCCCTTCGACGCCCAACACGCGGAAGCGCTCACGACCCTGGTGAACCCCACCCTGGCCGATGGCGCCATCGCCGACATCTTCGAAAAGGGCTTCACCCTCCGAGGTCAGCTGCTCCGCCCCGCGCGCGTGGTGGTCAATCGCGTCGAATAACCCGCAAGACCCATCCCGCAGGACATCCAAACCGATATCATCTCGTTTAAATAACCACTGGAGCACGTCATGGCCGGGAAGCTGATCGGCATCGACCTCGGAACCACCAACAGCTGCGCCTGTGTGATGGAAGGGGGTGAGCGCCGCGTCATCCCCAACCGCGAAGGCAGTCGCACCACGCCCTCGGTCGTGGCCTTCACGGACAAGGGCGATGTGCTGGTCGGACACATCGCCAAGCGCCAGGCGGTCACCAACCCTCAGCGCACCCTGTTCGCCGTCAAGCGCCTCATCGGCCAGAAATTCGATTCGCCCCGCGTCCAGGAAGCCCTGGATCGCCTGCCCTTCCATGTGGTCAAGGCTCCCAACGCGGACGCCTGGCTGGGTATCGGCGACCGCGACTACGCGCCGCCCGAGATCAGCGCCATCGTGCTGCGCAGCCTCAAGCAGGCCGCCGAGGCGTTCCTGCACGAGGAGGTCAACGACGCCGTCATCACGGTGCCCGCCTACTTCGATGACGCCCAGCGCCAAGCCACCAAGGACGCGGGCCGCATCGCTGGCCTCAACGTGGTTCGCATCATCAACGAGCCCACCGCGGCCGCCTTGGCCTATGGCCTGGACAAGAAAGGGGTAAAGCAGACCCTCGGGATCTATGACTTCGGCGGCGGCACCTTCGATTTCACGCTGATGGACATGAACGATGGCGTCTTCGAGGTGCTGGCCACCTGCGGCGACACCTTTCTGGGCGGCGAAGACTTCGATCAGGCCATCCTCCAATGGCTGATGGAGCACTTCCGCGAGCAGACGCAGATCGATCTGACCAAGGACCGCATGGCGCTTCAGCGCCTGAAGGAAGCCTCCGAGAAGGCCAAGTGCGAGCTGTCCACGCTCGACCGCGTGGAGATCCGCCTGCCCTTCATCGCCCAGGGTCCCACGGGACCGCAGCACCTGGAGGCCTCGCTCTCCCGCGAGGATCTGGAGCAGATGGTCCGCGGCCTTGTCGAACGCACGCTCATCCCCATCAAGGACGCCCTGGCCGAAGCCCGCAAGCAGCCTTCGGATGTGGATGCGGTGATCCTCGTCGGCGGCCAGACGCGCATGCCCCTGGTTCAGCAGTATGTGAAGGACATCTTCCACCGCGAGCCCTGCCGGGATATCAACCCCGACGAGGTCGTGGCGGCGGGCGCTTGCATCCAGGGCGCCGTCCTCACGGGCGAAGTGAAGGATCTGGTCCTGCTAGATGTGACGCCCCTTTCCCTGGGAATCGAAACCCAGGGCGGCGGATTCGTGAAGATCATCCATCGCAACGCCACGATCCCGTGCCGGGACAGCCGGGTCTTCACCACCGTCACGGACAACCAGGCGCGTGTCGAGGTCCATGTTCTCCAGGGCGAGCGTGAGCTGTGCGAGTTCAACCGCAGCCTGGGCCGCTTCGACCTCATCAACCTGCCACCGCTGCCCAAGGGCGTGCCGCAGATCGAAGTCTCCTTCGATATCGACTCCAACGGCATCGTGAAGGTCAGCGCCAAGGATCTGATGACCGGCCTAGAGCAGATCATGAGCATCCGTCCCAGCTCCGGGCTTTCGGAACTGGAGATCCAGGGCATGATCCGCGAGGCCACGAGCAACGCGGAAGCGGATCTGCAGCGCCGGGACGAGCTGAAGTACATCGCTTCTGCCGAAGGACTGCTGTTCTCCTGCGACAAGAGCTTCACGGAATGCGGCAAGTTCATGGCAGAGAGTGAACAGGCTCTCGTGCGCGAAACCCTGAACACCGCGCGCCAGGCCGTGGCCGCCAAAGACATCGCCGCTGTGAAGGCCTGCGAAACTAAGCTGCTGGATGTCCAGAAGATGCTCACCACCGCCGTACTGGCCGCCAGCGAAGCGATGATGAACTCGCTGGATGGCGATCCCGACGCGGAGCCCAAGGGACTGGCATAGAAGGGCCTGGCGCAGCTTGGCTCCGAGCAACAGCGCCGAGCCTGATAACCTATAGCCATGAGTGAGAAGCGCGACTATTACGAAATCCTGGGTGTAGGGCGCGACGCCCAGGTGGACGAAATCAAGAAGGCCTACCGCAAGCTGGCCATGGAATTCCACCCGGACCGCAATCCGGGCAATAAGGAAGCCGAGGAGAAGTTCAAGGAAGCCGCCGAGGCCTACGCCATCCTGTCGGACGCCGACAAGCGCAGGAACTACGATCAGTTCGGGCACGCCGGCGTCGGCGGCTCCCAGGGCGGCGGCGGATTCCAGTTCGATCCCAACGCCTTCGCCGATTTCCAGGATATCTTCGGCGGCTTTTTTGGCGGCGGGGGCATCTTCGGCGATCTGTTCGGGATGGGCGGCGGACGACGCAGCCAGAGCGAACGGGGATCGGATCTGCAATACACGCTGCGCCTGCCTTTCCGGGACGCCGTCTTCGGCAAGGATTCGCACGAAATCGAGATCCCGCGCTTGGAGGCCTGCGAAACGTGCCATGGCGACGGATGCGCGTCCGGCACCCGGCCCCAGACCTGCCCGCAGTGCAACGGCCAGGGCCAGGTGGCCATGCGCCAGGGCTTTCTCCAGATGCTGGTGAACTGCCCCCGATGCGAAGGGCGCGGCAAGTTCATTCCCAGCCCCTGCAGCGCCTGTCGTGGCGAGGGCCGCGTGCAACGGCGCACCAAGGTGAAGTTCAAGATTCCCGCAGGCATCGATCGCGGCCAGCGGCTGCGCCTGAGCGGCGAGGGCGAAAGCGGACGCGGCGGCAAGGGCGATCTCTACATCGTCTTCGATATCCAGGACGACCCCATCTACGAGCGCGAGGGCATCGACCTGCACCGCCGCCTGGAGGTGCCCTGGCCCCTGCTGGTGCTGGGCGGCGAATACCCCGTGGAGACCCTGTACGGCAACGACAAGGTGAAGCTCTCCGCCGGAACCCCCGCCGACAAGGTGGTGAAGGTACCCAATGCCGGCGTGCCGCGCCTCAACGCCTCGGGCCGGGGTGATCTCTACCTGCACCTGCGCGTCGCTATTCCGCAAAAGCTCAGCAATGAGCAGGAAGAGCTGGTCCGCCAGCTGGCCGAATCCTTCATGCCCGAAGGCGCGACAGCCCATGAGAGCGGTTTTCTTGCTAAAGTTTTCAAAGCAGACAAAGGCAAAAAGAAAAAGAAATGATTCCGCATGGCGCGGTGGTCGTCTTTTTCAGCCATCAAGGAGTCCCCATGCGTCGAACCGCTTTGCTGTTGACTCTCCCCGCCATCCTCTGCGCGGCCCCGGTGACCCGCGATATGGCAATCACGACGCCCGACGGTTTCAAGCTGCAGGGCACGCTCACGCTGCCTGAGACCAGCGCGAAGACAAAGCGCAAAAAGCTCCCCGTGGTGATCCTTGCGCACCAGTTCCGCTCGGATCGCGACGGTTGGGCCCCCTTGGCGGAAAAACTGCAGGCCAAGGGCATCGCCACCCTGGCGCTGGATCTACGCGGGCACGGCAAGAGCACGCAAAAGGGCGACGCCACCGTGGCCGTCACGGAGAACTTCGAGGAATCCGCCAAGACGGTGGGATTCGACCGCATCCCCGATGATCTGGCCCTGGCCGCGGCCTGGGTCCGCAAGCAGCCAGGCATCCGCCCCCATCGCGTGGCCCTCGCCGGCGCCAGCGTGGGCGCGAATTCGGTGCTGCTGGCCGCCCCCAAGATCCACCCCGTCGCTATCCTCGCCCTCAGCCCCGGCGGCAACCCCGAAGGTCTCGCCAAGGCGGCCACCCGTGCACACGCGGCCACCATGGCCTTCGGCAGCGATGGCGAGAAATACGTGATCGACGCCCTGGCGGCCCTGAAGCCGGTCCCCGGCGTCCACAACCGGGTCTTCGAAGGCACGGATCATGGCTTCGCCTTCTTCAAAGATCACGTGGACGTCATGGCTGTCTTCCTGGCCGAGTACCTGTTCGACTACCACTCCGGCATGGCCACCCCGAAAGAGAAGGCCGAAAAAGAGAAGGTCGAACCGACCGAAGCTGCGGTAATCCTGAAATAGGGTTCTTTTCTCGCAAAAGGGGGAGGCCAACGCCTCCCCCTTTTTGTATTTGAAGGTAGCTCGGCCCTGCAGTCCACAGGCCAAAAGGTTGGATTTCAATTGGCGCCGAATCCCCCGGCCCTACCCCTGCACCTGGTTCCGGCCACGCTCTTTCGCCTGGTACAGCTTCAGATCCGCTGCCACTAGCAGTTCTGCGGCGCTGCCGCCTTCGATGGGGCGGGTCGAGGCCACGCCCAGGCTCACGGTGACCACCGGGGCCGCGCTCGAATGGGCGTGGGGGATCTGCGACGCCAGGACGCATTCCTGGATGCGCACGGCCACCTCCAGGGCGCCTGGGAGATCCGTTTCAGGCAGCAGGCACACGAATTCCTCGCCGCCGTACCGGGCGGCCAGATCACCGGGGCGCTGCATCGCTCCCTTGAAACAGGCCGCGACGGCTTTCAGGCATTCGTCGCCCGCGGCATGTCCATAGGCATCGTTGTAGCGTTTGAAGAAATCCACGTCGCCCATGACCACGGCGATCGGGAGTCCACGCCGATGGGTTCGCTGCCACTCCGAGGCCATCTGCTGATCGAAATGGCGACGATTGGCGATGCCCGTCAGGCCATCCCGCTGAGCCAGATTCCGCAACACATCGCGCGACCGCTTCAGCTCCAGGTGGTTCCGCACCCGCGCAGCGACGATCACGGGGCTGATGGGCTTGGTGATGAAATCGATGGCGCCGGATTCCAGGGCGAGCGTCTCGTCCGCCTCGCCGCCCAGGGCGCTCAGGAAGAGCACGGGCGTTTCCTCGATGCGCGGATCGCTCTTGATGCGGGCGCAGACCGCGAAGCCGTCCAGTCCCGGCATCACGAGATCCAGCAGGATCAAGTCGGGCTGGTGCTCGATGGCCATCTCCAGGCCCTCTTCCCCACTCGCCGCCGTGATGACGCGGTGCTCCTGGGATAGCGTTGCCTTCAGGATGGCCCGCGAGGTGCGGGAATCGTCGATCACCAGGACCAGGGCCGCCTCGGGGGGGGCACTCGTCCCGACCTCTTCTGCGGGAAGCGAGGCGGAAGCGGAAGCGGGCTCGGCGGGCTGCGTGGCCACGCCCCGATCCGGAACCGTGAAGGTGAACCGGGTTCCCCGCGCAGCATCGCTGGCGAAGCTCAGATGCCCACCCAGGAAATCATCCGCCAGCATGCGCGCCAAGTAGGTGCCCAGCCCACGGCCTCGGCTGGCCTTGGTGCTGAACGCGCGCTGGAAGATGCCGACCGTCACCCGCTCGGAGAGCGCCCCCGGATTCTGCACGGTGAAGATCCACCCTTCCGCCGTCCGGCCGTGGCTCACGATCACCCGACCGCCCACGGGAATGGCTTCGAAAGCGTTCTCCACCAGTTCGCATAGCACCCGCAGGAACAATACGGGATCAGTCCATACCCGTCCCTTGGCCCCGGTCTGGATTTCCAGCGTCCGCCCCACGGCCACGGCCTCATCCAGGAACCGGGCGCGCAGTTCGTCCAGCAGTTCGCTGATGCTCGTCTCCCGGAATTCGGGACGCAGCGATCCATCCTCGGCCCGGGCGAGAATCCGCTGGGCCATCACGGCTTCCGCGAGCTTTTGGTTCAACCCTAGGAGTTCGCGGGTCGTTCGCGAACGCGCCATCGGATCTTCGGCGGCCCCCTTCTGGATTTCATTCAGCAGGGGCTGCAGCTCCTCGTCCAGAACCCGCTCCAGGGCATCCCTGCGCATCTGGGCGCTGAGATCCTGAAGGAGGAAGGCGGTCAATTCTTCGCCATGTATTTGCAGCGGCGTGCTGCGGACCTTGAATTCGGCGCCCACCAGCCGCCCCTCATGGCGCAGAGTGAGCTGGCATTGCCCCATGGCCGGGGCCTTCTGGATCTGGCTTGTGAGCAGGGTCAACAAAGCACCGCATTGGCGACAAGCCTTGGAGGTTCCGCAGCCCCCGGGGCCCTCCGTCGCATGAACGCAATTCAGAATTTCTCCGGGCCGGAGCCCGTAGAGACTTTCCGGATTGGCGCAGCCCACGCACTCGAACAGATCCAGGTTTCCGGCCACCAGCTGCCGCTGGGCGTTGAGGATGAGTGCGTATCCCGAGATGGCCTCCAGCAGGGTCTTCACGATCGGTTGATCCAGGCAAAGCTGCGCCTCACGGCGGATCTCCTCCAGCTCCGCGCGCTCGGCAGGAGCGAAGTAGGTTTCACCCGTGGGAAAGACATCATCTGACATGGAAAAGCCTTTAGAGTTGCACCCTTTGCATCGGCCTTCCCCTATCAATCCTTGATTCCAGCCCTCAGATCTCGCGCACCACCCAGTCTTTCGGCATCAGGATTCGATCCCACCAGACGGCGTTCTCAGCCCGTTTGCCGATGGCCAGGAACATGCTGACCTCCGCGCCGCGCGAGAGCTTCAGCAGGCGCTTGGCGCGCCAGGGATCGAAGCCCTCGATCGGGCACGAATCAAAACCTTCGGCTCGCAGCGCGAGCATGAAGGTGGCCGCCGCCAGCGCCGTGGACTTGTGCGCCACGATACGCGCATCCGCCCGCGTGAGAAGGTTATGGGCGGGCGTAAACAGCGACCAAACGCGGCTGGCGATGCCCTTCACAGCCCCCAGAAGGCCAAAGGGCCCGGTGCGATAGAAGATGGGCATCAGTTTGCCCCAGTACTTCACCTGGCTCTTGCGCAGGATGCCGCGCTCCTGGAGGGTTTTCAGAATGAAGGCAGCGTGGCGCTTCCAGGTATCCCGATGCGCCACCACCGCCACCAGCAGCGGCGCGGTTTCGGGCCCCCGCTGATGGTGGCAGATGGCGTTGGCCTTGGCCCGCACCTCCGGATCGCGAATGATCACGAACTCCCAGTGCTGAAGATTGCTGGAACTGGGCGCCCGCAGCGCGGCATCCAGACAGCGATCCAGCACCTCCTGCGGCACCGGGTCCGGCAGGAACTCGCGGATGCTGCGCCGGGATTCGACGATCTGATGAAAGGCCTCGGCGTTGGACGGAGTGGGCATAGGACCTCCAGAAATAGGCCGATGACTCAGCCCTTCTGCAGTTCCATCAGGATCTGGCGGGCGCAGGCTTTCAGTGTTTCGATGACGCCGGTGCCCTGGCTGGCGACAGCTTCGATCATGGGCTCGTTGCGGAAACGCAGCAGGCCTTCCATCTCGGGCACGGACGCCGCGCTGGGCATATCGCGCTTGTTGAGCTGCAGTACGTAGGGAATCGTGCGGATATCGAAGCCGTTGTCCTTCAGATTGGTGGCGAGGTTCGCGATGGATTCGATATTGGCTTCCAGGCGGGCACGCTGGCTGTCGGCCACGAAGATCACACCGTCGCAACCGCGCAGGATCAGCTTGCGACTGGCGTCGTAGAAGACCTGGCCGGGCACCGTGTAGAGGTGAAAGCGCACCTTGAAGCCCTTCACCGTGCCCATATCCAGCGGCAGGAAGTCGAAGAAGAGCGTGCGATCGGTCTCCGTAGCGAGGCTCACCAGCTTGCCCCGCTTATCAGGGGAAGCCTGTTCATGAATCCACTGGATATTGGTCGTCTTGCCGCACAAACCGGGGCCGTAGTAGACGATCTTGCAGTTGATCTCGCGCGACGCGTAGTTGATGAAGGTCATGAGCAGGCCCCCATCAATCGCCAAAGAGCTTGTCGATGTCCTCGTCCGTGATCTCGGAGAAGGGGCTTTCGAACTTGGTGGATTCGTCCGACCGCGTCTGCGCGCGCTGCTCCACGGTATCGAAGATCTCCTGCAGCTCGCGGCTGGCCTTCTTCACCCGCAGGCGCACCAGCGCAAGGCTGGAGCTCTGGTCGAAGATCACCACCAGGATGCCGCGCTTGCCGACGATGGAGATGTGCAGGTTGTCCTTCTCGCCCTCGTGGAAGAGCAGGCTGAACTCCTTTTCGCCGATGAGCTTAGCCAGACCATCCGTGGCCGCCACGTTGCCGGCCGTGAGCGAGGCCAGACTGGTGGCGTCGATGCTGCGCACATCGCCGGCCGCGGCAATCTGCTGCCCGTTCTTGTCCACCAGGAAGACAACCTTGCTGGAGGATTCGACCTGGAGGCGGCCGATGATTTCCTGGAGCTGTTTGTACTCCTCCTCGAACATGACGAGATCGAGTTTGGCCACACACCCTCCAAGGAATTCCAATGTCCAGAATATAGCGCAGTCGAGGGGCCCCGGGGGATCTCCCGATGATTACTTCAACTTGCGGGATCGGGCGGCGGGTTTCCGGCGCGGCTTCCCGCCGGACTTGGGCTTTCCGCTGCTGATCGGCTTGCGGTGCGCGGGGGCGGCGCGCTTGGCGGCGCGTTTGCGCGCGATCTCCGCGCGATCCTGGTCCGTGAGAGGCTCTTCCGAGAGCTTCTTTCGGCCGGGTTTCAAGCCCTCGCCAGGATCGAGGATGCGCCGCACCTTGGCGGTCTCCTTGGTCGGACCATCCTCATCCTTGCCCTTCTTCTGGATGCTGAGCCGAATGGGAGTGCCCGTGAAGCCGAAGGTCTCGCGCAGGCGGTTCTCCAGGTAGCGCACATAGCTGAAGTGCAGGCCGCGATCCGTGTTCGTCTTGATGACGAAGCTGGGAGGCCGCACGCCCACCTGGGTCATGAAGTAGAGCTTGGGCAGCTTGCCGTCCACCGCGTGGGGCGACATGGCCGCCACCGCGTCGCGCATGAACTGGTTGAGCTTGCCCGTGGGGATGCGCCGGGCGTGGGCCGCGGCGACTTCATCCAGCATGGCGAAGATTTTGGACACTCGCTGTCCAGTGAGCGCCGAGATGAAGATCATGGGCGCGTGTTTGAGGAATCCCAGCTCGTGACGGATCTTCTCTTCGAAGGCCAGCGATGTGAACGTGTCCTTCTCTATCTTGTCCCACTTGTTGATCACGAGGATCACGGCGGCGCCAGCCTCCTGCGCGTAGCCCGCGATCACCGCGTCCTGGTGCGTGACGCCTTCCACTGCGTCGATGAGCAGCAGGCTCACGTCGGCGCGGGCCATGGCCTGCTTGGCCTTGAGGATCGACAAGATCTCCGCGCCCTCGGTCGTCTTGCCCTTGCGCCGGATGCCCGCCGTATCGATCAGGCGGTAGGGGCGATCATCCACGGTGAACACCGTATCCACGGTATCGCGCGTTGTGCCCGCCACGTCGCTCACCAGGCTGCGCTCGTAGCCCAGCAGCTTATTGGTCAGCGAGCTCTTGCCCACGTTGGGGCGACCGATGATCGCGAAGCGCAGCTCCTCGGAGAGATCGTGGATCTCCGCCTCTTCGGGGGTGCGATGGAAGGGCAACCGGGCACGGACCGCGTCGACCAGATCCGCCACGTTGCTGCCGTGGGCCGCACTGATGACCATGACCTCGTCAAAGCCCAGCTCGTAGAACGCACCATCCGGGCTGCCGCCCTTCACGCCGTCGATCTTGTTCACCACCAGGATCGAGGGCTTGCCACTCTGGCGAATGCGCGAGGCGATCTCCGCATCCACGGGATTCCAGCCGTCGTGGGCGTCCACCATGAGCACGAGCACGTGCGCTTCGCCCATGGCCGCCTGCGAAAGCCGCGTGATGCCCGCGGTGATGACATCATCGCCCTCGAAGTCCAGTCCGCCCGTATCCACCAGATCGAAGACTTCCTCGGGATCGCCATCCTCGCCCAGACAGGTGACGCGGCCATAGCTGCGATCCCGGGTCATGCCCGGCAGATCGTGGACCAGCGCCGCGCGGGTGCGCGTGAGGCGGTTGAAAAGCGTGGACTTGCCCACATTGGGGCGTCCGCAAATGGCAACGAGGGGAAGTTTCATGGGCACCTTTTCGGCGAGGCCGGAGCCCCATTTTCGCAAAATTGCGCGCGACAAGCGAATCGGAGGCTTGTCTCTAGCCAAGCGCCTTCCCGCGAGAACGATTTCCGGCCGCCCTCAGGCGCCCAGATCCAGATCCGTGACCTGAAGCCCTTGATAGTAACGGCCTTTCAATGGCTGGAAGCGCAGCAGAGTGAAGTCGCCGCCCTCGCGTCCGCCGGGATAGTACATCTCCCAGGCGTCCGTCCAGATCGCTTGCCGGATGGCGGGATCGCGGACGTCCTCCACCGTCCCCTGGAGACACAGCCCCTCGAAGGTGGCGGCATCCGAATAGTAGAGGCAGAGGCGCGGATCATGGTGCAACTGGGCCACCTTGCGACTGGAGGTGTTGGTGCCCAGCCAGTTCCCGAAGGACGGCAGCTTGGCGGGACCGCTTTCCACGGCCGCCGCCCGCAGCTTGACGAGGTTGAACAGCATGCGCGCTTCGGGAAATCCGTCCGGATGGATCGTCGAAACGCAGACGAGATCGCTTCTTTGCATCAGGTTTCGGGCGGCGATGGACCGGTCCATGGAAACTCCTGGGATGGGCTAAAACCTCCCACCGGACGCGCCTGGGCCCCACCATCCCCAGACAGGATCCGGCAGGGCCCAAGCTCAGACAATCAGGCGTGGCGAGGGATCTGAGGAATCGGCACCGACACGGCCTTGGCGTGCCAGATTTCCTGAGCGTATTCCCGAACCGTTCGGTCGATGGAAAACTTGCCCATGCCAGCGACGTTGAGGATGGACATGCGCGTCCACATTGCGGGGTCCGCGTAGGTCTTCGAAACGCGCTCCTGGGCTTCAAGGTAGGAGGCGTAGTCAGCGCAGTGGAAGTAGTGATCGCCCTCCAGCAGGAGCTGGGCGATAGGGGCGAAGCTGCCGTTGTCTAGCTGGGCGATGGTCTCGATGGCGCGCGCGAGTTCGACGTTCTTCATCACCCATTCGCGGGGCTGATAGCCGGCGTCACGCAGCTGCATGATGCCCTCGGCGGTATGGCCACAGATGAAGATATTGGGATCGCCCACCTCGTCCTTGATCTCGATGTTGGCGCCATCCAGCGTGCCGATGGTGAGCGCGCCGTTGAGGGCGGCCTTCATGTTGCCTGTGCCCGAAGCCTCGGTGCCTGCCGTCGAGATCTGTTCGGATAGTTCGCAGGCGGGGAACACCACTTCCGCCAGCGTCACGCGGTAGTTTGGCAAGAACGAGATGCTGAGCTTGCCCTTGGTGGCGGGATCGTGCGCGATGGCTTCCGACAGAACATTGGCGAGACGGATGATCTGCTTGGCCACCCAGTAGGCGGGCGCGGCCTTCCCTGCGAGCATCACGGCCCTGGGCGCGCCGATATCGATGCCATCCCGCAAGCGATTCCACAGCGTCACCACATGCAGCAGATTCAGGAGTTGCCGCTTGTATTCGTGGATGCGCTTGACCTGCACATCGAACATGAATTCGGGATCCAGCTTGAAATCCCCGCTGCCGATGCCCCAGGCGGCCAACGCTTCTTTGTTGGTCTGCTTCACGTTCTGCCACTTCTGCTGGAAGGCGGCGTCATCGGCGAACTGGGTGAGCTGGCGCAGATCGTCGAGATTCTTCTTCCAGCCCTCTCCGATGGCCTCGGAGATCAGCGACGTGAGGGCCGGATTGCAGTAGAAGAGCCAGCGGCGCGGCGTGATGCCGTTGGTCTTGTTGTTGATGCGGCCCGGGAACAGCTCGTTCATTTCGGTGAACGTCGAAGCTTTCAGAATGTCCGTGTGGAGCTGGGCCACGCCGTTCACCGAGTGACTCCCCACGATGGCGAGGTTCGCCATGCGCACACTATGCCCGTTATCCACGATGGCCAGTCGCTGCAGCTTGGCGTCATCAAAGGGATAGCGCTTGCGTACGATGAGGCGGAAGCGCCGGTCGATCTCCTCGACGATCTCCACATGCCGAGGCAGAAGGCGACGCCAGAGATCCATGGGCCAGACTTCCAGCGCCTCGGGCAGGATCGTGTGATTGGTGTAGGCGCACACCTGCTGGGTCAGCTCCCACGCGAAGTCCCACTCCAAGCCTTCCTGATCCACCAGCACCCGCATCATTTCAGGGACAGCCAGGGATGGATGCGTATCGTTGAGCTGGATGGCCACCTTGTCAGGCAGCTCTTCCCAGGTCCAGTGGATGCGCTTCTTGAAGCGCCGGATCACATCCTGCAGCGTAGCGGAGACGAAGAAGTACTGCTGCTTCAGGCGAAGCTCCTTGCCCGCGCTCTGATCGTCCGCAGGGTAGAGCACCTTGGAGATGTTCTCGGAGAGGGTCTTGTCCTCGACGGCGCGCACGTACTGGCCGGAGTTGAACTGCGCCAGGTCGAACGCCCGGCTGGACTTGGCGGTCCACAACCTCAACGTGTTGACCGTGCCGTTCCGGTAGCCCGCCACCGGCGTATCCGTGGCCATGGCCCAGACTTCCTGGGCATCCACCCATTCCACGCGATACTTCCCGTTTTCATCGGTATACCCGTGAGTGCGCCCGTAGAAGCGCACAGGGAAGATGGCATCCGGCCGCTTGATCTCCCAGGGGTTGCCGTAACGCAGCCAGCCATCGGGAAACTCAACCTGGCAGTGATTGATGATCTTTTGCATGAAGATGCCGTACTCGTACCGGATGCCGTAGCCGTAGAACGGGATCTCCAGCGTCGCAGCTGCATCCAGGATGCAGGCGGCCAGACGCCCCAGACCGCCGTTGCCCAGGCCCGCGTCCCATTCCTCGATGAAGAGATCCTCCAGATTGAAGCCGATCTCGTCCATGGCCTTGCGATAGGGCTCCCGAGCGCCCAGATTCAGCAAGTTGTTCCCCAGCGCGCGCCCCATCAGGAACTCGAGGGACAGGTAGTAGACCCGCTTAACATCCTGGTGATAGTAGGTGTTCTGCGTCTTGAACCACCGCTCCATGAGCTGATCCCGCACCGTGTAGGCCAGGGCACGGTACACGTCGTAGTCATTGGCGGTGTATTGATCCTTGGAGATCGTGTACATCATTCGGTGCGCGAAGGTGTCGATGATGCCAGCAGGATCCATGAGATCAGGCAAGGGTTGAGGGATGTTCCGAATTCCAATGGTCATACGACAACTCCCTATAGATTCATTCCGACGAAAGCGATGGATGCAGCGATCCATCTGGATCGGCCATCAGAGCAGAATAGGTGAAATCCGGCAGAACCAGGCGCGAGAAGACTCCTGATCGCAAGCCTTTTGAATCCCGAGCTCGGCTTGAGGGAGCCGAGGGCTCATCCGGACTCGGCCTTCGGTCTCGATCTCGACTTCGAGCCTTGCTCTGACGTGGCGTGCAAAAAAAAGGGAGCCGATTAGGCTCCCTTTTTCGTTTTGGCGGGGCTGACGGGGCTCACCCGGTCTCAGCCTTCGGCTTCGACCCGCGAGGTTGGCTGCGCCCGGCCATCGGCTGCGCCGAACGCTT
>Ga0116170_10000195_pt1 | contig 62055 bp, 54 predicted proteins | sample AD_JPNHW1_MetaG_FD_89797 | JGI IMG/M metagenome (GOLD analysis project Ga0116170, IMG submission 89797) | Active sludge microbial communities of municipal wastewater-treating anaerobic digesters from Japan - AD_JPNHW1_MetaG | ecosystem: Engineered > Bioreactor > Anaerobic > Digestate | place... | reverse complement strand
CCGTTGTCGCATTCTGGATCTCGTATAATGCAAACACCGAGATCCATCTGCGAAAGAAAACGTGCAGCTAAAGAATATCTCATTCTAGGATGGATTAACACCTTCACACGCGAATCTAAACGAGAAAGAGCAGACTCATTCAAAAATGGATCAGACCCTATAAGGTGCAAAACCACTTCAGCATATTCGCTAAAATTTACCTCCAAATTTGCAATAGCGTCTATAGCGGAATTGCCATACTCAAAAAATTTCCCAAAACACACCGCACTCAAACGTTGCGAACCTATCTTCTTTGTTGACTTCGACCTAGCCATTACCCGACGGGAAAGCGTGTGTCCATTTGGCACAAGCTCAACTTTGGATCCAAAGCGATTAAAATAGTATCGATAATTTCCTTCTGTCGTTACAACAAACTTCTTGCATCTAAAGAAAATCAAGTATTCCACAAAACTAGCCGCCCAATATTTAGCTGTTTTGCGCCCGCCATTGAATTGCAGGTAATTAAGAGAAAACCCATCCCTCAAATCAAACACAAATTTTGCTCTAAGAAAAACAGACAGAACAATCAAAACGAATGGAACTTGCCGAAATGGCCCCGCTGTATACCAGAATACCCCATTCCTTAGCCACGCCAAATTCTTTATTAACTCTAGATACCAAGCAACATCACTGGAAATCCTGTGCTGATATTTGATTTCAAAATTGTTGCTATACAAAAGCTTCCCAAGTAAATATGGTCTCCAAGCTCCAACCTGTTTTTGGGGATCTCCATGCACACAGCAAACAACTACTTTATTGTTCATTTTACAACCTTTGCAAATGCCCAATATCCAATCAGGAGCTGGGTAAAACCTACAGGAAACAAAAACCCAAAGAATGAGCTTGCAAGAATTGGCTTATAGAATAGTGTAATTGTTAAGGGGAACACCAAAAAGCGCAACCTGCGTGAATAGAAAGCAGAATTTGCCACACCATAATAAACACCGCACACGAGTGGCGCAATGATAAGTCCTGGATAACCAAATAGCCCCCAAGCATCCCCACCCGAAAATGAAGACATAGAGCCTGAAATTGACGCGAACTCTGGCTCAATATAATCGATCAAACATGCGTAGACACTCTGAAAGTCCTCTCCACTGAATCGCGCAAGCATATTTGATATCCCTGCTAAACCCCTGAATCTCAGCTCCTCTGGAAAATACAGAAAAGAAAGAATATACCCAACTGATTGAGTCGAGAATCGATGTTCGAAAATATCAAGTAGATACCCAAAGCCCTCTGAATTGACTTGTTTTGCGTAAACAAAGTAAAACATGAACGCCAGAAAAAAAAACGTTATACCTAAAAACACTGCTGATTGCATTGAAACTCGCAAAGCACTAGGTCTATACATAAAAACAACACAAACAATAGAAAGAGCAAAGTACACAACACTCGCCTTCTCTATAAACCACATCAAAGAAACCAAGGAAACAATTCCTGAAACGATTAGCGGCAAAATCAGAATTCGCCGCTCAAAATACAGTGCGATGCCTATCGGAAACAACAAGGGGAGGAAATTCTTTATCAATTCGGTTTTCACTTTATCAAAAAATCCCCCGCCATGTGATGCATCTGAACGCAACACCGCCAATGCGATATTAGATAAATCACCAGTGAACAAACTTTTTAGTGGAGCATTTTCCGAAATAGCGAACAGGATAAGTAAACCAAAAAAAAGCAAATATGTGATATTTTTAAATTTTCTCCCAATGAGAACATCAAAGCCGTCTCCATTTTTTGCGACATTCAGAACTCCCCTGCAGACTAAACGGCTAACCGCAAGAAATACCACGATAAATACATTAAAGTACATGACCGCCCAAGGCATTACCGATCCATAATCAATGTCATCCAAATAGCTGTTTGAAATAAGCCCAAAATAAATCGCATACAAGCCTATCCCAATTAAAAAAAGCAAGTTGTAGTAAATCGCAATCCCAATAAGATCACTTACTCGATGCATTTTTGCATCAAGCACAAGAACAATGGCCAGCAAACAAAAGCTTAAAATCACGAACGCATCCATCAGGCACACTCACAATGACATGCGTTCGATTCTCTATCATCCGGTATGTAAATTATTGATCGCAATCTCAACCGTTTCAACACTTGCCTATCCCTTGGCAAAGAGACTCGTTTCCATTGGCAATGGATATTTTCTCCATAAGTCTTGCAAGATCAAATCTGGCTAATTCACCTAGAAATGACCGGCCACCCGTCCCCTTTATTGTGCACCCCATAAATTCAGAAGAATCTGGTTTTGGCAACAACCAACGGAGCGAAAGCTTCTCGACAATATAAAACGGAAAATATTTCCAATGCGACCTGGTGCTTACACCATATTCAAATTTGTCGCCGAGTATTTCATGGCAATATGCCTTTACAGCTCTCCTGTATAGATAAGTTTCAATAATATCGGGAATTGATAAATTTTCTAGCGTCGAGAGAAGTGCTGTGTCATACAGTGGGCAAAACCATCTTATGTTATGGAACTCATATCCACGAACACTATTTATTATGTATTTTGCCTGCCTTTCCGCAAGATCCCACTCTTCAATGCATTGGACAGCCTCAGCAACAGAAATCTTCAAAAATGCATGAAGCTGGCTTGAAATCAATGACTCAATAGCTTTGCGGTTCTCAGCTAATACATGATGATCCAAACGAAAATGTTTACGGATAAAGTGTTCAATTACGGAATTTCTTGACATGCCCCTGGAGAAGGCCATATGGCATGGAATATGAGATCCCCCAATAAAATCACCTGAATGCCCAGGCAAGATCAATGAATTCACCCCCAATACCCCGAGCGATTTCAATTCATCAATAGCAATCATATCTTGGACATGAGGCAATGATCCACCTGAACGGCAATAATCAAATAGCGCTTGATTATTGATGATTTTCGCCCATTTTTCCGAATTGTACTCTACGAAATGCCACTGAATTCCAAGAGCATCTGCAACATTTTTGCTAATCCTCGACTCCTCATTCATTGGAGCTCCGTATGAGAATGCCGATACATTTTTCAAGCCGCTTTTTTTGCACATTACTGCGATCAACCTGGAATCCAGACCTCCGCTCAATGGAATTACAATTTCGTTGTCTTTTGCTAGCTTCTTAATATTTTCAGCAACCTTATCGAAGGACTCACATATTTCAAGTATTTTTTCTTCTTCAATGTACGCTTTGTTAGTATTTCGCGAAAATTTTTTTCCTAAAACGGAAGATTTTGTAAATCCATTTTTTTGATCAAACCTGAGTATCAATGCTTCGCTGGCTCGAACCTGACGCCATTCTTTATATATTGTCCGATCACCAGTAACATAGCCTGCAGTTAAATATTCAAGAGCTGCATCCGAATCTATTGAAATAGATGAATCAAACAAGATAGCATCCGTCAATTCGTACACATCATTCTTTTCCCTATAAAACACAGGGAATGAACGAACAATGTCGCACAGGACTTCTACTGAATCTTCATAAGCTCGAACAATAGTGTAACTGCCGTTAATTCCAATTTTATGAACCAGTACTTCGATTGCGGTGTCGTTTTCATCTTCAAGCAGATTCAAGAGATCTAAGCCATCAATTCTTTCCCCATTAATGAACACCTCTCCCTTAACCCAAATATTTGACTTACAAAGCCACGGAAACCCATGATTGTTCCTCAAACAGATTGAGTATCGCATACTGCCCCCTGAGAAAGAATGTGAACCGCTGCCCAGATCCAATACGCGACACCAAGTAATGAATACGCAAAAATCGAAGAAACCCAATTACCCGTCAAAGTAGCCGTCGTAACAAATACCAAGATCCGCAGTAGAAATAGTACGAGGTTCGATAGAAGATAAATACGTTGGTGACCAAGAATCTGAAACAAACCAGAAAATGGAGAAACCACAAAAACAAGGAACAACCATGGCGAGATCACTTTTATCACAAGCGCACACTGCATCCACTTGGCGCCAAATAAGAACATTATTGCCCATTCTGACAGCAACACAACTGGCACAAATATTACGACTCCAAGAAACAAAAGAAATCCCATCGATCGTTTCAAATATTGACGGTTAATGCCGCCATTCCTAAACCGTTCAGCAGCTTCTTGATAAAAAACCTGAGCAACACTAGACCCAACAACGGCCATCGGAACAACAAGAATCCGCTGAGATAAAGAATAATAACCAACGTGTGCACTGGCGAAAAAATGGCCCATCAAGAGAATTGGGAGTTGCGAAGAAACACAATTCAATAATGCGGACCAAACATCATACTGCCAAAAGCCACGGTATTTTAACAGGATATTCCTGAATGCAGCCAAGCTATGTCTGGTTTTTTCAAACTCAACAAACACAAACGTGCAGAGTACAATTCCTGAAAGTGCCGTTAAACAGCCGATCTCCAGGCCATATGAACTTTCAAACTTCCATGCAAAAAGAAGTTGAAAGGCGGCCATCAAAATTGACTGAGAAATCCGAAGAGCAGTAACTTTTTTGAAATCTCTTTTCCGACTAATGAGCGCTATCTGGATTTGAAATACCGATAACAATATTCCAATTATAATGCCAACCAAACTTGTAGCAAGTTCCCACAAGCCAAGAAGCGAGCCAATCAATGTAATGGCCAATGAGATAACGCCTAATGTTACAGAAACCGAAAGCGCCGCCGCAAATATTCTTGACGCCATTTTTTCTGAAGAGGGCATAGCTATCGCCATATCTAATCGGCCAGCTAGCCCAACGGACATTATTGAGCCTATGGCTAGGCTAAGTGAATACCGGCCGAATTGGGTCGGAGAGTAGTACCGAAGAAGAATCGGAGCAACTGCAATCGCAATCAATTGCGCTCCAATTGCTCCTCCGACCAAATGCCAAAACCGATTAACTGTACGCTTTATTTTTTCGATCATTTTAAAATGCATCGCAAGCAAATGGGGGGAGCCATCAAATTTCCGCAGAACCACTTTTCCATACCCCCCTCCATTCGCATTGCTGATTAAATGCCGTCACAATTTAAAAACTTTCTTCTTTTTGCCGACATCCGACTTGACAGCATTTCTTAGATCAACAACCAATTTTGTTGATGAAACAACTTTCTCGTAATCTATCGAAGAGTGCGCTGTCGTAATCACTACACAATCAACCTCTTGCAGAATTTGCTCATTAAGCGGACACCCACGATATTCTTTATTCTTCTCCGATTTTACATCTCCCAAGATATGTGGATCATGAAAAATTACTTCAGCCCCTTTCTTGCTGCATTCATCCATTACCATCAACGCAGGCGATTCTCGTGCATCATCAATATCTGCTTTATAGGCTACCCCTAAAAACAGGATTTTCGATCCATTCATTGATTTACTTTGCCTATTGAGGGCATAGCTTATTTTGTTCATCATGCGATATGGCATTAGGTCGTTAATCTGGCCCGCCGCATGAATCATGCTGAGACCAAAATTGAACTGCTTGGCAATGTGCTCCAGATAGAACGGATCCAGGGGAATGCAGTGACCGCCAATTCCAGGCCCAGGATAGAATGCCTGGAAGCCATATGGCTTAGTCTTTGCCGCATCAATTACTTCCCAAATATTAATGTCCATTTTTCCAGCAAGTAATGCCAACTCGTTTATAAGCGAAATATTCACTAATCGGTAAGTATTCTCCAAAATTTTCACCATTTCAGCAGCACGAGGACTACTAACACCATGGAGGAATTTTATTGCAGTTCCATACACGGCCATAGCAATTTTTTGGGCATCCTCGCCGAGTCCGCCAACAACCTTCGGTGTATTATCTGTTTTATAATCAGCATTACCAGGATCAACTCGTTCTGGACTAAAACAAAGCCAGAAATCCTGGCCTGCTTTTAGACCAGACTCTTTTTCCAAAATTGGAAGCATGAACTCTTCCGTCGTTGTTGGATATGTCGTCGACTCCAAACAAACCAATGTGCCGGGCGACATGTTTTTTCCAATCTCGCGGCATGCACCTTCGATAAAACTCAAATCCGGCTTTTTAAAAACGTCTAATGGTGTCGGAACACATATCATTACCGCTTGACAAAGATGGATTTCGGAGAATTCCGTCGATGCTCGAAGTACCCCTTCCGAAACAATCCGCTTGAGCTCCTGATCGTCTACATCCCCGATGTAATTCTTCCCAGAATTGACCATATCACATTTTGTCGCACTTTTTTCAAAGCCAATTACTCTAACGCCATTTCTAGCAAAAGTGACAGCAAGGGGTAATCCAACATACCCCAATCCTATTACGCCAATACAAAAATCTCGCCTCGAAATTTTCTCAAGAAAATCATCAACGATCTGGCTCATCGTGTTTCTCCTTCAATTAGACTGAGACATTCATTTTTCAGTTGATATTGCTCGCCACAAGATCCACATTTTAATTCATTCCCCCTTAGGGGAATCCCGCACTTGCAGACCCATCCTTTTCTTCTTGCCGGGGTGCCGACCATTAAAGCATAGCTTGGAACATCCTTGGTCACAACCGCACCAGCACCAATAAACGAATATTCACCAAGCGAAACGCCGCAAACGATTGTAGCGTTTGCCCCAATCGAGGCGCCCTTTCCAACCCTAGTGACCTTGTATTCATTCTTTCGGCTAATAAAGGCTCGAGGATTCACCACGTTTGTAAAGACACAACTTGGACCGCAGAATACATCATCCTCAATCACAACATCATCATAAATCGAGACATTGTTCTGCACCCGCACGTTGTTTCCGAGTATCGCTCGCCCTCCAACATTTACGTTCTGCCCAATAGAACAGTTGGATCCAATTTTCGCTCCGGATAGAATATGAGAGAAGTGCCATATCTTTGTGCCTTCTCCGACATTTGCCCCTTCATCTACGTACGATGATTCGTGTACGAAAACGTCCTTGTTGTTCATTTTTTCCTCTAGGTTCCTGTGTTTACTGTATACTTCATCTCACTGTCTAGTCCGAACTCTCGTTTGGTCACTCGGATTAAGAATCATGCGACCGACAACAAATATCGAAGAGCTCAAAGCTCCAAAAAATGCAGATAGAATCACAATAAGACTTCGTTTTGGCCTTTCCCTAACCTCAGGCACCTGAGCATAGTCGACTACTTGAATCAGCATTCCATCTTTAGCTTCATCCATTCGAGCCATTTCATATTGCTTTGCAGTAAATTCAAAAAGCGATTCGAAATAACGGACATCTCTATATTTGCGAGCATACTCAAGGCCTAATTCCGGAGTTTTGCCCTTCGCGATCCAAACATCATCCCCATCCCCTTTGGTCAGAGCTTTTAAATGACTCCGGAGCCCTCCTAAGGCTTTCTGGTATTGAATAAGCTTTGGATTGTTTTCGGTAACAGATTCAGCCATAACTCTAATCTCAATTTCCTTTGCAACTATTTGACTTCTCAATTCAGCCATTGCTTCTGCACTTGACCTGCTTTGAACTTCAGGCTCAATAATTCCAGATTTTTCTTGAAAAATCCGGAGCTGCCCCTCTGCGTGAGCTAAACTATCCTTGATCATTTTAAGCTGTTCTTCAAAATACTTGCGTCTTTGTGAAGCCTCTGAAACAGCGAAGTTTTTTGTCATACTTCGCAGCTCCTCGACATATGCATTAGCAATTTTGGCAGAAATTTCTGGATCTTTATCTTCCACCTGGATGATAAGCAAACCTTCTTTTGCCGCAGTAATATGAGTAGCTTTTGCCAGCGCCTTCAATGCATCCGTTTTGATTTGCAAACCATAATAATCAATCAGATTGAATTTTTTAACTATCGAATCTCCAATTCTGCGACTTTTGAAAAATGCGACATAGATATCACTTGGATTTTTCAAACCAAGCGCGGCCCCGATGCCTCCTCCTCCCCCTCCCCCAGAGCCAATCACACCTCCACCAAGCGCAGAGATCATCGCATTTGCAGCAGACTGCTGTTGTTGGGGGGGTAAAATTGTTGTTGTAGCTTTAAAAATTGGAGTTGCGAGTAGGGCATAGACAACTCCAATGGCAGAAAAAACTACGGAAACACTGAAAATGATTTTCCACGATGACACGAGGAGATCAACAATTTCGAAAAAACCGATTTCAGTCTGCGAGGCGGAAGATGCTTTCTCCTCAGTCATTCGAAATTTTCCACGTAGCTAGTATTTCGAATCGTTTCGCGAATTTATCCCAAATACTCACAACGCCTCCTTCATCGCCGTGGTGACTTCATCGATCTGCGCCTCGGTGAGGAATGCGTGCATGGGGAGGGACATGACCTCCTTGGACGCCAACGTGGCATTCGGGCAGCGATCGTCCGTGATCCCCAAGTGAGCGAAGACTTCCTGACGATGCAGGGGCACGGGATAGTGGACCGCCGTGGGGATCCCCTTGGACTGCAGATGCGCCTGGACCTTTTCCCGATGGGGAACCCGGATGGTGTACTGGGCCCATGCCGAGAAACAGCTGGCATCCACTACGGGAGTGGAAACCACTCCACGCAAACGGTCCGTGTACATGGTGGCGATTCGATCCCGCGCCGTGAGTTCGTCCTGGAAGTGGCGCAGCTTCACCCTGAGGATGGCCGCCTGGAGACTGTCCAACCGACTGTTCAAACCAACGATTCCGTGGTGGTAGCGCTTCACTTGTCCGTGGTTGCAAAGGACCCGGATGCGCGCGGCAAGTGCCTCGTCTTGGCAGAAGATGGCCCCTCCATCGCCGTAACAACCCAACGGCTTGGCCGGAAAGAAGGACGTGGTTGCGAGCCCCGTCACGGAAGTGGATCGGCTCCCGTTGCGGGTGGCGCCGAAGGATTGGGCTCCATCTTCCATCACCCAAAGTCCGTGCTCGCGCGCCAGGGCGGAGATGGCTTCCAGATCGGGCATCTGACCATAGAGCGAAACCGGAATGATTCCCTTGGTCTTCTTGGTGATCAACGGCCGGATGGTGTCCACCGTGATGTTGAAGGTCACGGGATCGATGTCGGCGAACACCGGCGTCGCACCCACCACGGAAACGACTTCGGCCGTCGCGAAGAAGGTGAAATCGGGAACGATGATCTCGTCGCCCGGCCCCACCCCCATGGCCATCAGGGGGACTTGCAACGCGTCGGTTCCATTGGCGCAGGCGATCGCATGGGGAGCGCCGGAAAAGGCGATCAACTCCTGTTCGAGCGTCTTCACTTCCGGCCCGTTGATGAACGCCGTGGAGGCGATCACCGAGGCCATGGCCTGGTCGATTTCCGTCTTGTAGGCCGCGTATTGCGCGGACAGATCGCAGAATTCCATTTCAAGTCCTTTCTTGCGGATCGAATACACCCGCCATGTCAACCGTCGAGAAATCTTCCAGGGGGAAATCGACTGGACGTCCTTCCTTCATCGATTTGTAAAGACCAAGGATCAGCTCCAGCGAACGCAGCCCTTGCTCCAGTCCCACCACGGATGCTCCGCCTGTTTCGAGGGAGGCGAAGAAATCCTTGTACAGGGGTACGTGCCCCACCGGACCGGCCGTCCCAGCCTCGGCAAGAACGGCGGCCTCGTCGTCGCCTTCGACCCGCCATGTCTCGAGCTTCTTCAAGCTCGGCCCGGAAAGGATCACGGTACCCTTCTCGCCGAAAATGCTCAGGCGTTCTTCCACGTTGCTGGGGAAGGCGTTGACGGTACCTTCGATCACGGCGACGGCCCCGCCACGGAATTCCACGATCCCGCAGCCGAAATCTTCGCTCTCGATCGGCCGCTGGAATCGCCTCGTGACCCCATGGATCCGGGAGATCGCATCTCCAATCAACCACTGCATCGCGTCGATTCCGTGGATGCACTGGTTCATCAGAGCTCCGCCATCCTGCGACCAGGTTCCTCTCCAAAGCGCATCGGTGTAGTAGCTGTTCCCGCGATTGAAACGGGTTTGGACCGCCGCGTGGAGGATCCGCCCCAGGCGCCCCGCATCGATCGCCTGCTTGAGTCGCAGGATATGGGGGTGGAACCGGTTCACGAAGCAAACGGAGATCTGCAGCCCCTTGAGACGCGCCTTTTCCACCACCGCCCGGGAGTCCTGCAGGGAAAGCCCGATCGGCTTCTCGATCATGACATGGCAACCGGTATCCAACGCAAGATTCGCCAGGACCGTATGGCTTCCGGATCCAGTGGCGATGGCGACGAACTGCGGCTTCACTTCCCGAAGCATCTTGGCGGCATCGGTGAACACGATCGGCTTGCGACCGGATTGGGCCTCGCACTTGAGAGCCAAGGCTTCCGCTCTCTCCGCCACCCCATCGCAAACCGCATCGAGCCTCACCTGGTCCGGAATTCCCAGCATGGCAGACACGTGATTCGAGCTTATCTGCCCGCAACCGATCAAAACCGCTGAAATCATCGATCTCGTCTCCGAATGGATGTTTGGAGCAGGATCGGTCACCCTGCTCGCGAGGAGTCTACTTGGTCAAGCTCGCCAACGCCGCCGCCGACAATCCGAAATTCGCCAGAATCTGCGTCCAATCCTTCAGCTGAGCCACCCAACGGGTGGTTTCCAGCTTCCGAGGCATCACGATCGCATCTCCCGGCAACACGGACATGCTCGACAATTGCCAGAACAAGAACCCGTAGTCCTGCTCGCCAACCAAGGTGCCATCGGCGCGGATCACGAACGCCTGGGACTTGTCTGCGCATTTGGACGGCCCTCCGGCACTGGAGAGGTAATCGCCGACATCCCGCCCCGGTCGATACAGGAACGCGGTCTGTCGGGAAACCTCTCCGAAAACGCTGATGGTGCTGGGCATGGGGGGAATAGAGAATACGTCCCCGTCTTCCAGGGGGATCTCGGGGATGGCGTCGATTCCAAGATCCTCGTCTTCCTTGAGTTCCAGCACCAGACGCCCCTCGGGTTCGAACCGCTTCAACTCCTCGAAGCGGGTTCTCTGGGCATTCACCTGGTTCTGGAGCACCCTGGATTCTTCCGTGCTTGTCGCCGACGCCAAGATCGCCGAGACGCTTCCTTCGAACTGCCGTTCCATCTCGTCGACAACCTCGCGGTAATTGACCTTCTGGATCGCTTTCGTGGAAGCCCTGAGGAACTTGGCGCCAAACAAATACGCCTGAGGAGTCAAGCCCCCTGCTCTTTGCAGCACATCCTTCAGAGTCTCTCCATATCGAACCTTGTACAGCCCCCCTCTTTGAACTTCGCCATCCAGTTTCACATACATGGGTCGAAACCGCACTGGTACGGACAGGTCTGACGCACCAAACACAGTCACCACATCTCCGGATTCCAGGAGGAGGTTTTCCTTCGATGCTGGATCGCGCATTGCTTCGCCCAGCGAGAAGGGAATCACTTCCACCTTGAGACTGTCGCCAGACATTCGCTGGATCATGGCGTATTCCCAATTGAGATCCAGACGACGTTCCATGGATACGGTCGCCAAGTTCGCACCTTCATCGAATCCATTCAGCCGATTCCAGAATTGGTCAGGAATGAGGTCTGCGACCTGTGGCAACAAATCGCGAATTTTCATTCCGGGCTTCCAAGGGAAGCGTCCGGTTTGCCGCGCGTGTCCCCGCAAGGTCACGGCATTCTCGAATTTCGGGATGGTTCGAGCGAATTCGAAAATTTCGCCATCTCCCAAGAGGCAAGATCTACCGGAATCCGGAAGAAGGAACTGATCCACTTTCAAGCCGGAATCCCCTGCCAGACGCTCACGCCGAACTTGGCGGACATCCGTACCCATCGAGAATCCCCCGGCCCAGCGGACCAAGTCATTCAATGTCTCGCCCGATTTGATCTCATAGATCGCAGGCTTCAAGACTCCATTGACGATCGCTACCTGACCGCGAGCAGACGGAATATGGATCACATCGCCGGATTGCAGGGAGAAGTCCTTGGACTTGTCGCCGTCGATCAACAATGCATACAGGTCAAGTGTTCCAACCAGTTTGCCGGCACGCCGCAATTCCAGTTGACGAAGCGATCCCTGGTTCGTCGGACCTCCACTGACCAACAGCGCATTGACCAGGGAAGAAAAACCGGAGACAGTGTACGCGCCGGGGGAGTTCACCGCTCCAGTCACATAAACTTGCATGCTCTTTTGTCGAGCCAGACTCGTTTGAACTTCAAAATTGCGAAACTGTTTGCCGATGGCTCCCTGAAGATGTCTGTCCAAGTCGCCAAAGCGGATTCCCGCGACCGGAATCGGGCCAACCTGAGGGAGGAAAATCTGCCCGGAACCATCCACCAGGACTCGTTGCAGCATGGTCACCGCGCCCCAGACCTTCACATCTAGAACGTCGCCGACCGAAATCCGGTAATCCACAGGTGGCGCGACTTGATCCAAGGGAGCGTAGGTCGTCGCAGGGTCACGGAAAAAGTCCATCCCGAACAACTCAAGCCTGTTTCCGAGACCTTTGACCATTTGTTGAAACGGCGCGACGGACTCGTCACTCTTCTGGGCTCGCTGACGTTCCGAAGCAGGGCGTGAAGATGGTGCATCGAGTATGGACGAATCGACGAACGTCGGCCGTTGGCTGCTTGGAATCTCGGCACCCCCTAAGGAGGGCATGGAGCCATAATTCGACGCCGACCAAGCGAAGCTAACAGCCCCGAGCAACACAGTCAAGATCCGTCGATTCATCTACCACCTTCAAGCTAAAGTCGTGCGCGCGATTTACGGAACCCCAGTAACGTATTTTTTGACAAGCAGTGTCAAGGCGTTTTTCTACATTGCTCCGCATGGTGCATTGCGCCCGGATTGAGGCATATCACCCCTAAATCCCAGGGGGCCCAACCAACCAGCTTGGTCTGGGATTGCCAGAATGAGGTTCCCGCACCCGTTCAGGCCGCCAGCTCCATCTCCAGGAGGGCGACCTTCTACCCTTGGATGAACACGCAACGTTCCAGGACAGCAGCGATTGCTCCGTCGATTTCCGGCCTGTAGGCCCGATACTGGGCACCCAGATCGCAAAACTGCATCGCAACACTCCGACGGAATTTCCGACGCGTCCCCGAAAGCTCGCCGCCGCCCTTCGATACGATCCGCCGTTCCCCGAGTGGCGCCAAAGGCGCTGTATCGAAGGGCGGCGGATCACTCAGGGAGCGGCGGCTTTCCTGGCAATGCATACGGGGATCCTTCGCCCCCGTCGCGCATTTTCCTTACAAGCGGGCCTGAAGCGCCTTGGCCTGGGCTTCGAAGCCGGGCTTGCCCAGCAGGGCGAACATGTTGGCCTTGTAGGCCTCCACACCGGGCTGATCAAAAGGATTCACGCCCTGCAGGTAGCAGGAAACGCCGGTGGCCCGCTCGAAGAAGTGGATGAGATTGCCCAGCACGCGCGCGTCGAGGGTCTCCACCACCAGAGAGGAATTGGGCATGCCGCCGTCGTAGTGGGCCAAGCTCACGCCCTTCCACGCCTGCAGGTTGATCTCGGACAGCTCCCGTCCCGCCAGGTAGCCCAGGCCGTCCAGGTCGGAGCCGGTGTCGGGGACCACCACGGAAGCCTTGGGCTTCTCCTCGATGAGGAAGGTCTCGAAGGCGTTGCGCTGGCCTTCCTGGATCCACTGGCCCATGGAGTGGAGGTCGGTGGTGAACTCGCAGCCGGCCGGGAAGATGCCGGTGCGGCTCTTGCCTTCCGATTCGCCGTTGAGCTGCTTCCACCATTCCACCAGGTAGTGGAAGGCGGGCTCGAAGATCGAGAGGATCTCGATGGCCTTGCCCTGGCGGTAGAGCGCCACGCGGCTGGCCGCATAGCGCAAGCAGTCGTTGGTCAGGACGTCGTCGGAGGCGCCGTAGGTCTTGAAGGCTTCCTGGGCGCCGGCCAGGAGGGCGTCGATGTCGTGTCCGGAGGCGGCGATGGGCAGGAGGCCCACGGGCGAAAGGACCGAGAACCGGCCGCCGACGTCGTCGGGGATGGTGAAGGTGGCGTAGCCTTCCTCGGTGGCGAGCTTGCGCAGCGCGCCCTTCTTGGCGTCGGTGGTGGCGTAGATGCGGTTCTTCGCCTCTTCCTTGCCGTAGCGGTCTTCCATGTAGGCCTTCAGGAGGCGGAAGGCGATCGCGGGCTCGGTGGTGGTCCCGGACTTGGAGATCACGTTGATGGAAACGTCGTCCTCGTCGTCGAGGCTCTCCAGCAGAAGCTGGGTGTCGCGGGCGGAGATGTGCTGGCCGGCGAAGTCCACCGACACGCCGTCCTCGGAGGCATCGTCGAAGGGGAGGGCTTCCAGCACCGCGCGGGCGCCCAGGTACGACCCGCCGATGCCCACGGTGACCAACACCGGGGACTGCTCCTGGATGCGCTTGGCCGCTTCCTTGATGGTCTTCAGCTCGGCGGCGGGAACCACCGAGGAGGGATCGTACCAGCCGAGGAAGTCGCTACCCGGCCCCTTCTTGGTGCGCAGAAGATCGCAGGCCGACGCCACCTGGGGCTGCATGGCCTTCAGGACGGAATCGTCGATCCAAGGGGCTAGATTCTTGGTCTGGTAACGGATGGTCATCTTTGCGATCTCCTCACAGGAAAGTGAACGGATGGAAACGATCAAAGGTAGCTCGCCCGAAGCGGTTGTCCCTCCCCTTCCGGAAGCGACCGAACCCACGGGCTGGGCAATCGGCGACGGAGCCGACTGGGTGATGCTGCCCCGCTGCGGACTTCTGGCGGGACGTTCGCGCATGTGCGATCTGGTCCTTCCCGGAGCGGACGTTTCCAGGCGCCATGCGAGGTTCACCTGGATCCAGGAGCAGCCCTGGGTGGTGGATCTGGGCAGCGCCAACGGAGTCTTGATGGACGGCGATCCCGTGGGACGCGCTCGATGGCTGGATGGATCCACCCTGATCCTCGGCTCCACCAGACTTTTCCTGCAGCGGAAACAAGCCGCCCTTCCGTCTGCACTCCTGGAAGCATGGAACCTGTTGCCGATCCGACCGGTGGAAGCCATCCGGGAATTGGCCGGAGCGATCTCCTGCACCATGGAGCCGGATCGATCCTACGCACTCGCCTGGGAAGACGGGGCGGGATGGGACGAGCTGGGGCCGCTGCGTCGCACCCTGCTGGATGCGGCCTTGTCCTACCTGGCGCTCTGATCGGTCGCTTCGATCGGTTCTTCCAGAAGCCCGATGGATTCGATCTGGATCGCCAGATCCAGGGACGAGTCACGGCCTTCCAGGGCGCGCCGAAAGGCCCTGTGCTCCAGCTCCAAGGCATCACCTTCGCCCACTCGAAGCGACTCCCTCCGCCCATCCTGGATGCTCTCCAACGTCCGCCCCAGGAAATCCGCGTGGTATGCGATCTGGGGCGTCCGGATTTCCCAATGCCGGGTCCGCCCCGGCTGGTAGCCGCACCGGATGGCCACATCGGCTCCGCAAGCCGCACGGAAGCCCACCCCTTCCAATCCTTCCACCAGGACTGGCAAAGCCCGCCGGGCAAGCGGCCCCAACAATCGGATCGCCAGATCCACGTCGTGGATGGCGAGATCCAGAAGGACATCGTCCGGTTGGGCTCGCTGGGGATGCGGTCCGGTTCGAACGGCGCACAGCCACTCCACAGAAGCGGGATCCACTCGATCGACCAAGGCGCGGAAGACCGGATGGAATCGCTCGCAATGACCGCCAAACAGGATCCTCCCCGCCGCTCGGAACGATTCCGCGAGACGGGAAGCCTGGGCTTCGGAGGGGCAAAGAGGCTTTTCCAGGAGCACGTGGCACCCAGCTGCCAGACATTGCCGGGCCACACGGTCGTGCACGCCGGAAGGAACCGCCACGATGACCGCATCGGGATGCAAGCGAGCCAAGGTGGCGTCCAGATCGCATTCCCAGTGGACATCCGCCCAGTCAGGCTCCACCGGATCCACGATGGACACCAGACGGAAGGCGGTTCCTCTGGCCAGCGCGCGGGCATGGTTGCGCCCCATGCGCCCGGCTCCCACCAGGACCACGGAAGGACGCTGGTTTCCTGTCCGCGAATATCGGATACTTCCACCGACACCCTTTCGCAGGAGATCGGCATGCAGCCCAGCGACGCCGGAAATCAGACCATCAACCGCAAGCCCATCCGCAATTTCATCTTCGATCCGCGCAGCCAATGGCCGCAGATCCTTCGCAACGGGCTCCTGGTGGTCTTCACCTCCATGGGAACCGGCTTGGCGATCCTGTACCTGTACAGCAGGGAATTCGGAAGCATGTCCGTCTATGTGATGGACCGCAACTCGGCGTTCTACCCCCTGGACCGGCAGAGCCTGATCTCGATGATCTTCCCCGCCATCCTGGCCACCACCCTGTCCGGGCTCTTCCTGGGGTGGCTCCTGACCTTCGGCGCGTCGCGACGCATCGCGTTGCCGATCTTCAAGGTCAAGCAATGGGCCCAACGGATTGCGGAAGGGGATCTTCATGTGCGATTGGGCTTTCGGAAACACGATGGTCTCGAGGACCTCGCCGACCAGTGCAACGCGGCCCTGGATCGACTCCGCAGCGGATACGAGGAGATCGAATCGATCCGCCAAGATACGAAAATCCCCGAGGACGTACGAAGACGTCTCGGGGACATTCTGTCACGCTATCAGACAGAGAAGACCTAGCGGCCCTTCTTCTTGTGACGATTCAACCGCTTGCGCTTCTTGCGCTTGTGTGTGGCGATCTTCCTGCGCTTGCGCTTGCGTCCACAGGGCATAGGTCCTCTGCTTCTTGTTAAGGGTGGTCAACGACTCCGAGGGGGGAAAAGGAAGTAATTCCCTCTGCGCTCGGCAAGGAGAATTCCCAAAAGCCCCGTTCCTCGCGGGATCTCAGCCCAACTGGGCCAAGGTTTCTTCCAGGGTGGCGATCTTGATGTCGCCCGGCTCCCGCCAGGAGCGCCAGATTCCCAGGGCCGACTCGTAGCACCGCCGCGCTTCCACCCCGCGCCCCTGCGCTCGATGCTGGTAGCCCAGGCTGGCCCAGATCTCGGCGACCTTGGTGGAACGGGGGCCATGGATCCGCTCGGCGAGCGTCCGCAGCTCCTCCAGGGACGTCAAGCCTTGCTCGGCGGGAATCTCGGGAAGGCGAAGCTGCAGATGCCGCTGCTGGATCTCCACGACCAGCTCCGGATCGCCTCCATTGGCCAGCGCCTTCAGGCATGACTCCAGATGTTCGATGGCTTGGGGCTCGTGATCGAGGTCGGATTCCAGTTGTGCCAGGAATTGACGGGCGCGGACCACCAGTTCGTGGGTCTCGCCGGCCTGTTCGATGGCCTGCTGGAGGATGGACTCGAAATGCTCGCGGGCCTGGTCGTACTGTTCGGCGGCGAGGAACACCGATCCCGCCAGGAGGACCAGATGGGCGTGGGCCTCCCCGACCTTGCCCTGGAACCGCTCGATGCCCTTGCCGCAAAGATCCAGGGCCTGCTGGTACTGCTGGGCGTCGCGCGCGATCTCGATCATGTGGACCAGCGCACGGAAGGAGTCCGGATTCACGGGATCCCCGCTGATCGCGTCCAGACTTTCCAACGTGGCGCCGGTGAGCGCGAACGCATCATCCAGACGACCGCGGAACCTGCACAGGGCGGCGACCAGGATCTGGGCGTTGAGGAACACGCCCACGCGTCCTGGGTGATCCTCCGGCATGGACTGCAGCGGAGCAAGGACTTGTTCGGCCGCATCGGGCTCTCCCAGAAGCGCGTGCAGACGCGCCAGAAGCAACCTGCCGGAGACCATCCGCTCGTGGAACGGCTCCAGGGTGGGCTCCTCGTCGGCGATCATGGATGCCAGCTCGTCGCGCGCCTGGTCGATCCGCCCCTGGTTCAACAGTTCGGAAACAGCCTTCTGCCGGGCCGTCAACTCGACCTGGGGAGCTCCTTGAGGTTGCTCGGACACGTACACCTCCGCATTTGGGATGAAAGAAGCAGGGAAAGGTACTCGCATGCGGGATGTCCGCAGAAACACAATCGCCACCCGGGATGCTCCCTGGGTGGCGATGCGATCTTGCCGATTTCCGTCGGACGCCTATTCGCCCAGCATTTCCTTCTGGCGCTTGCGTTCCTGGATGATCTCGCGGAGCGCCTGGGCTTCCGCCTTGATGTCCTGGAGCAACTTCCTCGCCCGTGTTCCGGCGACGGCGTTGCTCTTGGTCTCGAACTTCTCGTATTCCACGCGAAGTTGCTCGACCAGAGACTTCAAGGAATCGATCTTTTCCAGGCTCATTGACTCTCCACTGGATCTAAACTGGCTGAGCAGGACTCGAACCTGCGACCGGGCGGTTAACAGCCGCCTGCTCTACCGACTGAGCTATCAGCCAAAGGAGGGAGTAATATAAGCCTGTTCTCACGCAGTTGGCAAGGGTCAGTCGCTGCGACCCACCAGTTCTATCCTCGAGTGGACGAGGATCCGTTGCGGGCACCCCACGCCTGCAGCCAAGGACTGGAAAATGCGGGCACGCGCTTTGGGCTCCCAAATGACGGCATCCATCGAAGGAAGGTGGCTTTGCGTCTCGTGGAACACGGTAGCGAATCGCAAGGGGTCGCGCCTAGCCAGGAGCCCTTCCAGATCCACCTGCCGTTCGCCCGCCAACTTCACCTGGAAGAACGCCGCATGGGGATCGAAATCCCACAGGGAAAGCGTCTCCCCCACTCTTCCCAGAGATGGATAGGAGGACGCTCCCAGGATCGTCGCGCCGGAACGCTCCCAGTTGGCAGCCTGGGCACCGCGCACCAGGAGGCCTCGGGTATGACGGGCCAGCAGCCCACCCATCGCGGCGACCTCCGGGGAATCGGGTCCGCAATCCGTTTCCAGGACCCCCCATAGAGGCCGTTTCGCCAATCGGGAATCCAGTCGCTCCCGGATGTGCTCCACCAGGCCTTCCATGTCGTCGTCGGAAAAGCAGGCCACACCACCAGGTGGCACCCGCGCAGGTCGGGGCCCCACACAGGCCTGCAGGGAAGCCAATGCGGAGGGAAGGAGCCCTTCCCATTCCACCTCTCCGTCGGTTTCCAGGATCCATGGCGAGGTGTCGTCCAGGGATCCATCCACCACCACCAGGTCCGCATCCAGAAGCTGCAGGCGCAACGCGGGAAGCTCGAAATGTCCCTCTCGCCATATCGTGCTCTGCCTTCCATCCACCCCCATTTCGGCCCAAGGCCGCTGGGACGAATGGACCAAACCAGACTTTTCCAAAGCCCCTTGGCCGTGGAAGACAAGCCCCACCTGGAAAACCTCGGAAAGCGCCTGGACGAGGCGTCTGGCCAAGGAAGAGGACGGACGCAGGCTTCGCACGACCACGGAAACGGGGTGGTAGGTCCATGCGGACGAGGCATCGCTGTGGGTTTGAGGCACCGGTTGGACTCCTTCCGACCCGCACCCCACAATGGGCGGAGCTGGCGCCGGAAGAATACTTCGAACGACGCCCGAACAGCCGAGGGGCCGTCCTGAAGCGTTTCGATCCACTGTTTTTTACCATGCTTGGGTCATCGAAGATGAACGGAACCTTCGCATCCCGCGACGGATCCGATCCAACCTTCACCAACGGGATCCTCCCCAATGACCAAGACGTTGCTCCTTCTGGCCCTCGCCGTCCAGGCCAAGCCGATCGACATTCTATCTCAAGCGCAACAGGGCGGAGGCTACGTGTACGCATATGGCGGCCTCACCCAAGGAGAGATCGTCAAGGGAGCGGAACCCGTCCTGCGCTATCGCGGCGACAACACGGAATGGTCCGGCTGGACCATCCACCTCGCGCGCACGGTGGATCTTTCCGGTCTGCGGAACAAGGGCGGCGTGGAATTCGAAATCAAGGGCAAGTACGGAGGCGAGCCTGTCGCCCTGGGCCTTCTGGACGACGACTCCGATGGGCCAGGGAAACGGGTCCAGATCCGCACCAAGGTGAATGGATACGCCACGGTGGGCACATCGTGGACCAAGGTCGCCATCCCTTTTTCGGATCTGGAGGACGTGGGCGCCTGGTGGGACGAAACATCCAAACAGGAGATCACGGGCAAATTCGACTGGTCCCGGCTGAGCGAGGTCCGCTTCTCCTCCGACCGGGGGGCGACCTCGGCCGCACCGGCGGATTCCTCGCGATGGATCCAAGTGGAAGTCCGCAACTTCCGCGTGGTGGACTCTTCCACCGCGGCCTCGACCAGTCGCAGCGCCGGAGCCCCCACCGATCGCCCCGAACTCCGATGGAACCACATGGGATACGCGTTGGCCGGCCCCAAACGGTTCGTGGCGGCGAACGTGGACGCCAAGGAATTCACCCTCGTGGATGCAGCTGGCAAGGAGGTCTTCCGCGGACCGCTGGGGCCGGAAGCTACTTGGGACGCGTCCGGAGAAAAGGTCCGCATCGGTGATTTCTCTTCCTGGAAGACCCCAGGCACCTACACGCTCGCGGTAGGTGACCTTCGCACGCGCGCGTTTCCCGTCTCCAAGGCCCCCTTGGAGACCCTCCTGTCCGCGGCCGTGAAGGCGTTCTATTTCCAGCGGGCCTCCACCGAGCTATCCGCCAAGCATGCCGGCGTGTTCGCCCGACCCGCAGCCCACCCCGACACGGGCATGACTCTCCAGGAAGCCGGAAGGGAAGGTCGCTGGAACGCTCCCGGCGGCTGGTACGACGCTGGAGACTACGGCAAGTACGTGGTCAACGCCGCCTACTCCGTGGGACTCCTTCTGGTGTCCTACCAGATGCAGCCCAAGCTGTTTTCCGACGCGACGAACATCCCCGAATCCGGCAATTCCCGCCCCGACCTCCTGGACGAGGTGATCTGGGAGATGGACTGGATGAGCCGCATGCAGGACGACGACGGCGGCGTGTTCTTCAAGATCGCCACCCAGACCTGGGACGGAATGATCTCGCCACGCCACGCGAACACCCCCCGCTTCGTGTTCGGCAAATCCACCACCTCCTCTCTGGGATTCGCGGCTTGCGCGGCCCAATCGGCAAGGCTCATCAAGCCTTTCGACAAGAAACGGTCGGCCATGTACCTAGAGCGCGCACGCAAGGCCTATGCCTTCGCGCGCAGCAATCCTTCGCTGCGCGAGCCCAAGAACACCGGGGGCAGCGGTCCCTACGAGGATGGCGATCCCTCCGACGAATTCCTTTGGGCGGCCACGGAACTCTGGCTGGCCACCGGCGAGAAGGGCTTCCGCGCGGATGCGGCGAAGGCATTCGACACCATTCCCGCCCTGATCGCGCCTTTCTGGCAGCGCGTGCAGAATCTCGCGGTGTATTCCCTTGCCCTGACCGCTGAGAAAGACTCGCTGGGACTGCAGGCCCGCGCACGGATCGATTCCCTGGCCACGGTGATCCGCGACCAGATCTCCAGCCACCCCTACCGGGCCCCTGCCCTGGGATTCATGTGGGGGTCCAACGATCCTGTCGTCGCCAGGGCGGTCCCTCTGGCCTTGGCCCGGAAATTCAAGCCCACCTCGGACGCATCCGGAATCACCGACATCCTGGACTACATCCTGGGCCGCAACGCCACCGGCTACTCCTTCGTGACGGGAACCGGCGAAGGATCGTCGCGCGATCCCCACAGCCGCCTGATGGTTTCCGACAAGGTGGAGGAGCCCATGCCGGGATTTCTCGTCGGCGGCCCCAACTGGGGGCGCGAGGACTCCAAGGCGAAGGTTGCCTGGGGTGTGGACTACCCCTACAAGGTGCCCGCGCGGGCCTATCTGGATCAGCACGAATCGTACGCGTCCAACGAGATCGCCATCAATTGGAACGCCTCGCTGGTGGCCGCCCTGGTGGCCGCCAGCATGCCCTGATCTCTCCTAGACGCGCGCGACCAGCGCCACCGACTGCGCGGCGATTCCCTCGCCGCGCCCCGTGAACCCGAGCTTCTCGGTGGTGGTTCCCTGGATCCCCACTTGATCCACATCGATCCCCAACGCTCCGGCGATGTTCGCGCGCATCGCCTCCACGTGGGGGCGGATCTTGGGGCGCTCGCAGATCACCGTGCCCTGGACGTTTCCGATTCCATACCCCGCCTCGCGCACGATCTCTCCCACCCGCGCCAGAAGCTTCAGGGAGTCCGCCCCTTTCCAGCGCGCGTCGGTGTCCGGGAAATGCATCCCGATGTCTCCCGAACCGATGGCGCCCAACAATGCGTCGGAGATGGCGTGCAGTAATACATCTGCGTCGGAGTGCCCCAGAAGTCCCTTCTCGAAGGGAATGTCCACCCCTCCGATGATGCACTTGCGACCCTCCACCAACTTGTGGACATCGAAACCCTGACCGACCCGGAACGGAATGGCGTTTGTCATGGCCGGAAAGGTAGGAGAGGAGGCCGTGGCACGGCGCAACGGGCCGCTTGCCGTTGGATCCGATCCAGAAACGGGTCTGATCCCATTGCGGAGCGGACACGGAATGGACAGAACCTCAACACTCGCTTCCCCAAAAGGATGACGCACCTTCTGGACTCGCAGGTATCCTGGAAAGGAATCACCACCTCCCGAAGGACCCTCCATGAGAATCCACCTGCCGCTCGTCTTGGGCTCCCTGGCCCTGTTCGCCACTCCCGCCCTGGCCGCCAATGTCGCCGACAAGCCCATGGGATGGGCGTCCCAGAACGGAGGCACCACCGGCGGCGCCGGGGGCACGGAAGTCACCGTGACCACCATGGCCGACCTGCAGAAGTACGCCAAGATGTCCGGCAAGTACGTCATCTGGGTCAAGGGGACCATGGGAAGCTACGGCCAGCGCGGTGAAGGCAATGCCGACCAGGTCAATTTCGCGAGCGACAAGTCCGTCCTGGGATTGCCGGGAGCGCACATCAAGGGGAACCTCTACCTGAGCGGCGTGAAGAACGTGGTCCTGCGCAACCTGATCGTGGAAGGCCCCGGCGCCTGCGACAACGACTGCGGCAGCGCCGGCGAATCGCGCAAGGACGCGATCAGCATCATCAACAGCTCCACGAACATCTGGCTCGACCACATGGACATCTACGACGGCGAGGACGGCAACACCGACGTCACCAAGGGATCCGACTTCGTCACGGTCAGCTGGACCAAGTTCCACTACACCGACAAGTCCTTCGCCTCGGGAACCTCCGGCAAATCCCACCGCTTCAGCAACCTCCTGGGCGGCTCGGATTCGGAAGCCTCCGACGGGAAGCTGAGCGTGACATTCTTCAAGACCTGGTGGGGAGAAGGCGTGGCCGAGCGCATGCCGCGCGTGCGCTTCGGAAAAGTCCACATCGCCAACTGCCTGTTCAACAGCAAGGATCCCGGCCAGAACCACTCCGTCCGCGCCGGTTTCAAGGCCAACATCCTGGTGGAGAACAGCGCGTTCATCGGCCAGAAGAAGCCCATCGATCTCTACGACAACGACTTCACCGCGGTGACCGTGAAGAATTCCACCTTCACGGGATGCTCCGGCAACACCGTCGGATCGGGAACGGCGTTCACTCCTCCCTACGCGCTGCCCCTGACCGCCGCAGGCAGTCTGGAGTCGGAGATTTCCAATGCGTCAACCGGCGCCGGCGCCAACATCGTCTGGGGGAATTCCGGCATCAACGCCCAGATGGCCCCGCCCTCGCCGCTGACCATCCAAGCCGCCAAGGGTGGCTTGGACCTGATCAACCACACCATCGGACCGGTGGACGCCTCGCTCTGGAGCCTCTCCGGCGAACGTCTGGTCGCCGACACCCGTCTGGAGCCTGGCGCTTCCATCCATCTGGCCAGCACCTCGGCGAGCGTGCTCTTGCGTACCTCGGCGGAAGGAAAGACCTCCACCGCGATGCTGCCCGCGATCCGCTAGAACCCAGACGCATACAACTCGCAAGCCGGCAGGAATCCATCGTTCCCCCGGCATTTTCCATGCCATCCAGCCGCTACGAGGAGAGCGAGGAAATCGCTACCCGCTTCCCCTGGAGGCGGAATCAGCGGAGATGGAACTCCAACCCCAACCCGTAGGCCAAGTGCGCGCACTGTTCCAGATGGAATTCCACCGTCCAGACCCTGGGCCATCCCACTCCCAGCCCCACCCTGGCCACGGGGTCCGACCAATGCTCCTCCCGCAGCCGGTACCAATGGAGATTCGCGTAGTCCGTATCCAAGCGCCCCTGGGGACCATATTCATAGAACACCTCCCGTGGATCGTCGACGGCGACCACGCGATCCTTCCGGGTCCACCCCCACCCCGCACCGAGATCGAACCGGAACCACTTCCGCCAATGCTGCCAATGGGCGGTCAAAATATGTCGCTCCTTCCGCAAGGTGGGGCGTTCCCTGTCCAGGAAGACGGGATCGCTCTCCAATTGGTCTCCGAATTCGCCCAACTGGTAGGCGTAGCGCAAACGCCAGGGATCCCACCCCGCGCAGACGGCCCCTCCGTACCAGAGAACGATCGGGGAGCGGGCGAAGAGATCCGTCTGGCCACCCAAGGTGAACCGCAGGGAGTCCAATCCCCCCGCACCCGCGGTGGAGACAAGCGACAACAAGCCGAACACGGTCTTCATCGCGGCATCACCCTCGCCCAACCGACCCGGAGGAACCTGCTCCCGGGAAGCACCGCGAACACCCCGGCTTCCGTGTACTCCACCCTGGAACAATCATTTGGATTGCCCCAGGAGGACTCCTGGCAGCCCCACAGGAAATCCACTTGGCCCCGGGAGGTCGCGAGATCCAGCCGGAAACCGTGATCGGTCTGGTGGAGCCAGTCGAATTCCAGCCGATGGGGGTACCGCGAAAACGCCAGGGAATCGATTTCCCACTCCAGATGGACCGGACGTTTGCGGATCTGCCTGCCAGCCGAATCCACGAGGGAGTCCCGAGACCCCGCGGCGATACGGAGCTTCGCATCCGGCAAGGGATCGCCCTCCAGGTACAGCTCCTCGGGAGGCTCGCACCCCTCGAGCACAACCAGGAATCCAAACAAGGGGAAAACCGCCCGAAGAAGGGCTCGAGGATGATGCATGACGGAAACATAGCCAGGACCCGAGCCTCCACGATCGTCTTGGTATTCTTTGCTCCGTATGCTCCACCGCCTCGCGGCCCCTTTCCGGAACCGCCCCCGAATTCGACGCACCTTGATCTCCGTGGCAGCGCTCTTCCTCCTCGCCTGCGCGGCAATCAGCCTGGACGGCTTCCGCGACCGCATCGAGCCCGTGGACCTCCTGGTGGTCCCCGGATCCAAGGTCCACCCCGATGGCGTTCTCTCGAGGAATCTCCACGGCAGGCTGGAAGCCACGCTGGCCTACCACCGCACCGGACGTTGCCGACGGATCCTGGTCAGCGGCGGAATCGGCATCGAGAACCAGGACGAATCCCTGGCCATGCGGAAATTCCTCCTGGAGAATGGCGTACCGGATTCCGTCATCATCGTGGACGGAAACGGGATCAACACCTTCGAGACCGCGCGGTCCGCCGCCCGCTGGATGCGGGAGCACGACGCCCGCACCGTGGCGGTGGCCTCCAGCTTCTTCCACGTCTCCCGCCTGCGCCTGGCCCTGAAGCAACACGGCGTACGGATGCAAGGACACATCCATTCGCGCTTGTACGAACCGAGGGACCTCTATTCGGTGGCGCGCGAAGTGCCCGGATTGGTCGCGTACCTTTTCAAGAAGGCGTAAGCCGATCGCGCCGTGTGGTATCCTTTTGGAATCCACCCCCACCGACCGAGGCGTCGATGCCCGTTTCCTCCCGACTCCCTTCCATCCAGATCCTTCCGGCACTCGTCGCATTCTTCGCCGTGTCGACGCCAGCGGACTTCGACGCCAAGCGATACCTCTCCTTGTACGGCCCGAACCTCGCTCACGAGGGCTTTCCACACGGCGTCCCCACCACCTACAGCTGGTATCGGAAATCCAGCCTGCCCACCCTGACCCCACCCAATGGCGAGACCATGGCCAATGCCTGGGGGCAGGCCTACTTCGATCGCACCTTCGACACATCGCGGATCGCCCAGGTTTCCACCCGTGTGGAGATCGGCTCGGGCGCGTTGTGGGTTCTCTACGACGACAGCACGCGCTGGACCAACCTCCAGTCCTCCACGCGTATCGGCGGCGGAAGCTGGGCGGAAGATTTCCATAGTTCCTGCAAGACCTGGAACAAACGAACGGAATCCGACGGACGGACGTCCGCGAGCATCGATTCCGCCGGATGCAACATCCACTTCTGGCCGGATGTCGCCCACGCCGTGGTGCGGGTGGGGCACCCGAGGGCGTTCTTCGCGACCGCCGCGCTGCGTCTGGTGCCACAGACTCCTGGAACCCCGCTCGGATCGGAATCGACGCAGATGCTCGGAGGCGCAGGCGCCGATTGGCGGGTTCCAGGCGGTGGTTGCCCCACGCCTTCGGACTCGAAGGTCGCCGTCTGCAAGGGAATCGGGATCGGCCGCTTCGTGAGGTTGTCCGCGCGCTGGAGGCTGGTCTCCTACGTCAGCGTCGCTCCGTCGGCGCTCGATTCCATTCCCATGCCGCCGTTGGAGGCCTTCGTGCTACCGGACGGAAGCTATCCGGACCTCGCCCTGGAGGATCCCTCCGTGGCGATCTCGCCGCGGCATCCTTCGACGCGACATCCGGGATTCCAGCTGGTGCTGCGGTCGGATCTGACCGGAATCGAGCTGCGAACAGGAGCGGTCCCGCGCCGCATGGATGGACGGATTCCGCCCCCCGATCCTCCGGCTTCTGAAGGCACGGAACATCCGGGATCACTTGAGTTCCTCGATCCACAGCCCCAGCGGCACGAACAGGGCGACCGAATGGATGGTTCCGGCGGGCCGGTGGTCCATCCGCCATCGGACACCCGCGATCAGCGCGTTCGCCCACAGATCGTTGGTGGGTGAAACCCCGCCGTCCCCCGAGAAGGACGCCCCCACGCTCGCGCCCAGGATTCCCACGAACGCGAACTTCGCCAGCGCCTCCCCCACGAGTTCGTCGCCCTGCCCATAGGCGCCCACTCCCATCCCCAGATAGGCGGCATCCGAGACGCCCCAGTAGTAGGATGCGTGGATGCCACCGAACAGGTCGCCGCCAGCCGCGGTGGTTCCGCCGATCTGGGGACTGATGTTGAAGAATTCCTCGGGGGAATGGTAGTTCTGGGCTTGGGCGCCCCCACTCCAAAGACCCATGGCACAGAGGATCGCGACCACGTATCGATTCACAGGATACCTCGATTGTTGCCCTCTCGGAAATGCAAGAGCCAGGCCAACATCGTACATTCTGGAGGTTCGAGCTTCCCTCCTCCTTTCCGCAGCGCGCGGACTGCAGGTCCCACCGCTTCCTAACGAAGCCGTCTCCGCGTTGGACTCCCCTTTCCCTTGGAGCGACATGTTCCTTTCCCTCCTCCTTTCCGCTCTCTGCCAGGTGCACCCGGATTCCCTGCCTTGGAGGTCGTTCACGGATCCCGTCACCGAACGGATCGGCTTCAAGGACGCTTCGGGGAAGATCCGGATCCCGGCCCGCTTTTCCGCGCCCAACACGGGGGCCGTCTTCCGCGACGTGATCGCGGTGGCCGAGCCGGACTCGTCCTCCGATGACATGCGGATGTACTATCTGCGCAAGGACGGTCGCATCTTCGGGCGCGACAGCGTCCCGATCGTCGAAGAGTTCGAACTCCCCTGCCAAGTGGAAGGACGCATCCTGTTTTCCGACCAGGGGATCCGACGCCCCCCCACCTCCGACCCTCCGATCCGGATGGGATACTTCGATTCCACCGGGAAGGTGGCGGTCCCCGCGAGGTTCGTGTACGCGAGCTCCTTCCACGGCGGATACGCGGTGGCGATGGAGGAAGGGAAGCGCATGTGCGGCGACGGGAAACCCTGGTCCAAGCAGGCCGCCTGCGAGCACTGGTACTGGTCGGGTGAACATGTCCTGGTGGATCGCGAGGGTCGGGTGGTCGCCAAGCCGCTTGAACTCGAGGACCTGCGCTACCCCGACTGGCTGCGGGCCAAGGCGTTGGACGCCAAGCCCGATTCCAACTCCATCGGCATCCCCCTGCTGGATGGACGGTATTTGTCCATCCCGGACATCAAGCGGGATTTCCTCGCATGGTTTTCCGATGCCCTGCCCGGATGGAAGGGTTCGGCGATCTCGCCGGATCTGTTCTTCCCCACGGTCTACGCCGAACACGACGGCCAGTGGAGCCTGGGACGCGGCCCCAATCTACCGGAAACCGTCTGGTCAGGGGTCGAGTCGTCCCGATTCCTGCGGGCCAACCGCGCGAAGTTCGCGGGATTGTTGGACACCTTCCGCCGCCATCTTTCCCAATTGGATTTCCATGCCAAGGAGGAACCGGTGTTCGCCGAGCACGCGGGTTTGCTGGGGGACTGCGGCCGATTCGATCCGGTTCGCTTCCCCGCCGTGCGCGTGTGCTGGGACCCGCGCGATGGCGGACCACGCAGGGAGCTTCTGTTCGTGCGCACGGAAAAGGGCTATCGGATCATCGAAGTGCGTTGAGTACCTGGGACAGCGCCGCGTTCCCTACACGGAATGGCCGGCCATCCAGCGGGCCCACTCCAGGTCCTCGGCGCTGGTGATCTTGCGCAGCCGGTCCGCACCGCGCACCAATCGCACCGGATGCCCGCAGGCCTCGGCGATCCCCGCTTCGTCGGTGGGGGCGAAGCCGGCCATGCCGTCGATCCTGGCGTAGCAATCGTCCAGGACCTCCCGCCGGAACGCCTGGGGGGTCTGGGTGAGCCAGATGCGGGAACGATCCAGCGTCCTCTCCACCAGAGGCGTCTCGCCTTCCTGGGCCGCGAGGGCGGATTTCACGGTGTCCGGGCAGGGAACCGCCAGGGTCGCCGCACCGTCCCGGGCCGCTGCCGCCGCCACGGCGTCGATGTCCCCGGAAGTCAGGAAGGGACGGGCCACGTCGTGGATGGCCACCAGGGGACATTCCCCATCCAGAGCCGCCACGCCGTTTCTCACCGAATGCCAGCGCTCCGCACCTCCGCAAGCGAACACCAGTCTCCCGGAGGCCAGCAGGCTACCGAAGCCGTTTCCCAGTTCGTAGCGGACCTGTGCCTCCTCCTGGGAGGAAACCACCAGCACCACCTTGCGCACGCGGGAATGAGCCAGGAATGTGGAGAGCGATCGATGGAAGACGGGGCGACCGCCAAGCTCCAGGAATTGCTTGGGGCGCGGCGCACCCACGCGCGTGCCCGAACCGGCACAGGGAAGGACCACACCCAGATCTTGTTGGGAATCGTTGGACATAGATCGGTAAAGGTGCAAATCCCCGTTGCCGGTGGACCCCATTGTTGAGTGGGGTCTATTGGTGGGGATTGGACGGAAAACGGCCACCCGCTAGGGTGGCCGCACAAAACAGCATCTGGGCGAGCGAGGGGGATCAGAGTGTCGGCCCGCCCTTCGATACGATCCGCCGTTCCCTGAGTGGCGCCTGCGGCGCTGTATCGAAGGGCGGCGGATCACTCAGGGAACGGGCCGATGCAAGGACGTTTCGCCGGCCAGATCAGAACCGGACCGGCGTCTTCTTGCCCAGCATCATGTGACGCACCTTCATGGGCAGGCCGTAGCAGCGGATGAAGCCCATCGCGTCCTTCTGGTCGTAGGTGGGGACGTCGGAGAAGCCGCCCAGGTGCGGATCGTAGAGGCTCCACGGCGAATCCATGCCGGCCAGCAGGATGTTGCCCTTGTAGAGCTTCAGCTTGACGGATCCCGACACGACCTTCTGGGTCTCGTTGACGAACGCGTCCAGCGACTGGCGCAGAGGAGCGAACCAGCGACCGTCGTAGACGACGTCGGCGTACACGTCCGCGACGCGACGCTTCTCGCGCAGGGTGTCGCGATCCAGGACCAGCTGTTCCAGCCACTCGTGGGCGGCGTACAGGATGGCGCCTCCGGGAGTCTCGTAGACGCCGCGGCTCTTCATGCCCACCAGGCGGTTTTCCACCATGTCGACCAGGCCCACGCCGTGCTTGGCGCCGACCTTGTTCAAGGCTTCCAGCAAGGCGACGGCGTCCAGACGCTTGCCGTTGACGCCCACGGGCGTTCCCTTCTCGAAGTCCACGGTGACGTATTCGGCCTTGGCCGGAGCCTTCTCGGGAGGAACGGTCCAGCGCAGCATCTCGAAGCCGTGTTCCTGCTCCGGATATTCCAGCTTGCCGCCTTCGTGCGAGACGTGCCAGAGATTGGCGTCTTCCGAGTAGATCTTCTTCTTGGTGACCGTGAGCTCGATGCCCTTGGCTTCGGCGTAGTCGATCGCCTCTTCGCGGGAAGTGATCTTCCAGTTGGGATCCTTCCAGGGGGCCACGATGGCCAGCTGCGGAGCCATGGCCTGGAACGTCAGTTCGAAGCGGACCTGGTCGTTCCCCTTGCCGGTGGCGCCGTGGGCGACCGCGTCGCAACCTTCCGCCAAAGCGGTGAGTACCTGGTGCTTGGCGATCACGGGGCGGGCGAAGGACGTGCCCAACAGGTACACGGACTCGTACTTGGCGCCGGCGCGGAGCGTGGGCCACACGTACTCTTCCAGGAACTCCTTGCGCAGATCCTTGACGATGCACTTGATGGCGCCGGTGGCCTTGGCCTTGCGCATGAGCGGGGCGGTTTCCACCTTGCCCTGCCCGACGTCGGCGGCGAACGCCACGACCTCGCAGCCGTAGGTTTCCTTGAGCCAGGTGATCATGATGGAGGTGTCCAGACCACCGGAGTAGGCCAGGCAGACCTTCTTCAGGCGCTTGCCGTTGAACAGCTTGTATCCACCTTCGGTTTCGGCGGCAACGGCGGCCTTCTTGGCGACCGTCTTGGTCGCGGGCTTGGTCTTCTTGGCTGGCTTTGCTGGCATGCGCGCAGCTCCTTTGCGTTGGTTTGTGGAAGGCAAAGGAGAAAAATAGGTCAGTTTGATCGACGATCAGGAACTTAGGCCAGGATAGGGACTCAAAGATTCAGTTCCAGCTTCGCCTCTTCGCTCATGCGGTCCTTTGTCCAGGCCGGCTCCCACACCAGTTCCACGTAGGCGCCGGAAACTTCCGGGATGGCGTTGAGCTTGTCCTGCACCTCCGCCACGATGGAATCGGCCACCGGGCAGGCCGGAGCGGTGAGGGTCATGCGCACGCCCAACACCCCGAAGGGCTGGACGTCGATCTCGTAGATCAGGCCCAGATCGTAGATGTTCACGGGGATCTCCGGATCCTTCACGGTCCGAAGGGTCTCGATGGCCTTCTCGCGCAGGGCTTCGCGTTCGGCGGCCTCATCCATGGGATGCCTCCTGGCTGGCGATGGCGGCGGCGTAGAGCTTCATCTGCTTGACCATGCTGGCCAGCCCGTTGGATCGGGTGGGCGAAAGATGCTCGTGCAGTCCGATGCGATCCAAGAACGACAGCGGCGCCTGCGCGATGGCCCGGCAGGGTTGCCCGGAAAGCACCCGCACCATCAGGGCCACGAGCCCCTTGGTGATCGCCGCGTCCGAATCCGCCTGGAACACCAGCGCGTCGCCCTGGCGGACCGGGTGCAGCCAGACCTGGCTCTGGCACCCCTTCACCTTCCATTGGTCGGCGTGGAGCTCCGATGGCATGGGCTCCAGCGACTTCCCGAGCTCGATGATGTGCTCGTACTTGTCGAGCCATTCGTCGAACATCGAGAACTCCTCGATGATTTCCGCTTCGCGCTCGGCGATGGTGTCGGGAGTGTTCATTGGAGGACCCTCTTCAGACGGACCACCCCGGCGACCAGCCGATCGATCTCGTCTTCGGTGTTGAACACGGAGAAGGAAGCGCGGATGGTGCCTGTCACGCCGTAGCGTTCCATGGCGGGTTGGGCGCAGTGGTGGCCGGTGCGCACGGCGATCCCCATCTGGTCCAGGAACAATCCCGCGTCGTAGTGGTGGACGCCCTCCAGCACGAAGGAGACCACCGCGGCCTTGTGCGGGGCGCTTCCCAGGATGCGAAGACCTTCGATGCCCCCCAGACGCGAGGTGGCGTGCTCGAGGAGTTCCCGCTCCCGCGCCGCGATGCGCTCCAGGCCGATCTCCTCGATGAAATCCAAGGCGGCGTGCATACCCGCGGGCCCCTCGTAGTGTGGGGTTCCCGCCTCGAAGCGCCAGGGCGGTTCGTGGAAGGTGGTGCCGGAAAACGACACCTTGTCGATCATGTCGCCCCCCCCTTGCCAGGGCGGCATGGACTCCAGCAGCTCGTGGCGCCCGTACAGGAAGCCGATCCCGGTGGGGCCGTACATCTTGTGCGCCGAAAAGGCGAGGAAGTCGCACCCGATGGCCTGGACATCCAGGCGCAGGTGGGGGGCCGACTGGGCGGCGTCCACCACCGTGGCCACTCCGCGACGCCTGGCCGCCTCCACGAAGCGTTCCACGGGATGGATGGTGCCCAGCGCGTTGGAGACGTGCTGGATGGCCACGATCCGCACGGGAAGCGAGTCCAGCTGGCGTTCGTAGGTCTGGAAATCCAAGGTGCCGTCGTCCATGGCGGGGATCTTCTCCACGCGCGCGCCGCGTTCGGACGCAACGATCTGCCAGGGCACCAGGTTCGCGTGGTGTTCCAGCTCGCCGACCAGCACCACGTCGTTTTCGTTCAATTTCTGTCGTCCGAAGGTCCAGGCCACCAGGTTGATCGCCTCGGTGGTCCCCCGCGCGAAGACGATCTCCTCGCGACGCGAGGCCCCCAGCATGCGCTGGATGCGGTCGCGCAGCCCCTCGTGGACCTCGGTGGCCTCCTGCGAGAGGCGGTGGACGCCGCGATGGACGTTGGCGCGGGTGGTGCGCTGGAAGCGGGCCATGGCCTCGATCACCTGCTCGGGCACCTGCGATGTCGCCGCGGAGTCCAGGTAGGCCAGGGGCTTTCCGTTCACCATCCGGGAAAGGATGGGGAACCGGCCGCGGATCGCGGCGACCTCCTCCGGCGAGAACACGCTCACAGGACCTGCTCCAGGCGGCTTTCCAGGAGGAAACGGAAGTCCTCGCGGGCGACCGCCTCCACCAGTTCCGACGCGAACGCCCGCACGAGGAGACGTCGGGCGGATTCCAGGGAGAGCCCGCGCGAGCGCAGGAAGAACAGGGCCTTGTCGTCCAGTCGCCCGGTGGTGGAGCCGTGGGAGCACTTGACGTCGTCGGCCCAGATCTCCAATTGCGGACGGGAATTGACGCTCGCCTCCCGCGAAAGGAGCAGGTTCCGGCTGGACTGGCGGGCGGATGTCTTCTGGGCCGCGCGATCCACCTGGACCACTCCCAGGAAGCTCGCGGACGACCGCCCACCCGCAAGGGCCTGGAAGACCTGCTTCGATTCCGTGTGCGGGGCGGCGTGGCGGACCACCGTCAGGACGTCCGCCACTTCCTCCCCGGCCTGCGCGCACAGTCCCGCCAGATCGGCGCGCGCTCCCGGCCCCTGCAGCTCCACGTGGCATTCCGCCCGCGAGACCGACGATCCGAACAGGAACTGGCGGGACACGAAGGAGGCGTCCCGTTCCAACCGGGCCACGATCCCGTTCCATGCGGACGACCGGACGTGCCCGTCCACCAGCATGGCATGGTCCACGGACGCTCCCTGGCCCAACCGGAACTCCGTCACCGAACGGGAAATGGAGGTCCGACCGGGGAGAGCGACGCCCAGACGCACGACGTCGACCTGGGCACCCGCGGACGCATCCACCACGTGCCGCGTCCAACCGGATCCCGAGCCGATCTCCAGGATCTGGACCAGGCCGGCCCGGACACCCCGGGAAACCGAGACGTGGACTCCGTCCTCCGCCTGGGCAAGGACGGCGGCGTGCAGGGACGGCTCCGGTGGATCGAATCGACCGGGACGGCTTTGACGGATTTCGTCTTCGGTCATGACCGACAGCGGACGGACGTCCACGCCATCGCCCAGCCGCGACAGATCGTCGCGGAACACGCCATCCTGGAACACCAGGAGGCTGTCCGCCCCGGCCAGCACCCAGGAGGGATCCAAGGCATCCAAGGACGATCCCTCCGCCTCCGGCGACTGGAGGAACCGCGCCGGATCGAGGTACTTCCACTCCTCGGACCCCGCCACCGGCAGGCTGGAGAGCCCGCCGCTCATGGCGTCCCCGTCAGCCATTCGTAGCCCTTCTCCTCCAGTTCCAGCGCCAGCTCCTTGCCGCCGGAATGGATGATCCGCCCCTTGGACAGGACATGGACGTGGTCGGGCACGATGTGTTCCAGGAGGCGCTGGTAGTGGGTCACCACCACGAAGCCCCGATCCGGGGACTTCATCGAATTCACGCCTTCGGCGCAATCGCGCAGGGCATCGATGTCCAGGCCGGAATCGGTCTCGTCCAGGAAGGCCAGTTCGGGCTCCAGAAGGAGCATCTGGAGAACTTCGTTGCGCTTCTTCTGTCCTCCGGAGAAGCCTTCGTTGAGCGACCTTCCGACCAGCGACGGGTCCATGTGGACGGCCTTCATCCGCTCCCGCAGAAGCTTCAGGAACGCTCCTCCGTCCAGTTCGGGCAATCCCTTGTGCTTGCGATGCTCGTTGAGCGCCGAGCGGAGGAAATAATTGTTGGCCACTCCGGGAATCTCCACCGGATACTGGTAGGCGATGAACACGCCTTCGCGGGAGCGGATCTCGGGAGCCATTTCCAGGAGATCCTTGCCCTTGTAGACCACAGACCCCGCCGTGATCTCGTACCCGGGATGCCCTGCGATCACCTGGGAAAGGGTGCTCTTGCCCGACCCGTTGGGACCCATGATGGCGTGGATTTCACCGCGGCGGACCACCAGATCCAATCCCTTCAGGATTTCCGTGTCACCCGCCTTGGCCCTCAGTCCCTTGATCTCCAGAAGGATTTCACCGCTCATCTGGTCCATTCCCCTTTGTCCACCCGGCTCGCCGGTTTCCCCGGGGAGGCGATCTCCCGCGGTGCCCAGCTCCGACCTCTCTTGAAAATAGAACTAAAAAGGTCCTGTTTCCAGGAGCCTTGCGGTTCTCCGATGTGGCATGGGACAATCCGCAGGACTTTCTCGAAACGCAGACCGATGGACATCAGACTCGAGTGGAACGACTCCTTCAGCATCGACGACCCCCTGCTGGACGCACAGCATCGGGAACTGATCGCCATCGCCAACTCCATCCCAGAGAACGACGACCGCGCGCAAGTCCGCGCCTGCGTGATGCGCCTGTTCCGCTACGCCAGGGAGCACTTTTCCGCCGAGGAGGAATACATGCGAGCCGTGGGCTATCCCCGGCTCAAGGAACATGCGAGGATCCACGAGGCCCTGATCGAGGAACTCGGCACGATCGCACGCCAACCGCTGGGAACAGCGGAAGCGGACCTCGCGTTCAAGAGATTCGTCCTGCAATGGTTCTGCGAACACATCCTCGTGCGCGACAAGGACATCGTCCGCTACGCCCGGGGACGCTCCGACTCGGACAATTCCAATTCCAGCGACGTTCGCTGATCCCGCCGCATCCCCTGCCGACCAGCTGGACCGCCCAAGGTGATCCCGGGGAGGAGTCCACGTTGGGAACCGGGTTCATCCGCGAACGCCATCGAAGTGCCGCGCTTGGCCGCTAGGATTTCCCGATACAGCTGGGCATACAGCGCCACCATCCGCGATTGACCGAACCGTTCGATCGCGAGCTTCCGGCATCGATCCGGGAAGGCGGGTTCCCAGTGACGGATCGCCAGGGCCTGGACGAGCATTTGCCGAAGGGATGCGCAATCGTCCCGCTGGAACAGGTAGCCTGTCCTACCCGGCACCACAAGTTCGCGGAAGGCGGGGAGATCGGAGAAGACCGACACGCATCCGCTGAGGATCCCTTCGATGGCCGCGAAGCTGAGCCCTTCCACCTCCGATGGCATGCAATGGACATCGATGGCGGCGAAGAAGTTTTCCACATCGTCCCGCGGTTCCAGGAAATGGACCCGGTCCAGGACGCCATGGGCGCGGGCGATCCGCTCCACTTCCGGTCGCGTGTCCGGATAGCGGTCGGAAACCGCTCCGAGGATCGCCAGCCGAAGGTGGGGATCGCGTTCCATGAGAGGAACGATCCCCTGGGCAAGCAGCGGATGTCCTTTGCGCGGAGTCCGCGCACCCACCGATCCGACCACCAGATCGTCGTCCTTCCATCCCCAGCGGTACCTCTCCCTGGAACGCGCCTGGAGATCGGGACGGAATCGCTGTTCGTCGGCGCCATTGCGGATGAGTCTGTATTTGGATGGGGGCTGGCGTTCCCGAATCTTCGAGAATTCCAATGCGGGAACGGAGACCGCCGTGACGGCGTCCGTGAACCGACCCAGGAAGCGCTGGACGCGGAAGACCCTGGGCGAATACCAATCGTAGACGCTGTGGAGGGTGTGGACGCGTGCGGGAACCCGGGCCAGCACGGAGGCGATCCTGGCCATGGCCGCGGGATAGAAATCGGGTGCGTGCACCACGTCGATGCGATCCCTGTGCAGATGCCAGGCCAATCGCAGCAACGCCAATGCGTTGATGGGACAGGAGATCAGCCCTGGTCGGTTGTCCCCACCGATGACGGTCACCGGGATCTCCCGATCCAGGAAGGCGTCGATCCAGGGATTCTTCTTCAAAAGAGAGTAGATCCGAACCTCGAATCCTTCCTTGGGAAGGTTCGTTGCCAGGGTCAAGGCGAAACGCTCCAAACCTCCCTCGGAGAGGGAGGTCAGGACATGGCCGACCCGGATCGGGCCTGGACTGGATGGAACGGACATGTAACGTACAGAAAATAGGGCCGATCGCCGCGGTTGCCGCCCGGAATCTCACCCAGAGGCAAGATTCCGTATGCTGGTTCGGTACGCTTTGAGCGCAGATCCCGTCGGAGTTCTTCCGGGTATCACCCCCGGAGGCCCCTGGAAGAGGACTTTGCCGCCCTGGGCACCACCCTCCGGCCCCAGTTCCACGAGCCAATCGCACACTCCCAGGACGTCCAACTGGTGTTCCACAACCACCACGGTGTCGCCCCGGGCCACCAAGCGATCCATCGCCTGGACCAGAAGATCGATGTCCGCGAGATGCAGACCGGTGGTCGGTTCGTCGAGGATGTAGAACGCCTTCCCTCGCCGGTTCCGTCCCAGCTCCTCGGCCAGTTTCAGACGCTGCGACTCGCCACCGGAGAGCTCCGTGGCGGGTTGCCCCAGACGGAGATAGCCCAACCCGAGCGACTCCAGGGTTTCGAGCATCTGGCGGGTCTTGCGGTGGAACGAGAAGAAATCCCGCGCCTCGTCCACCCGCATCGCCAGGACATCGGCCACGTTGCGGCCGCGGAAGCGGATGTCCAGCGTATCCGGATCGAAGCGTTTCCCCTCGCAGGCCTCGCAACGGACCCAGACGTCGGACAGGAAGTGCATCTCCAGTTCCACCGCACCGCGCCCCTCGCAGACGGGACACCTGCCGTTGCCCCCGTTGAACTGGAACCGGCGTCGATCCCATCCCTTGGCCTTCGCCTCGGGAAGCGCGGCGAAGAATTCGCGGATCTGCTCCCAGATCCCGCAGAAGCTCGCCGGGGTGGAACGGGGCGTGGTTCCGATGGGACTCTGATCCACCACCACGATCTCCTGGATCTCCTCCCCGGCCACCACGGATTTGATTCCCGGACATTTCTTGCGCCCCGCCTTGGCCGCTTCCAGGGCTGGCACGAGAAGATCCAGGGCCAGGGAACTCTTCCCCGATCCGGAAACCCCCGCGACGGCGGTCAACCGCCCCATGGGGATGTCGACGTCGACGTCCTGGAGATTGTGCAGATTGCCGCCGCGCAGTCGAACCCATCCGGCTTTCTGCACCGGAAGGACCTCCCGGGAGATGGTCCGCCGTCCGGACAGGTAGGCCGCGGTGAGGCTGGATGGATGCGACGCGACCTGGGGGACGCTTCCCGAGGCGACCACCTCCCCCCCTTCCTCTCCCGCTCCCGGTCCCATGTCCACCAGGTGGTCGGCGGCGCGGATCAGCTCCGGATCGTGCTCCACCACCAGGACGGTGTTGCCAAGGTCGCGCATCCGCCGCAAGGTCCGCACGAGCTTGGCGGTATCGCGCTGGTGGAGACCCGTGGTGGGTTCGTCCAGGACGTACAGGACGCCCTCGAGTCCCGACCCGATCTGGCTGGCCAGCCGGATGCGCTGGGCCTCGCCGCCGGAGAGCGTGTTCCCGGCCCGATCCAGCGCGAGGTAGCCCAATCCCACGTCGGAGAGGAACTCCAGCCTGCCGCGCAGTTCCCGCACCACCGGAACGGCGATCTCGGCGGCGGCCCCCTTGAGCTTGAGCGCACCGACGAAGGCCAGCGACTCGTCCACCGTGGACTGGACGAATTCCGGCAATCGCTTCCCGGCCACCCGCACCGCCGCCGTCTCCGGACGCAGCCGCTCCCCGTGGCAGACGGGGCAGGGCCTGGACTTGGTCCCACCCAGGCCCTCGCAGGCCGGACAGGCTCCGAAGTGGCTGTTGAAGGAGAAATGCTTGGGCTCCCAAGCCTCCTTCTGCCAGTAGCCGGACGCGGCGTCCAACGGCTGGGCTCCCGTCCACAGCTCGCCCCCTTCCCAGCGGAAGAGGCAGATTCCATGCGCCTCGTCGCGCGAGCGCAGCACGGCCTCCAGCAGACGCTTGCGTTCGCCGGGGCGGGCCTTCAGGCGGTCCACCCGGACGAACACGCGGCATCCGTCCTTGGGAGCGGACGGCTTGCGCAGATCGATCTCGCGCCCCCCGGCCTCCGCCACCTCGAATCCCAGCTCCAGGAGTTGTTCGGCCACCCGGGGCAGCTGGGAGGATTCGGCGAGGAAGAGAGGCAATCCGGATCCGGGCAGGTGCAACGGAGCCCACACAGACAGAATCTGGCCATCGGCCGCCTTGAGAGCGGCGTCGGCGGCCTCCGCCGCGCTCCAGGACCGCAGGACCTTTCCGGTGGAGGGATCGTGCTGGACGCCCGCGCGGCACCACAGGAGGCGCAGGTAGTCGTAGATCTCCGTGAGCGTGGCCACGGTGGAACGCGGAGAACGCGAAGCGGTCTTCTGGTCGATGGCGATGGCCGGCGAAAGGCCCTCGATGGAATCGGCCTCGCCCCGGTCCAAACGCCCCAGGAAGCGCCGCGCGTAGGTGGAAAGCGACTCCACGAACCTCCGCTGGCCCTCGGCGAATAGGGTGTCGAAGGCGAGACTCGTCTTTCCCGACCCGCTGGGTCCGGTCACCACGGTGAGCGAATGGCGCGGGATCCGCACCGAGACGTTCTTCAGGTTGTGCTTGCAGGCTCCCCGCACCTTGATGTCCAGGTCCGCCGACAGGGCTGGTTCGGCGGCCATGGGCAGGGGCGATTCCCGTTGGGGCGATTTTTGTTTTTGTAGTAGGGGCGATTCATGAATCGCCCCTACGGGAATTGCCCCTGCAATGGCGGGGGCCATATCGCGCATGGCGATCGCCGCCTCGATCGCCTTGGCCAGGTAGGGGCCGGTCGGCGATCGCTTCGCCTTGGCCACCTGTTCCGGAGTCCCCTGCGCGCACAGGAATCCACCCTTGGCGCCCCCTTCGGGCCCCAGATCCAGGACCCAGTCCGCGGCACGCACCAGGTCCAGGTTGTGTTCGACCACCAGCACCGTGTTCCCGCGATCCACCAGTTCCTGTAGCGCCACCACCAGCCGCGCCACGTCCTGGAAGTGCAGACCCGTGGTGGGCTCGTCCAGGAGGTACAACGTCCTTCCCGTCGAAGGCTTCTGGAGCTCGGTGGCCAGTTTGATCCGCTGCGCCTCCCCGCCGGAGAGCGTGGTGGAAGGCTGGCCGATCTTCACGTAGCCCAGACCGATGTCCTGCATCGTCTTCAATCCCCGGGCGATCTTCGGAACCGCCTGGAAGAAGTCCAGCGCCTCGTCGATGGTCATCTCCAGGACGTCGGAAATCGTCTTCCCCTTGAAATGCACTTCCAGGGTGGGCGGATTGAACCGCTTGCCGCCGCACTCCTCGCACTCCACCTGCACATCGGCCAGAAGCTGCATCTCCACTTCCCTGGAACCGGCACCCTCGCATTCCTCGCAACGACCTCCCGCCACGTTGAACGAGAACCGCCCCGCCTTGTAGCCGCGGGCCTTCGATTCCGGCAGCGCGGCGAAGAGGTTGCGGATCTCGTCGAACACTCCGGTGTAGGTGGCGGGATTGGATCGCGGCGTGCGCCCGATGGGCGCCTGGTCGATCTCCACCACCTTGTCCAGGTGCTCGAGCCCCTCGATGGCACGGTGCTCGCCCACCTCGCGTTCCGCGCCCTGCAGCCGGTTGGCCAGGGCGGGTCCCAGGATGTGGTCCAGGAAAGTGCTCTTGCCGGACCCGGACACGCCCACCAGGGAGACGAAGCGCCCCAGGGGGATCGAGATGTCCAGGTCCTTGAGGTTGTGGGCGCGGCATCCCGCCACGGTCAGCCGCGGCACGTCGGAACCGCACGGCCGGCGGATCCGGGGCATGGGCACCCCTTCCGATCCGGACAGGAATCGTCCCGTGGGCGAGCCCTCGGTGGCCACCAGGTCGGTCCACCGGCCCTGGCCCACGATCCGCCCGCCCAGGCTTCCCGCGCCCGGCCCGATGTCCACGACGTGGTCGGCCTCCTGCATGGTCTCCTGGTCGTGTTCCACCACCAGCACCGAGTTGCCCCGGTCGCGCAGCCGCCGGAGGGTATCCAGCAGACGGCGGTTGTCCCTGGGGTGCAGCCCGATCGACGGTTCGTCCAGCACGTACAGGACCCCCTGGAGGCCCGCACCCACCTGCGACGCCAGGCGGATCCGCTGCGCCTCCCCGCCGGAAAGGGTGGCGGCCGATCTCTCCAGGGAGAGGTAGTCCAGCCCAACCGCTTCCAGGAAGAAGACCCGTTCCCGGATCTCCCGGAAGATCTCGCGCCCCACCTTGGTCTCGAATTCCGTGGGCTTCACGTCCCGGAAGAACACGGAGAGCTCGGCGACGGTCATCCGCGTGAGGTCGTGGATGCCCTTCTGCCGGAATTTGACCGTGCGGCTCACCACTCCCAGGCGGCTGCCGTGGCAGGACGGACAGATGGTGGATCGCTGGAACCGCTCCAGGAGACGGATGTTCCACTGGTCGTAGAGTTCCTGCAGGACCGGGATGGCCCCGCGGAGCCCGCGTTCGGGAACCCCGTCGCGGAGGACCGCCCTGCGCCCGGATGCGGGGATGTCGCGCCAGGGCGTGGAAAGCTTGAATCCGTGCCGGGCGGCGATGGCTTTCAGCTCGCGGGGGCCCCAATCGCTGAACATCAGGGTTCCCTTGTCGGTGATCGCCGCCAGGCCGCGCTGCTCCAGGGACTTGCCGGGATCGGGAACCAGGAGGTCGTCGTCGAAGCTCCGCAGCACCCCCAACCCCTTGCACTCCGGACACGCTCCCGCCGGGTGGTTGAAGGAAAAGCACCTGGGCTCCAGCTCGGGAAGTTCCACGTGCCCGTTGGGGCAGGCGCGAAGGGCGGAGAACAGCCCCTCCTTCCCCTTGCCCGCGAATGCATCGGGGCCGGTCAGGACCGACACCACCCCATCGGCGAGCGCCAACGCCTTCTGGATGCCCTCCCGCAACCGAGGCAGATTCTTCTCCTCGATGCGGATCCGGTCGAGCACCAGCTCCAGGGTGTGGTTCTCGTAGCGCTCCAGCTCCCGAATGGTTTCCAGGTCGTGGAGAGTCCCGTCGATGCGAGCGAAGCGATGTCCTTGGGCCTTCCATTCCTCCTGCTCGGCGCGGTACTCGCCCTTGCGTCGGCGCACCACCGGCGCCATGAGCAGGCAGTCCTGGTCGGGGCGGTCGAACAGGAGCCGATCGGCGATCTGCCCCGGCGTCCGCGCCTCGATGGGCTCGGCGCAGACGGGGCAACGCGCCTCGCCCAGACGCGCGAACAGCAGACGCAGGTGATCCAGGATCTCCGTGGTGGTTCCCACGGTGGAGCGGGGATTGCGGTTGACGGTCTTCTGGTCGATGCAGATGGCCGGGGAAATGCCCTCGACATGCTCCACGGCAGGCTTGCCCATCTGCCCGATGAACTGGCGGGCGTAGCTGGAGAGGCTCCCCACGTAACGTCTCTGTCCTTCGCGGAAGATGGTATCGAAGGCCAGACTCGATTTGCCCGATCCCGAAACCCCCGTGAGGACGACCAGTCGGTCGCGCGGAAGGTCCACGGAAACGTTCTTCAGATTGTGTTCTCGCGCTCCCACGACGCGGAGTGTGTTGCCCATCGATTCCTCGACCTTCCCTCGGGGCGACGCCCAACTGCCCAAATGAGCACTAATTATACAATCCTCCGAGTACACCGCACAGGCCAAGGTGCGGAATGGGAAAATCCACGACATCGATGGCCGTCTCCCATTCCAACCCAAGCGCCACGCGACTCCACCGACTTGCCGTCGCCTGTTTCGCCATCGCCGCCGCGACGGGCCTGGGTGGTTTCCGGGACTTCCCGGATCCCCTCCATCTGGGACTGGGTGCCTCCGGAGCCACCTTGGCGATCGGGCTCGGGCTCGCGCTGCGCGTCCTGGCCAGGCAGGCGATCGAGCTCCAGGAACGGTCCGACTTCATCGCCAATCGATCGGAAGCGAACCTGACGGAATCCGAGCTGGACACCGATCGCCGACGCTTGGAGGACCTGGTCCAAGAACGGGAGCTCAAGTACTCGGTGCTGTTCGACAGCGGCAGCGACGCGATCTTCGTGACGGAAATCCAGGAAGGTCAGGCATTGCGCTTCGTGGAGGCCAACGCGGTGGCTTGCCGCCGGCTCGGGTACACGCGTCCGGAGATCCTCGAACTCGATCCCCTGGACCTCTGCCCGGTGCAGGACCGAAGCGCGTTCGAAGGGAGCCTGCGCGACCCCGGCGGACGCGAGGGCTCCCGACTGGAAACCACCTTGCTCGATTCTTCCGGCCGATCCATTCCGGTGGAGATCTCCGCACGGTTCCTGGAGTGGCAAGGACGCCGCTGGACGCTGTCCATCGCCCGCGACATCACCGACAGGAAGAAGTCGGAAGGAGAACTCCGGGAAGCGATTTCCCGCGCGGAATCCGCCAGTCGCGTGAAAAGCGAATTCCTCGCGAACATGAGCCACGAGATCCGGACTCCGCTGAACGCCGTGATCGGATTCAGCGAGCTCCTGGCGGGAACCGATTGCCGTCCGGAACAGGCGAGCTTCATCGCCTCCATCCGCGCGAGCAGTCGCAACCTGCTGCGCTTGATCAACGACATCCTGGACATGTCCAAGATGGAGGCCGGACGGATGCGCCTGGCCACCGCCCCCACCGACCTGCGCCACCTGTTCGGCGAGCTGGTCCGGATGTTCGGGGCCCAGGTGGCGGAGAAGAGGATCGAGCTGCGTGTGGCGGTTCCCGACGCCCTTCCCCGCATGGTCTCGGTGGACGAGACCAGACTGCGCCAGATCCTGGTGAACCTCGTGGGGAACGCGATCAAGTTCACCCACCGCGGGGAAGTACGGATCGAAGCGCGATCCCAAGGCTCCAATTTCGAAGCGAACAGGATCGACCTCCAGGTTTCCGTGGTGGATACCGGAATCGGAATCGATCCCGAGGAGCAGGAACTCGTCTTCGATGCCTTCGAGCAGAGCCACCGGAGCCTCGCTTCGGGAGGAACGGGTCTGGGACTGGCGATTTCCCGCAAGCTCGCCCGACTGATGGGCGGCGACATCCGGTTGGAGAGCCATCCGGGGCGCGGCTCCACCTTCACCGTGCATCTGCCGGACCTGGAAGTGGTCCCCGTCCTCGAGGAAGCCCCACCTCCATCCGATGACCTGGGGAACGTCCATTTCCGGGGCGGCCGCGTCCTGGTGGTGGACGATCTCGACGTCAACCGCATGCTGATGCGGGAAATCCTCCAACTGACCAGTCTGGAATGCATGGAAGCGGAGAACGGGGAGATCGCCATCCAGCTGGCCGAACAATCCCCACCGGACCTGATCCTGATGGACCTGCGGATGCCGGTCATGGACGGCTGGGAGGCCACCCGCAGGCTCCGCTCCGGGGAAACGACACGGAACATCCCCGTCGTCGCCCTGACCGCTTCGATCGACCGCCGGAAATCCCCGGATCTGGAACGTCTCGGCTTCGACGGATTCCTGAGCAAACCCGTCGAAGTTCCCCACCTGGTGAAGACCCTGGATCGCTGGTTCGCTCGACTGGAGACGGTTCCCGCACCGGATCGGGCGCCTGGCGAGTCCGCGCAGGCGCATCCGGAAGAGGCCATCGAATCCATCCGTCCGCTCCTGGATGCGTTCCGGGAGAAGTCGGAAAACGGCATGCATTTCGGGGACGTACGATTTTTGTCACAAGCCATCGCGCAAGCCGCGGAGGAATCCGGATCCCCCGCACTCGCCGCACTCGCGGAACGCCTGGCGCAAGCATCCAGGACCTTCGATCTGCGGGCGATCGAAAGACTACTGGATCAACTCGGGAGGAACACATGACCAACTCCGGTACGAGCGAGATCCTCATCGTGGAGGACAATCCCGCCAACGTGCAGGTCCTCGCCGGAGTCCTCGATCGCGAGGGGTACGGGATCTCGGTATGCCAGAGCGGCGAGCGCGCGTTGGAATACCTGGCGTCGCACGAGGTCGACCTGATCCTGCTCGACGTGAACATGCCCGGCATGGACGGATTCGAGACCTGCAGGAAACTCCGGGAACGCCCCGCGTCGCGGTGGGTCCCGGTGATTTTCCTGACGGCGAGGACGGACCCGGAAGACGTGGTCCGAGGCTTCCAGGCCGGAGGGATGGACTACGTGGGCAAGCCGTTCCAGCCCGAAGAGCTGCTCGCGCGGGTCCGCACCCACCTGGAACTGCGCAGGGCCCGCGAGGAAATCGTGGAGCTGCGCTCCCTGGTCCCCGTCTGCGCCTGGTGTCGCAAGGTGCGCAGCGACAAGGGGGCCTGGCAGACGGTGGAGGAGTACATCAAGGACCATAGCGCCGCATCGATTTCCCACGGCATCTGCCCGGACTGCAAGTCCAAGATCCTGAAGGAAGATTGATCAAGTTCTTCGTCCGGTCGTCCGATGAGGAAATGGGTGGCGGTCCGTGCCGGGGGAGGGAACGATGCGCATCGAAGTGAACACGTCCACGACAGCGGTCGGACGAAACGCGGCGAAGCCGCCGACCACGCCAGCCAACCGCACGGAACCGACCGGGACATCCGCGACCAGGGAATCCCGTTCCAGCGAGGACAAATGGGAACCCAGCGGCATGTCCCCGGCCGACCTCGCCACCCGAAGCAAGGCTCCGGGCTCGGTGGCCGGCTTCGACCTGGAAGCATTCAAGCTGGAAACCAAGCGCCAGCTTCTGGAGCAGGTGCAGAAATCGAAGCAAGAACTGGACAAGGCGGGGATCCGGATCCGGTGGTCCAGCGACATCCCCTACCAGGTGGATCCGGAAGAAAAGGCCGCGGAGGTTCCCGAAGAATGGGGTGCCGACCAGACCTCCCAACGGATCGTCGATTTTGCGCTGTCCATGCGCCAGATGGGCAACGCCAAGGACCTGACGGACGAAGAATTCATCTCGCAGATCCGCAGCGCAATCGAAGACGGGTTCCGCTCCGCGAAGTCGGAACTGAAGGAACTGCCCGGGCCCGCGGCGAAACTCTTCAACGACACGTACGAAGCGGCCATGAAGAAGCTCGACCAGACGCTCGAGGATTGGAAGACGGCCAAGGAGGAACCCGTTCAGCCACCGGCTTCCGACAGCCCACCTGCTCCGGCCTCCCCCATGTCGAAGCCTTCCAGTGGATTCTCGGCGATCGCCTGAGAAATTTTCTTGATCCCGAGGCGTGCAGAGGGTAGGTTGCATCCAAACAACCCAACTCAACACACCTGAGGGAGATTCCAGATGCGCATCGCCATTCCACAGCACCAAGGCGCCGTCGCCGGTGCCTACGAGCTTTCCAAGAGCATTTCGCTCCATCTGCTGGACTTCGCCGGAATGCAGTCCCAGGACGAAGGCCTCCTGGAGTTCCCCGGCACCGACGCCTCCTTCGGGTGGCTTGCCGAGCGCGACGTGGACGCGGTCCTGGTGGGCACCATCGAACCGGACAACGCCCAGTCCCTCGCCGACCGCGGAATCCACGTCTTCACCGGAGCGGACGACCTCTCCCCGACGGAAAATGTTGACCGTTTCCTGAAGCTGATGCGCGAAGCCCTCACCCGCAGCCATCAAGGCGGCGGGTGCTGCGGCGGACACGGGCACCAGCACGGGGGGGAATCCGAAGGCGGGTGCTGCGGCGGCCATGGACACCACCACGAAGACGATCACGAGTGTTGCGGTGGTGGCGGCGAAGACTGCTGCCAGGGCGAAGGCCACGCCGACCCCGAACACGTCTGCCGTTGCCGCTGATTCGCATCGCCTCTCTTCCGGAGGCGGTTCCCACCGTCTCCGGAAGCCGTTCCTACGATCCCTTCCGATAGACGCAACGGAGCTTGCCGATCTCCTTCGCTGCCGCCGGGAAGGATATCCGCATCTTGCCCCCATCCAGGGCCAGTCTCGCCAGACGAGGCACCGTGCCGGAGAGGGTCCAGAACTGGTCTCCATCGGCAAGCCCGATGGCCTTGAGTTCGGTGGCGGAAGCTGCATTCATCCTTTGGGCATCGAGGCTGTCGGGCAATGTCCATCCCTCGGGACAACGTCGGGAAGTCCCCGCCACTCCCGCCGAATCGGATTCAGCCGAATCCCGGAGCGCTTCGGCGATCCATGTGCGCCCGAAAGCCACCGCAAGGGACAGATCCGCCCCGTTCACCGACCAGGAATTGACAACCTTGATGGACAGGTCGAAGGTGTCGCTTTGGGCTGTTCCCTGAACGCTCGGGTTGACGACATCGGTGGCCTCGACCTGGAACCGTTCCACACCAACCTGTGTTCCCGGAACGAATTTGACCTCGTCCTTGCCTCCAGTCCGAAGCACGGACGGTTGGGCGAAGCCCAGGTTCTTCGACCTCGAAACGACCCGGAAGGCCATTCCCGGCACCGAAGGCTCGCCAGGGCCCGCCGCGATGGGATCCATGAGGAACTTGGCCGACGAATCGGAAATGGGAACGACCACGGACCAGTCGACACCCACCGGAGGATCGTTCACCGGTTTGATCTCCACCTTGATCTTGATGGGATCGGAACAATCCTTGCCCCCGTTTTCGGTTCCTCCATCGTCGCAGAGCCGGATCGATAGGGTGTCGAAACCGAAGGAATCCGCAGCGGGAACGAAGTTGAGGATTCCCGTCAGCAGATCGATGCCGGGAGCCTTCGCGTACAGCCCGGGACGCGGGGATCGCACCTCGAATCGGAGCGTCTGGGAAGAGTCCCACTCACCACCCTTCCGCAGATCCTGGGCCAGGTACAACTCGCCGCGAGGCGCATCCTCCAGGATGGAGATCAGATCCACCAACGGGCTGGCACGAGTGTAGGACGGAGGCTGGTTGGTGTGCTTCACGGTGAAGGCGGCGCTGGAATCGCAGCTGTCCAGGGAACCGGCCAGACTCGCGCAGACCCGCAGCTTCCCGCTGGCCAGGAGGGACACCACATCCCCGGACTTGGCCGTTCCCTTGCGACCGCGATCCGCTTCCCAGCTGAAGGCGACGCCAGGGATCGCTGATCCCAAGGTGAACTTCACGGCGTCCCACTGGATGCTGGAGCTGCTGAGCGGATCGACATGAAAATCAACGGGAACCACCCAGCGGATCTCGTAGCTGACCGAATCCCTTCCCCGACCGGAATCCGCGGCAGCGACCACCACCCTCCGGCTGGAACCTACAGGCTTGGCGACCGTCACCCGATAGGTGCCGTCGCCGCGAAGCGTCTGTTCGACGCCATCCACCCAAGCACGGGTGGCCCCCTCCACCTTGAAGACCAGTTCGGCGGTCTGCGCCTCGGACCGCACCAGGCCGGAAGCGGGCGATGCCAATTTGATCGTGGGTGCCATGAAGCGGCGGATCTCGAAATTCACCCGCGAGAGGACCGTCCGTTGGTTCCAGGTCATGACCATCGAATGGGAACTGGTTCCGAGCTTGAGGGAGATCCTGGCACCGACGGTGTCCTTGGACACCACGGCTACCGATCCATCGATCTCGAACTGGCAGGAATCGCACTTGGAGTCCAGCGCCCAACGCACGTTCACGAGGGAATCACTGGTTCCCAGGACTCCCGTTTCCAGGGTATCCATGCCTCCGAGGAAACGCGGTTTCGGAGCGGAAATCGCCTTTTCGCGGGTCACCCAGACGGTATCGTAGGCGATCATCTGCTTGACCGTGTCCTTCAGGCAGATCACCACCGCCCTTGTGGCGCCAGCGACCAGATTTCTGGCCCGGATCCGGAACTTCCCAGCACCGAGGCTCGACGTGTCGTCCTGGCTTGCCGACCAGACTTTGTAACCGTTGGATTCCTTGGGCAGTTGCCAGATGGCATCGAAGGAAACCACATCTTCAGGAACGACGTTCCCCGCCCGCCTTGCCGGCTGGATCAGCTCCAGAACCTTCCCCGAAGGGAGCCGGATCACCTTCACCACGGAATCGGAAAGATTGCCCCGGCGGTCCCAGGCCCGGATGTGGATGGCCGTGGTGGTATCCGCGGCGACCGGAACCAGGCTGAAATAGCGTCCCGGCGCGAGCATTTCCGGCTGCCGTCCCTGGATCCGCACGGAATCGATCCCGGATGGATCCAGGACCTCGACGCGGATCTCCACCAGCGGGGAATCGAAGTCGACGCTGGTGTCCTGGAGCGGAGTGATCTTCCGGATCGTCGGCCCCTGGACATCCTTGGCGCGGGTCACCTCCAGGAAATGCGAGGTCCGCCCTCCCTGCTTGTCCACCACCATGACAGGAATCGTCACAACCTCCCCGGACGCGGGCACCGGGACATCCAGGTACCAGTGGTCGGTGTCGTTGGGAGGCGATCCGCGCCGGGCGAGCTGGCGGTTGATGCGGACCCCGGTGTCGGCGATCCCGAAGGGCGATCTCGCGAAGTACTCGACGCGCAGGAAGGCCGAGTCCACATCGAGGTTGTTCCCCGTCTGCGCGGAGGGCGAAAGTAGCTTGAAATCCAAGGTGTCGCGGACTTCCCTGCGCCTGACCTGGAGGAACGAATAGCTGCGGTTCCCCTGCTTGTCCCAAGCCGCGACCACGAAGCCGAAGTTGGCCGACTTCAACGGAGTGGGGACATCCAGCCAACAGGAATCGCCGGAAATCTGGGCACGACGATCCTCGACGGTGACGGAATCGATTCCCGAGGAATCCGTCCAGACCATCCGCAAACGGATCACCGAATCCTTCGGTTCGATCACTCCGTTCGGGGTTGGAGACAAGAAATGGATGACAGGTCCATCCCCATCGGGCCTTGGTTCCACCTGGAACGGGACCGTGTGGAGGATGCGCGATTGGCGCAGATCCCAGACCTGGATGGCCATTGTGTAGGATCCGAATTCGGTTCCGGATCTGGCGTGCAGACGCAATCCGGAAAGGTCCCAACTCCTGCCGGAAACGGAAGGTGCCGTGTCGATCGAAAACCGGGAGGTCACCACGGTTTCCCCCTTCAGGATCTGGATGGACACCCGAGCCAACGTGGAATCGCTCTCCACGCGGCCTGCGAGCTTGACCGTGTCGCCACCGGGCCAGACCCTGCCCAGGATTTCAGGAAGGATGGCGGGAACAGGCGCAGGGAATCGTCCTTTCCGGTGGCGCGCTCCCGCAGGATCTCCAGGACCAGAGGCTTCGCCTGGGATGCGGAAAGGCCCAGGTTCCAGGATGCGGCGATCTGGTCCAGGCTACCCTGTCGGTCGATCGCCAGCTTGATCATCCTGCGGACCATCCCGGTCGTGTCCATGCCATCCGGCCAGGTCCTGGGGTATCCTCCCACCACATTCTTGTTCCCCGCGAGGATCGCCGCCGCGAATGCGTCCATGGCACCATTGCCGGTCGCCGGGAACCTCGATTCGTCCAGCTTGCGCAGGGAATCGTGGAAAGCCAGGAGGAACTTCACCCCGGTGTCCACCCGGATGGATTGCAACACGGAAAGATCCCCGCTGGCATCGAGCCTGGCGATTCCCTGCATGGTACGCAGTCCGCGGCTCCAGAATCCGCAGTAGACGGTGTCGTTGGGCCCCACGGAACTCAGGCTCGCGAGGAATTTGCAGATGCCTTCCGAACACGCCAGAAGGGCCTTCCCCTTCTGGCCGTTCCAATTCCACGTGACGGAGTCCAGATCGCGCGTGGTATCCGCGTATCTCAGGGTTCCCCGCAGGACCGGCTCGGATGCGGGAGGATCTTCCTGCACCAGGGTGTCGTTGCATCCGAGGATCAAGGAAAACAACACGAACAGAACGAAAAGCGGGCTTCGTCTTGACATCTGGACCGGTTCCTCATCGACACATCGAAGACCCACGGCCCTCGATACGGATCGGAATCTAGTTCAGATTCCGTTGATCATCAGATGTACGGAAATTTCCCGTCCTCGGTTGCCGAGGACGGGCGAAGGGGCGTATTCCTGCTGGCGTCAGAACCGGATCGCGGACAAGGTTTGGCCACCCGTGGCACCGCGGACCCGCACGAAGACCCGCTTGCCGGTGGCCGGCAATTCCAGCTCCGAGACTCCTCGGGACAGGGACCGTTCGGCCAGGATGCGTCCGGCCGGATCGATCACCTGGACGAACGCGGCTTCCGGAAGATCCAGTCGCAAAGCACGGCCCACCCAGCGCACATTGTAGGCGTTCCTGGAGCGTCCCAGCACGGCTTCCACCTTCGGGGGAGAACGGAATTCAATCCAGTTCAGATTGACCAGACCGTCCTGGTTGTTCCCCTCCTTCCATTCCACACGGAATTTGGTTGGGCCGCCAGCCAAGGTGATGGAATCCGAGACGAAGGTCTGCCATTTCTTCCAGCCACCCGTACCGGTCACCTTGATGGAGGTCACGACGGCATCGTTCACCTTCAAGCGAAGCGTGGCTCCCTTGGACTCGCTGGCGGCACGCAGGGCCACCACCTGCCTGCCGGCGGGGAGGTCGGCCTCGTAATCGGCCCAGGAGGTGTCGTACGTCCAACCCAGGCTCTCGGTCGCGTCGTCCTCGGAATTCTCCACGGTCATGCTGTTCTTGGCGGTGAAGGACTCCGCTTCGACACGCACGGACACGGGGGTGGTATCGGGAGGAATGGGAATCGTGGTGCCGTTGCTGTCGATCCGACCGGTGATCTCCATCCAGTTGAGGTCGAACAAGCCGTTCCATTCGATGCGCACCTTCTGGGCTCCGGCCCTCAATAGCGCGGAGTCCGTGGACACGGTCTCGAATACGCCCCAACCACCGGTTCCCTTGAACGTAAGCGTCTTCCAAACGGTGCCGTTGACCTTGATGGTGGCCTTGGCATCAGCTTCGGCAGTGGCCACGCGAAGGGACATCACGGCGTATTTCTGGTGGGGGTTGAAGATGGAATACTCCGCCCAGCTTCCCACCTTGGAGTTGCCCAGGAACGGACTGTTGTCGGTGTCTCCAGGGCCACTGCTGGTGAGATCGGCCTTGCTGGTGGCGTTCTCGGCTTCGATGCGCCCCGGGAGCTTGGAGCTGTCGATGGGCGGTGGGAGGAAGTCGTACTGGGTGTTGCGTGCACGGATGAGGCCGCGCACGAACAGTCCCGATTCGGTGAGGTCGGAATCGTTCCAGCCGAAGAGCTTGGACACGGAGGGCTTCAGGATGGCCGAAGCCTCCCCTTTGTTCTGCACCGACCAATTGCAGGAGGAAATCTTGTTGGAATCCATCCAGGCGAACCAGGCGTTGGTGGCCTCCGGGTACACGGCCTTGTCCACCGTTCCTCCGTCTTCGTTGGTCGTTCCCCATTCGCTGACGAACAGGGGAACGCCGTTGGCCAGGGCGGTCCTTCCGCGCGCGGTCAGCGTATCGCGGTGGGAACCCGCGTAGAAATGCAGGACATAGGCCAGGTTGGTATCGGTGATCGGATCCAGCGAAGCCTCATCCACATCGCGGGACCATTGCCTCGTGCCCACGAGGATCAGATTGTTCGAGTGCTTGCGGATGACCGGAATCACCTCTTCGGCGTAGGCCTTGATTTCCTTCCAGGTGTAGTCGTTGGCCCACGGCTCGTTGAACAGCTCGAAGATCACGCCCGGATCCTTCCCGTAGCGCTGGGCCATGGTGTCGAAGAACCCCTTGGCGTCGGCGACATGCTTGGGAGCGTGGTGGGAGTGCCAGTCGATGATGGAGTAGATGCCTCGGTGGTTGGCGGCCTGGACGACCGTCTCGGCAAGCTTGCGCCCCCCGGAGATGTCTCCCGGCGAGGCCACACCCCCGTCCGCGAAATCCACGCCGATGGCGGCCCGGACGATCGAACAACGCCAGTCCTCCACCAGCCAATCGATCGTCTTCGGGGTGTAGTACTGCCCCATCCAATTGTGCCAGAACAGGCTCATTCCGGTCAGCTGTACGGTGTCCCCGCTCTTCTCACCGATGATGCGGTTGCCGGACACCTGGAGTCTCCCGTGGATGTCCACGGGGTTGCCGGCAAGGACTGGGATCGAAAAGAAAGAAATGGAAACAAGGAGCCGAAGCAGTCGACGCAAGTTGAGTCTCCAAACCGAGAAAGGAGAGTGGTGGTGATGCCCTCCAACCTTATCCACGATCGGGAAATCCGTGTTCCTGTTTCCCGGCTCCCCGATGACGGCTGGATCCTACCGGCTTCTGCAGGATCCACAAATCAGGAGCCTACCTGCCAGCCAGTTGCGATTTCTCGTGCTTCACCAGATCGGCCACCGATGTGCGAATCAGATGCTCCCGCAATCCTTCCCGCATCTGCTTCCAGGAGGTATGCAAGGGGCATGGCTTGTCGTCCTGGCAGGTCTTCCATCCCAAGGCGCACTCGTCGAACTGCGAGACACCATCGATGGCCTCCACGATGTCGAACAGACTGATCTCCTCGGGCTTGCGGGCCAAGCGGAAACCTCCCCCAGGACCGCGCACGGAATGGAGCACGTTGCGGCTGGATAGGATCTTGAGGATCTTCGAAAGGAACGGCTGGGGAAGATCTTCTTCCCGGGCGATGTCCTCCCCGCGGACGGGCGATTCCACATTGCGCGTGGCAATGTAGAGAACCGCACGGAGTCCGTGCATGCATGGCTTGCTGTAGATCATGTTCATCCTCCTCGAAGCGCTTTTGGCTCTGTTCTAGTAACGGATCAAAGGCTCAGAAGATAAGATTGAAATTTTATCTCAAAAAGTCACGCAGCACCTGAAGCCCCACCCCAAACTGACGCCTGCGGGATTCGGTCGGCGTCGAATGGTTCCTTGGGGCCTCAGGGTATCCAGCTCCGAAGAGGCGGGATAGTTGCGGGTCCGGCATTTTGCGGAACCCAGGGTCTGGGCGAGCTCCTCCAGCACGAGAGCCGAACCACCATGCAAGGTCCCCAGGTCTGGACGACCGGTCAGGTCGGAAGGCCCCCGATAGGCCAAGTTGCCGGAATCCCATCCGGAGGGATTCCGGACGGTGGAAAAGACGTCCAGTGTCCATTCTCCCAACCGCCCGGGTAGATCGTAGGCCCCCCAGGCGGAGACGCAACGGGGGTCGGCGTTGGACACCGACCTCGCTCGGGTGCTATCCCCTGTGCCCAGCTGGCAAGCCTCCTGCAGCCACGCAAGGGAATCCAGATCGCCTCCTGCTCCGACCTCCATGGCTCCGTAGGGGTAGATCTTCTCGCTGTCCGTTGGTGAAGTCTCGCAGGCGCGGACCCATTGCGCCTCGGAACAAAGGCTTGCGCCATCCTTCGCGCAGAGGGCGATGGCCTGTTCCCAGGTGACGCGGGAGATGGCGCTGTCCCCCTGGGCGTGCTCGTGCTCCTCGATGCAGAAGTCCTTGAGGCGTCCAATCCCGGCAATGGTGTCCCCCTTCACCGCAACGTATCCATCGCGACAGCGCGCTCCGGAGATCACGGGGGGGAGGGAATCGGAGAACGATTCGGGTTGCATCCCCTGATTTCCGGAAACATCCTGGACGTGGACCTCCACCGTGTAGCGTTGGCCCGGCCTGAGGTTGGGCCACTTCCAGATCCATTTGGGATACCGCCATTGGAACCGGCCTGGATCCACGGCATCATTGGGATCGCTGGAGAGGAAGGCATCCATCTGGGGCCGCAGATCGACGGAGTCCACCCATTTCCCATCCAAGCGGATCCGGTACCAGGCGATTCCCTTGTTCGGGCGGCTGTATATGGCCACCTTTCCCGCCCCGAAGGTATCGGTGGCGGCATCCCAGGAAACGACCAACTCGTTGCCGCCGACCTTGGCGGACAATTTCTGTACCGGCGCGGGAGGGAGGGAATCCCTGGTGGTGAACTGCATCTGCGCCGAACGCGCCACGTTGCCGACCGAATCGACGGCCACCATGACCACCACGTAGGGAGTGTAGCTGCGCAGGCCGGTCAACACGATCTCCAGGGTGTCCTTCTTCCGATCGGCGAGATCCTCCGGCGATACCTTCCACCGGGTCACCTTGCCGACGGAATCGAATTGGACACGGCCCGGCCAGCTCAGGAATTCGATGGAACGGAGAGGGCCTTTCTGGATCGTATCGAATCGCCCGGTCTGGTCTCCAGGCCTGGGAAAGCGCAGGGTGATCCGCGAGTCGCCGATCGAATCCTGGAACTCCATGGCCGTGGGAATCCGGGGTGGCATCTCGTCGCCCAGGAAGAATGTGTACGAGACCGGCTGCCCGATCGGGCCATCCAGATAGCGAGCCCACACGGCGAATCGGAATGGCTTGGTGCGCGAAACGGAATCGAATCGCTTGCCATCGAAGATCCTGGAAGGGATTTCCCAGATGGTGTCCTTCTCCACATCTGCAACCGACACGATGTTGTAGGCAGGCAACGACGAGAGGTCCATCGCCTGCGTTCCGTTGTTGAGCCGGGCGATCTCCGCCTCTTTCAGGGTGTCCTCGAAGATGTAGTACTGGTACAGGCCGGTGGCGGAGAGCGGGGGCACCCAGCGCAAGTACCAGCCGGACAGGGAATCCGGAAGTGTCACACCCTTGCGCAGATCGGAGATGTTCAGTCCGCCGACATTGCGGTCCTGGGGGAACGGCTCCTCGGGAACCTTGGAGCCGCAAGAATAAAGAACCCCGAGCGCGATCACGCCCAGGGTCCATTGGATCTTCTTGAAGGAAATCATGCCAAGGAGCAATGTAGCAGGTCGAAACCCGCCCGCCCCCGTTTTCACCTCAAGCCTCGGCGACGACCGAGATCTTCTGACGCTTGCGGTCGAGCCGTTCGAAGCGAACGACGCCGTCGGTCAAGGCGAAGATGGTGAAGTCCTTGCCCAAGCCGACGTTGTTGCCGACGTGGAACTTGGTTCCGACCTGGCGGACAATGATGTTGCCGGCGAGAACGGACTCGCCGCCGAACTTCTTGACGCCGCGGTACTGGGGGTTGGAATCGCGACCGTTGCTGGTCGACCCGCCGCCTTTTTTGTGAGCCATGGCTTAGATCTCCTTACGAAGAGAGTTCTTCTTGACCTTCGCCGGCTTCTCGATGCCCTGCTTGATCTTCTCGGCGCGGGTGAGAGGCTTGGCGGCAGGCGTGTGGCGAACCGCCCAGGCGTTCGCACGCTTGCGGGCGAACTCGATGCGGGCGGACTCGGCGGCGGCCTTCTGGCTGCCGGCTTCGAGGCCGGTGACCACCACTTCGGTGAAATGCTGGCGATGGCCGCGCAGACGACGGAAGCCCTTCCGACGCTTGCGACGGAAGACCATCACCTTGTCGTCCTTGCCGTGGAGGAGCACTTCGGCGGAAACCTTGGCGCCGGCGACCGTGGGCGCTCCCACCTGGACGGTGGAGCCATCGCTGGTGAGGAGAACCTCGGCGAAGGTCAAAGTGGTGCCGACCTCGACCTGCTGCAGTGGCAGGCGGAGGATCTGACCGGCGTTCACCTTGTACTGGAAGCCGGAAGTCTTGATGACGGAGTACATGGGTTTTGTCCTGGTTGTCCCGTTTTCGTGGAGGGGGGAATCTAAGTCCTTCCCTCACAAGCGTCAAGCCTTCTTTGGGCCACCGCGCAAATGGAACGCGGCAACAACAGAGAAGATCTAAGTTTCCCACTCGTCATGACTCCCATTCCAGCAGGCCAATCCAACTACGCCGAATACGGGTCCATCGCGGTGGTCCTTCTCCTCACCATCGTGGTCGTGTTCGTGTTGATGACGCTGGTGCGCATCATCACGCGGACCTTCAGCCGCATCCAGACCACCCCTGGAAAACTCACCACCTACGAGTGCGGCGAAAAGCCCATAGGCCCGGCCTGGTTTCGCTTCAACAACCGGTTCTACCTGGTGGCGATCCTGTTTCTGGTCTTCGACGTGGAAGTCGCCCTGATGTTCCCCATCCTGGCCCATTTCACGAGCTTCATCCGCGAGGGAATCGGGCTGTCCGCCTTGGTGAAGGTCGTGGTGTTCGCGGGGACCTTGGCTCTGGGACTGGTCTACGCGGCCAAGAAAGGCGATCTTGCCTGGAACAAGTCCATTCGTCTGGACCAGGGAGATCAAGGATGAACGCGCCAACCCAGGACATCCTCAAACCAGGCAACCTCGAAGACGAGCAGATCCTTCTGACCTCGGTGGACGACTTCCTCAATTGGGGGCGTCAAAATTCTCTTTGGTATCTGCTGTTCGCCACCGCTTGTTGCGGAATCGAGCTGATGCAGACCGGCGGCCCCCGCTACGACTGGGACCGGCTGGGCATGATTCCCCGTCCAACACCGCGACAAGCCGACCTCATGGTCATCGCCGGTACGATCACCCACAAGATGGCTTCACGCGTGCGCACCCTTTGGGAACAGATGGCCGAACCCAGGTGGGTGATTTCCATGGGTTCCTGCGCCAATGCGGGCGGCCCCTTCTCCAAGTTCAGCTATTCGGTGCTCAACGGGGTGGACAAGTACGTGCCCGTGGACATCTACATCCCTGGTTGTCCTCCGCGCCCCGAGGCCTTGATCGATGGGGTCCAGGCCTTGAAGGAGCGCATACAGACCTACAAGACCTTCGGACGGCGGGACGAACCCCTCGTCATCCAGTAAACTCCAGAAACCTGTTGCTTCTCTTTCCACCGCCCAGTACATTGGGCAAACGATATTCCGGATCCTTCGGGAGGATTTCCATGCGTCGTTTGATTGTTGTGCTCTCCATGCTCGCCACCAGTGTCTTTGCCGAGCAGATGATTTCCGCCGACGGCAGCGAGGTTTCCTTGTATACCAACGCCAAGCGTGGCGTGAACGAAACCCCTGCCACGAAGGCTTCCGGCACGGAAACCTTCGCTGTGGTCAAGCGCCAAGGCAACATGATCCAGGTCCGCAATTCTTCCGGCCAGGAACTCTGGGCCGAAGCCCGCGCCCTGAAGGTGTTCAACCAGGCCCAAGGTGCCTCCATGGACCTCGGTGCCGGAAAGATCGATGGCTTCCTGGACAACCCCGCCACGGTGTACGTGTTGCAGGAAGAAACCAGCGCCATGGCCGGTCTGGATCTCCAGCGCAGCTTCATCGAAGCCGTCCAGGGCAACATGGACCGCGAAGTCACCGAGCGCAAGAACAGCGAAAACCGCTAAAACAGCGAATCGCCATGAACGGAAAAAGCCCAGCCGATGGCTGGGCTTTTTTTGTCTATCCGTAGGGACGCCTGCCGTAGGGACACCTGTAGGGACGCAAAATTTTGCGTCCCTACGATGCGTCCCTACAGGATTGCGATCATCGCAAACGATCCGTGTCGCGCACGCCGCCGAAGGCCGCGGACTTGGCCAGGGTGGCATAGGTGCGCAGCCAAGTGCTGACTTCGCGCTCGCGGGCCACCGGGTGCCAGGCCTTGGCTCCTCTGGCCTCCTGCGCGGTGCGTCGTTCGGCCAGGACCACGTCGGACACCGCCACCCGGATGGTGCGACCGGGAATGTCGATTTCGATGGTGTCGCCTTCCTCCACCAAGCCGATGGTCCCTCCCTCGGCGGCTTCCGGGGACACGTGCCCGATCGACAATCCCGCGGTGCCTCCGGAGAAGCGGCCGTCGGTCACCAGGGCGCAGACCTTCCCCAGGCCCTTGGACTTCAGAAAGGTGGTGGGATAGAGCATTTCCTGCATGCCGGGCCCGCCCATGGGGCCTTCGTGGCGCACGATGACCACGTCGCCCGGACGGATCTTGTCACCCAGGATGGCCGTCACCGCGTCTTCCTGGCTTTCGAAGACCCGCGCAGGACCCGAGAACTTCAGGATGCCCGCATCCACGCCTGCGGTCTTGACCACGCAACCATCCACGGCGAGATTCCCCTTGAGGACCGCCAAGCCGCCGTCGGGGCTGTAGGGATGGTCGGCATCGCGGATGCAACCCAGCGTACGGTCCAGGTCCAGGCTGGGATAGCGCTTGTCCTGGCTGAAGGGGACGGTGGTGGGAACGCCACCCGGTGCGGCATTCCAAAGTCCCGCGGATTCCTGGCTCCGGCGGATGTCCCAGTGAGCCAGGTAGTCGGACACTGTCGCGGAGTGCACCATGGGAAGGTCCCGATGCATAAGCCCGGCCCGATCGAGCTCTCCCAGGATGGCGGGAATGCCGCCGGCCCGGTGGACATCCTCGATGTGGTACTTCTGGGTGGAGGGAGCCACCTTGCACAGGTGCGGCACCTTCCGGGATAGACGATCGATGTCGGCCATGGAAAAACCGTTCTGGGCCTCCTGGGCGGCCGCCAGGAGGTGCAGGATAGTGTTTGTGCTGCCCCCCATGGCGATGTCCAGGCTCATGGCGTTCTCGAAGGCCTGGAAGCTGCCGATGCTGCGCGGCAGGACCGAGGCATCGTCCTTTTCGTACCAGCGCTTGGCCAGTTCCACGATCAACGAGCCGGCCTTCCGGAAGAGCTTCTCGCGTTCCTTGTGGGTGGCGACGATGGTTCCGTTGCCCGGAAGAGCGAAGCCCATGGCCTCCATCAGGCAGTTCATGGAGTTGGCGGTGAACATCCCGGAGCACGAACCGCAGGTGGGGCAAGCGGAACGCTCCACCTCATCCAGGCGCGCGTCCGAGACATGGTCGTCGCCGGCCTGGATCATCGCATCGATGAGATCCAATCCATGCTCGTCACCGGAAACATGCCCCGCTTCCATGGGCCCGCCGGACACGAACACCGTGGGAATGTTCATGCGAAGCGACGCCATCAGCATTCCCGGAGTGATCTTGTCGCAATTGGAGATGCACACCATGGCGTCCACCGTGTGGGCGCGGCACATGGTCTCCACGGAATCGGCGATCAGTTCGCGGCTGGGCAGACTGTAGAGCATCCCACCGTGTCCCATGGCGATGCCGTCGTCCACCGCGATGGTGTGGAACTCGCGGGCGATCCCTCCGGCCTTGGCGATCTCGGCGGCCACCAGCTCGCCCAGCTCCTTCAAGTGCACATGGCCGGGAACGAACTGGGTGTAGGAGTTGACCACGGCGATCAGGGGCTTTCGGAAATCCGCATCGGTCAGACCGGTGGCCCGCCAGAGCGAACGCGCTCCGGCCATCTGTCGGCCCTGGAAGGTGGTTGCGGATCTGTAGGCAGGCATGGCATCGCTCCTCTTCGTGGACTCGTCTTCCGTGAAGATACAGGACGTTTCCTTCCGTTCGTCCCTACGGCGGTACTCAGGGCTGTGCCTGAGGAGCCCATGCAATGGGCGTTTCCAAGGGCGTCGGAAGCTCACTTCGCCTGTTCTCGAAGTTGACAGGATAAAAATCTCCGGCTCCCATCGACGCGCATGGAACCGATACGTTCCCGGCATGGCTACATTCGCCCTCCTATGCCCACCACCAAGCCAGACAGTCTCGATCTGACCCCCCGCCCCGACGACCTCACCCTGCGGAGCATCCAGTCCATCACCGACGATTGGATCCGCACCGTGGGTGTGCGGTACTTCTCGGAATTGACCAATTTGGCCCAACTGACCGAGGAGGTCGGGGAACTGGCTCGACTGATCTCGCGGACCTACGGCGAGCAGAGCTTCAAGGAGTCGGACAAGCACCGCGACCTGGGCGAGGAGATGGCCGACGTGCTTTGGGTGCTGGTCTGCCTAGCCAACCAGACGGGCGTGGACCTGACCGGCGAATTCGTCAAGCGGCTGGAAAAGAAGACCGCCCGCGACAAGACGCGTCACCTGGAGAATCCCAAGCTCCGCGTCTGAAGATCAGCACCCGTTGAAGGCTCGTCTACGGGTAGCCAACGACGAAGTGAACGCTGGGGCGGTCCACGGCATCCGGCCAGCCGGTCTGCACCGGCTGATCCTTGCACGCTCCCAGGTTGCTGGCCGTGAGGCAGTTGCTCAAGGGGAGGCTGTCGGCCAGGAGCGTATCCGCGGGGGACTTCCAGAAATCGTCCAGCTTATCGCCACCCCAACCGACGAACAGCCAATACCCAGGTTTCCCCACGCTGATGTCCACCAAACCGCGTTCCGCGCTGATCCGGTGCTCGACGAAGACGATAGGAACCTGCGCCGGAACCTCCTTGCCATCCACGATGGCCTTGGGGATGGATCGCTCCCATTCGATCTTCCACACCATGAAGCGATAGGCATCGGAACGGTTGCCATTGTACGTGGGAACGCGGACGATCTGCTGGATGGCGCTCCTGGCACCGAATATGCCCACACCCAACGGTACGTCGCCGGCCCGTGAGGTCCGACTTGGCGCCGCGAGATCTCGACAGGCGACCACTCCCACCCGACTCGTTTCGGTGCCGGGAAGAACGGTCAAAGCCCGGGTGCACGAGTCCATTCCCACCGCTTTGGCCGCGCTCAGTCCTTCCAAGCCCCCTGCGTGCGCGGTGTCGCGCCATGCCTCCACGATCCAGAGTCCATCATCCGGAACCAGGAATCCGCTGGGATCCACGATCTGCCACGTGGGCACCGCCTGGTCGCCATCCACTCGCCAAAGCCTCCAAACCTCGGCTTGCAAAGGCTGGAGGTTGGTGTCCAAGAGCCTTGCGGTCGGTTTGGGTAGATGGGTACCCGAACCACCGGCCACGCGATCATCGCCGCAGCCGAGAAGCAGCGCACTCAGAAGCACGACCAATGTCCGAGTTCTAGTCATCCGGAGGAGCACAGAGGAATGGTATCAATTGAAAGTTGATTTGGACGACTTGATCGACAGGTCCGTCATCGGTAACGGTGTCGGCGAGCAGATCCAAGCCGAATTGGCGGAGCTGTTCGGCGATCTTCTTGGCCCGATGCTGGCTGACGGCCAGGGTGGTGGAGCTGATCAATGTGTCCGGTGGAGGCCCCTGGTCCAGCCGATCCAGGGCATGGAGCAACATTTGACGCTTGGCATTGCGGATGATCGCCGCATCCTGGTCGCCGGGAATCAGCCTGGCGCTGGTCTGGCGATAGGTACCATCCTTCGTCTTCTCCAGCATTCCCAGCTCCACCAGCAAATCCAGGGATTCCTGGACCTGGCCCGTGGGAAGTGGCGGCCGGATGGCCTCGCCCATCTTCTTGGGGTTACCCTCGAAACGCTCCAGAGGCGCGACTTCCCGCAGGACCACATGGATCCAATCGCTGTAGTAGCGCGATTGGGCAAGCTTGACGGAAGAGAATTCACGCCGCGCCTGCAGAAGCAGGAGGCGACGGAAGCTCTGGGCCTTTTTCCCGTCGTCGGCTTCGCGGTTGTACTTCACCAACTCCCTGAAATAGACCGCAGCGTCGTCCACCAGACCGATGGCCCCCAGGAATTTCTCCACGGAGTCCTCGGAAATGTTCCGACGTCCTTCGATGACGTCGCGAAGGAACGACATCGAGGAAAAACCAGCTTTCTTGGCGAAGGAACGATAGGAGAAGCCTCGACTGGAAACCTTCTTCCACTCGTACCACCTTCTCAAGAACTCCCGGTGGTCCAGAAACGAAAAGACCACTGGAGGAGGAGGCGAACCCGGTCGGCTGGCGTTCTGTAGCATGTTCTCTTCATCATACCTCCCCTCGTCGGAGAGGTCTCGCACAAGAGGGCGACTGTCGCCGGTTTCGTACGCACCATGCGTGCGTGGAACGACTTATGGCGGCAAGAAACGAAAACGCCCTCCCGCACGATGGCGGAAGGGCGTTCTTGTTGACACCCTGGTAGGATTGATTGTGCAGAAGATCAAAGTACGAGGCTGATCTGTCGGATGGGATCAGATCTTGATGCCTCACGTGTTTGATTTTGTTTTACTCCTTAGAAAGGAGGTGATCCAGCCGCACCTT
>Ga0116170_10000194_pt1 | contig 62082 bp, 72 predicted proteins | sample AD_JPNHW1_MetaG_FD_89797 | JGI IMG/M metagenome (GOLD analysis project Ga0116170, IMG submission 89797) | Active sludge microbial communities of municipal wastewater-treating anaerobic digesters from Japan - AD_JPNHW1_MetaG | ecosystem: Engineered > Bioreactor > Anaerobic > Digestate | place... | reverse complement strand
GTGAATTCTTCGTAGATCGGTGGATATAATGCATTAGCTGGTTCAAGGTATGTCGTGGTGCCTTTACGAAAGCGTTTTAAGGTGACTTCGTTGTCATCCAGGAGCGCTGCAATGATATCTCCGTTATTGGCAGTAGGCTGTTTTTTTACGATTGCGATATCGCCATCCATAATGCCGGCTTCAATCATGCTGTCGCCTTTAACGCGTAAAGCAAAAACATCATTCATGCTCATACGTCCTAAATAGAGATCGTCAGGGTCAACATAGCCTTCGATTTCTTCATAGGCAAGTGTTCCGCGGCCTGCGGCAATGCGGCCGATTATTGGGATGCGCAGCAATTCCGGTACCAGTTCAATTCCCCGCGAACGGTTTGTGCCGCGTTTTAAATAACCTTTTTGTTCGAGTGCTTCCAGATAATCGCGTACGGTACCAGTTGAAGAAAATCTTAATTCCTGTGCGATTTCACGGATGGTTGGCGGCATATTTTCAATTATGCGCGCCTTGATGAAGTTGAGTACTTTTTGCTGCTTTTCAGTCAATGTTTCCATTAGCGTCACCTCCGGGATCACTTATACCACACATTTGTGTGGTATGTCAAGAAAAAAGATGGAGGGAGAGAGGTTATGGTCTCCTCTCTCCCCTTTTTTCCCCTCTTCCCGGGTATTAATTTATTATATTTTCTATCCCGAGATCTCGGGGGCGCTCGACAGTATAGGTGTAGAAAATCTCTTGTTTAGTACCGGGGGCAAGCTCAATTTTCCACATCCATACGCCGGGTCTGTCTTTATAATCTTTACTTGTTGGAGCAAGGCTTACTTCGCCAATTTTAACCTTGATCCTTTCATCCTGTGAAACGGGCAATGATTCAAAAAGATTAACCAATATCTTCTTTGACTTATAATTTTCAACCGTGAGTTTGTATTTGTAGGTTATTTTAATGGTCGAGGCTTCGATGTTGCCGATAAGGATGGTATCAACTTTCCGTTCCAGCTCCTGGCGCGTTACCTTAACGTCCTCATCAGCGCCGAAATAGAAATTAAACTTTTCCTGCGGCCTGATATTTTCAAGCATCGAGCTGCTGACAAGGTCGCCATTGAGGAAAATATTGGTTTTTCCGGTTAAGAGCGGTACGTTGTTGGTGTTGGTGACTTCGGCTCCCAGATATGCGATAGGATTTTCAGCTGGGTTTGAAAAATAGACGAAGTCAGTAGTAAGGTTCAGCGCAAAAACAGGGACTTTTTGTTCGGCATTATCTGTTTTGATGGTTACTTTGCGAGGCGATTTGTAGATAAGAGAAATGCCTCTTTGTTCGGTGCTTGCGTACGCGATTGTGGCTTTCTGTTTTACTTCCTGCATAACCACATCGTTTATGGCTCCAGCTCGATCGCCTTCCACACTGCCATACGATCTTTCTGCTGACAACAATGCTCCTTTGTAATCTTTTTTCATGCGATACGTTTCGTATTGCTGCACCGGAGGAGTAAACGGGCGTATAAAATACGCATGAGGCTCTGGCATACGGCCTTCCAGGGTAGGTTTTGATGTTGTCAGGGATAGCTCAACATCGGTCCAATCTTCTCCGGTATTTTGTGACACAAGGCCGTAACAGACAACCTCGGTTTGACTTTTTTCCATATCAGCCCTGGCGTCGTATATTGGCCGCCAATGTGCTGACATAGGCACAAGGTATGAAATGAACAATTCGGCGTTGCAATCTTTTGCTGATTCAACTTCGACAGCAATAGCAGTGCGGACTTTTTGCGTTTGACCGGAGCTTAATTGCGCTTGTTCTGCCTGAAGAGCGTCTAATGTTTTTTGAAGTTCGCGTAGTTTCGCATCACTTTCAACTTGCTGCGCATAATTATCGCTGAGCCTCTCATCATAAAATTTGAGCAGTGATTCCAATTCAGAAGTTTGAGGCATTTTTGTTACGAGCTCTTTAGGGAGCTGGCCGTTTGCGTAGAGCCGCAGTGAATCAAGGAATGCTTTTTTCTGTTCCAATATTTCTTTGCGGTTATTAACAACACGCATCTGATCATTAATTTTCTGGATCTGATCTGTTATTTCTTTGAGGCGTTCCGAAGGAATTTCTGTGAGAAATTCTTTTTTTGCCTGCGCGCCGTAAATTTTTATTTCTTCCGTTCCCTGCCCTGTTATGCGCAGGGTATTTTCATCGAAATACGGGATAATCCCCGGAACCATTATGGTATGAATTCCTACGGGGAGATTGACCATTACTTTACGCGTGACTAATGCCGCATTTGGATATACGGTTACTTTAATAATGTTTGATTCTGCGGTGATTTCTTTTGCCCAGAGTTGTGATGTAAATGTGAGTACTGCTGCGATTCCTAAAACTGCGATCATACGCTTTTTCATGATATCCTCCTTTTTTTTGCTATTTGTCTCTCCGCTTGTTTAGACAAGACGCAGACAAGAAAGTTCCCGTATATTTTATTCTATGATGCGGTAAAACTGGTTTTGAAAAACAAAAATAACCTTTCGAGAAAGTGCTATGTACTTGGCTAACTCCGGCTTATTCTTAAGCAGTTCGAGGAACTCTGTGCTCATGTATTTGATGTCTTTTACGGGAGTTCCTTCCTTGTATTCGGCATCAACCAGGTACCCGTCGTCGCGTTGATAAAATGTCTTAGTGCCGATTTGCCGAACGTTCTCTGAGGCAACAGCAGGTACGAGAGCAGCGGACTGTAATTGTGAAGTAGCTATTGCTTGCAGTACTGCGCTTCTTCCGGATGTTTGCAATGACAAGGCGCTATCGATAGGCGCTACCTGTAGTAACGCGTCTGATGACACACCGTGTAACAATTCTCCGGACAATCTCACCGAGGCTCCTTTTGAAATGCCTCTGTCGATCCCGAGGGAATTCCCGGCAAAGGAATTTTGCTGGGAGCTGTTTTGAGAAGGTGCAACATAGAGTGAAGTGTATTGGCTCATGATCCCGTATTGTTTGCTGATCGCTTTGATTTCATCGCTGATCTCGGCATTTTCGCCGTTTAATCGTACCTGGTTTGTCAGATACCCTATTTTACGTGCTGCCCAAAGACGCGGGATGAAATCGTTTTTTACGGCATTATTTTTGAATTCATGCAGGCAGGAGAATTCTTTGCGTTTTCCGTTTACGTTCCCTTTGAGCGTAACCGTTGTTTCTCCGTAATTGGTATACCTGCCGAGTATGATGAGTTGAGAGCCGTTAAAGATATCGGGGAGTGTTACCGGATAGACCTCCGATACTTTTATTGAGCCGAAATCGAGTTCCGTATCAGTAATTACCGGTTCACTTATTTTTTTGAAGAAATCCGATATTTTACTCTCAATGTTTTCTTCGGGAAGCACATATTCTGAGGAGCCCCGGTTGTCTTCGCTGAGTTTGTCCAGGAGGATTGTATTAACATTCTCCCCTAAGCCAAAGACAAAAAGCCTTATTTTTTGTGCATTGGCAGAATCGACATTGTTAATGATCTTAGGCGTATTTATTTCTCCCGCGGTAGCATCACCGTCAGTCAGGAATAGTACTGTTTTTTGCCCGTTTCGATCGTCAAACATTCTTAAGGCAGTCAGGAGCGCATCGTTGATATTGGTCAATCGTTCTGTGTGCATTGCGTCGATAAAGACGTTTGCGTCAGCAAGATTTTCTGCGCTGGCTGTTTGAAGGTTAGCCTTATACGGTATAGCAGTGTTTGCGAATGTGACTATGCCAAAGCGGTCTTCTTTATTAAGATGGCTAAGGCAGAACCTCAGGGCGTCGGTTGATTGCCGGATATTTTTTCCGGACATGCTCCCTGAAAGGTCGACAACGAATACAATGTCTTTATGAACGGTTTGTTCCTTGAGTTGTCCCGGCGAAACAAGCATCATGAAATAGCCGTTTTCGTTTGCTTCCTGATAGGTCAGCACGTTGATCCCGATATCTTTTTCGGAAACAGTGTAATGGAGTACGAAATTCTTATCGGGTTTGACATTGCTTGCTTCATAGCGGGCAGTGCACTCTTTTTCGTTTATCCGGGTAATAATAGGGTGCGTTGATGAGTAGATATTTTTAAGTGGTATTTCCGATTGTATGGTTGTGTCGATACGTACCTCGTCGATCATTGTCGGCGAAAAACGTTCGGTATCCAGCGGATAGGTGTAGGTGTATATCCCATGGTCAAAAGGGATTATCTGTTGATATACAAGTTCCACTCTTTTTTCGCTTTTAGCAGGGATTGGATAGACCTTGACCCGGAACATGTTTCTGCCCACGTATTCAAGAAGCGCCGGGTTTTGCATCTTTCGCACCATGTTCTGATATTCCTGGCGGGCTTTTTCCTTATCGAGTATTTCACCGCTTATTTTTTTCCCGTCAACATAGATAGAAAAATTGGTAACGGTGGCGTCGTCAGGGAGCGGGAAAATATACATCCCTTCAATTGTTGTGTCATAAGGGTTTTTGAAAACTTCGTCAACCGAGGTTGTTGCAACACCATTGGTTATGGTTACGGTTACTTTATGGTATTTAACGGGGAGGCCCTCGATACTTGAATCAGTGCTTTGCTGGGCATCATTCCATAAGAACGGGTCAATAGCATGTGCCGGGTTGTGTGTGGATCCCCACGTGCCGGGGACTGCGACGACCATTAAGCCATCGGCAAATGTTTGGTTTTGGCTGCATAACAGCAGACATGCTGCAAAGAGCGTTCCAAAAAGAAATTTGTTTTTCATGATATTCTCCTTTTTTAGCGGTTCGTGATAACCGCAACAGGTTCACCCAGGGAAACAAGTATTGCTGTTATGGCTGTTTGATAAATAAGTATTCTTTTAAGTTCATACGGGTTCTGATAGTGGATTGGTGATATGGTAACGGCGGGTGTTTTATGCTGAAAACCGTGAAATATACCGAGAAGAACGCCGCAGGCGATGGTTGCTGTTGCAAAAACGAGTTTTGTTTTCATTGCTCCCCTCCTTGTTTTGTTTGACCTTCGCTAGTTTAGACAAGGAGGAAGCAAAAAAGTTCCCTGATTTTTAGGTATTTGGTAAGCTTTTGTGCTACAGGGGGTTAATGACTATTTGGATGGAGATTGATTCGGATTGCGTTAATGAAGGTGCAGGAAGCGGAATTTTTGGAGCGATGAATTTTATTTTTTGCATGAACTCTTGGATAGTGTTTGTGGGAACGTTGAGGAAAAATGTTGTTATTCCTCTGGAATCGGTGGTTGTGTTTGTAATCTGAGCAGTTGTTTTATGGGCGATTACGTGTATAAGCGGGATAACGTTAGTTTGTATAATTTCTGATTTTACAGGCAATAGTATGACGTATAATTGTGTTTTATATTTTACTAATTGGATGTCCGCAGCCTTGCTCATTGCCCCGTTACCTTCTGTTACCCAGCGGTGTTGTTCAGGCGCGCGTGAAAAAGCTAGGTTGCCTGCGGAATCTTGAGGAGCTATCCCTCCTACGCTATCTCCGTAAACGGTTGCGGCAGCGTTCATTCCTTTATATTCATCGCGCATACCACGGGAAACCCCTTTTCCTTGTGTTTTTTCTTTTTCTCCCACGTATGCCTCTTCCTTGAACGAAAGAGTATCTTTTTTTACTCCTTCCTGAGAAAATCTTGAAATGTTGAGCGGTTTTTGTTCTGAAAGAATACGTTGCCGGACATTTTTAAATCCTTGCGTTGAATCGCCGGTGTTGCGTAAAGTGTTTTTGGATATAGGAATTGGTGCTGTGACTTCGAGAACTTGTTCAGTCATAGGCGAATAATACGCTTTTTCCATCGGATGCATGAAACGGTATACGGTGATAACCAATACTACTGAAGTGAGCATACCGGCGACTTCAAGCGGTAGTTTCATGCGCGGAGTGAAAATCTTCTTCATGATACGCTCAAATTCAGAGCGACGTTCAATTCTTTCATGTACCTTTTGCGTAAAATCAACAGGAGCGTCTATCGGCTTTAATGACGCGATGTGGCTGACCACTGATGTCAGCTCTGCCAGTTCTTTCCTGCATTCAGGGCATGTTGCGCAATGCGTCTCAACCGCTTGTTTTTCAGCGGGTTCAAGCATAGCGTCGATATAGGCTGATAACAGTTCCTTAATCTCTGCGCATTTCATGAGATTATCCTCTGTAATTTTTCTTTTAACGCACAGCGCGCGCGCGCTAACTTTGATTTAACCGTGCCGAGGTTAAATCCGGTGATCTGCGAAATTTCCTCATAGGAGAGTCCTTGAATATCCCGGAGAATTACGATACTTCGCTGTTCTTCGGGAAGGGTTTCTATTGCCGCTTGAATAACAGCGCTTTTTTCTTTTTTCTCAAGCTCTCCTCTTCCTGTTTGAGCTTTCTCATCCGCTATTTCAAGCGGGCAATCGTTTTCTGACGTCTCGAGCGGCGTATCAATACTCGAAGTCCTCCGGCGCATGCGGTATTCCGCTGAAACGAGTTTATTTTTGCAGGTATTGACCGCAATACGGTAAATCCAGGTTGAGAATGATGACTCAAAACGGAACGTGTCAAGCGCCCGGTATACTTTTACGAATGTTTCTTGCGCGCTGTCGTTTGCTTCTTCGTAGTTCCCCAGGAACCTGTAGCAGAGGTGAAAAATCCTGTTTTTATAACGCGTTATCAGTGCGTCAAAGGCAGGTGTGTTCTGCTTTGATTGCTGAAAGCGCTTTATAAGCTCTCCATCAGGTTCCGAAGTTTCATTCACCATTTAGACAAGTATTTAGGGTAAAAGTTCCTTCTTGGGAGGGAAATATTCTTTCATAACCAAGGTATATCCAAAATTCCCCATTCCTTGAATTCGCAACGGGATTCTTTGCTCATCTGCGCTTATCCAGATTTCTACCTGTTGAGGGATACTTTCGAAATGATACGCTTGAAACGTTCCGGCAGGAACGGTAATGGATTCAATTGAGGCAAGTTTTATTGTGAGTTCTCGCGTGGGTATGTTGACTTTAAATTCCATGCCGACTTGTAAGTCGGAAAGTTGGCGTACATAATGCGGCAGGAGTATTGAGTTTTGGATAGGCGCTTGTTTTTGGATGGTAACGGGTTTTTGCGTCTTCCCTCCGGCTGTCTTTATGATAGTAACCGTATAATTTTTTTGATCATATTCTTCCCGGATGGTCTCTTTGGAAAAAAGGTTCTTAACGCTGCGTTCAATAGTGATCGGTAAATAGGTATTGGCATCGCTGAAAATATGCTCGGTATCGGAAAAGCGGAATAAATTGGTTTCAAAAATCATTTCGTTAATATATGCGTTGTTTTCAAGGTGCGCGTTGAGGAAATTGAATCGTGACGTGCCCAGAGTAATTTTTCCGAGTTGCACCTGGTACGTAATTTGTTCCCCGATATTCTTGGGGCGGGGGATACTCTCTTCTTCAGGTAAGGCGGTAGCGGCTGAGGCGGTTTGTGCGGCTGGTGTGCGGTTGACTGAGTAGTAAACGGTTCCAGCGGCAGCCAAGATAATAATAATGCCTATGGTTATAACCCATCGGGCCAGCATCGTTTATTTTGCTTTTCCCTGGTTGGCAACGCCGGCGATGGCTTTTGCGATTGCTTCCTGGTCGCCGAGGTAGTAATGCTTGATCGGTTTTAAATCTTTATCAAGCTCATAGACAAGCGGTATGGCAGTCGGGATGTTGAGTTTGACGATTGCCTCTTCAGACATATTGTCCAGGTATTTGACGAGCGCGCGCAAGCTATTGCCGTGCGCGGCTATAATAACGCGTTTTCCTGATTTAACAGCAGGCGCAATAGTTTCATGCCAATACGGCAAGAAACGCGCAACGGTGTCTTTCAGACATTCGGTTGTGGGAAGTTCGTTGTTTTTGAGCCCTTTGTAGCGGGGGTCATTACCGGGGTATCGAGCATCTGTTTTTTCAAGTGCGGGCGGCTGGATATCGTAACTTCTGCGCCAGACAAGCACTTGATCCTCGCCGTATTTGGCTGCCATCTCGGATTTGTTGAGGCCTTGCAAAGAGCCGTAGTGACGTTCGTTCAAACGCCAGGAATTAATAACCGGTATCCACATGAGATCCATACCGTCGAGGGTGATCCAAAGCGTGCGGATAGCCCGCCTGAGGACTGAAGTAAATGCAATGTCAAAAACATACCCTTCTTTTTTTAAGGTTTGACCGGCTAGCGTTGCTTCTTGAATGCCCTTTTCCGAGAGTTCAACATCGGTCCATCCGGTAAAACGATTTTCCTTGTTCCAGGTGCTTTCTCCGTGTCTCAATAAAACTATTTTGTACATCGAAATAACCTCCGTATTAGTTCATGGTTCAGAGTTCATAGTGCGAAATGATTTAATTTTTAAACAGCATTAAAACTATACCACTTGCCGCGGTATTGCGCAACACTTAATTGGGAGGCTGCGGATCGTTGTTGCGCAAGTTGTTGTAAACGCTGCTTTTTGTTTTACCGTCGCTATTTTGGCAGCGCACGTATCCTCTCTGCCGGTTTCGTTAACCTCTCTTGCGCTGCTGCGTATACGCTCAAAGTAAACTTTTTCGGGTTTTTTTACGCCAGGCACAAGGCCCGTTGCATTTATTGAACTTCGACTTTTATCTTCGCATCAAAGGGATTGGTGCGCAGTGCTAAAGAAAACAAATACGGGTAATCGCTTTTCAGGTATTTCATATAGTCGAGCCATTCGAGTATTAAACTGTGATACGCCCTTTTGATATCTCCTGCCAGATGCTGATAATCGGTTTCAGGCAGGTTGTGCAGATCTGTTCTGTGGGATAATTCATCGGTTAAGTGGAAGACTGCCCAAAGAAGGTTTGTGAATGACTCATGATCAAGGATGTTGGGATTCTCAAGCAGGCTCAGTAAAAATTGCCGTTTCTGTATCAAGAAATCCTTAAGATCCGCAAGGTTGCCTTTTTTACTGTTAATGTCTAATTCGTATTGTTCAATTGTCAGCCGTGCCTTCCTGAATTCTTTATCAGTCCAGTTGTTAGTAACAATAAGCCGTTGCGTGAAATCGGAAAGGTCTGTTTCAAAAGGAACGCTTTTTCTTACAAGGTCAGTTCCTACCTCACAGAAGAACGTTCCGATTACCATGTTGAGTTTTTTGCGGATCAATTGCCGGTCCCGCAATTCAAGGAGGCGGTTTAATACCAGCATGACGATGAGGACGTCGATAAAAAGGAATCCGATATCCCCAAGAAGGTAGATAAAGATATGATGCGCGTCTTTGAAAATAAGATAGTGGATATAATAAATAGTGGCTGAACAGGTAATTAAAATGAATGCGAGAGTGATTTGCCAATTGAGTACGGTGCGTTTCATAATGATCCTTTCCCGGGTGTGTCAGGCGTTATGGTGTTGCGAGTGATCGTGAATTTTGTGCCACTTATTTTTGATCTTTGCAAGAAGCAGTTTTGCTTTTCGGGCCGCGCGAACGCGCGTCACGACGAATAGGATAATGAGATATGTCCCGATACTCATGAGGATGGATACGATGAGGAAACCGATTATAAGCGGAAGGGCTATTTGGATTATTGAGACATTAAAGAGGTCTTTCCAGTGAAAATCCTTTATGAGATGCTCTGAGTTGGCATAGACAACGTGCCAGTCAAGTTTCATGATCCAGGAGCCGACTTTTATGGACGCGATGAACATAATAACGCTGAGCCAGGTATTGGTAATAAGCGTGGCAATAATGGCGCTTGCTTTGTTCACCCGTAACACGCTTGCCATGACGATTGCTGCGATGAGGCCCAGGCCGGGCATAACACCTAAGAAGACGCCGACCCCGAAACCGATGGCTATACGTTGCGGAGAATCGTTCATGCGGCAGAGCTTATGATAGACAAGCTTGAAAAAACGCGCGGCTGCCTGTTTTTTAATTCTTTTCATCTTCAAGCGCCCTTTTTAAAATTTTGCCGGTTGCATTTTTAGGCAGAAATGGCCTGAATTCAATGCGTTTGGGTATCTTATAGGTGGCAATCCGCTGGTGTAGATAATGGAGTATTTCTTGTTCGGTTGCATGCTCCCCTTCTTTGAGCACGATAAATCCTTTCGGGACTTCTCCTCTATGCGGATCTTCAATCCCGATAATCGCGCATTCTTTTATTTTAGGGTTGCGATAGAGTGTCTCTTCAATTTCACGCGGATAGACGTTAAGTCCCCGCACATTGATCATTTCTTTTTTTCGTCCCACAATATACACATAGCCGTCTGCGTCAATTTTTGCCATGTCCCCGGTATAAAGCCATCCGTTTTTTAAAGTTTCTTTTGTCGCTTCCGGCTGGTTCAGGTACCCGGACATTACGCTTGGCCCTTGTATCAGGAGCTCTCCGATTTGTTCAGGAGGGAGTATTTTTCCCGAATCGTCGACAACTTTTAGGCGAATGTGTTTAGCCAGCGGTAATCCTATGGAACCGGGTTTGCGTATCCCGTGCAACGGATTGAAGGTGACGACCGGAGACGCTTCGGTTAGTCCGTATCCTTCGATAAGCGGGATTCTGAACTCTTTCTCGAATTCCGAGAATGTTTCTTTCGGTAACGATGCTGCTCCTGAAATACAGATCCTCACCGGGTTGAAGAGAAAGATAAGCGGCGTGTGCATGATCGTGGGGAATTTCATGTTTTTGAGTATGGAGAAAATTGATGGTATGCCGACGAAGATGCTTACGTTATTTTTTCTGATTGCGCGGATTACCCGTTTAAATGGTTTTAATGTTTTCATGACAACGATCTTTGCGCCAATGGCCAGCGGCAAATTCATGCATACGGTAGCGGCGAAAGCGTGGAAAAGCGGTAAGACGCATATGAACGTATCGGTGCTGGTTATCTTAACGGCATTTTTTGAATCAATGGCGTTTGCGACAAGGTTATGATGTGTTAATATGGCGCCTTTTGGATGCCCCGTAGTCCCTGATGTGTACATGATGACTGCCGGATCGTGGCTGTCAATGGCGCGGTAGTCGCAGGGATGCGCTTCTGTTTTTGCTAATCGTCCGAGGTCAGGGATATCGTCGGCAACTTTAGTAACGGTAATGATTTGTTTTAAGCAATCGGACCGTACACTGATTTCTTGCGCCGCATCAAGATTCAACCGCGATGTAATGATACAGACCGATTTGCTGTCTTCAATAATGTATTTTGCCTCCTCAATCTTATACATAAAATTAATAGGGACAAGGGTTGCCTGGGCTTTGAGGATTGCGTAATAGCTTATAATAAACTCAGGACAGTTATCCAGATATAATGCGATACGGTCGCCTTTTTTGATCCCCTGTTTTCTTAATCCCGCAGCAATAGCTGACGTGGTTTCATCAAGGGTTTTATAATCGATGACTTTCTGGCCGAAAATGATGGCAGTCCTGCGGCTGTATCTTTGGGAACTTTTCTGCAGAAGTTCAGGGAGATTTCGGGGGTACATATTATTCTTTCGGTTTTATATGGACGCCGGCCAAGGTTTCCAGTCCGCCTGTTTCTTGTGTCCATCCGTTTGTCAGGCCGCAGTCTTCCATTATTTTTTGAGCCTGAACGTATTCTTCGGCATGGATACGGCGTGAAAGTTCTTTGCAGGAGGCCGCTTTGTAGTACGGTTTATATTGGCTCATTAAACTGACGTAGGTCTGGTTCGATACTTCATGGGCGATAAATTCCATAATGAGCTGTGTCCCGGCAATAGTACCAGGAAGTACCAGATGCCTGATGATGAGGCCTTTTTTGATAATACCCGCCTCGTCATATGTTGCCACGCCGACTTGCCGGTGCATTTCTTTGATTGATTCACGATTATTTTCAGCGTAGTGCGGAGCATTGGAATATTGAAGTGCGTATGTATCATCGGCATAGCGCATATCGGGGAGATAAATATCGATAATCCCTTTGAGCAGCTTGATCGTTTCAGGTGATTCATACCCGCTCGTGTTGTAGACGAGCGGTATATGGAGCCCTTTTTCAATTGCCAGCGCTAGGGCTTTGAGTATCTGCGGTATGACATGCGTGGGAGTTACCAGGTTAATGTTATGGCATGATGCGTTTTGCAATTCGAGCATCATGTCCGCCAGGCGTTCGGCACTGACCGGCTTGCCTTCATGCTGCTGGCTGAATTGAAAATTCTGGCAATAGAGACAACTCATGGTGCAGCCGGAGAAAAATATAGTCCCGGAACCGAATGTTCCCGAGATCGGGGGCTCTTCTCCCGGGTGGGCAAGGTAACTGTAGACGGTTGCTTCAGTCCCTGTTTTGCAGAAACCGGTTTTATTATGGAGGCGGTTTATTCCGCATCGACGGGGACAGAGCGTGCAAGCCGCCAGGATTTGCCAGGTTTTCCGGATAATTTCCTGCAGGGTACCGTTTTTATATGCGTGTATATATGAGGGATCTTGGTTTTCCACAAGTATATGCTTAGAGATCGATCTGGTTTTTATAGAGCCAACGTATTTTACAGAATATCTCGATGTATGCCGGCGTTCGAAAATCAGGGTATGTCCACTCCCAGGGGTTGAATGTCTTATCCCGGTAATAAAGTGTCATTTCGGCAAAAATGCCTTTGTCCAGGTAGATACGGTGTACGTAATCTTTGGTCGTGGCAAGTACGAATTTGGCCATATCCAAATAACCGGGATCGATGTTAACGGTTCGTTTGTGATTGCACGATAGCTTTTTTTCAAGTTTGTTGGTGTATATTTTTATGGAAGGCAGTTTCCCCGGCTGGACCAGCCGTTTAAAAGAGACAAATTGTTTTTTAAGGCCGGTGCCGAATTCGTCCTGATAATAGTCAGTGCTGGTAAACGGCAGTATGGCACTGCTGTAATCAAGGGGGCCAAATTTACGCTGCAATAAAAAAACTGCCTTTTGCAAGGCAGTTTCGTCTTTAAAGATAAGGCCAACAACTAATTTTACTTGAGCGCGAATACGCTGCGTACCCACGGTTAGTTTGAACTTTTAAGGCAGGCTTGTTCTTCGCGGGCTATATTTTGGCTGATATAATGCGTAATCTTATTTTTTTCGCCGGGTTTTATTTCATTGAAAAATATAGCGACATTAAAACCGCCCCCTGCTTCGTCTTCTGTCCGGACGATAACGCCCTTGCATTCAACATGAAGCTCGTCCTGGCTGTTATCATGAACCAGGGGAAGCGAAAGTTTAATTGAGAGTTTGGTAAACGGGGGGATATATTTGCTGATGGTGCAATAAGCCCCGACGCAGCTTATGTTTTGGGTTGTTGAGTCAAAATCATATCCGTTTGCTGCCAGCTTTACCGGCAGGTTGTGCGATAATCGCGGATGTATTCTGCGTTCTTTTCCCCGTCGTCTCATTTTATTCCTTTGCTTCTTTCGGCGCTAAGCTTTTTTTCCAGCATTTTTTAGTGCAATAATATTTATTATTGCGATAGTATCGCCTGAGTTTTTTGACAGGTTTGTTGCAAACAGGGCAGTTGGTTTGTTTTTCTGCCGCTGGTTTAGCTTCTGCTTTTTCTTCCGGTGCCATGGTGATGATTTTCCTTTCGTATAGTTTCTCGTTACGATTTGTTGGATATTTGCATATCAACAAAATCGCATAAATAATCACGCGTGTCCATTTCCATCTCGAGGAATTCTACTCCCAGGTTGTATCTATTGGAGTGCGGTAATTGATTTGCCCAGGCGATTCTACCGATTGGATGGAGCACTTTATCCAAGATTTTTATCTCAAACATGAGGCGCGTTTCAGGAGCCAAGAATCTATTTTCAACGAAACTTAACCCGCCGCAGGAGATATCATTGGCGATTGTCTGATCGAATTCACAAGAACCGCGAATTTTATAACTTAACGGGAATTTGAATCCTATCCGAGGGAATCGTCTTTTCTCAATTTTCTCTTGCGCCATGTATGGCCTCGATTCAAACATGCATGTTAGGAAGCCGTGGCAGTATCTCCCCCTTACTTCCATGAATATAGCATACAATTATTTTGGTGTCAATATGTAACGTTCATTATAAAAACCTTGATGATAGGGCTATGGGTTCAGTTCATAGCTGATAGCTCATAGGGTGTTTTCCGCTAGAGGCTGATTCGTAGATTTAAACTTTCCTATGAGCCATGAGCTATGACCAATGAGCTAACCATGTCCTATCAGCTACGACTTTAATTCGCAGCCTGAAGTCCTAATTGATTTACAATTTGCGGCGATTTGTTATAATACTTATATGTACTGCCAATTCTACGGGTTTAAAGAGCGGCCGTTTAATGTTACCAGCGACCCTGCTTTTTTTTATAACAGCAGGAAGCATAAAGAGGCGCTTTCGCATCTTCTCTACGGCGTTACGCAGAGAAAAGGTATTTTGGTTTTGACCGGTGAAATCGGTACCGGCAAGACTACTATCTGCCGTTTTTTCCTCAATCAACTGCGTGAATCAGGTAATAAAGTAAAGACCGCATTTATCCTGAACCCCAATTTTTCCGACCTTGAGCTTCTTGAAGCCATTATCAAAGATTTCGGGGTGCAGGTGCGCGGTAAGCCGTCCCGTCTTGTCATGATATCCCAATTGAATTCGTTTTTATTAGCAGAGTCTGAAGCGGGAAATAACGTTGTTTTGATTATTGATGAGGCGCAGAATTTAAAACCGAATCAACTTGAACAGGTGCGCCTTCTCTCTAATCTTGAAACTGAAAAAGATAAACTCTTGCAGATTGTTCTCGTCGGACAGCCCGAACTTAACAGTAAACTTGATTTGCATGAACTGCGCCAGCTGCAGCAGCGTATCATGGTCCGTTATCATATCGCTCCTCTTGAACGAGCCGAGGTTAAGGAATATATAACGCACCGGTTGCATATCGTCGGTTCCAACAAAGTCCATTTTAACGATGAAGCTGTCGGGATGATAACCGAATTTTCTTGCGGTACGCCGCGCCTTATTAATATTATTTGTGACCGGGCTCTCTTGGCCGGTTTTGTTGCTGAAACTGATCGTATTGATGCCAAAATCATCGGCCGTTGCCTTGATGAGCTTGGCTCATATTGCGCGAGGGGTGCATGAGTATTATTTATGATGCGTTAAAGAAAGTTGAAGCAAAGGTGAGTCTTTCGGTATCTCATGATGCGGCTGAAGTTAAAATGAAAAAGCCGCTTAATGTTAAGCTGCTTGTTATCTGTGGGCTTGTTGCTTGCGTCGGCATTGGTATTGCGCACCTGATTTTTTCCGCAGTTGTTTCAACGATACCTGATAAAGTGGAGGCAAACCGGGTTTTGCCCGTTGCCGGTGTTGTGAAACAACCCGCCCCGATAACTCCTTCAACACAAGTCCCCCAAGCCAGCGGCGCAGGAACACAGCCGGTGGTTGAGACAGAACCTCCTGCCGAAGAATCTCCGCAGCTTGTTTTAAACGGTGTTTTCTTTTCTGAGGATGGCGGTTACGCGCTGGTCAACAATAAGATCATTTCTCAAGGCGAAGAGATTAATGGCGCGAAAGTAACGCAGATCACTCAGGAAGAAGTCGTGTTTGATTTCAAGGGGAAAGAAATCAGGCTGTCTACCCGTAAATAAATACCAATTTAGGTTTTCGGTGTTCGGTTAACGGTTAGCGCCGTGTACCGAGAACCGCAAACCGATCACCGTAAGCCGAAGTTACTTCTGAAGACGCTTCGAAATTGCCTGCCGGATAATTTCAAGAGGGATATTCTCGACGATCGTGGTTGTTCCGATATCGTGTAATAAGACAAGGCGGTTTTTTGCGCCGATAAATTTCTTGTCTTTGAAGTGGGCGTTGATAATATCTGCTGTCCGCAGGTTTTTGATGCTGAGGGGTAGTCCTGCTTGTTCAATGAGCGATTCGATTCTTTCAGCAGTGTCAAGATCAAGGAAATGCATTAAGACGCTGATATCGACGGCGATAAGCATCCCCAGCGACACGGCTTCCCCGTGATTATATTTTTTGTATCCTCCCGCTGTTTCTATCGCATGCCCGATGGTGTGTCCGAAATTAAGGATTGTCCGCAGCCCCTTGTCTTCCCGTTCATCACGAGTAACAATTTTTGCTTTTAATTCGCTGCAGCGGTGAACAATAAATTCGAGTGCTTGCATGTTGCGGTTCAGGATCTTTTGTATGGCAGTGCAGAGATAATCAAAAAGTGATTTGTCTTGAATACAGGCGTATTTAATGACTTCTGCAAGGCCGCTTCGTAATTGCCTGGTATCAAGCGTCTTTAATACCGCACAGTCGCTTAAAACGAGTTTTGGTTGATAAAAAGTACCCGCCAAATTCTTTCCGCATGGCAGGTCAACGCCGGTTTTTCCGCCGATGCTTGAATCAACTTGCGCCAGGAGCGTTGTGGGTACTTGTATGTAGGGTATCCCCCGTTTATAAATCGAAGCAGCAAATCCTGCAAGGTCTCCGATGACCCCTCCGCCGAGGGCGACGATAAAGGTTTTTTTCTGCGTGTCAAAATCGGAAAGATCGTTCAAGACACCAGTGAGGACCGCGATAGACTTACTTTTTTCGCTATCAGCGACAATCGATGTCCGTACGAAGAATCCTTTTTTTGCAAGGTTGCGTGATATCTTTAAACCGTATTTTTTGAATATAAGCGGATTGGAGATTATAAAAGCGGCATTCCCAACGGCTAATTTCCCGGCGTATTCGGGTAGTTTTGCCTGTATGTTGGTTCCGATTATAATCGGATAGGAACGTGTATCAAGTTCAACGCGGAGTGGTTTCATACCATCATAAAAAGGCTGACAACTATTTTAACGATCGGCCATACTATTATATCAAAAGCCCCGAGCGCTGCAAGTCCCATGACAATAAAGAATCCGTACGGTTCAATGGATGCATAACCGGATGCAAGCGGTTCGGGAAGTAAGCCGATAACCACACGTGAACCGTCAAGGGGCGGAAGCGGGATGAGATTGAAAACCCCCAGAATAACGTTGATAAGAATAAGCTGTGCGCAAATATATTGCAGAAGCGGTATTGCCGGAATAAATTTGAGGCTGATGGAGAGGATAAATGCCAGGAGAAAGTTTGCCATGGGGCCGCTTAAGCCCACCCAGATGATATCCCGTTTCGGGTTTTTCAAAGCCCAATAATTGATGGGAACAGGTTTGGCAGCTCCGAAAATGAATTGTCCTTTACTTGAAAGAAAAAGCAATAACGGCAGGATGACGGTACCGATCGGATCAATGTGTGCCAGGGGGTTTAAGGTAAGTCTTCCCTCCCGTTGCGCGGTTCTGTCCCCGAGTTTATAGGCAACATATCCGTGAGCGAATTCATGAACGGTCATGGCTATGATCAGAAAACTGAATGAAAGAACAAACGAGACCAGAAGGCTGAGCATATGGTTAATTCTGCAGTTGGATAGAGGTTACTTCAATGATGGGGTATTTTGATTGTGGCTCAACGCCGCACGTTTTACCGACAACTTTGACGAAGCGGAAATTCAAAGCGTTGAGGCTTGATTTTGAGCCTTTTAAAAGGAAGATTTTTGTGTAGCCGGCTGTATCTTTGACTACGAGTTTGTGCGTTGCCTGGCGGTTGATTACTTTGCCGTAGGGTTCAACAACTCCTTGTGCGGTAACAGTACCTTGTTGTGAATCTTCAACAACCGGCGGATTCTTTTCCTGGATTTGTTTTGTTTCTTCAATGTGTTCGGCTGTTGCCTGCGGCGGCTGTGCCGGCGCAATGCCGGTGCGGAAAGGATGCACGAATTTTTTATTGACCCATCCGTAACTTGCGGCAATCGGCTCAATTTTAAACCAGTCGCCTGCGCTGCCGACAACCGTTAAGACTTCATCGGTGTTGGCTTTTCCGATGATAGGCCCTTTTTCGTCCGGTTTAAGGCGGATGTTGACCCGATCCTTAAGGACTTTTATTGTCTTGTCATCAAGAGGAGCTACCAATGTTTTTTTGATATACGAAGGGCAGCCTTTGGGGATGCGGATTTTATACCAATCATAGAGTTGCCCGATTACGTTAACTGGTTCCCCCCGGTTGACAGAACAAATAATATCTGAGCCGGTTGTAGAGTCCGAGCGGACGTTGATCATGTTGGCGTTGATTTCGCCGTCAAACGGTATGGTTATAACAGGCTCTTCCCCCATGCACGGCCACGGTAATGCGCCGGCAATGAGGGGTATACACACGAAGAACGTTCGAATCAAACGAGCGTTCATAGTACGGTTACTTTTTAGCTGCAGCTGCTTTTGCCCCGGCTGCGGGAGCCTTTGCACCTGCTGCGGGAGCTTTTCCTGCACCTGCTGCGCCTGCTGCCGCCGGTGCGCCTGCTGCCGGTGTTTCAGCCTTCTCCGCTTTTTCCTTCTTCAGCTTGAGGCGGATAGTCTTTAATTTCGGAAGTCCGTAGACCCGTTCGCCTTCTTTCCACTGATTCTTTTCGAACATGGTGCGCAGGCGTTCCGATCTTTTCAAAACGGTTTTACTTTTAGAACTGTTTCCTGATACATTTAACGACGGGTGAATTGACATTTTTTATTGCCTCCTTATGAAACATCCTGGATACGATTTTTGTAATTTGCTTAATGACGATTGAGCGGCTTCTTTGCTGGCGAAGAAGCCCACGCAGAGAATGCTATAGCGTCCCTTGGTGATAATTGTCGGCGAAAATCCCCGTTTTTTCAAGAGGTTGATTTCATGCTGCGCATTCGCCTTGCTTGCGAAACTGCCGATTTGTATGACAAATCTGCCTTGCGCCGGTTTCTTCTGCGTCTGAACGGTTGCGCTTACCTCTGGAATAATCGGCGCACCGCTGGTTTCAGGTACCGGTATCTGTGCTTGCGGTTGCACCGGCGGCAGAACGGTTGAGCGCATGGCCGCAGGTGTTGCTGACTGAAACGCTTTGTCCATACTTGCTTCACGGGCTTCAGGCAAACTCATACCCTTGCCTTTTTCTACTCCGATGGAAAAAGCTATTACCGCAATAACCACAAAAGACATTAACAGGAGTACGGCTTTTTCAAACTTTTTTACGTATGCCAGAAATGATGTCGGCATGCGTGGTTTTGAATCGGGTGTCTCCTGAGTAAAAAGTTCAAGCTGCGATGAGTCCATAACCCTATAATTATGAATTATTTTCCTTCTGGTTGCAAGTATTTTTTCGTTCTGACTCTCTTGATAACCTTGAGGAATGACTCAACGACTTTGGGGTCAAATTGAGTACCGCTTTTCTTTTTAATTTCTTTTATTGCGGAAGGGATGTCCATCCGTTCCCGGTAGGGCCGGCCGTATACCATGGCCTCAAAAGCATCGGCAACTGACATGATACGCGCTCCCTGCGGGATTTGATTCTTTTTGAGTCTCGACGGGTATCCGGTCCCGTCAAATTTTTCGTGGTGGTGCATAATAATCGGGATAACAGGTTTGAGTATTTGCAAAGGGCGCAAAATACGGACTCCCAACATCGGATGCTTTTGTATGATACTGAATTCCTTTGGCGTTAGTTTTGTTGTCTTGGTAAGGATCTCCATCGGGATATCCGCTTTCCCGGTGTCATGCAAGAGGCTGGCGTACCGGAGGCTCTCGATTTGTTTTTCATCGCAATGCATGTGCTGCGCGATAGCCACGACTAATTTAGAAAAATACGGGGAATGCGTGTATTCCCGCGGAACGCGTATATCCAGGAGCGTACAGAGAGTTTTGATGCTTCCGAATACGATGCGTTGCTGTTCTTCGTAGAGCTGCAGGTTTTTGATCCCTATGATCGCCTGTTCCGTCATTGTCATCAGGATATCCTGATCGAACTTTTCAAAGGGCCTTGCCGGATCATTACGGCGGAGGATCATGATTCCCATGATATCTTCCGATACAAGGGGGACCGCCAGTATTTTTTCATTGCGGATCGAGGTTAAAGTTTTAATAATCCGCAGCTCAAGGCGATTAGTGATTTTTGTCCGTTTATCGTTAATAGTCCGTTTTTTTTCGGTGACGTGGCACTTAAGGGTTGAATGATCTTTTGCGGGGTCCAACAGCAGGATTGTGCAGTTGTCTGCGTTAAAAACCTGGCAGATAAGCCGAGCGAGCTTTGCGATAAGATCATTGAGCTCATACGTGGAGTTTATGAGACGGTAAACGCTGTGAATCGATGAAATCAGCGCTTTATACCTTTTCGTAGGGCTCAAATAGTTTTTTGTATTCATCGAGTGCGTAGCGATCGGTCATTCCTGCGATATAGTAACATACGGCGCGGCGTAGACCGTCGGTTTTTATTCGTTTTTGGACTTCAAAAGGAAGTCCTTCCGGTTTATTGACGTATTCTTCAAAAAGTTCCGTGATGAATCGCTTGGCTTTATTGCTCATGCGTACAACACGGTAGTGATGATATAATTTTTCAAGCAGCAACGCACGTAATGGATTGCGTAAATCCTGCATTGCTGGGCTAAAAGCGACAATCTTTGTATCGCGTTTTTTGATGTCGAGATACGATGACGGGTTAAGCTTTTGCAGGTTCTTTTCCGTCTCTTGGATGAGGTCAGTGACCTGCATATCAATAAGGCGGCGGATGATGAGGTATTTTTTACGGTCCGGATCAAGGTTGTTGTACTGTTTAGAAATGATGCCGGTAACCTTTTTCCAGATATCCAGTTTTTCAAGGTCTTTTTGCTGCAAAAGGCCTGAGGTAAGCCCGTCGTCGAGATCATGATTATCATACGCTATTTCGTCGGCAATGTCAACTATTTGTGTTTCGAAAGTCGGCATTTGGCCGGGTGCGAATTCTTTAAGGCGGCCTGCTTTATCAAAGGCCGAGGAGTGTTTAATAATGCCTTCACGGACTTCCCAGGTCAGGTTTAATCCGGGGAAATCAGGGTATCGTTCCTCAAGTTCATCAACAACTTTTAAACTATGGATATTATGGTTAAATCCCCCTTCGTGTGCCATTAATGTATCGAGGGCCTCTTCTCCCGAATGGCCGAATGCTGTATGCCCAAGGTCGTGCGCTAAGGCAACGGCTTCTGTCAGGTCGATGTTCAGGCGCATGGAAAATGCCAGGGTGCGGGCTATTTGGCCGACTTCGATGGTATGCGTCAGGCGGGTGCGGTAATAATCGCCTTCGTGATTGACGAAAACCTGGGTTTTGTATTCAAGCTTTCGGAATGCGGTCGAGTGGATGATACGGTCACGGTCGCGTTGATAGACGGAGCGATAGGCATGTTCAGTTTCTTTGTAGCGCCTGCCCTTACTTAGATAACTTTTCATGGCATACGGAGCAAGGAATGTATCTTCGTATTTTTTGATCTGCGCTTGATTGATCATGCTTTTTTGAGCAGTTTTAACAGCTCATCCAGTGATTGCGAGATAATTTTTGTATTGTGGAAGACCGGCATAAAATTGGTGTCACCGTGCCAGCGCGGGACAATATGAATGTGAATATGTCCCGTAACGCCTGCGCCGCCGGCGCTGCCCATATTGATTCCAATGTTGTAACCGTGCGGCCGGAGTGTTTTTTGCAGCAATGCCTTTGTTGTATGGAGGGCTGCAATCAAATCGAGCGTTTCCTCCTGTGTTAAAAGCGCCATATCAGCGACATGACGTTTCGGGGAAACTAACGCATGTCCGTTGTTGTACGGGTAGAGATTGAGCATGGCAAACGAGTGTTTCGTAACGAGGAAAACCCGGTCTTTTTTTGAATTCTTCCTGGCGGTACAGAAAATACAACTGCTGGCTTTCTTCTGTGCCGCTTTCCCGACATAGGCGATTCTCCACGGGGCCCAGAGTTTGTCCATACTTACACCTTTATAATGGTTCCGGAAATGGTATCGTTAATTTCGAGTATCCCTACCGACAGATACGGCGCGAAAAGATTGTCGGTCGGGCTCCCCGGGTTAAAAAAAAGTATCCCATCGTGCGTTTCATTGCACGGCGTATGGGAGTGGCCGAAAATAATCACCTCAGGATTTGCTTCTTTAAGAGCCGCCGCAATAACTTCTTGGATTTTTCCCGGAGCGCCCCAGCCATGAACGACCGCGATGGTGTGCCCGAGTACTTTAAAGACGTCGCGTTCGGGGAGTTTGTTTTTGATCTCCGCCGGGTCCATATTCCCGGCGACGGCGCGGACATGAGCGCAAACGGATTTTAATTGTTTGAGGACCGACATTTCCACAAGGTCTCCGACATGGATTATCATATCGACATTTTTAAACGCTTCAAGGGCTTTCTGAGGGATTTCTTTTGCTCTGTCGGGAATATGGGTGTCTGAAATAACGCCGATTCTCATGCGATAATCCTTGGTTTTGAATACAGGTCGAGAATTCCGTTGATATTGTTAATGTCCCACGTCCAAATTTTTTCTTCTAAGGCGCGGAGCCGGGCATTGGCGTCTATTTCGTTAGCCGTCACGATGATTTTCCTTTGAAGTTTATGACGGTACTTTTTGCATTCTTTTGAAAAATCCGTGACGTCTTCTTCCGTGATAAGGTTCTTTTTGTAGCCGAGGATCCAGAGGCTGTCATTGGAGCGGCCCAAAAGCCCGTCTTTCAGGGATTTGCCGTTGAAATTCAGTGTTTTTATTTCACGGAAACGGTCAAGCCGGAGTTTTTTCTTTTCTTCCAATTGAATCGTTTCGTCTTCAAAAAGATGGAGTAATTCTTTCATGCGCTCGCAAACCGGCTTTTGGGTTGCGCTGATAAAATCCTTGATCATAAGTTCAATTTTACCGCGGAATTGCGCTTTCTGATTGATAGCGTCAAAGGTCAACGACTGGAGTTTTTCCTGATAAACGAATTTCAGCCAGAAACCGAAAACCCTGTCGTTGATCGTTAAAAAATCACCGCTTTTTGTCAAACAGTCCGTTTCAAGAAGATGGGTAATACGCGTCGTGAGCTCTGCCAGGCTTTTATGGGTAAGATGAGCGATGTCTTTAATCCTGGTGTGCCCGCTGGCAACATTGTAAAGAATTGCCATGTAATCCCGGCTGCATGAGGAATCCAGGTATTGTTTGAGAAATGTCGAGAACCGCTGGTTTAATATTCCCGACGGTTCAAACATGAGATCATCAATGACGTGTGCCAGATTATCGGTGTTTGTTTTTATGAGCGACTGCGCGATGATATCCAGATAAAAAGGGATTCCCCCGGTAAAGTGGATAATAAAGTTAAGCCAGCCGGGATTTATTGGCGAGTTTTTGAATTTAAGTTGCAGGTATTCTTCGCTCGCTTTTACGGTGAAAGGTTCAACGGTTACGATCTCAAAATTTCCGAACAAAAGCGATAAGTCTTTGGAAAGGATTGCATGTGCTTTGAATTTCTTTGAGCTGACAATAATGTAGAGTGTGGTTTTCTGCAGAATGAGCAATTTTGCCCAATCTTTATAGAGGTCTTTGATACCGAAACTTTCAAGATTGTGGAATTCATCAAACATGACAACGCAGAATTTACCGGTTTCCTGATGAATACTGTCGCAGAGAGCCAGGATCTCGGGGAATATCGTATTGCGCTTCCGCTTTTCGACGGCAGAAAGTATCCCTTTAATCTTCTCGACGGTTTTTGGTATGTATTTTTCCGAATCACGTAACAGGGAATCGAGATCTTCCTGAGGGGTGTTGCCGCTTGCCGCAAGGAAATTAAAGAGCAGCGTTCCCGTAAAGCGTTTCGTAAATGTTATGAGGGATTCCGGTCTGATCTCCAGATACAATATGATGGTGCGTGTATCAGAGAATTGCTTCAGGAACGAGAACAAAATAGTCGTCTTGCCGGAAAGTTCATCGCCGACAATTGCGAGGTTCTGGCGATAGCCTTCTTTCAAACTGCCGATTCTCTTGGTGAGGAGTTCCAGGTATTGATTTCTGGCAAAACAGATTTTTTCCATATTACTTTGTTAAATAAAAATTCGGGTTTTGAGAGGCGTAACCTTTACGGATCTCAAAATGCAGATACGGCGTTTTGTCTCTTCCCGCGCAACCAACTTTTGCAATTGTCATCCCTTGTGTAACGGTGTCGCCAGTTTTTATGAGAACTTGTGCATTACGCGCATAGACCGTTAAGAATCCGTCACCATGATCGATCACGATTGTTTTCCCAAACCCGGAAAAGTCGGATGAGCAGAATACAACTGTGCCGCTGCGGCTGGCAACGATGTCTGACGAGCTTACCGGCGCGATATTAAGGCCTTTATTGATCATGTTGTTGAAGGTTTGCCCAAAACTGGTAATCACTTTGCCGCGCAACGGCCATATGAAATCATCTGAAGACGAGGTAATTTTACAGACGGGTGATTTTTCAACGAGCTTTTTCTTAGGAATAAGGATAAGCTGACCGATTTCAATGCTCGTCGCGTCGGAAAGATGGTTGATTCGCGCGAGTTCTGCGAGGTCAACATCGTAAATTTTTGATATTCTCCAGAGAGTTTGTCCTTTCTCAACTTTATGGTAGACAAAGCCGCTTGCCGGGCTTGGCTGCGTCGCAGGTGCTACCGGCGCAACCGTTGTCGGCGGAACACTGGCGCATCCCGCAATGAAGATCGCCGCAAGAACATGTATGAATGAAGACGGTATATGCATATGAATAATAAGAGCGGGTGAGCGGAATCGAACCGCCGTATACAGCTTGGGAAGCTGTCATTCTACCATTGAATTACACCCGCAAGGTTCAATATCAAAAATGTAAGGGTTGCAAGGTCACAAAGTCATAACGTCACAAGTAAATGCTTGTGCATGGGTAACTAGGACTACGTGTCTGCCACTGGCAGAACTCAAACTTGTGACTTTAAGACATTATGACTTTGCAGCCCGTATAGTTTTAAGCTACGAAGTCCCCGCCTCCGGCGGAATTCAATCTTGTGACTTGTGCTCTTGTGTCTTGCGACCCGACAGTTTCTATTCAATCATGAACTACGACACGCTTGTTCGCTCAACTTTACCGCGCAGAATCTGCCGCACATGGTGCATACATCAAAAACGTGCGGTTTCGACGACTGACGGTATTTTTTAGCTTTTATCGGGTCAAGCGCACATGCGATTTGCTTTTTCCAATCGCGTTTCTGGCGCGCTATAGACATTTCTTTATCCCAGCGAATTGCATCAGGCCGTTTAATGATATCAGCGGCATGCGCTGCAATGCGCGATGCCACCACCCCCTCTTGTACATCTTCTATTGAAGGGTGGCGCAAGTGTTCTGATGGAGTCACATAACAGAGGAAATCGGCTCCCGCAGCTGCTGCAATTGCGCCGCCGATTGCTCCGGTAATATGATCGTGTCCAGCGGCGACATCGGTTACCAGCGGTCCCAAAACGTAAAATGGAGCGCCGTGACAGAGTTTCTTTTCAAGACGCATATTTTTTTCAATCTGGTTAAGCGGGACATGTCCCGGGCCCTCAATCATTACCTGAACCCCCTGTTTCCTGGCACGAAGCGCAAGCTGTCCTAATATCTTTAGTTCCGTAATTTGTGCACGGTCAGTGGCGTCAAGAACAGAGCCGGGCCGCATTCCATCGCCCAAACTCAACGTAACGTCGTATTTCTGCGCGATATCGGTAATGCTGTCAAAATATTCATAAAAAGGATTTTCTTGATTATTGGCACGCATCCATCCTGCGATAATAGCGCCACCGCGGGAGACGATATCAAGCACGCGTTTGTTTTTTTTGAGTGTTGCCAGGCTCGCACGGGTAACTCCTGCATGGATCGTAAAGAAATCAACTCCCTGTTGTGCTTGTGCTTCAAGGGTAGAGAGCATATCGCCAGCGGTGAATTTCAGAAAATTGCCTTTTTCTTCTTGCGCGCGTACTGCGATTTCATAGACCGGTACGGTGCCCACGGGAACGGTTGAACGGCGTAAGACTTGAGCGCGCATTTTCTGAAGGTTTCCGCCGATGCTTAAGTCCATGACCGCGTCCGCTCCGTATTGAATGGCAACGGCAAGTTTTTTGAGTTCTTTGGCGGGATTAGGATTATCGGTGGTTGTTCCGATATTTGCGTTAACTTTGGTGCGTAACCCTAGGCCAACGCCGCACGGTTTTTTCAATGAATGCGTGTTATTGAGTGGAATGACGACGGTGCCCTGTCGGATGCGTTGCAGGAGTGTTGCTTCGGATATGCCCTCTTCTTTGGCAATCTGTTTTGCGACTGGCGTCAGGCGGTTTTTACGGGCGGATTCTAATAGGGTCATTTATCGTAAAGAGCGGTTTACAAGTGCGTTGCTCTTTTTCTCTATTTCGTAAATGCGGTACCGGAGATTTTTGAAGGAAACCGCACTCCTGCTTCTTTTTAGTTTGCTGAATTCTTCCAATACCCTGATCGATTCTTTGACGCGCTGGATATTGGCAAAAAAGATATCATGGAAATTTTTCCGATGCAACTCTTTTCCGTAGACCTTTTGGCCGATATCGTGCGTGCTGTTGCGGCTGGCTAGTAATTGCGTGCGGCTGGCAAGTTCATGCGCATGTGCGTCAATTGCATGCCGGGTATTTTTAAGCTGTTCCGTCAACGGTTTGTTTTCAATGACAAATCGTGCAAGTTCTTCACATACACGCAGACCTTCCTTGGCACGATTTATATTAGCATCAATAATTCTATTGATGCATGTCTTTTGCATGGGTTTCAATTATTCTTCCGATGATGTTCGTGGTTGAGCGGCCGTTGACAAGTTTGATCGTGACAACTTTGCCGCCTCCGCGTTTTACGACATCGGCTCCGACAATGTTTTTTTTGTTCCAATCAGCGCCTTTGACGAGGATATCCGGCTTGAGTTTTTGTATCGTTTCAAGCGGAGTGTCCTCGTTGAAAGGGACGACATAGCTGACCGATTCCAGTGCTGCCAAAGTCCTTATTCTGTCGTGTTGGCAGACAATCGGCCGTTTAGGGCCTTTGATGCGTTGAATCGAGGCATCACTATTGACTGCGACGATGAGAATGTCACCCAACCGGCGCGCGTCTTCAAGATATTGCGCGTGTCCGTAATGAATAATATCAAAACAGCCGTTGGTAAAAACGACCCGTTTACCTTGGCGCCGCAGTCTTTTTCTGATATCGACGAGTGCGCTGAGACAGACACACTTGTTTTTTATGAGAGTGATTCTTCCACCAGTTCGCATATGATATGACCGATTGTAATATGCGCTTCCTGAATGCGCGCCGTTACCGGTGACGGGACCAAGAGTGAGACGTCGGCAAGTTTTGTTAATTCACCGCCGTCACCACCGGATAATGCCACGGTTTTCAATCCCATTTTCTTTGCCTGTCGGATTGCCGCAGCGACGTTCTTTGCCTTGCCGCTGGTCGATATTCCGACCACGAGATCATTTTTCTGGCCAAGCGCTTCAACCTGACGGGCGAATACCTGTTCGTAGGTGTAATCATTGGCAATCGCGGTAATGATCGAAGTGTTGACCGTGAGCGAAAGGGCCGGCAATGCAGGACGGTCCTTTTTGAACCTTCCTACTAATTCAGCCGCAATGTGCTGGCTGTCGCTGGCTGAACCGCCGTTTCCCATAATAATGATCTTGCCGCCTTTTTTAAGTGAGTCGATGAAAAGTTCGGCAATAGCAATGATCGAAGAGATTCCTTCGCGCAGGATCTCTTCTTTAACTTGAATGCTCTCCCATAATATTTCTTTTATTTTGTCTCTCATGGCATTTATCCGAAGAATACTTTAGCAATCTCTACCCAATCAGGCGTAACGGTTTTAAGCGTGCCGGTTGCTTCTTCAAGCGGAACATCGATGATCTTATTGCCGGCTATGGCAACCATGCGCCCGAACTTTTTCTTTTTTAGCAATTCAACTGCTGCAACGCCGAACCGGGTCCCGAGGATTCTGTCAAAAGCAGTCGGAGAACCGCCTCTTTGAATGTGGCCAAGAACGCTGACGCGTGTTTCAAATCCGGTGCGTTTTTCGATTTCGGCGCCGAGCGCTTCCCCGATTCCTCCGAGCCTGACATGGCCGAATGAATCGAGTTTCTCTTCCTGGGTGATAAGCCCTTTATCTTTGAATTGGGCGCCTTCGGCGACAACGACGATGCTGAAGGTTTTTCCCCGCGCATGGCGTTTTTTTATTGATTCGCAGACTTCATCCATATCGATGGGAATTTCGGGGATGAGTATGAAATCAGCACCGCCTGCAATACCCGATTCAACGGCAATCCAGCCGGCGTGTCGCCCCATGACTTCGGCAACCATGATTCGGTGGTGACTTTCAGCTGTTGTATGAAGCCTGTCAATACATTCGGTTGCGACGCTTAAGGCGGTGTCAAAACCAAAGGTGTAATCGGTTGCGCTTAAGTCGTTATCAATGGTTTTCGGTATTCCGACGACACTAAGCCCAGCTTTATGCAATTTGGTGGCAGCGCCTAAGGTGTCTTCCCCGCCGATGGCGACCAATGCGTCGAGCCCCATGGCTTTGAAATTTGCTTTTACTTTTTCCATGTCTTCCGGCTTTTTGCACGGGTTGGTGCGGCTGGTACCTAAAATCGTGCCGCCTTTCGGAAGGATGCCGCTGACCGCGTTGACATCAAGCACCATAGTATCTTTTTCAAGCATGCCTTTCCATCCGTTTTTGATGCCCACGAAGGTATATCCTTCAAGAATACCTTTACGGACAACAGCTCTGATAACGGGATTTAATCCTGGGCAATCTCCACCTCCTGTTAAAACGCCGATCTTCATCGAGTTTCCTCCTTGAGCATTATATGTTTTTGTTGAGCGAAATCTCACGCAGCGTACTAAAGGTTTCAAAGAAAATTTTAGTACAGCTGCGAAGTGAGATACTATTTTTACCTATGACCGTGTGACATTGTAACGTGTGATCCGTATTGCATTTATCTGCTACTATGCTCGTCCGTATCCGCTGAACGGTATCGTGGGAGCATCGTTTTTTTCATCTCTTCTGCGTCTGTCCCGATCATCCTGTTGGATGATCTTAACGATATGGATTTTTACCACGATCTCTTCTTCTATGCCCAGCACTTCCTGGATCTTTGATTTTGTGGTTTCTTGCAGCCGCGCAGTCAAATCGGGAATGTTTGCTTCTGATCGAAGGACTACACGCAGGTCAACGAGTATCCCTTTTTTGCTTGCGATGACATCCGGCCGGAGCTCTTTTATTTCCGGGATAATCCCTGCGATTCGTTTAATAAGATCCTCAACAGCGCTCAATGCGATAGTTACTTCTCCTGCGCCGGTTGAAAAAGCAATATTTTTTTCACGCTGCAGTTTACCCAGAAGGAATTGTGCAAAGGAATAACTAATGAGTACCAGCATGAGCCCCGAAAAACCAATGATAAACCGTGAGGAAATACTTTTTTGCAGATAGATCAGGAAATTGGTGACATCTTGAGGTGCGAAAGGGCTTGGTTGGATTGAAAGGATAATTGCAATAAAAATCAGCCCGATTCCGATAAGGATAAGAACAGCTGCGTAAAAAACAATGCCAAGAACTGTAAGAAATCGCATTGCTAACCTCCTTGAGCACCTTATTAAACCAATTTAGCGAAACCCCGCTTGCGGGGTTGGGCACCGTTATATTAAACCAATTTAGCGAAACCCCGCTTGCGGGGTTGGGCACCGTTATATTAAACCAATTTAGCGAAACCCCGCTTGCGGGGTTGGGCACCGTTATATTAAACCAATTTAGCGCCTGCCTACCGCAGGCAGGAAACCCCGCTTGCGGGGTTGGGCACCGTTATAGTAAGCTAATCTGGCGCTGCCTGTACCAGGCAGCGCATTTTGCACTACACGTACTATGATTTATTAGCCGGGGCAATTCCCAGGACGTTTATATTTATATCTTTTATTGCCACACTGGTCATTTTTTCAAGAGCTAAACGGACATTTTCCTGCACCTTGTTTGCTACTTCCGGCACATTGAAACCGAATTTTATGATGAGCGGTATGTTAACATGAACTTCGTCATTTTTATCGATATCAACGCCAATAGCTCCCGGATTTTTCTGTCCGATCAATTCCAGTATCCCGCTTTTCAAATTGCCTCCGACACCGTGAACGCCTTCGATCTCAACTGCGGCAATCGATGCAATGGAAGCAATCACATTACGGTGGATTCTGATGATACCGTAATCAGTGCGCGTTTCTTCCCGATGCATTATTTCTCCGGTTTTTTCTGTGAGAGCATATCCTGCACAAAGTGTGTGGATACGTCCCCTTTTATGAATCGAGAATCGTCTAAAAGCTTCAGATGGAACGGTATGGTTGTCTTAATCGGGGCGATGTGAAATTCTTTTAACGCCCGTCGCATAATCTTGATTGCTTCACTTCTGGATGGACCATGGACGATGAGTTTTGCCATCATGGAGTCATAATGCGGGCTGATCTCATATCCGGTGTAGATATGCGTGTCCACGCGGACTCCCGGGCCGCCGGGAAGGTTCAGTGTCTCAATTTTTCCCGGACAGGGCATAAAGTTATTTTCAAAATCTTCTGCGTTAATGCGGCATTCAATGGCAGCGCCGTTGATGTGGATATCTTCCTGATGGATCTTTAATTTTTCACCGGCTGCAATGCGTATCTGTTCTTTGATAAGGTCAATACCGGTAACCATTTCAGTTACAGGATGTTCAACCTGAATACGCGTATTCATTTCCATAAAGTAGAAATTGCTGTTTTTATCGAGCAGGAACTCTATGGTCCCGGCGTTTACATAGTTAACGGATTTTGCGCCTTTAATCGCTGCTTCTCCCAGACGTTTCCGCAGTTTTTGATCAACAACCGGTGAAGGAGCCTCTTCGAGAAGCTTTTGGTGCCTTCGTTGGATACTGCAGTCGCGCTCACCGAGGTATATGATGTGCCCGAATTTATCGCCGATAAGCTGAATTTCGATGTGGCGGGGACATTCAATGTATTTTTCCATGTACACCGCGGCATTGCCGAAATTTGCTTCAGCTTCCTGCTGCGCAATCATAACATTAGAGACGAGTGAAATATCGTTATGGCAGATGCGCATACCTTTGCCACCGCCTCCTGCCGCAGCTTTAATGATGACGGGGTACCCGATCTTTTTTGCGGTTTTTAAAGCTTCTTCTTTGGTCCTGATCGGCCCCGGGCTTCCGGGAACAATAGGAATTCCTGCTTTCTGCATGGTTGCTCTCGCAGACATTTTATCGCCCATAGCTTTGATATTAGCGGGAGTTGGTCCGATAAACGTGATCTGACAGGATTCGCATATTTCGGCGAAATGCGCGTTTTCCGACAAGAATCCGTACCCCGGATGTATTGCTTCAACATCGGAGATTTCAGCTGCGCTGATAATAGCGGGGATATTAAGATAACTGGTGGAGCTTTTGGCAGCGCCGATACAAATAGCTTCATCGGCAAAGCGGGTATGCAGGGAATTGCGGTCAGCTTCAGAGTAGACGGCAACGGTGCGGATACCCATTTCGCGACAGGCACGAATTATACGAAGGGCGATTTCGCCCCGGTTGGCTATAAGGATTTTAGAGAACATATTAGACTGGCTCTATAAGAAATAACGGTTGTCCGAATTCAATCGGCTCTGCGTTATCAACGAGAATATCTATAATTTTTCCTTTTACTTCAGCCTTGATTTCGTTCATGAGTTTCATTGCTTCAACGATGCAAATGACCTGCCCGGGTTCGATAATCTGCCCTATTTCAACGTATGCGGGTGATTCCGGAGACGGAGCACGGTAGAACGTTCCTACCATGGGAGATTTAATTTCAGTTATATTGGACGGTATCTCGGCTGTTGGCGCCGAAACATCTTTGATACCTGGAGGAAGGACAGCTTTCCCTCTTTCGATAATAACCGGGCCGCTTACGGCTGCCATTTCGCCGGCGCTCTTTTTCAAACGGATACGCATCCCCTCTTTTTCAACCTCAAGTTCCACGAGGCCGTTGTCATTCATAAGGGTAATCATTTCTTTAATTTCTTTGAGGTTCATCGGTTCCCCCTTAGTTGATTCTTTCAACATACCCTCCGGTGCGCGTATCGATTTTAATATGGTCTCCCTCGTTGATGAAAAGCGGGACCTGGATCGTAGCGCCGGTGTCAATTTCCGCGGGTTTTGTACCTGATTTTGCGGTATCGCCCTTAATGCCGGGCTCAGTGTGTTTGATTTCAAATTCAATAAAGAAAGGAAGATTAACGGCAAGGCAGTCATTTTTGTAGAATAAAGCGACAACATCGAGGTTGTCTTTGAGGAATTTAACTTTGTCGCCTAAAACGTCGCTCTGTATGGCTACTTCTTCATAGTTTTCCTGGTCCATGAAGTGGAACATGTCACCTGTTTTATACAAGAACTGGATTTTACGCTCTTCTATATATGCTTCTTCGATTTTTTCATCACCGCGGAAGGTCTTTTCCTGTATGGCGCCGGTGCGGATATTACGCAGTTTTGCGCGCACAAACGCAGCACCTTTGCCTGGTTTAACGTGTTGGGCATCTACGACTATCCAGGCCTGATCATCGGCGAGGATCGTAATACCGTTTTTAACTTCATTTATTGAGAGAGCCACTTAGAATTTCCTCCTTATTTTCGGTTATCAGTACCATGTCTTCAATGCGTACACCGAATTTCCCCGGTAAGTAAATCCCCGGTTCAATAGTAAAGACCATGCCTGGTTTGAGCGTTAAATCGCTTTTTGCCGATATACTTGGTGCTTCGTGGATTTCAAGACCTACGCCATGGCCGAGATTATGGCCGAAACAGGCAGCGTAACCGGCATTTGCGATTACCGATCGTGCCGCGCGGTCAACAGTACTACGAAAGACATTCGGTTTAAGTTCTTTGATTGCTGCTTCTTGCGCCTGTCTTACTGTGGCATAGACCTTCTGGGCAAGAGAAGTCATTTTACCTAAAAAGAAAGTCCTTGTCAAGTCAGATTTATAGCCTTTTACATCAACTCCCATATCAATGACAACCGCTTCTGTTGCTTTGAGTTTCCTGTCAGAAGTGATATGGTGCGGATAGCTGGAATTGGGGCCGGAAGCTACTATTATGTCGAATGACGGCCCGCGTGCTCCCCGTAAACGGATAAATCGCTCGATTTCAGCGGCAATAGCCAGTTCAGTTTTGCCTGGTTTTAGCCGGGGACGGATAAAATTAAGCGCTTGAACGGTGATTTCGACTGCCTGGCGGATAATGGAAAGTTCTGTTTGATCTTTGATCTGCCGCAAATCTTCAACTAAATCCTGGGTGGGGATAAGGTGTATCCGGTTGCCGAGTAATTTTGATAGTTTTTGATATGATGCAAATGAGCAAAATTTACTTTCAAATCCGATCCGTTTAAAACGCTGATCTTTGCAGACTGCCGCTATTTCTTCAAGTATTGGCTTTTTGACTGTTTGTATCGCGATTGTGTGGTTGATGGTGGCTTTTGCTTCTTCCGTATAGCGCGAATCGGTAAAATAGATGTTTTTATGAGGAGAAACAATCAAATATGAGTCGCGGCTGGTAGAGTCGGTTAAGTACGAAATGTTAGCTGGATGGGTCAGAAAAAGGCAATCGAGTTTGTCGTGCTTCAACCGGGCAAGGATGTTCGTCAGGCGTTGTTTCATGTCGAGAGCAAGTCAAGAAGGGTTTTCAATCCTACCGTGTAGCTTGCAGGTCCGAAACCCATGATCGTTCCCCGGACAACCGGGCTTATCAATGATGTATGCCGGAATGTTTCACGGGCGTGAATATTGGAAAGGTGCACTTCGATAGCGGGTTTTGCGCTTGCGGCAATGGCGTCCCGGATTGCAACGCTTGTATGCGTGTATGCCGCAGGATTAATCAGCAGGCCGTTAAAATTGGTCTTGGTAATGAGGTCGATAATCTCACCTTCGTGATTGGATTGTTTGATACACACGGTTACGTTACGGTCATGCGCAATTTTTTTAAGTGATGCGTTAATTTGCGCAATAGTTGTTTTGCCGTAAATTCCCGGTTCCCTGGTGCCCAACAAATGCAGATTCGGACCGTGGATAATTAAAATTTTAAGTTTCTTGATCGATTTTCCCATAAGTATATAATTTTGTTAATAGTTCAACGTTCAAAGTTCAATATTAGTTCATAGTTTTTAGTTAAAAATTTAGACTTTGAACCTTGAACTTTGAACTATTCTGCCTGATCAATTAACATGATCGGAATGCCGTCTTTGATCGGGTATTTTTTTGCGCATTTCTTGCAGACGATTTTATTCTCTTTTAACTCCACGTCGCCTTTACAGGCAGGACAAGCCAGGATATCAAGCAGCTCTTTATCGATCATGAATTCCCTCCGATTTTGCCTTTTTCCAGATATTGCATGCGTAAAGCATAGATAATATCTTCCAATGTATCCGCTTCTTCTTTGGAAAGGTTATTCTTTGTTTTTTCTTGCAGCATGCCAATGGTGTCGATGATAAATTTAGCCTGCGGCATATTCTCTTCTTTTGTATTGGTTGCAGGATTTTCAATGAGCCCCATCGAGATGCTTGCCTGTAATGCAAGGGTGCGGATAAAAAAATCAAAATTTGCTTCAGGGATAGGCAATTCTTCCTTGTGATCTTTCGGGGCAACCTTTTCCTTTGCCGCCTGTTCTTTCCAGCTTTCGTCGACCTTCTTTTTTATTTCATCCATTGAGTATCTCCGGGTTTAAAGTGTATACCGCTATTGGATCATAATACCAGCGTAACCGACGACACTTGAGGCGTCTCCGGAAGCTTCCGCGCTGGTTTCGTATTTGACTAACGTTCCTTTCGTAGCGCCTAACAATTTCGCGCATACGATCATAACAACCGCCGGCGCGTATCCGCACATCGTGATATGTTCATGATTGATGCGTTCAATGAGCTTGTCCTCGTCCAAATCAAGAATTGCCTGGATGGCTTCCGTATCTTTGCGCGTCGCTTCTTCCAGTGTTTCGTAGTGCGTCATGTCGGAACTTACTACGATAAGTACATTCTCCCGCTTCTGCGATTCTTGCACAACGCGCGCAATGCCTCGTGCGATCTCTTTGAGTTTATGGAAATCGTCAGCCAGAAACACGATAGGTACGATTTTAAAATCGTGTTTAAAATATTGGAGGATCGGCAATTCTACTTCCAGCGAATGTTCATACGCATGCGAAGTGGGGTCGTGTTTGAGGAGCACAACAGCTTCCATGATGCTTTCGGCAAGTTTTGTATCGATTGCAACGGTACCGAGCGGTGTTTTCCAGGTACCTTCTTTTATAATGCTGAATGGTGCTCCGTAGCCGGTGTGGTTTGGACCTAAAAGAATGACGGTATCCTTGATTTGTACACGGCTGGCGGTTTGAGCGGCAACTCTGCCGGAATAGATATATCCTGCATGCGGCATCAAACAGGCAATGCAGTTTTGCGGCGGCGGTGGTGTTTTTTCAAGGAACGAACTGATTTGTTTTTTAATAGCTGCGGCTTGGGATGGGTAGAATTGTCCGGCTACAGCAGGTTCCCGAAGAGGTGTTTTATCCATTCCCGATTTCCTCCACTAACGCTTGTGCCCGTTTGATTTGCGATGCGGTTGCCGGATGATGCGCTTCAATAACACAGGTTATTGATTCATTGAGGTACGGTTTAATAAGTGTAAAATCTAAATTTCCTTCTCCGGGGGCCCGATGATCATCTCCCCCAACACTGTCGTGCACATGCAAGCCGATAAGCCGCTTGCCGTATGAATCCAAGAAATCTTTATGTTTGGCAATTCCCAGGTTTTCCGTAACCTGCGCGTGCCCCGTATCATGCCAGTAACCGATTTGAGAATTATCGAATTCTTTAAGAATGATACCAATCTCTTCGAACGTAGGTATTTCCCTATGATAATATCGTGTTTCTACGCCCAGGAGAACATTTTTTTCGCGGGCATAGGAATTTAATGCAGCAAGGCTCTTGAGTGTATTTTCAAAGAAAGGCTGTGCTTTGGAAATACGTTCCTCGATCAGTTCTTTTCTAAGGCGAATAAATTCCGGAGTATCTTTTTTACCGCATTCCAGAAGTTTGATAAGCGGCCGTGTTCTATCGGGGATTTCAACTCTTCCGCAGTGTAAAACAACGGAACGTGCACCAAGGTGGTGCGCGGTGTCGATACTTCGTTTGGTGAATTGGACCGCTTGTAAGCGTTCTTGTTCGTTACAGGAAGACATTGCGTAGCAGTCTGGAAGCGCCTGAGCTGGTGTAAGGCCGGGGGGAATAGGACAATAATTGTGCACACTGCTGATTTTTATCGCCCCCTGAGCGGCGTAAAGCCCAATTTCCTCGACAATCGAGGAGGTTAAGTTAAAACTCAACTCCACCTCCTCAAAACCGAGTTTTTGTATTTCAAAGACCAGGTCTCTTCCTTGGCCGTGGCGAAACGCGTTCCACGACGTTGAAAGTGCCGAACGCATTAGTGCAGTCTCCGTTGTTTCTTTCTCCGGCGCTCGCTTGGTTTCTCATAATGCTTGCGGTCGCGGACTTCCTTAAGGATACCTTCCTGCTCTATTTTTTTCTTAAAACGGCGCAAGGCGGCTTCAAAAGACTCGTCTTTTTTAATCTCGATTTGAGACAATGCAATCAACTCCTTTCTGTGTCCTTCTGTCTCCAGAGGGATATTTCTAACCGTAAGAAACACCATGGTTAGAGTTTACAAGTATAGCAAAGTTTGTTTTGGATGTCAATGAATACTGAAGCTAAAAACTATACGGGGCACAAGGTCACAAGTCGCAAGGTCACAGGTTAGAGTTTTGTCAAAGGTATATGCCTATGCATTGCTTGTGACGTTGTGTCTTTGTGACTTTGAAACCCGTTACGTGTTATTATCAGCCGATATATTGACTTTCCGGTGAAAATATGGTATTGTTGCTCAATATGGAAGAACTTAAGAAGGCTAAAGCTGAGCTTGAGAGGACCAAACGTGAACTTGCTATCCTCTATGAAGTTTCAAATGCTATGCGAACTACCCTCAAGCTTGATGAAATCCTCTATATTATTCTCACCGGAGTAACCTCGCATATCGGCCTTGGTTTTAACCGGGCTGTCCTCTTTTTGATCAATGATAAGGATGGTTTAGTAGAAGGCAAGATGTGCATTGGACCGGAAGACGGCAATGAGGCTAATCGTGTTTGGACGCAGATCGAACAAGAGCGCAAAAGTCTCGATGACCTTATTAACGCCTATAAATTCACTTCAGAAACCGTCCTTAATAACAGTTTTAACCGCCAATTGCGTCATTTAAAGATTCCTTTGAAGGAACAAAGCGATGGCCTTCTTACCTTAGGGATTTTAGACGGAATGCCGCTTCATTTGACCCACGAGACTGTTCATAAATATTCCAATGATCCTGTTGTCCAGCTTTTGAAGACCGATGAAATGGCGGTTGTCCCTTTAAAAGCAAAAGATAAAGTTAACGGAATTATCTTGGCGGATAATTTTATTACCAAAAAGCCGATTACCAAAGAAAGCCTCCAGATGCTTATTATGTTGGCAAATCAGGCAGGTTTGGCTATTGAGAATTCCCAGTTATATGAAAAAACCGTTTTACGGGCTCATCTGGATTCCTTAACCAACCTTTGGAATCACGGATATTTTCAATATCTGCTTCAGGAAGAACTTGAACGGGCTAAGGCGGTTAAAGTGCCGTTGAGCCTTATTGCATTGGATATTGATGATTTCAAAGTTTACAATGATACCCTGGGGCATCAAGCCGGCGATAGCATCTTGAAAGAGCTGGCGTATTTGTTGCGAAACCAGTCGCGGAAGATGGATTTTGTCTGCCGTTATGGCGGGGAAGAGTTTATGATCATTTTACCGCAGACTGATAAACGGGAAGCCTACCTTATTGCGGAAAGACTGCGTCAGGATATTGCCAAATATTCATTTAGCCACGAAGAAATCATGCCCCATAAAAGACTTACCGTGAGCCTTGGTTTGAGTACATTCCCCGAAGACGGCTCTTTGCCTGCTGAACTTATCGCGTTCTCCGATAAAACCCTCTATGAAGCAAAACACAAAGGTAAGAATACGACTTGTTAATAGTTGAAAGTTCAACGTTCAAAGTTTAAATTCCGTTAGAAACGGCTGAATGTTTATTCTTTGAACATTGAACCTTGGACTATGAACTAAGCGGGGACTGGAGTTACCGGCGTGGTATCTTCTTGAGCAGGCGTTTGTTTGGCTTTGTTCTGGGAGAACTTCACCGAAACAATTTTTGAGATTCCCGACTCTTCCATCGTAATGCCGTACATGCAGTTGGCATTGGCGATGGTTTTTTTATTGTGGGTAATCACAATGAATTGAGCGGTATCGACGAATTCCTGCAAGAGCCTTCCAAAACGGTCGACGTTAGCTTCGTCAAGGGCGGCATCGATTTCGTCCAGCACGCAGAATGGCGCGGGTTTTACTTTGAAGATAGCAAAAATGAGCGCTATTGCCGCCATGGATTTCTCACCACCTGATAACAGCAGAATATTCTGCAGCTTTTTCCCGGGAGGCCGGCAGATGATTTCTATACCTGATTCGAGAGGATCCTGTTCATCCATGAGATATATCTGGCAATCGCCTCCGTTGAAAAGCAGCTTGAAATAATTCTTAAATTCGACCTTAACCCGTTCAAATGTCTCTAAAAACATTTTGCGGGTGGTACGATTGATTTTCAGGATTGCTTCATGGAGCGCGGTTTTTGCGTTCACAAGGTCTGTTTGCTGCTGAGTCAAAAAATCGTATCTTTTTTTGAGTTCATCGTACTCTTCAATCGCGACTAAATTAACCGATCCGTACGAATCGACCCTGTCTTTGAGCTTTTGGATTTCATCGATAAGGGAGCTTTCCTCAAGGCCCTCCGTGGTTTCCATGACAGTGTCGATATCTATCTTATAACCCTGCAGGATACGTTCTTTAATGCTCATATATTTAAAATCAAGATCTTTATTGCCCATCTGCAGTTCATAAAGGCGCTTTTTGAGGGCGTCCATGGTAGTACGGTCCGCCTCGATTTTCTTAACAACGTCACTGGTGCCATCCACAAGTTCTTGATGCTGTGCCTGCGCGTGCGTTAAAGACCCGGCGAAATTTTCGATCGCAGTGCTGGCGTCTACAATTTTTTGTTGTAGCGTATCGATCTCGTGAGCCATGGATTCTTTTCGTTCTATGGATTCGCCAATCTGGGTTTCAATAGATTGCATGGTTTCTTGATCCTGACGGTAGGTGTCTTCAAGGATCCGCAATGTGGCGGCATCAGATTCGATGCGCTTTTGCAACGCTTCCAGCTCTGTTTTAACCTGCGTAATAAGGACAAGCGCTGTTTCTTTGAGCCCGTTATTTTTGGCGATGGCATTTTGCTCGGCAAGGATCGAATCTTCAAGACGTTTTTGCTCACTATCAAGTTCAACAAGATGCGTCTGCGTTACTGAAATTTTATCGTCGAGCTTGACGATTTCTTGCTGGACGTCGGTCAATTCAAGGGACAGGATCTCCTGTTCGTTCTTAAGCTTATTATATTGCTCCTGAACGTTGCCGAATTGAGTGCGTTTGTTAGCAAGGTTGATTTCTTGCGTGCGGGTTTCCTTGGAGAGTTCTTCAATCGAATTGGTCAAATTCTGGGTATGGACTTCCTTTGCCGATTTTTCTTTAAGCAACTGCTCAATCTCTGATTCGATCTGGCTGATCCGTTCGTTAATGCGCGAGGTATCCAGATCAATCGGTTTTGCTTCTCCGGAAATTTTAAAGCCCTGGCCATCGTTTGACGATTGTTCCTGGGGCCCGGGATTATGATAATCACTGATCTTGATGACCAGTCCGCTTAATTTCTCGGTGGGTAATTTATCGAGGTAAACCATGGCGTTCATTGATTCGCCGATGTCCTCATATTTCATTTTAAGCTGTTCGAGAAATTCTTTCTGCGATTGCAGGGAGATTTTCTGTTTTTCAAGGTTTTCAATGCGGGATTTGATTTCCTCGAGGCTTATTTTCTCCCGTTCCGATTCCTGTTTTACGGCATTGATTTTTCCATTCAAGTCTGAAAATTGCCGTTCAAGCCCGGCTACTTCCTGGGCCGAGACTGACAGTGTCTCTTCGATCGTTGATGTTTCTTCGGTCAGTTTTGCCCGTTCCAGCTCAAGCCTTTTTTGCCGGGCGACGTGAACGTGCTTACGAGAAGCGGCATCCTGAATTTCATTCTTTGTCGCGGAGATTCGGGAAAGTATATCGAGTATAGTGCGCTTTGTCTGAGCAATTGCTTCAAGGGATACTTTTACGGAGTTGGTAAGAGTTGCAAGTTCGGTTTCCTGAGCCTTGAGTATTGTTGATTTTTCCTGAACATGCTGCTCGATTGTTTTGTATTCATTCCGTACGGAATTCAGTTTTTCTTCATCGAGCGTAAGCCGGGCTTTGGTTTGTTCGCGCTGGGTTTCCAGGCGTTTGACAGCTTCTTCTAATTCAAAAATCCGTTCTTTATTAAATGCAATATGTTCCCGGTTCCGTCCGGTTGTATTTTCAAGGCTTGAAACTTCATTGCGGATACGCAGGATCTCTTCTTCAATGGCTTTTAATTCTGCCTGGTGAGACGCAATGGATGTTTCCTGGGTAGTGATTTCATCAAGCAGTTTTGTTTCAGCAGCTTCTAATTCCTGGAGATTCCGCTGGATTTCATCTTTTTGCGCAAGCAAAGATTTTTTCTGAATAGCCGCACAATTTAGTTCTTTTGTCTTGAGCTCTTCAAATGATTCACGATATTTGCGCGCTTTGTTTGCCTGGCGCTCAAGTGATCCGATTTGCCGCTTTACTTCGGTAATAATATCATTAACGCGAGCCAGGTTAAGTTCTGTGTCTTCAAGCCTGCGCATGGTTTCGCGTTTCTGGGATTTGTATTTACTGATGCCGCTTGCTTCATCAAAGACCAGGCGCCTATCTTCCGGCCGGGAACTTAAAACGAGGTCAATCTTTCCCTGCTGGATAAGTGAATAACTTTCTGCTCCGATACCGGTCCCCAGAAGCAATTCCTGTATATCCTTGAGCCGTACAGGGGCTTTGTTGAGAAGATATTCGCTTTCACCTGAACGGAAAAGCCTGCGGGTAATAGCAACTTCATGATGATCAACGGAGAAAAAACGTTTTCCGTTGTCAAAGGTGAGCGTTACTTCGGCCATTCCCAACGCTTCCTTTTTCTCAGTTCCGTTGAAAATGACGTCTTCCATTGTCGTTCCCCGGAGCGCTTTGACCGACTGCTCTCCAAGGACCCAACGCATGGAATCGAAAATATTGGATTTGCCGCACCCGTTTGGTCCAACGATAGCGGTTATTCCGGGTTCAAAATCAAGAGTGGTTTTGTTATAGAAGGATTTGAAGCCGACAATCTCTAGTTTCTTAAAGTACATAGCGTATTCTCCGGTAAGGCGGCAGCCGTTTACAAGCGAGAAATTACATGGTGGTGGATACGTTCCTTATCCGCATCACTCATATCAATGAAGTGTATGCCTGCGTCATACGCTTTACTGGACGAAGTGTCCCCCACAGAGAATTCTTCCACCCATACAACCTTACCGATCGTTTTTATAGGTGCATCGGCGTCAGGCAGGGAAAAAACAATGTTGATGTGAGCGCCGATATCAAATTTATCAAGTGTTAAAATACAAATTCCTCCCTCACTTACATTGCGCGAAAATCCTTCTGAGGGGGATTCCTGTCGATCGGAAAGTACGGTATACTCGACGTCGACGTTGTGTAACAGCCTCGGAAATTTACGCCGTTCAGCGCTATCCATTATTACTCAAGCGGAATAATAATTCGTGTTCCTGCTTTCAACTTGTTCGGGTTTTTAATACGGTCTTTGTTTATTTGGTAGAGATATTTCCACCGATGCCCGCTGCCAAGCTCCTGTTGAGCAATCGACCAAAGCGAATCGTTCTTTTTTATCGTATATTCTTTTGTAGAAACCTTAACGGAACTTTCAATGGTTTCATGGGATTCTTCTACGACTTTATTGTCCTGTGTTTGCGTGATGACGTTTGGTTCCGCCGGGGCAGTCCCTTCGTACGGCATCATTACTTCCTCAACTTCGGCAATCATGAACTGCGCGTTTCTATCTTTCTGCATGCCTTCGATATCTTGGATGTGTGCAACCGCATCAAGTTTACCCCGGCTAATGATCTTAATACGTGATGCATCGACACCGTTTTCAACCATGAAGTTTTCCACGGATGTCGCCCGTTTTTTTCCGAGTTTATCATTGTAGTTTTCAGAGCCGCGGATATCGCAGTTTCCCGTTATGAGAATGTTTGCTTCGGGGTTACGGCCGAGCGTTTTCACGGCGCGATTCAGGATCTCTTTGCCGTCTTTACGCAAACCCGATTTATTGTAATCAAAATAAATTTTTACGTTTTTGATTATTTTTTTGATTACCAGGGATTTGCGCATTTCTTGCGGTTTAGGAGCGGGAAGCTCATCCGCTTGATAATCAAAGATAATTTTATAAACGTAGCAATACCCTCTGTTGCCCCATGGCTTTGCTTGGCCCGGTTGGTTGGGCCACCACCAGTAACCGGCATCGGTCCTGTCTTTTACCGGCGCAGGTTTTGCGTCAGTAGGCCACCAGTTAAATTCTTTCTGGGTCTGATCAATCTCAGCTTGCCTGCGCACAGCACGATCGGCAGCGCAGCCGGTTAGCGAAAAAATAAAAAGAATGCTCAATAATCCAGGAAGAATTCGTTTAGACATGGTTATTCAACGTAGTTTAACAACGCTTCTCTTGTTTTCATTCCTGCGAGTCCATCGACGCCAAGACCCTTTGCTTTCTGGAATGCTTTTATTGCTTTGCGGGATTGCGGTCCGAAAACACCGTCAACAGGCCCGTTGTAAAAGCCCGCTTTTTTCAAGGCAGTTTGTATTTCTTTTTTGCTTAAGCTTAATGGTGTGCGGGTTGACTTTACGGTAGCCGTAGAAGTTTCGACAGACGCTGTCGTTGCTTCAGGTGTCGTGACCTGTGATGATAAGTCGTACGCGTTTGATTCAGGAATCGTTGTTGAAGCCGGTGTTGTCCTCTTTGCTGCTGAAGCGCATCCCGCTAAAAGCAGGGCGCATAACACTACATAGAGTGTGTTTTTCATTGTAATCCCCCTTCTGTTAGTTTCATATTTTACTCCATTAAAAGAAAAGATTCAAGAAAAATTTATACGACTTTTGCGTGAATAGGACTCTCCTTTTTTTTTGGGGGGGGGATGTCTTATGGGCACACGTGGTAAGACTCCAATCCTGCTTTTAAAAGGGGCTGTCACCTTTGACTTCGGCAAGAAGCCATTTGGAATCGGTATTTTTAAATATGAATTGCGTCTTACCTTTTTGCATGATTGGTTTGTTGTCCTGGCTGTAGGGAATTTTTTCTTTTTTCCAGGTGAAGACAACATCAAGATTTGTGTTTTTTTGCGTCGCGTGAATGATCAAAAACTGCATATCGATAATTGTTCCTGAAGAAAATCCGCTGTCCACGATACCAAGGAATAATAAACGGTCGGGAACAAAGTCAGGCGAAACAATGCGTTCAAACGTTTTTGATTCGTACGACCGGTACGTCGTAAATACGGTATCTAACGCCTCCTTTGCAATTTGCAATGAGGCGTTTTGTTGTACCGGTGAGGCAGCCTGTTGTATGTGCTTGGAATGGGCGCAGCCGCAGAGCGTGAATACTACGATGAGCCAGACAAATAATACGTTTTTCATACGCCTGTTGTGAGGTGCACGGTGCGTGGTTATTTCCCCTGTTTCTCTTTAAATAGTTTTGTTAATGCCGGGATAATCGTCAGGACATCACCGACGATTCCGTACGTGGCATATTTAAAAATCGGGGCTTCGGGGTCCTTATTAATGGCAATGATGATCTTTGAACTTGACATGCCCACGATGTGCTGGATCTGGCCGGAAATGCCGCAGGCAAAGTAAACTTTCGGAGCAACGGTCCTTCCTGTTTGTCCGACCTGGTGTGAATACGGCATCCATCCGGAGTCAACCGCTGCTCGTGACGAGCCGACAGCAGCGCCGATAACATGGGCGAATTCTTCGAGAACTTTGAAATTGTCTTTTGCCTGCATACCTCTGCCGCCGGAAACAATAATGTCTGCTTCCGAAAGGTTTACCAGCGATTCAATTTCATCGACAATATCAAGGAGTTTGGTGCGCGAGGCATACACGCTTGCTTCGAACGTTTCCTTAATTATTTTGCCTTTGCGGGCTTTATTGGGCGTCATGGGTTGAAAAACCTTGTGCCTGACAGTTGCCATTTGCGGGCGGTAATTCGGGCTGATGATGGTTGCCATGATATTGCCGCCAAAGGCAGGGCGGGTTTGCAAAAGGATTTTTTTCTCAAGATCAATGTCAAGCCCGGTGCAGTCTGCTGTAAGCCCGGCCTTAATATTAATAGCAACGCGGGAAATGAGCGAACGGCCGATATTAGTGGCTCCGCACAGGAGGATTTCCGGTTTGTGTTTTTGTACGAGTTTGGTAAGGATTGCGCTGTAGGGGTCATCCTGAAAATTGGCGATTTCCGGCGCTTCCACCAGATAGATTTTATCGGCGCCGCGGAAAATGATCTCGTCTAGTTGGTCCTGCATCTGGTTTCCGATGACAACCGCGCTGACGTCGGTTGTAAGTTTTTGGGCCAATTCGCGGGCTTTTCCCAGCAATTCGTATGAAACGGACTGGACTTTGCCGTTCTTCTGCTCAATAAAAACCCAGATACCTTTATAGTCTTGTATGTTGGGAAGAGCGCATACGGTATTGTTTTCTTCAACCAGTATCGCTTTGAATTTGCACGCATCTTTACAGGCGCCGCACAGGGTGCATTTATTGTAATCAACGACGGCTTTTTTATCCATGATGCGGATAGCGTCAAACGGACAAACCTTTACGCACATTGTGCAGCCGGTGCACTTTTCAACGATAACTTGGATTGCCATGGTTAGTGTACCTCGTCTTTCAGAAGATCGACCAGTTGTTTTGCAATTTCATCGATTTCGCCTTTGAGGATCTGTCCGCCTGTCCTTTGCGGGGGCGTAAAGATCTTGACTACTTGAGTCGGTGATCCGCAGAGACCGATATTGCGCGGATCAAGATTAAGATCTTTCTGTCCGTAGGTGGTAATTTTGGCTGATTTTGATTTCATCATGCCTTTGAGCGACGGTATACGCGGCTCATTAATTTCTTTGACGACGGTAATAAGCGCCGGCAGCGGGGTTTCTACGATGGCGAACCCCTCTTCCAGCATGCGTTCCACTTTGAGGGATTTTTCCGTGACCGTTTCGATTTTTTTGACATACGTAACCTGAGGGATATTGAGATGCGTCGAGATGCCGGGCCCTACTTGAGCGGTATCGCCGTCTGATGCCTGCTTGCCGCATATGATGAGATCAAATGCGCCGATTCTTTTGATTGCACCGGCAAGCGTGTAGCTGGTGGCCCAGGTATCGCTACCGGCAAACGCGCGGTCGCCGACCAGGACGCCTTCGTCGGCACCCATGGATATGGCTTCGCGTAAAGCAGCGTCTGCTTGGGGAGGCCCCATGGTTACAACGGTGACTTTTCCACCGCACCTTTCTTTCAGCCGGATAGCTTCTTCAATAGCATACATGTCAAAGGGGTTGATGATTGATTTTACCCCTTCGCGAATCAGCGTGTTGGTTTCGGGATTGATGCGTACTTCGGTTGTTTCAGGGACCTGTTTAATGCAAACGATAATATTCATACGGTTCTCTTTCGTTAGATAAGTAATATTTACCGTCAATAGTCTATGGTCTATACTCTATAGCTAAGCCTGGATAGGTTTATTTTCGTACACATGCAGGCTTTTAGCTATCGGCCATAGTCTATTGACATGGGTTACTTCATTCTTTACTGCCAACCTATGCTTTAGCCAGATTCTTGATAATTTGCAGACCGATAATATTACGCTGGATCTGGTTTGTCCCTTCGTAAATCTGGGTTATTTTAGCATCACGCACGTATTTTTCAATAGGATAATCGCGCATATATCCGTAGCCGCCGAAAAGCTGCAATGCATCAACGGAAACCTTCATGGCGACATCCGAAGCATACATTTTTGCCATGGCAGATTGCATAGAGACGTCTTTGGAGCCGGCATCAATTGCGCGGGCGCAGGCATAGACCAGGCAGCGCGCTGCTTCAAGTTCGGTTGCCATGTCTGCAAGCATCCACTGGATACCTTGAAAACTGGAGATTGATTTTTCAAACTGATGACGTTCTTTGGTATATTTTACGGCAAGTTCCAGCGCTCCTTGTCCGATACCCAATGCTTGTGCTGCAACGCCCGGACGGGACATGTCGAAGGTTCTCATGGTAACGATAAAACCCATGCCTTCACGCGCCAAAAGATTTTCCGCCGGAATTTTGCAGTCAGTAAATATGAGCTCACGCGTAGAGGATGCGCGGATACCGAATTTTTCTTCTTTCTTTCCAAAGGTGAATCCCGGGGTTCCTTTATCGACAATGAATGCCGAGGCTCCCCGTGCTCCCTTGGTTTTATCGGTCATGGCGATAACCACATATGTTTCAGCATCGCCGCCGTTGGTGATAAAGTGCTTTAAACCGTTTAAGACGTAATGAGTGCCTACTTTTTTGGCAGTTGTTTTAATCGCGGATGCGTCAGAACCGGCCTCAGGTTCGGTTACGGCAAAAGCAGCAACTTTTTTTCCGCTGGCCAGGTCCGGAAGCCATTTTTTCTTTTGTTCATCGCTGCCGAATAAAACAATCGGGAACGTACCGAGTGCGCTTGCCGCGTAGCATACAGCAATGCCGCCGCATGCGCGCGAGAATTCTTCGGTTGCAAGGCACAGGTTTAAAACGTTGACGCCTAATCCGCCGTACTCTGCCGGGATAAAGAGGCCGAACATATCTGATTCGCCCATTACTTTGATCACGTCCCAGGGGTATTCTTCGGATTGATCAAATTTTGCCGCGACAGGCCGGATTTTCTCTTCGGCTATTTTATGCGCCAGGTCCTTAATCATTTTATTTTCTTCGCTGAACAAATAATCCATGGTGTATTTCCTCCTTGTAATATCTCTTTTATGAAAGCTGTTTCAACATTGCGATTTCCTGGCAGTTCGGGAATTTACAGCAATTAATGCATTCTGCCCAGATTTTGTGCGGAAGGTTCTCATGTTTGACGCGTTTAAAACCCAATTGAGCAAAAAAGGCATCTTTATAGGTGAGCACGAAAATACGTTTCGAGCCGAGTTCCTTTGCTTCTTGTATGCAAGCACTGATAAGTTGTTTGCCGAGGCCTTTTCTTTGTTTGTTCTTTGCAACGGCAACTGATTTTATTTCAGCAAGATCATCCCAGGAGACATGAAGCGCGGCGCATCCAAGGATTTTCCCCCGTTCTTCAAATACCCAGTAATCGCGGATATTTTCGTAAAGCTCGTTCAATGATCGGGGGAGCATGAGATCGAGCTTTGCAAAGGAGTTTATCAGTGCCTGGATCTGTTTTATATCGTGTATAGTTGCTTTTCGTAACATAGGTTTATGCATGAGCCAGCGCCGTGCCTTTGGGGACTACGACAACGCCAGATTGAGTGACAAAAAACCGTTTCTTGTCTTCTTCAAAATCATATCCGATAACCGTACCGGCGGGTATTGAAACATCTTTGTCGATAATGGCGCCTTTAACTTTGGCGTGTCTGCCTACGTTGACTCCTTCCAGCAGAATTGAGTCGTAGATCTGAGAAAAACTATTGACCCTAACGTTTGGCGAAAGTATTGAGCGCTGGACCCTTCCTCCGGAGATAATGCATCCGCTGGATACCAGTGAGTCAAGCACTAATCCTACGCGGCCGGTGACTTCATCTCCTGAAAAAACCGTTTTTGCCGGAGGAAATTGTTCCTGGAATGTCCGGATCGGCCAATCACTGTCGTACAAATTGAATACAGGGTCAACCGCGACCAAGTCAAGATTTGCTTCATAATAGGCGTCGATCGTTCCGATATCTCGCCAGTATTTTGCTTCTTTTTTGTTCTCGTCAATAAAATTATACGCCGCGACTTTATACCCGCGTTTGACCATGAGCGGGATAATATCTTTGCCGAAATCGTGGTTTGATGTTGTGCTCTGTGCGTCTTCCTTGAGCACTTCTTCAAGGACTTTATTCTTGAATACATAGATGCCCATTGAAACGTAGATCTTATCGGGGTGATGCGGAACGGTCTTTGGTTTCTGCGGTTTTTCCTGGAAATCAACGACTTTACCGTTCTGGTCTATTTCAACGACTCCCAGCTGCTGGGCCAGTTCTTTGTTCTCTTCTACGACACTGATGGTAAGATCGGCGTCAACCTCCCGGTGGTAATCGATCATGCTGTAATAATTCATTTTATAGACATGATCGCCTGAGAGGATGAGTATTTCATCGGGTTTCTCCATCTCGACCGTATAATAATTTTGATAAATTGCATCAGCCGTACCTAAATACCAGGTGTTGCTCACTCGTTGTTGTGCCGGTAAAAGTTCGATATATTCGCCTAATTCGCTTGACATGATATTCCAGCCAATCCTGATATGACGGTGCAGGGAAGCTGATTTGTATTGCGTCAGGACATACACTCTCCGAAGTCCGGAGTTGATGCAATTTGAGATAGTAAAGTCGATAATGCGGTAAATGCCGCCAAACGGTACTGCAGGTTTGGTGCGGTCTTTGGTCAGGGGCAATAACCGTTCCCCTTTCCCTCCTGCCATGATAAAGGTGAGGACTTTGCGCATTTTCACGGTACGAGTACTCCCATAATACCTTTACGGATCATCATGATACTGATAGCTGCAAGGAGAATATACATGATCTTTGAAAAGGCGCGCGTGCCGTTTGCGCCAAAGATTTTCATCAGAAAGTCTGCTTTGATAAAGGTGATCCAAACGATGAACATATTAAGGATCAGCGCAGTAAAAGTCGCAAGAGTCCCGTGTTGGTCAAGCAGGATGAGCGTGGTTGTTAAGACAGCGGGCCCGGTTATCAGGGGCGTTCCAAGCGGGAATACGCCGACCTCTTTATTATGGGCTTCCGTATAAAGCGATTTTGAGGCTCCCGGTAATAAGAGGCGCAGTGAAATGACAAAGAGCAATGCGCCACCCGCAATTTGAAAATCCGGTATGGTTATTCCCAACAGCCGTAATACCCATTTGCCGACAAACATAAAAACAACCGCTAAAATCGCGGCTGTTGTCACCGACTCTATAATTGCCTTATCTTTCTGCTTTTTGTTAAGTCCATCAACCAATGAAACAAAAAGCGGCAGGTTTCCTATTGAGTCAACCGCAACGAATAACGGGATAAAAGTTAATATAAACGGCTCAAAGAGTTTTGGCATAGGTAAATATTATAGCAAGGGTTTAGAAAAAGGCAACTTTTTTTAGTTTCTGATTGGGGTTGAATGGTTGTTTTTACCGGCTGTACAGTACGAAATACCGCAGCGTATGGCATATCCCGCTATTTCCCGGTTTTTTCCACAGATGCCAGCGTACGGCTTAATTCGTTACATTCATATAAGGATTTTGCATGTCTCGCCACTGGGTAATATTAACTGAACCGTCAGCGCGAAGGTTTTTGATGGCGTTCATATAGGTAGCGTCATAATTGAGAGACATGGTTCCTTTAAAGTCTGTTTGATTGCCAACCCATATGCCTCCGTAAATATCCATGGTACCGCCGCCTTTAAAATTGCCCGGAGCGTAAATACATCCCTGGATCTGTATATTACCGGTAATGCTTGCATTATAATCGGATCCGTCAACAATTGCCGTTTCATTGTAAATGACCTCGCCTTTTGTCACATAAAAACCTCCGATAGTTTTGTTTTTTCCGGAGACACTTTTTATGTTAAGGTCGCCTTCGATAAAGATGACGTTGGGAATGCCGGCCGTTTGATTGTACCAAAAAGATGTCGGTAAATCAGAGGTTGCCGAAACAGAGGCGTTGAAATAATTACCCTGGCTTTGGCTTATTTGTTTGAGTTCTTCATAATTGAGGTCATACAGCGGGGCAATCGTTAGGTTGTTTTCGTAAACAGTGCCGTTAACGTGCATTTTCGGATTCGTCGTAGTATCGGTTGGGAATGCACCGGCGCAATCGACGGTCCCGTTAATTTTATAGTTTCCGTTTGCTTCAACGTCTACGGTGCCTGCGGCATACAAGGCATTATCATAAAATCCCGGAGGTGCCAAGGAAGGTGTTTTTTCAGCGATAATTTGCACTTTGCGGGAGGCAATCGGCGAAGCAAACGGTACAAAACCAGTTGCGTTTACGATACGGGCAGTTGTATTGATTGCGTCAATGGAGTAGGAATATCCTCCTGCTCCGAGCGTGGTGTTGGTAAGATTAACTGCATTAAAGTTCACGAGGAGCTCTTTTGTCGCTTTATTGGCGCCTGCTTCAGCCAGCCAGAAAGCCTGTGTTTGTGAGGCATAGCGTTGGCTTAGATTTTTTTCGAATACGCTGCGGGAAATCAGGATTGAAGCAAATATCGTTAAAACGATGATTACCAGCAGGCTTGCAATGAGAGCTATTCCCTTGTTATTCATGGTTCCTCACTTTCACTTCTTCGGTCAAATTAAAGTGCATAGTATGATCGATCGTTTTACTCGACATCAGCTGGATACTAACACTCGTTGTATTGTTGGAAAATACAATATTGTTGATATCATTGCAGACTACGCGGCGCCAGCCCGAGGGGTATTCGCGGATCAATTGTCCGTCTTGCAAATAATAACTGATTGTTCCGCTATAGGTAATAGGGGACGTCGTGATGTCCAAGGGGATCGTGAAATCAATATGCGTAGACGTGGGGATAGAAAGATTATTCATTTGGGATTGCCGGATCTCCTGGGTCATGGCGTCTATTGCTAACCGTGAGTTTTGCTGGAGTGATAAAAGTGCCTGTCCGTCATTAAATGAAGCGGTGCCGACGTTGAGGACAGCAAATATTCCGGCTATGACGCCGGAGATAACAGCAATAACAATAAGAATTTCTACCAGTGTGAATCCCCGTTTCATTTTGAGATATAGGTCTCCAGTTCAACGGGTCCGTCTAAAAGCGTGTTTCCGTTGGTGTCTTCTCCGGCATCCAGCATGCCGTTGAGGTTACGGTCTTCACCAATAACTCTTCTGCTTACCCGGTACGAGGCGACAAGCCGTATGGATTTTATAAGGTATCCGAAAGTTTCGCCTACGATATATTTGATCTCAATTCTTCCTGTTGCGTTCCCGGCTGAAAACCCGGGGAGTTGGAAAGTTTGGCCATTATGGAAGGTGCCGCCGGAACCGGTGGTTAGAAGATCGACAAAAGGAGTGCCTTTTATTTCTTCCATTTTTGATTTAAGGTCGCCTAATGCGACGGTTTTTGCGCGGTTGATTTCGTTGAGTTGAAGACACGTTACATATAAACCAAGAATCGATATGAGGGCAACTGCCAAAATACAGGACGCTATGAGGAGTTCGTAGAGGGTAAAGCCGGTGGAAAATCTTTTTGCCGTAATCATAAAGGTATGAGTCCGTTTATTACCGCGTTTGTTCTATTGTAATACGCTCTTTGCAGAATACAATAAAAAATCCCGGCTGTTATGCGTTAATCTTTCCACCAGGCAATACGGCGCGCTTCAACAGCCCAGGGAGTAAAGGGCGGGAGTTTCGTGGGGTCATTATACATCGTATTGTAACTCCAGTTTCGTGTTGGTGCGCTATATTGAGGGTTCCCATAGACCCATTTTCCGGTGGCTTGGGAGCTGTTCCAGAGTTCCACAAATGAACCTTTGATAGTAAGAGATGTGCCTGCCCAGTTTTCGAGGAGGCGCGGATAATTTTCAAGACCGCCGTTATAATTTGCACTGGTTGTTGTATCAACTCCGGCAATAAAAGCGCAGTTATAAATTGTGGCGGTTGTTGAACGTTTTGACCAGTTTTTACTGTTGGTGTCGTTCCAGGAATTTGAAAGCAGGTTAATAGAATCACAGATAATGCTTGCGGGTTTTTCCGATACGATGTTGAAGTCACCCTGGACATAAACAGCCTTATCCGAAACAATGGTTAACCCTGCGGTACGCTCTATCTGGTCGGCATTAATAAGACGAATCGCTTCTTCCTGGCTTGCGCTTGCATCATTGCGGGTTGCATATATCAGCCCGTTGGAGGGAAGATAGTTTGGATATGCTATGCCTGTGGCATTGACTTCATTGTCGAGATTGGCAAGCTTTCCAATGTCGATATTCGTTGTTTTTATATACTCCCCTTCTCTCGTATTATACAGCGTGCTTGAATTTGTAATCGTGTTGTTCGGGCAGTTGACCCCGTTGACCAGGGTGGTTCCGTTAACGATTGCCTGGTCGTTGGTAATAACACAGCCGGCCTGGGAACTGTAGTATCCTCCTGCTTGAATGGATGCAACAGCAGGAGCGCTCAGTTTTGTGACACCATGCACGGCGCTCTGTACGCTCCCGTTCCAGAGATCGGTAGACTCGGTTGTCCAGTTGGCAGAGTCACAGTCAAGATTATCCATATTTTCGTACTTGGCTGAACCGGTTTTGTTGATCCTGATAGAAACTTCTCCGCTGAGTTCGGCACCGGTGTCTTTTCGCTGATTATAAATATTTCCCGCAGAATGTACATATGTTGAGTTAATTTTGAGCGTAGCGCCGTCTGAATCAAGGTACATATCCTGATTACAGTGAATACGGCCGCTGAGGTTCATATTTGCGCCGGGCAATATTTCAAGGTCGTCATTATAGAAAACTGCGTGTTGAAAGGTCGGAATAAGTCTGCGCGCGATAATTTGATGGATAGTTACCGTAATGCTGGGATCCTGCGGGTGAACGGCAGTGGCGTTTATCAGGTAATTGCGTGTTTTAATGTAGGTCTGGCCTTCTGTTATGGTCGTATCGCTTGCTTGCATACTGGTGAAATTGACTTGAATTGTTATATTTGAAGATCCGAATGTTGTGAAGGTTGAGTTGACGTTGTACGAGGAGATGTTTGCATCAATAACATAGTTAGCAATGGCATTGGTGAAATTTGCTATCCCATATTCAATAGCGCCTTCGGATAGAGAAAACGCCTCATTAAGATATTTATTACGCAATGCCGCGTTTTTTTGCGTAAGCGATGAAGACGTTAACGCGCCAACAATAATAATGAATACCGTGATGACGGTATATGCGACAATTAATGCCTGTCCTTTTCTATCCATGATATCCTCGTTAGTTCCTTAATTTAACTACGGAGGTTAACGTAAACGTCATTGTCCGTTTGCGCGGCGTAGTTTTTGTTAATGTTAAAACTATCCGTATTTCATTTAAAGACAAGGTGGGATCCGACGTAATATCAAAAAACTGAACATTTGAGACATCATACGCGAGTACCTGGAGATCGCCCTGTTCTTGCCGGCGCAGATATTTTTGGCCCGGAATAAATTTGTATTGGATATGATTGCTTGTAGCCCATTCCACAGCTCCGCTTGCATCGGTAATATATCCGTCTCCGTTTTTATCTTCGGGGAGCACAAAATCCATCTGCTTGAGATTAGGCCCCGAGGTTATAGAGGCATTCGGCGAAGGGTTTTGCGTTGAGGTGCGTGTTGCATTGCGTAATTCAGAAACCATGGAAGTCATGGCGCGGCGGGCTTGGCTTTCAAGGTCAACGGTGTTTTCAGCGTTTTCCCATAAATCAAGCCCTGCACGGTATGATGAATAAATGGAAGCAAGCACGATGATTGAGATTGCGCTTGCGATGAGTACTTCTACGAGCGTAAATCCGCGTTTCATTTTCACCTCGTTTTATAGGTAGCAATGTTCATGCTATAGGGTCGTCCTGATTTCTCTTTCCAGGAAACAGCAATATTCAATTCAACAGGGTCTGAAACACCTCCTGAACACAGAGCACAGCTTAGCGTCGCTCTGGTCAGGGGATTATAACACCGGTATGAGACGGATATACTTTCATTGTTGAGTGTATAGTTCCCTACGATTGCTGCATACGGATTGCTGACCGGTCCGTTGAGAGCGCCGGTTTGTCCGCGCGCAAAGTCGGGGAATAAAGCAGGTATGTTATCAAAGGCAGTGGATCTGATACGTTCGTTCATAGAGCGTAAGTCTTGGATAGCAATGGTTTGGCTCTTTGCTAAATTAATAAGGGTAACTGCTGCCAATAAACTGCTTAAGAGGCCTCCCAGTGTCATTGATATGAGGAGAGTTGCAATGAGAAGCTCGTATAATGTCATACCCTTTGTTCTTTTCGTTTTCATTAAGATCTTCTCCTGCCGCAAAAAGATTCATTATAAAGCATATCGGTATTGTTTTCCGTAATAAAAGTATACCTTATTTTAAGGTAAGGTTCAAGGAGTAAAACAGGTCTTTAAAATACTTAACCCGTTTGTTTGTAATCGGTTATACTATTTTGTTTTTACCTTGGCTGCTTCTAATAGCTCTTTGGTATAAGAATTGCCAGGGTTATTGAAGATTGTCTCTTTGCGTGCGTTTTCAACAATTCTTCCGTCATGAAGAATAACAACGGAGTCAGCGATATATTTGATCACGGCAAGATTGTGGCTGATAAATACATAGGTAAGGTTGAGGCGTTTTTTGAGATCGGAAAAAAGTTGCAGCATTTGCGCTTGTACTGTCAGATCGAGTGAAGAAATGGGCTCATCAAGAATGACCAGCAGGGGTTGGCATGCCAAGGCTCGTGCAATGGCGATCCGCTGCCGCTGCCCTCCTGAAAATTCTTTCGGCAGCCTCGTGAGCGCGCTTTTGTCAAGTCCTACCATTTCCAGGAGTTCTGTTGCGCGCTGCAAGCGGGAATGGGGGGGGACAATTTTGTGAATAATGAGTGGTTCAAAAAGGACATCCTTAATTATCATCCTGGGGTTGAGGCTATTGTACGGATTTTGGAAAACGATCTGAACATCTTTTCTGATGGTATTGATACGAGGCCCGTATGTGACTGTGCCGCTGGTCGGCGTAATGAGCTTGAGCATGATTTTTGCGAGCGTTGTTTTTCCTGATCCCGACTCTCCTACTAATCCGGTTGTTTGGTATTCCGGTATTGTAAGGTTGATATTTGAAAGTACCGGTGTTTGCAGTGGAGATGCTGTGAACATGTTTTGTTCAACAGGAAATGATTTTGATATATTTTCCAGGCGGATAATCATAATGAACCGATAGTTTTGTAAGCGGCAATCAATTCTTGTGTGTGCGTATGGTGTGGCGATGCAAAAATGGCGTCAACGGTATTGTCTTCGACTATTGCGCCGCGATGCATAATACAAATTCGGTCAGCGATGCGTACGGCGATCGATAAATTATGCGTGATGAATAAAAGCGTGAACCCGAGGGTCTTTTTTAATTCCATAAGGAGCGCTAGTATCGCGCTTTCGGTTGTTACATCAAGGGCGGTTGTCGGCTCATCCGCAATGAGTAACCGCGGTTTGCAGGCAAGGCTCATGGCTAAGAAAACGCGTTGATTCATCCCGCCTGAAAGCTGGTGCGGATAGCTGTGCATAACACGACGGGCTTCTTTGATCCGGACTAATGAAAGAAGTTGCAAGGTTTCTTCTTCAGCTTTTTTACGGGTTACTTGTTGATGAAGCATAACTGTTTCTGAGATTTGATCCCCAATGCTGAAGACAGGGTTAAGGAAACTCGATGGTTCCTGAAAAACATAGGCGATCTTTTTCCCGCGGATATCGGTGAGTTCGTGCGGCGATAAAGCCAGGAGGTTTTTATTCTCAAAGATTATTTGTGATTCCGGACCAACAAGCGCGTTTTCAGGTAAAAGTTTAGTAACGGCAAGGCAGGTTACACTTTTTCCTGAACCTGATTCTCCCGCAAGCACGGTTGTGACTCCCTCTTCAAGCGTGAGATTGAGCCAGTCAACAGCTTGCACGGTATTCTTTCCTACGGTGAATGCTACGCGTAAATTTTTTATTCGTAATAACTCAGGCATAGTGATCTATGATTTTTTTAGGCCTTCAGCCAGGAAATTAAACGCCATAATAGTTGTCAGTATTGCCAAGCCCGGGAATAGGGTAATCCACCAGGCAACTGCCATGGTTGATTTTGATTCGATGAGAATATTCCCCCAGCTTGGTGTCGGCGGCTGTACGCCCAGCCCCAGGAAGCTCAAACTTGATTCAATAAGGATAGCGGAAGCAATGCCGAGTGTGGCATTGACAAGCACGGGTCCTGTTGCATTGGGGATCAAATGCCGGATGATGATCCTGGAGGGAGAAGCGCCTATTGCAACCGCAGCCTGAACAAATTCCCGTTCTTTGAGCGAAAGGATTTCTCCCCGCATAAGCCGGGCAGTTCCCATCCAGCTTGTCAGTCCGATAATAAACATGATGTTGAATAATGACTGGTCTAGGACTGCGACGACTCCCAAGATAAGAAAGAATGTCGGGAAACAAAGCATGATATCGACAAAGCGCATGATACAGGTATCAAGAATCCCTCCGTAGTAACCGGCCAATGCCCCGAGAGTGATTCCCAGGAGTGTCGAAATACCGACTGCAATGAGCCCGACACTTAATGAAATACGGGCGCCGTATAGCAAACGGCTCAGTAGATCCCGCCCCAGGCCGTCAGTACCGAGGGGATGTTCCGGGCTGGGACCCATAAGTATGTGGTTACTGTCGATGTTTGACGGGTCATGCGGGGTTAAAACCGGAGCGCATAATGCCGCAAGACCGATTACCGATATGATGAGTATTCCTGTTAAGAGTGATTTATTCATCAATTCTTCCTATAGCGAATGCGCGGGTCAACGTAGGCGTAACTAATATCCGCGATTAAATTGCCCAGCATGGTTAAAACTGCAGTTAAAACAATTTCGGCCATGATCAATGGATAATCGCGCGTCATAACTGCTTCAAAGAACAGCCGGCCAATTCCCGGGATAGAAAAAATTGATTCGAAAATAACGCTTCCCCCGAGTAACCCCGGAATAGAAAGTCCCACAATGGTAACGATCGGCAGTATGGCATTTCGCAGCGCGTGTTTATAGAGCACGATGTATTCCGGAAGGCCCTTGGCACGGGCAGTATATATGTATGGCTGTTGGAGCGTGTCGAGCATATTTGAACGCATATAGCGTGAAATGCCCGCCAGTCCGCCGATCGTGGAGACAAAAATCGGCAGGATAAGATGGCGGCCAATATCGAGGATTTTCTGAACCGGCGTAAAATATTCAAAATCAATGGATTTTATCCCTGAAATCGGGAGCCAGCCCAGTTGAATCGAAAATAGGTTCATGAGGAGCAATGCCAGCCAGAATGTCGGTATGGCAAAACACAGGAATACAAAGAAAGTCGATATTTTATCGAATAACCCATTGGGCCTAAGGGCGCTGGCAATTCCGAGCGGAATTCCAATGGCCAGAATTATTTTGAGGGCAAGAATATTAATCACCAGGGTAATCGGTAAGCGCTCCAGGATTTTTTCGGCAACGGGCCGGTTATCCACAAATGACCTTCCCAGGTCAAGTTTAATCAGTCGTTTGAGCCAGTGGAAATATTGTACGGGGAGGGGTTTATCGAGGTCGTAGAGTTTGATCAAACGGGCTTGAATTTCCGGTGAAACCCGCGGATTCATGGATTGCTCGATTGAGGTTGGTCTGCCGGGAGCAAGATGAATAACCGCGAAACTCAGGATCGTAATCCCTACGATAAGCGGTATGAGCCCCAGTAATCTTCGAAGAATGTAGCGTGTCATTATATAAGCTTTCAAATATACGGGTTACAACGTCATAAGTCATAAGGTTGCAAGATTATTCGCAGACTTGTGACTTTGTGCTCTTGCGTCTTGTGACCCCGCGCTGTTTTTACGTATTATTGCTGAATCACCGGCTTATTATATCGCTGCTCTTCCTTGGGAACCCACCATTCGATAAAATTATACCCGATTCCGATGGGCGCCGGTTTTATTCCGCGAAAGCGTTTATGTAACACAGAAAGGCTGTCGGGTATATAGAGAAACATGTATGGTTGTTCCGCATAGAGTATTTCCTGAATGCGCTGGTAACAGGCGGCGCGTTTGGTAAGGTTAAAAGTGCTGCGCGCTTCCTCCAAGAGAAAATCAACCTCAGTGTTTTTGTATCCGATAAAATTGAACTCTCCTTCTTTTGTCTTTGAAGAGTGCCAAATGTCGAAGTTATCGGGTTCTCTCGGGAGTGACCAGCCCAGGAGTACGGCGTCAAAGTTACGTTTATTAATGCATTGATCGATAAAAACACTCCACTCAAGGACTTTGATACGGACTTTGATGCCGATTTCCTTGAGCCGCCTTTGGATAATTTGGGCAGCATCAATACGTTCCTGGTTGCCTTGGTTTGTGGTAATAGTAAATTCAAATTTAAGGCCGTCTTTTTCCAGCCACTTATCAGAATTGTAATCGCTCCATCCTGCTTCACGGAGGAGTTCTTTGGCGTGTTGAGGGTCAAACGGAACCGGCTTTATATTCTGATTATATGCCCAGGAGTCGGGGATAAACGGTCCGGTCGCTTGTTTTCCGTATCCGAGAAGCAAAATCTTGATTATTTCATCTTTATCAACCGCGTAATTAAGGGCTTCTCGGACGCGAACATCCTGAAATAGAGGGCTTTGGAGATTATAACCGAGGTATATATAGGTAAAACTGGGCAGCTGGTATTTCTGGTAATTGTTCTTAAAAACAGGGGTATCGGTTTGCCGGATGAATTGCAAAGGGGTCAGTCCCGCTGAGTCAAGGCCTTGGGTTTGCAGTTCCAAAAAGATGGTTGATTCGTCGGCAATGACGCGATGGATATAGCGGTCAATATAAGGGCGTTTTTCAAAATATGCGGGGTTTGCTTCGAGCTCGATTTTTTCCTGTGTTGCCCAGGATTTGAATCGATAGGGCCCTGTCCCGATCGGATGCCGGGCGAATTCAGCGGTGTTAAGGTCAAGTTTTTCAAGGATGTGTTTTGGCAACATTGACATGCTCCAGCTTGAAAGTGCGGGAGCAAACGGTTCTTTGTAGGTGACTTTGATGGTGTACGAATCCAGTATTTCCAGCTTTTCCACGCGTTCGAAATCACCGCTATAGGCGGTACGGACTTTCGGATCAATTAATTTCTGGTAGGTAAATGCCACATCGTCTGCTGTAAAAGGCTGGCCATCGTGCCATTGAACATCATGGCGCAGGTGAAAGATGATGCTTTGTCCGTCATTCCTGATTTCCCAGCTTTCGGCAAGATCTCCGGTAAGGACAATGTCTTTATTGTATTTAACCAGGCCGTTAAAAAGCATGCCGCAAATTTCAGCGGATGTGGAGTCGGATGCCAAGAGAGGCATGAGTGTCCGAGCGTCGGATATTGAACCTGTTACAAAAGCGTCACCCGTTTCTTGTGCCTGAATCGGATAAATGAAGGCAAAGAAAAAAGCTACCGAGATGACCGGTAGCTTTTGTAAAATAGACATACGTACAAAACGGGAAAGGTTATTTTCCAGTTTTATTTGCATCAGGTTTTGCAGCCTCTTCTTTCGGCATTTCTTTTTGAGGTTCAGTAGTTTTTGCTGTTGAAGCAGCTTGTTTTGTCTCTTCCTTGTTTTTTTCTGTCGCGGCTGCTTTTGTTGGTTCCGGCGCATTTGTTTTTGTTCCGGCAGGTAGAGCGCCGTTTCCTCTATATCCTTGCATCAGCGACCGGCCTCGTTGCGCTGATATAAGCGCAAGGCTTAAACAGGTGATGAAGAATATAATGGCAAAAATGCTTGTTGTTTTTGTTAAAAAAGCGCTCGTTTTGGTACCGAACATGTTTTCGACATTAGACAGGGACTGGACTAATCCGCCGCCTTTTCCCTGTTGAATGAGAATTAACAGGATAAGACAAAGACAGGCGATGACGTGTATGGCGGTCAGAAAAATACTCATTTTTTTATTTCACTCGCTTTCTTAACGATCTGCGAAAAAGAATCTACCTTAAGGCTTGCGCCTCCTACCAAAGCACCGTCAATATCAGGCTGTTTCATCAGATCGCTGGTGTTTTCCGGTTTAACGCTGCCGCCGTATTGGATGCGTATTACTTCCGCAGTATCTTTGTTAAACATCTTTATCAGTAAGTCCCGTATGAATTTATGCACTTCCTGTGCTTGTTCCGGGGTGGCTGTTTTTCCGGTTCCAATTGCCCAAACCGGCTCATATGCGATGATGATCTTCAGCGCTTCTTCTTTTGTGAGGCCTTTGAGGCCGTTTTCAATATGATCGGTAAGTACTTTAAACGTAAGGTTCGATTCGCGTTCTTTCAAAGTTTCACCAACGCAGACAATCGGCGTCAGATTATAGGCAAGCGCTTTTTTTACTTTTTTATTGATGCTTTCGTTGGTTTCCGCGAAATATTGCCTGCGCTCGGAGTGTCCGATAATGACATACGTTGCACCGGTATCTTTAACCATTTTGCAGGATATCTCTCCGGTGAAGGCGCCTTCATCTTCGAAATGACAATTCTGCGCGCCTAAACCGATGTTTGATTCCGCAAGGACTTCAGCTGTTTCAGTCAGGGCGGTGAATGTCGGACATACCACGATATCAACGCCTGTTACGTCAACAAGTTCTCGTGTAAGACCATTGGTAAGTTCGATTGCTTCACCGATGGTTTTATACATTTTCCAGTTTCCGGCAATAATAAATTTTCTCATGGGTTATTTCTCGGTTAATGCGGCAATACCGGGCAAGGTCTTTCCTTCCAGGTATTCAAGGCTTGCGCCACCGCCGGTTGAAATATGGGTCATTTTATTTTCGAGTTTGAATTTCGCGACAGCTGCTGCGGTATCACCGCCGCCGATAATCGTGGTGGCGCCGGTTGTTGTGACGAATTTCATTACATCCTCTGTCCCGCGGGCAAACGCGTCCATTTCAAAAATTCCTAAGGGGCCGTTCCAGACAATGGTTTTTGCCTGTGCCAGGGTGTCGCAGAAAAGCTTGACGGTCCTGGGGCCGATATCAACAGCGATCTTTCCGTCAGGAATATTGTCGCCTACAATTTCCGTTTTGGCGTTTGCATCGATTGTATCAACGACCACGTTGTCGATGGGGAGTACGATCAGTTTTTTCAGCGTTTTAGCTTTTTCAAGAATGCTTTTTGCCAGGTCAAGCCTTTCAGCTTCAAGCTTTGATTTGCCGATTGATTTTCCCTGTGCTTTGAGGAATGTGTATGCCATACCGCCGCCGATAATGATTGCTTCACATTTGGGCAGGACGTTATCAATCAGTTTGATCTTATCGGAAACCTTGGCACCTCCCAGGATAACCATAAAAGGCCGCTTGGGATTTTCTACCGCATTGCCGAGGTACTCAATCTCTTTTTCCAGAAGAAAACCTGCTGCCGAGGTAAGGTAATGGGTAACACCTTCGGTTGAGGCGTGTGCGCGGTGCGCGGTGCCGAAAGCATCATTGACGAAGATTTCACCTAATGAAGCAAGTTGTTGTGCGAATGCCGCATCGTTTGTTTCTTCTTCAGCGTGGTAGCGCAGGTTTTCGAGAAGAACGATTTTCTCTTTGGCTCCCGCAACCTCTTTTTTAACGGCATCTCCGATGCAGTCTGGTACAAACAGTACTTTTTCTTTCAAAAGTTCCTCAAGCCGTGCTGCGACGGGTTTCAGGCTGTATTTGGCTACTGCTTTTCCGTCCGGCCTGCCTAAATGGCTCATAAGAACAAGTTTCTTGGCGCCGTTCTTAATGATATAGTTGATTGTAGGAAGAGTCGCTCTGATGCGATTGTCATCCGTTATCTGTAATGATGCATCTTGCGGCACATTAAAATCAGCGCGCATGAGAACGGTTTTACCTTTAAAATTAATGTCTTTTGCGGTTAATTTTGCCATGTATATGCTCCTTATTCAAAAATTTAAGAAAATCCTAATATATAGGAAAACAGAGGCTTTGTCAAAGGATTTTCTTGTTTCTGATTGATTCCGCTTCTCAATCTGGAACGTTTCCTTTTCGAGTAAAAAAACTGCGTGGGTTGCAAGATCATACGGTCATCTGCCTGCGGCAAGCAACGGCTCATGTAAATAATTCCGCATTAATTGTGCGTTCCAAGAATATATGTTTTGGAGAGTATAGGCATGCCGGTACCCTTTATGGGAAAGGATTCGTTACAGTTTTTTGCACGTTGACCAGAAAATGATGAGTGTGCTTAGTTTTAAGCAAGCGGCAAGAATGCAGGTGTTTATGATGCCGATGGTTGGTAAAAGTATAACACTGCCGAGTATTCCGGCTAGCCAT
>Ga0116170_10000191_pt1 | contig 62490 bp, 55 predicted proteins | sample AD_JPNHW1_MetaG_FD_89797 | JGI IMG/M metagenome (GOLD analysis project Ga0116170, IMG submission 89797) | Active sludge microbial communities of municipal wastewater-treating anaerobic digesters from Japan - AD_JPNHW1_MetaG | ecosystem: Engineered > Bioreactor > Anaerobic > Digestate | place... | reverse complement strand
ATCAGCAAAGCGAGCATTCTTTTCATAAGTGACCCTCCTGTTACATCGATGGCTTGTACGGTCTGCGCTCTGTTCTTTTGTGTATAGCAACGCTCTGGATGATATAATCATATGTTTTGGAACGGGATATGTCAACGCAAACATTTTGTCGCTCTTATGATCGATGACAGGTTTACATACGAAAACTTTTGGGGTTCAGTTCATTACGTTCGACTGGGTGCAAAAAATGCACCCACCTAAGCATTTGTGTAAAAGTGTCTGGGACATGGTAATATTTGGATTGTAGCAAGCGTTGAAATCCACTCTTAAAGCTATATCCACAGTTGGAGAATCCTCTATAACCCTTACAAATCAACCCTTTCCATCATGACAAAAAGGACGCCAACCTCGTATCGAGATTGACGTCCTTTTATGGCTTAAGTACAACAAAATGATAAAATGCACACCCCACGTCTAATGTTCAACGATTTGCTGGACGGGGGGTGTGCATTTCCCAGAGGTGTGCAGAATTAGTCTTTCGATTCAAAAAACTTATACCCTTGGATTTTTTATATTTATTATATATAACATCAATAGTGCTGGTGGCAAAATCCCTTCGCGTAACCCAATACGACTGATTTCCATGAAGTTTTTACTCAATTCATCTTCGCTTTTAGGATTCCCACGCTCTTTTTGTGATTCGAGTTCTTCCCTTACTAACCTACACACCCGAACAGCTTCGAACTGGGGAATGGAATTTACTTCATCGATGATTTTTTGTTTTGGTATTGGGTCAAATGACATAAGATTAAATGCCTCAATAAACTCGTCTACCTTTTTGCTATTTGGAATATGATAGGCGCAAGAATATTTTTTTCTTTTGGCATCTAGCGAGTTCCATAGATCAGCTACATTAATCAATTTATAGGGTTTTATAATGGGGAGGGCTTTATCCGCTTCCGAAAAATAATAAAACACAATTTTTTCAAGTTTACTATTATAGAGAATTAACAATATGTACATTATACGGGGTCAGACCAAATAACAAATAAACACACCCGTCGGCTATAAAAAGCCGACAGGTTTTACATTGATCCTGTTCCCAAGGTGTGCACAATCACTATGCCAGCGGAGCAACGATAGGTTTTCAGGGCAACCGAAATATCAGTGTGTTATTGGAGATTGACGTTTCAACCTTGCGGGTTTCCTAATCTGCCAAACAATTCTGCCCTGTTATGAATCACTTCTCCGCATATTTTTCAATACCGTTGGGGAGAAGCTGCCAGATGCCCGTTCTTGAGAGCATTACCTTGATTCATGAATCACATGCGCCAGCAACTGGGCACGAATAGACAGCTCCGACGCCAGGAGCGCATGATGCTGTGTCATTGCATTTTCCGTACGATTCAGACAGTCCAGGATCAGCTGCCCAAAGAATGGATACCCAATCTTTCCCTGTACGTTGATATACTTCTCTCCCTCCTGATTGACCATATACACATTGCTTTCGCGCCTGGCAATGGCGATGTCGGTATACTTTCTCAGTTCAATGTATCCGTCAGTACCCAAGATCAGCATACGTCCGTCGCCCCAGGTGGATAGCCCATCAGGCGTAAACCAGTCCACACGGAAGTACATGGTTTCGCCATTCGCAGAGACAATGGTAGCATCGCCAAAGTCGTCCAACTCCGGGTAGTTCGGGTTGTTAAAGTTTCCGATCTGGCTGTACACTACTTTGGCTTCCTGCACGTTGGCAAAGATCAAAAACTGGTAGATCTGATGGCTCCCGATATCACAGAGTATTCCGCCGTACTGTTCCTTCCTGAAGAACCAGTCCGGCCTAGAAGAGGCATTCAATCGATGCGGCCCCAGCCCCATCACCTGCACAACCTTGCCGATCGCGCCTTCGTCAATCAATTGTTTTGCATATACAGCGCTTTCAACATGCAGGTATTCGCTGTAGTACACCATATATTTCCGTTCGGTTTCCGCGATTAACCGCCTGGCAGTTTCTATCTGCTCCAAAGTTGTAAACGGAGCTTTATCGGTAAAATAATCCTTACCGCTGCGCATGACCTGAAAGCCCGCCTCAGCGCGCTTGGATGTAACAGCGGCGGAAGCGACCAGCCGGGTGTCACCGTCATCCAGAATTGTCTGAAAGCTCTCTGCCTGTATCGCCTGCGGATGCATTTCCAGAAATCGATCCACCAGTGTCTGGTCGTCATCATATACATATTTAATCGTTGCCCCTGCTTCGAGCAGCCCGGCTGTCATTCCGAAGATATGACCATGCTTAAGATAGGCAACGGAGAACACGAATTCCCCTTTTTTTACAACTGGCATCGGTTTACCCTTTGGGGCATAGTTCATACCGTCTCGCATATCCATCGTGCTTACCGCTCTTTCTGTACCGAACGTTTTTGATAGTTATACTTCGAATAATCGTTGCCGGTTGTGATATCCATAGGCACAAAGTTTGCTACCGAAGCGCTCTTTTCATGAAACTTTCTTACATTGGCATGCATTCCCTCTATGGTATAAAACAAATCGTCCCTGCGCAGCGGCAGGCTCACTTTGCGTTCCTCAAACCCGGACTTATAAACAGCTGTGATATATTCCAGCGTTTTACGCCCGTCCTCGGCCTGCACCAGAAAGGCATGGTTGTTTTCCTCGATTGAGCGCATCACGTTGTCCAATTGCCCGGCATGCCCTTCGTATTCCAAATCCGGCAGCTTTTGATATTCTGCCTCAATCTTTTGTTCCATTTCTTCGCTTGGTTTGCCAAACCCGTTCTGGGTAGACTCATAGGATATCACGTCCCATGGCGCGCTGATTTTTGCATATTCGCATTGGAACACAATCTGCTGCTCTTCACCATGGTGTACCAAGGAACTCGTCACAGTCGATACGGAGCCGTCAGCGTACTTTGCAACCGTTATGGAAAAATCCTCCACTTCGGAATTATCATGGTTCAGATTGGCAACCGTTGCAGATACCTCGACCGGGAGCCCCTTCATCCAGTTCAGTATATCAATCTGATGCACCGCATGATTCAACGTGCAGCCCCCGCCTTCTTTTTCCCATGTGCCGCGCCACCATAGGTCAAAATAGCAATGTCCGCGCCACCATACCGAATCAACCTGCGCATGCAGAACTTTACCCGCAATGCCCGAATCCAGGATTTGTTTCAATTTCATAATCGGCGAACGGAAGCGGTTTTGCGAAATTATAGAAAGCCTCCGCCCCGTTTGATCTCTTGCTTCTATCATGGCGTCGCATTCCCGTAGCGATGCCGCCATCGGTTTCTCACAAATCACATCCATCCCATGCTTCATGCACGCGATGGAGAGCGCGGCATGCGTATACGGCGGTGTGCATATGCTTACCAGATCAATACCGCCTGAGGCAAGCAGCTTTTCGTGGCTGTCGTAAACCTGCGCTGCCAGCCCAAATCTCTTTTTGAGCATCTCAGCCTTTTCCGGATAAATATCAACCAGCGCAACAATTTCGCACCGGTCCCTGAAACACAGATACCCTTCTATGTGCGATGGTGCAATGTTCCCGGTTCCAATAATAGCCACACGAATCATATGGTTTCCTCCAAAACGTCTATTCGCTTACCGGCGTAAACGCTGCTGTTAATTTCCCGGATACTGCAGCTGTGACGTAAACCTGGCCGCTTACCGGCGTATGCGACCGTAGTTGCAGCGTGCTGCCGCATATTTCCCAATCAGAAGGAGAGCATCCGGCAAAACGCACATCTGCACCGCCTTCAAGATCCCAGGTAATGGTTGTTGCGTCGCAAAACGACAGCAATCGGGTATCGCCGTGGGTTGTTATCATGAAGATCAGAGCGTCTGTGGACAGAACACGATAATCGTATTCATCCCGATACTGAGACAGGCGGGTGCCGGCTGCCGCGGAGGGCAGCGCAACCGCCATGGCGTTTGGATATGCGTCCTTCCCGGCTGCTGTAACCGGCAGGGCCGTGGCTTCCTCAGCGCTGCGGTCACTGGAAAACAGCGTTACAAATCCCATTCGCTTAGCGTTTGCGATCAAGTCCAAATCCCAGTCGGCATGATGCTGGCTAATAGGTATCACGCGTGTGTTTTTCGTAATCTCCGGGTGAACTGCACCCACAGACGCGCAAGGGTAGCCAATACTCAGTTCGCTGTCCAGCATTCTCAGGCGGAGAGACGCAGCCTGACGGTCAATCATGTCTCCCTGCAGATGCCAGCGCACCCCGCCTTCTCCAGCCGCGCAGCCAAAGCATTGGTCAAACACAATCAGGGCCTGGCCCTTCACGAGAACAACCGTGCGCTCATTCGTCCATCCGCGATATTCATACAACGTCGATTTGGAAAACGCGGCGTTGTCAAATGCGTGTATAGCCTCCAGTTTTGCGTTCATCATGTCCAGCGCCGGATACACGCCGAACTTTAGCTCTCCGATCAGCTCAGCGCTCAACCAGTGCCCGTTCTCGCGCAGGCAGAAGGCATTGAGGTCTTTGCGGTGTATGTGGATATCGCGGGTAACCTGGTCAATGTTTTGCACCACAAACGGCGAGCCCCATACCAGGGTAATCAGCTCGTTCGCCGCGGGATACCGGTGGGATACCGTTTTTGCCGACGGGCTGTTCTGACCTCCCCAGAGATTTATAATGGCAAACAGGCTGTTGTTCTCCCAGCCATCCCGAAATACCAGTTTATCGGGCAAAATCGGCTCCGGCGCATATGGCCAGCGGCCTTGCCCAGCCGATTTGTATAAAACCCGGCTTCCCTCAGCGGGCTTGACGGGCTGCAGATCGTCTCTCCAGAAATACCACAGATGAAAGATGTTTTCAGTCAGCCCTTCCCAAACATGGTCGAACTTTCCCCGGCAATCGAGTTCGGCGAGAATCACTTCTTCAAGTTCCGTGTCTTGATCCGGGGTAGCCGTAAGCTTGTCCTGGTCAATATTTCGCGCAGCAAAAGCAATGCGCTCCTCACGGTGCAAGAGCCTATCCTCTAAAAGGCGGTTTGCCATCCATTGATAACGGCCGTCCTCAAACAGGTATGCGCCCAGCGCCATCATTTCGGCCGCCGAGCCGTGCTGCGTCCAATTGTACTGCGTGAACATGCCGCTCCCCGGCATCTGCTGCAGCACGCTTTCAAAGGTATGCCGGCAATTATCCGAGCGCAGCAGATCCTCCCGCTGCCGGTACTTGGCGTAATACCACATGGACTTGGCGAATACCGGGGAATAAAAAAGCGTATCGTCTAGATTGCCGTTTTTTTTCGCCCAGCCGATGATACGCGAATCCGTGAGCTCAGCAAGCCCCTGTGCCAGGATGGGATCGCGCTTTGCTAACAGTACGGACAGAAGCGAGCATATGCCGATGCCGATCTCCTGATTGTCGTACGGGCGGAAGGTGGCCCAGGTAGCGCCGTCCCGGTCAGCCCACATCTGCTTTGCACGCGTGTAAAACCAATCCTCTATGCGCCGGGCGGCAGCGGGGTCGCATATCTCCCCAAACAGCGCTGTACGCCGGAGCTCCATCCAGCTGTGCACCAGGAGCGACATGGCGTATCCGTCGAACGCGCGGTCGCAGAAATGATAATTTATCAGATACCCAACATCCTGCAATGTGTCCAGAATACGGACGTATCTGTCCCCCGCTTCGCGCGCCCGGGCGCCCCCGGCCATGCAGAGAACCGCCTGGCCGAGGGTCGCGTTGAGCATTGCGTAGTCGTAAACCTGCTTGTTCACATAGTAGTAGTTGTGTATCGTGCCGGGGAGGGCCGCGACGTTCCTGAAATTGAGAATGCGCTTCGTAATCCCTTGCAGCCCGCCGGCTTCCTGAAACAATCGGTCGGCCAGACGCTCAATATCCTTGCGCTTCAATACCTTGTCCATCCCGCGGACCCTCCTTACGGCTGTAGAGATTAATTCATGAACTCGTTGTTGTACCAATCGGTGGAGAGTTGGATCTTCAGATCGCCGCCGGACTGGCGCAGGGACTGGATATAGTCGTCCCACGTCGCGTCTATATCGACCTGGCCGGTGATGGCCTTATCGGTGTATTCCGAAACGATCTTGTCAAAGTCATACTGGGAAAGTTCCTCAAAGATGGGGCAGAACAGATCCAGATCATTGTATGCGCCGTATTGCGTCGCCAAAGCGAGGTGCTCCATGCCCAGTTTGCCGAAGCTCTGCTCCAGAATGCTCTTGATCGGCTCCTGACCCACATTGGGCTGCTGCACACCAAGCGTCAACTGGCGCCAACCGAGGTTTTTACCTTTCCGATCCTCACGAAGCACGATGGTGCCGTCAACGATGTCATAATCCTTGCCTTCCAGACCGGCATACAGGAAAACCGCGCCTTCTTCAGTACATGACCAGTTGAAGAACTTCAACACGGCTTCCACGTTCTTAGAATCGGCGGTGATCGCCATCATGTGACGGTTGGGTGAAGAATAGATGTAGGATGCCTCGCTGCCGTCATCCCGCAGGGGCGGCTGCATAGCAACCAGATCCGCGCGATCCAAGCCCTTGCTCATATACTCCTGCAGGCCCCAGAACCACAGGAACATACCGTATTTGCCAGAGGCGACTTTTTCCCACATCTGCGCCCCGCTGTTAACGATATATTCCGGATCCAGAATTTTCTCTTCATAGAGCTTGTTCATGAACTTGAGCCAGTTCTTGTAGCCGTCCAGCATGTAATTGGGCAGCAGTTCTCCGTTGACCACTTCTGCGCGCGCCGCGCCGAAGCTGTCCTTGAAATAGGTGTTAGTCAGGTGCGTGCCGGAAGTGGTGGACACAATACCATAGGTATCGTCAATTCCATTGCCGTCCGGATCGTCAGTCACAAACCTCTTTAGCATGGTGTACCAGTCGTCAATCGTTTTAACGTTCGCGGGGTCAATGCTCAGAGCTTCAAGCCAGTCTCTGCGCACAAAGGCCAGATACGGCGTGGAATCATAGCGTTGAAAGGGCACCGCATAGATTTTTCCGTCGTACTTGGTCACTTCCCAGGCTTCGTCCTTGATGCTGGAAAGCAGATCGGGGCAGTACTCAGTCAGATAATCGTCCAGTGCGAGCAGCATGCCTTCCTCCGCCCAACGCGCCAGATCAATGCGCTGGGTAACGTCCATCAGCATAAATGCGTCCGGCGGATTGTTGCTGGCGAGCATCGTGTTCATCTTTTGACGGTACTGGTTGGTTCCGTCGTTAATGAACTCAATATCAACGCCGATAGTGTCGCGGATATAATTGATGTAATCGTTGTCGTTTACATCCGTTCCTTCGGTATCAACGTTGATACTTGTGAGAATGACAACTTTGGGACGCGCGTCTTCCGCCACGGCGAAAACGGCCGTTCCCAGCACCATCACACATACCAGCAGCAGGGATACCAGGGAGTACAGGGCTTTCTTCATTTGGGGTTCCTCCTATCATGATATCTATTTGTAACGGTGATTTAACCTTTCACCGCTCCAATCATTATTCCTTTTACGAAGAAGCGCTGCAGGAAGGGGTATACCGCCAATATCGGCAGGCAAGAGGCGAAAATCACCGCCGTCTGGATGGATATGGCTGTCAGCGACTGCTCCGTAGGTTCGATCATTGTATTGGTAGTGGAACGCATGACAAGCTCAATTAAATACACTTGCATGGGTTTCAAATGGCCGGAGTTGATATAGATCACGCCGTCCATCAGCTCATTCCAGTGCCGAACGGCGATAAAGAGCAAAATAGTAACGATTGCCGGCATTGCCAGGGGCACCGCGAGCTTGCGGAAAATTGTAAATTCACCCGCGCCGTCAAGTTTGGCTGATTCGGAAATGGACTGCGGCTGCGCCGCAAAAAAGCTGATCAAAAGCACCACGTTCCAGGGATTGAATACCATGGGTAGAATCAAGGCAAAAAAAGTATCCACTAAATACAGGTTTTGCACGACCAGAAACGTAGGGATAATTCCACCGTTGAAAAGGATGGTCACCACAACGAGCTTCATGAACAGCTTTCGGCCAGGCAGTTTCTTACTGAGGGCGTACGCCATCATCGTCTGCACGCTCAATGCCAGCACCGTGCCGATTACCGTGCGCAAAACCGTAATTTTAAGGCCGTTGAAGAAACGAACGTCGCGAAACACTACACGGTAGGCTTCCAGTGAGTACCCCGTAGGGAGCAGCTTGAACTGGCCTTCCCTGACCAACTGCGGGTCGCTGAAGGAGGAGACCATAACGTACCAAAACGGCATAATGCAGATGATCGCAAAAGCAATCAGCAGTCCGACGATGATCCAGTAGGATACTTGCGGTTTCCGGAGGGAATGAATTTTCATAACCAATCTTCCTTTTCGTCACCACAGGTTTTTTTCGAAGAGCTTTTTACAGGTTGCGTTGGCAACGACAATCAGCGTCAGTCCCACGGCGGATTGAAACAGGCCGATTGCAGCTGTCATGCTAAACTGTGCCTGACCTACGCCGACGCGATAAATATACGTGCTGAGCACGTCGCCTACATCGTAAAGTATCGGGCGGGCCAGTACATACATTTGCTCAAATCCAACATCCATCAACTGACCGATCTGTAGCAGCAACAGCACGATGATCGTATCTGAAATGCCGGGAATAGAGATATGCCAGGTCGCCTGCAATCCATTAGCGCCATCTATTCTAGCCGCCTGGTACAGCTCTTGGTCGATAGCGGTGAGCGCGGACAGATACAAAATTGTGCCCCATCCGGCGGATTTCCATATATCGCTGAGCACAACGATACCCCAAAAATACTTGGAATCCCGCATGAAGAAAATTGGCTCACCGCCGAGCATCTCTATCAGCTGGTTGACAATGCCGGTGGAAGGCGACAGAAATTGGATTACTATCGTGCCAAACACAACCCAGGACACAAAATGCGGCAGGTATACCGCGGTTTGTATGGTTCGTTTTAGTTTCATGCTTCTGACTTCGTTGATCAGAAGCGCCAGAATAATCGGTGCGGGAAAATACAAAAGCAGCTTGAGCAGGTTGATCACCAGCGTGTTTCTGACAACGTTGAAAAAATCAGGGTTTTGTGTGAAAATGAACTTGAATTGATTCAGGCCGACCCATTCGCTTCCAAAAATCCCTTTGCGAAAAGAATATTCCTTAAACGCAATGATCAGCCCGCCCATCGGTAGATACCGAAATACAAGCATAAAGGCAAAACCGGGAAAGAGCATATAATACAGTGTTCGGTTTGTGAGAATCAACCGAACATGCCGTTTCCAGGAGGGCACGCCTGAAGTCCGTAGCATGATGCATTCTCCTTCTATGAAGGTTATCGTTTCACCGTCGGCAGCTGATGCGTATCCATAGGGATGCTCGCCTTGACTGGCCGTTTCTTGCAACATAGCACACGCGGTTTCAGTCAAACAAGGGACATTGTTTTCGTAAGGTACAGTTTCTATCTCAAAGCACAGGTTTTACAGCGTACAATTATTTAGCTCCATCCATTATTTTCGGTTTTCTTGTAATAATAGGAGAAATATAGTACTATAGCATACATGATTATAGCACAAATTGAGGGGTTTTTTTGAAAAAATCAACGCGATCATCACGCTTGCGCTTACGTTTGGTTCATCGAAATACGATACCGTTGCGGTTCTTTTTATCGTATTTGGTCGTTTTCGTCATCGCTATTGTCAGCGCGTGGGCCAGCTACAGTGAAGCTCAGCGGATCGTAACCGCAAACGTGGAGGAGTTCAATCTTAAAACGCTCACGTCGATACGTGATCTTGTGGACGAAAGATTATCGCAGGTCAATGCGGTGATATACCGTATTGCGGCATATTACCAAACCAACTTTGTACTCAATCTGGAAGATCCCGTAAAATCGAAGAATATGTACCAAATAAAGGAATATATGGATTACCTTTATGAGGTCTCGCTCGGACTTTCACCCAACGCATATCTGTTCGTTTATGCCAAGAAAAATGGATATGTCGTGCAAGGGTCGTTTGCCAGCAAGCTCCCCATGTTTTTCCATGAAACCATCCGAAGCGAAACAGACATTGATGCAAACGCATGGGCGCAGCGCCAGATGCAGGCGGTATCCTGCACGCTGCAACCGGAGACAGTGATCTATCTTTCCGGTGTTAAACAGCGCGTTTTGCCATACATACAGCAGCTGCCCATCGGCAGCACCAACAGCACCGGGTTTATTGGCTTATATATTTCTTACAAAAGTCTTCTTAACGGCATGATCGATATCAGCGATATGTCCTCCTTCAGTGTGTTGAACGAGGAGCAGAAGCTGATTACCTCCTTTGCTTTGGATCCTATGCCTATAGATTTTACACTGCCGCAGAAAGATCACGGCCTGATGGCTCAAACAGTGAACGGTCAGGATGCCATCGTCGTCTATCTGCGGTCAAGCCGCGGATTGATTTATGTTTCTGTTACGCCAAAAGCGATTATCATGCGTCAGGCGAATCATCTGCGCTTGATTCACCTTCTGACTACGATGATCTGCTTTGCGCTCAGCCTGATACTGTCGGGATACTTCATCAAGAAAAACGCGATGCCGGTCAGCCGAGTGTATCAAATGCTTAAAGAACGCAACAACCGGGAGGATGACCATCGTCAATCAAGCATGCAGTATATCACGCAGTCCGTACACCAATTGCTGGAAGATAACGATCGCCTGTACGACAGTCTGCAAAGTCAAAAGCGCGAAATGAAAATGACCTTTTTCAGCAATGTACTCAATGGAGCGCTGCACCAGAAAAAAGATCTGCTTCATAACGCTGAATACATGGGCATCACACAGGAACCATCCTTCTTTGTTGTCGTAGTGTTTCGCATCATGTGTGAGGCAGACCTAAACGACAGTATAAACATTAACCAGCTGCATATCATCAAAGCCGCTCTACGGCAGGTACTGGAACCGATCAGCAATACGACCACGGTTATCGATACGGCAGCCAACCAGCTTTCACTGGTGTTTCAGTTTACCTATGACAATCCGCAACGCTGTTGTTTTGAGGTGAACAATGCCGTACAAACCATTATTGATGTGATGCAGCGCCTTAACGTTCCCTTCAAGGCGATGGCTGGCAGGCCTCGAACAAAGCTAACCTCTTTATATCAGGCGCACATGGAAGCCGCACTGACGTTGGATCACATCTCCAATAAGAATAGCAGGCGGTTGATTTGGTATGAGGACGAACTGGAACATGGTGAGATATTCTACTATCCGATGTCCATAGAAAACAAGATTACCGCCAATCTGCAGACGGGCAATGAAGCTGAATTGAGACGATTGTTGGATTATGTCTATGCGGAAAACTGCTTGCGCAGACAAATATCCGACGCTATGGGGAAACTGCTGATTGCGGAACTTAAAGGAACGTTTCTGCGTGCGACCAAGAATACAGATTCCGCAAGGAAGCTGGTGGATCAGCTGTTGCTGCCATCCTCATTGCCAGTCACAGGGGAAATCAAACGGATCCGGGGGTTGTATTTGAATCTGTGTCACTCCATCCGCGAACATGCCAAGCAGGTGGACATAAAGTTTCAACATAGCTTGAAAGACTATATTGATCAGCATATTACGGATTCCCAGCTTTCGCTTACGATGGCATCCGAACACTTTGCACTATCTGAAAGCTATTTTTCTTCAGTTTTTAAAAAACAAATGGGAGAGAATTTTGTCAATTATATCACCCAAAAGCGGATGGCTCTGTCCCGTGCCCTGCTGACCGACAATCAATGCAGCATTGAGGAAATCGCCAGAAAAGTAGGGTACACGAGCGCACATTCATTCAGGCGGGCGTTCAAGAAATTCTATGGCGTGAGTCCTGCAGCAGCACAAAAAGGCGGATGATGCATTTCATTCATTCTTTGTTATGAATATGTACTGTATAGATGCCAAGTTTCCAGTTATATATGTAACAAGCCTTCTGCATCTCTACCCCGTCGTAAAGCGTCAGGTTGCAAAGATACGTCAAACCTGAACGCGTGGTGTCATAGCCCCCAATCGCATCAAAATAAGGATACTGCTCAGCGTTCATGGTACAGCATTTGATCAAGCGCTTCAACATAGAACTCATCGCTCAGAAAGCTGTCATAATCGTTTAATCCACATGATGAAAAAGTCGGATCCTTCATTGGAAATAGCAACATAATATCGCCGAGCCTATTGTTTAGCACTACGTTTATTTGCAGGCTCTGGGAGATATCCAGCAGACTATTATTCGAAAACCGTGAGTAGTCCACTGTATTCTCCTGCATATTGATAATTTTACGCATAGCATTTTGCTGTCCCAGCTGATAGCACGCCATGGACGTTTGATCCTTTTCATTTCCACCTCTTGCGCTGTTGACAGCAAGGCGGTTTGTGCTTTGGTCAATTTCGTCTGCTGATCATCTGCATACAATTTGCCATATCGTTACCTTTCGTTACAAGTTCGTCAGTTTCGGCACTCTGTCAGAATTAACCATCTTAACGATATGGAAGGACTAATCCATTATTGGTAATAGTATCCACCATGGCATTTATGTCTGTAGACATCGCCCGCAATCCCTTATAATACAACAAAACGCCGTTCCATACAGGAACAGCGTTTTGTATCAACGACGGGGTGCGATTGTGAATTCATTGTCTTGGTAGAAACAATCCAAAATATTATCGGTCTGTGTTAGTTGCGCATTTATCGAATGATTTTTGTGCCATCCTTGAACCGAAAAACCAATTTCCCGTCTGACTGAACCGCGACCTTATCAATTGCCGCCATCCATATCCGTTCATCGAATGTCTCAAGTGCTTTCCCACACGTCGCCAGATTTTGAATAAAGCCATCAAGCATAAGGCTTTTGCGTTGCCGCTCCCGCTTTTGCTCCTCAAGCTCGATCACACGCTCCGAAGCCATGCGATGCCGCTCGAGGTAGCCATTGTTCCGCTCATGCCATTCCTCTTGATTGATGACGGTATGGGCGTTTTCGTAAATTGCCTTTCTGGATAACTCGGCAACCACCTCCATCTCACGGCGTAATGCATCAAGCTCCACATCAATATCTGTATAATCACAAATGCTTTCTTGCGCTAAATGGCAGTTGGCAATCAACTCTTCCCGATACTCCAGAATGGAATTGAAGGCTTGGATAAACTTTACCTTTACTTCCTCTTCCGTAACGTGAGGGGTATTGCACTTGGTATTCCCTCTATATTTTTCATTGCAGCGCCAGATCGTCCTGCGGTACTTCGTATTGGAACCCCAAACCTTCGAGCCATAAAATCCGCCACAATCACCGCACACCAGCTTTGTCGACAGTGGGCTTTGGCAAGCCGCCGGTCGCCCCAGCTGCTTGCGGCGGTCAATCTCTGCCTGGACGGCGTCAAACTCATCCGGCACTATAATACCCGGATGACTATTCTGGACATAATATTGGGGAACCTCACCCTCGTTATCCTTAATGGTTTTCGTCAGAAAATCTACGGTGAAGCGTTTCTGCAGCAAAGCATCTCCCTTGTATTTTTCATTTGCCAGGATGGAGTTTACGGTGGCAACCTGCCATTTCTGTTTCCCACCAGGGGATAGGATACCGCTGGCAGCGAGGTATTTGGCTATCGCCGAGGAGGTTCTGCCTTCCATAAACAGCTGATATATCAGGCGGACAATTTCCGCTTCGCTTTCAACGATCTTTGGGGTGCCATCCTCGCCTTTTTCATAACCGAGGAATCGCTTATAAGGCATGCTGACCTTGCCATCGGCAAAGCGCTTGCGCTGACCCCAGGTCACGTTTTCTGAAATGGAGCGGCTTTCTTCCTGCGCAAGTGAGCTCATGATCGTGATCAGCAGCTCGCCCTTGCCATCGAAGGTATAGATATTTTCTTTCTCAAAGAACACCTCAACGCCTTTTTCCTTGAGTTTGCGAACCGTTGAAAGGCTGTCCACAGTGTTTCTGGCAAAGCGGCTGACCGATTTCGTTACGATCAAGTCGAGCTTGCCAGCCAAAGCATCAGTCACCATTTTGTTGAAGCCATCACGCTTTTTTGTGTTGACAGCGCTGATCCCTTCGTCGGTATAAATGCCAGAAAACACCCAATCGGTACGCTTCTGGATATAGCGTGTGTAGTAATCGACCTGCGCCTCATAGGAGGTCATCTGCTCTTCGCTGTCCGTAGAAACCCGTGCATACGCTGCGGTCCGTCTTTTAGCCGATGGATTCATGCTTTGGGCAGAAGTGCGCTGGATGGTTGCAGGGATAACTCTGATATTAGATGCCATCGTTAGTGCCTCCTTTTCGTAAGGCTTCGGGTAGTATCCCGCATTTCCTCAGTCCAGCTTTCGCTGCGTGATTTATGCTGCCAGAGTTTTTCGACTGTATGCCCATTATGAAACACAAAGATTAGCTTACCTGGTTCCGGTACGAGTATCTCAAAGATCTCTTTCCTGAAGGCATCGGCGCTAAACTCTTCCAGCCCCAGCGCCTCCGTTCCAAGCGAGTACAGTACCGACTCGGGTACCTGCTTGGATGGACAAACCGTTTTTCCTTTCCGCAAAAAAGTGGAGCAATACCAAGCCACCTTGCCTTTCCGATCCTTCCGTTTGTACTTCTTTCCACAAAGCCCGCACTGAAGAAGGCTGCTAAAAGGATAGCGATTGCAGGTGCTGTTCTTGGTTTCACTTTTTATTCTGCGGCTATTCAAAATGGCATGAGCCGTATCAAATGTCTCCTGTTCAATGATGACCGGATGCGTACACTCGGCATAATACTTCGGCAATTGGCCGTTGTTATGGACCAGCTTTTTCGATAAATGGTCCGCCACATATTTCTTCTGCAGCAGGGCATTGCCGGTGTATTTCTCATTCTTGATGATTTCTATTACGCGTTCAGCACACCACTCGCCGTTAAAGGGTCTGGGAATATTCATCTGTTTAAGCTTTTTTGCAAGCTTGCCGCCGCCCATACCGCCAATGTAGTCTCTAAAAATCATCATAACAATGGTGGCGATCTCAGGATCGATTTCAATCTTACCCTTTACAATATGATAACCAAACATGAATCGGAGGTTTGCCAGCTCACCATTTTCAAATCTCTTGCGGATACGCCATTTACAGTTTTCACTCGCCGAACGGCTCTCTTCCTGAGCATAGCTTGCCAATATGGTCAGCATCAACTCGCCATCGCCGCTCATTGTGTGAAGGTTCTGTTCCTCAAAGAACACATCCACGCCGATGCTTTTTAACTCACGCACCGTTTCCAGCAGGTCTACGGTGTTGCGTGCAAAGCGCGAAATGGCCTTGGTCAGCACGAGGTCTATTCCCCCGCTTCGGCAATCTGCAAGCAGCCGTTTGAACTCTGGTCTGTTGTCTTTGGTCCCCGTTGCAGCCTCGTCAGCATATACGCCAACGTAATGCCAACCAGGCTGTCGCTGTATATAACCACTGTAGTGGCTCACTTGTGCTGCCAGGGAATGGAGCATTTCTTCCTTGCCGGAAGATACTCTTGCATACGCAGCGACCTTTGTGATAGAAGGCATCGCCACGATAGTTTCCTTTTTCATAATGATCTTTTTCAATATACTTGCCACTCCTTTCGCAACAACATATATCACTCTAAAAGCCCATGATAGCAAGCGTTTTAGCGGTATATGCTGCCTTTCGGAAGGCTGTATTTTTCGGCAAGAAGCAACTCCAACTTCGCAAATTCCTCCTCGCTGAGGATGCCTACAGCAAGCCATTTTGCATTGACCGACATGGCTAAGCGGTAATGAATAATCGCCTGATATTTGTTCATCCCTGCACCACCTTCGACTTGCCATAGCAGTCCCGGGAACAGAATTTGCGCACCCGTTTGCCGTAGCTTTCAAACACCCGGCTGCAAGTCTGGCAGGTAAACTCCTGGAGGTTTTTGTGGTTTACCGCCTCGGCGTGTGCATTCCACCAGGCCATCCGGCACCGGTCTGAGCAATATTGCTTTTGCTTTTTCCCCGGAATTTGCTTAAGCGATGCTCCGCATTGCCGGCAGAAGGTTTCGTTCATCGGCTCTGAGGTTGGCAGGGCACTACCGCCAAGATTATTTCTGCGGCAGTAGGATTTGACCGTATTCAATGAAATACCAAAAAGGTCAGCAATCCTGGCGTAACTTTGACCTCCCTCTCGCAGCTGATGAATTGCTTCCTTTTGCTGATGCTTCATTTGCTCAGCCTCCTTCCGAAGGCAGCGCGGCCTTCAGAGTAAGCCAGGAGACATGGCAAAATCGGACGGTTTGGTGTGCAAAAAAATAAGCCCTTCACTTCCTACCGGACAGTGCGGGGCAGCGCGCAATCGAATTATCAGGACCGTATCGTCATAAATTTTTCTTGTCGATATGTATCCTGTTTTGTATAATACTTATAGGTGATTGAGATGTATGAATTTTCCATGGAAGAAAAGCAGAGCATGCACAAGGTGGTTAGCCCGTTTGTCGTAATCGGACGTTACCAATCGGATGGAATTTTGCAGCGAATCGAAGATGGCAAGCTAACTAAGCGTGATCTTGGAAGCATCCAGAAAAAACTGGCGTTAGCAACATCCAGTTTGAACGGCCCTGTTCCAACAAACAAGGACGAGTTCCTGACACGCCTGGAAATCGCAAGGCATGTCGCCATAGTCGACAAAGCGCTATCACGTTATCGCATATTTGATTGGAAATAGTTGGGGACAAGATGAAAACCAACACACATATTGGTGATAAGATCATATTAGCAAGTGGAATTCGTAATTGACCGATAACGCTTGGCGTTAGATCATGATCTCAGAACATGCTTTACACTGCTAGATATTTGTATTATTAAGATGATAAAGAAAGTATATCGAATACAACATCAATTACATTGGTCATCGATGATCAATTTGATTAGGCATCCTATATTGCTGGTTATATTACCTTTACATGCTGAAAGATCATTGTTGATCTTTTTCTCTTGCTCAATGGCTATGAGAACATTATGCACTAGCTCTCCTAGAGAATTATGTAGTTTTACAAACTTCCCCCGATATCCAACCGACTTGATTCTCAAGCGCGATCGCATACCACCCGTTCTCAGTGGTAGCTACCCAGTCATAATCATTCCCGTCTTGTGCGACAGCAATCTGACCGTAACGTTCGCCGTTACCTGCACGAATACTGACTTCATCTCCTGAACTGACAATCACGACTTTTTTCGCTGTGGACGCATTCTCGCCATCGGTTTCATTCGTATCAGTGCTCTCCAGCGCCGCCTGTGTGATCGGACCGCAGATGCCGTCAACCAACAGACCCTTGTCCGTTTGAAACGCTATGACGGCGGTGGTGGTTTCCGCACCATAACTGCCATCCGCGCCGTATTTGGGCAGACTATAACCAAGAGCCAGCAGCTTGTTTTGCAGCACTCGTACTTCTTCGCCTTTGTCACCTTTGCGTAGGGTCGCCACGACCGTTTCACTTCCTTCGTTTGTGTAGTCCACACCGATGAGCTCACCCCACTCATCCCAGTGGGAGAGCTTGCTGGTAACGACGCCGTAAGCGGTACCCTTCGCTTCGATGACGGTATCATTGCCAATAAAAAGCCCCACATGATGCCTGGATCCGGCATTGTTGACCAGAAACACCGCGGTGCCCGGACGGATCGTGATACCGCTTTGCAGCGTGCCCTTACTCGTGCAGTATTTGTTCCACATCGTATTGCTGCCGTGGTACATGTACCCGCCGAGTTCCTTGAAAGCCCATGAAAAAAGGCCGCTGCAGTCAGCGACCCTTCTCCCGATCCACCGTGAACCGTACTTGACCGTCATAGAACGGGTAGCGGCATCCTGCTTGGTTTGCGTCCAGATCTGCCCGGCACCGCCCCAGATATAGCCCCATTTCTTATCCAATGCGTATTGGAACTTCGCAATCAACGCTTGTGCGGTAATCACCCGTTCTCACCGTCCCCGGAATCGACGGACTTGTCCTCCCGCCCATGTAGTTGCGCCAGAATCTCCTTGAGCTTGTCCGGTATTGGTAGACCCAAATGCGCGGCGTTTTCCAGCATCGAGAGCCCCTCATTGCTCAGATAGAATGCGACGACCGCGCCACGCAGCGCGCTGCCGGTACCGACCACATGCACATCCACGATATTGGCCACGCCAACCAGTATAAAGATCAGCACCTTTCGGAAGATGCCCCGGAACCCTACCTCGCTGGAAAGCTTCTTGTCCGAGATGGCGCACATCACCCCGGTGACGTAGTCCAGCACCACAAAGATGATCAGCGCAATCAGCATGCCGTCCAGCCCTCCCAGAAAGAATCCCAGCCAGCCTCCGATCACAGCGAACGCCATCTGCAGCTTGGCCCATACCAGATCAATGGAAAAATCCCTCATGTGAATATCCTCCTGTTTGTTTGATGTATTAGAAAAGCCGCTCCCGGTATGGAAACGGCTAATCAGCGAATCATGTAATTGTTCTGTCGTTAAGATCCGATGGCTACCCAGTCGATCGCCCGGCTCGTAGAGAACGTACCGCCAACTACGCAATAACAGCCGGAGGTGGTTTTGGAGTAGATTTTGAGCGCACCGTAGTCGCCGCTCCAGTTGCTGCCGGTGGTGGAATAGCATACGAACACCACGGGTACGCTGGTAAAGCCGGCGGAGGAGTAATTCAGGTTGGCTGCACTGGAACCGCTGACAGAGGATGATCCGAATGCGAATTTATACGGCAGCCGGGCCGCGGCCAGGGTCCCCGAAGTAATCGCGGATGCCACGTGGGTGTGCGAAGCTGCAGCAGCTCCAAGCGCTGCAAGCGTAATCCCGAGGTTTGTCCGCGCGTCGACAGCCGTGGCCGCGCCGGTTCCGCCATTGGCCACGGGTACCGCGCCTGTGGTGTTCCCGAGTCCCATAGCATTGCGCAGGCTGGTCAAGGATGTCTGGCCTGTGCCCCCGTTGGCGACGGGAAGGGCTCCGGTCGTATTCCCAAGGCCCAGAGCGTTGCGGATACCCGCTGCCGTCGTTTGCCCGGTCCCGCCTTCGGAAATCGCCAGCGGCGTATCCAGTGATAACGGCCAACCAAACGCGGCCTTCCCGGTTTCTTCAGCAACCTTGCCAAAGGCAATCCCGCTGCCATCATTATAGAAATCCATCAGCACCTGCTTGGTGCCAATGCTGACTGACTGCTCCACTACACCAAACCAGTCCGTGACCCGGATCATCACATCATAGCTGTGCAGTGTGTCAAAAGTCGCAGATAGTAACTGGTTTATGACCACCACAGCATAATTCGTAATGGTCGGCGTCAGCACGCTGATCCAGCTGCTTGCCGTAGACAGTTTGTAGTAGATCGTGCATGCCATCGTATTATGACTGTTTACAGATGACACACTCGACGCGGCCGATATGCGCACATTCACGCCGTCCACCTGCGATACTGTGCCGGCCGGATTGCAGCGTTCCGCAGAGAACTGCGACAGTGAAGGCGAGGTGTACGCAATCACGGTTACTGTTCTGGTAGTGGACGCTGTTCGGCCGCGGCTGTCGGTGACCGTGACAGTCATGGTGTTGTCGCCAGCAACAGTCAACACATTGGAGGTAAAGCTATCCCCGGAATAGGTGACGCCGTTCAATACAGTACGATAGCTGGAGATCGTGCTGCCCTGTACGCCCAACGCTGAAATAACGATCGCCAGACGGCTCTTGCTCTGTACAAACCCGCCGAACTGCGCCGCCAATCCAGCGATCACCTCGGTGAAAGCGACATTGGAGATGCTGGGGATAACGCTGGAAGGCACCGTCAGTGTTAAGGAAACGGTGCGCGTACCCGTCAAAGTGGTTCCATAATAGGTTTGGCAGGTGATGGTACATGTACCCGCGGTGGCTGATGGAATCTGCTGTGCAAGCGTGACCGGTGGCGTCCAGACATAGGACGCGCCGACACCCGTGGCAATCGTTCCGGATGCACCGCCGAAGCTGTACAGCAGCGTATGCGTCGCTGAGGTGCTCTGCCGGTTGGTGTAGATGGTCACCGCGCTGCCCATATCCACAGAGCTTGCGGATACGGTCGGTTGGCTGACTGCTTCCTCATAGGTAACGGTGATGGTCACCGCCGACCATTGCAGGTAGTTCGTGGCATATCCGTTACTGCTGGAAACTGGGTTGGGATTGTAGATACAGAAGGTGTTGTTACCAAGCGCCAGATAGGACGCGATATTGGTCAGCAGCGTTCCAGACATCGCATAGCTGGTGGTATTGCTATAGAAGGAACCCGTAAAGGTACCCAGCGCGTCCCCGTAATACCCGCCGCCGGTGATGTTGGATTCGGATGCTGCCTGATACAGCGACTTGCGCAGGTATACGGTCTTGGTGTACCAGTCGCCGTACCCGGCAGCATCCGAGGTGAAGGTGAAGGAAACGGCAGTGATCAATTTGCCGGCGAGCGACAACCCGGAGAAATTGATTATGCCGACCAGATTGTAATCGTCGACATAGTATTCCTGTGCAGCGGCATCGCTTTTGAAGTTACTGGAGGAGGTGTTTTTCCGCGTACGCAGGGATGCGGAATAGGATACTGTTGTTGCCATAACCATCTCCTCCTTTAGTCTGTGTAGAGCACGGACAGATTCCCGTTCGTTTGGGGAGCAAATGCGAACTTACCGATAACGAGCTTGGTCAGGATCTCTGCCTGCGTAACGTACAGCTTGTTATCCGAGAGGTACGCGACCTCTGTGTTGTTCATATAGAATGCCACACGGTCATTCACAACCCGGAAGGTCACAGGATTACCGGTCTTGCCGATCGTCAACCCGTCCTCACCGAACTGCATATACGTCCGGATGAGGTTCAGCTGTTCCTCGGTCAGAGCCTGATTGCTTTGGGTGATCTCGCTGAGCTCATTGATTTGGGAAACCGCCCAAGTGAAATTGCTCTCCGTCTGTTCCGAGAGCGACGCGACGCTCGCTCCAAGCTGGCTTACATCCTCCACTGGGGCATATTGCTGCCGGACCTCATTTCGGATGGCGTCAGCCGTAACGGAGATCATGGAGACGGCGTCGCCCACCGCGTCCAATGCTTCATCCTTCGCTGTGGCAACCTCGCCTTCCACATACAGGCGCAGGGCAGTATTGCCGGAGATATCCACGGTTTGCAGGTTCGTGATAAACGCGGTGTTGGCATACAGATCGTCCACATCGAGGTTGGCGGCTTTGATAGCTCCAATCAGGGCTTGGTCGGCAAAAATGCTGGCAACATTCAACTCCCGTGCCGTGATGGTGTTTTCGATCAGCTTACCGCCGGAAAGCGATCCATCCGCAACGTCGGTATCGGTGACTTCCTTCTTCTGGGTAGTGATAGTACCGGTTTCGTCAACAGACACCGCGTACAAGCTGCCGTCCACGCCCTTGACGATCAGCTCCCCGACTGTCAGGGTTGCCATATTCGCTTCCGTCACCGCAAGATCGGCGACGTACAGCTTGCCATTGATCCCCTTTTGGATGATCGCGGTACCAGCCGTCAGGTCCTTGATCTGTGCCCAGTCGATGTCCGCCGTCTGGATATTGGCGCTGACCAGATTGGCAATGGCTGTGTTGAGCTCTGTAATAGTAGCCCAGTCAATGCTGGCCGCCTGCAGGTGCGCGGTGGTGATCTGCGCCACAGCGATGTTGGCGACCACAGCATTCAATTCTGTGATACTGGCCCAGTCAATGCCGGCGTTCTGGATATTGGCAGTCGTGATCTGCGCGGAAGCAATTTCCGCGATTTTCGTGTTCAGAGATGCAATACTCGCCCAGTCGATATTCGCCTGTTCGATATTGGCTGCTGTAATCTGCGCTATGGCAATATCCGCAATCTGCGCAGCCAGCGTGCCGATATCCGCCCAGCTGATATTCGCGTTCTCGATATTCGCCTGTGTTATCTGAGCCACAGCAATCGTCGCCAGCGCGGCATACAGGGTGTCCGTGGTCAGGTTTCCGGCGGACAGCTCTTCGATCTTTGCGGTAACGGCGCTGAGCGCTTCCGCGTTCAGGGTGCCGACCGTCGCTTCAGCAATCTTGGCGCGGGTAATGGCGGCGTCTGCGATGTGCGCGGTCGCGATCGCTGCCATTTTGATCTGCAGGCTGCCGACCGAACCGTTTTGCAGTTGCCCGCTGCCAACCGAGTTGATCGCGAGCTTCGCGCCGGTGATGATCCCGCTGCCCAGTTGTCGGGCGGAGATCATGTTGCTTTCGACCGTATCCGCGACGGTACCTAGCGTCATACTGGTGTATTTCCGGGTCAGGCAGTCGAAGGTATACTGCGTCATACGCAAGGAGACTTCCACACCAATCCGGCGGGCAATCACGCGTACACTGTCGCCCAGGAAGATGCTCTGCAGAAAGCCATACGGCTTGTACTCCTCGGTATCCGTGCAATTGATGAAATCCACATCCAGTGAGACCGATGGCAAGTCACAGCCGGCGTCGAACTCGGACTGCGCCGCTTCCCGCATTTTCACCATGGCTTGGGCGGTGGTTAGTTCATCGGATACTTTTGCCTCGGACACCGGCAGGTAGATCCATTTCGGGTGCGGATAATTGCTGATAAACGGGCTGTCGAGATACAGCTCATCCAGATACAGGACCTCGCCGTCCTCGGTTTCACCTGTCGGCATGATGCGCGTTACCACATTGGTCAGGTCGACATCATAGGAGATCCCCAGCAGATTCTTGCCCTGCCGGATCTGCACGTCCGTATCGCTGCCGACGCGCTGCACCAGAAACACGTCAAACCAGTCGCGAGCCAGCTCCGCACCGTATAACTTAGTCAACCCGCTCTCGCCGAGCATAGCTTCCACGGGGTTGGTGTTTTCAAAGGCTACGTCTTCCGCCGTGGAGGTCAGATCGGAATAAAAGGTGAAATCGTGGCTGGATTTACATTGGGAGGAAATATTCTGCGACACAGCCGAGCCGATGGTGGTGGATGCTGGCCGGTAGGACTGGATCATATTGTCCATGAGGTCATAGAAGACATGCCGGGCGTAGACGGTGATTTTGTTTAGCTCAGGTACTACCCGATAGATCCGGAACGGCTGCTCGCGCAGCTGTCGGCTTTGGACAATCTGCCCGGTGCTGGTGATGATATTGCCCTCTGTGCGCACGTAGGAAAGGAACTCCGTGAACATATACCCGCGTTTGCCATCCGGCGCGGTCACCTCGTACCAGGAAGCGTTGGATTGATTCAAAATGACGACTTCGGTACCGGTCGGGTACAGGGTCAGGATCCGGTACTCTGTGCCCGGCCCGGTGCGCAAGCGCAATCGGCCGCCGACCACCTGATAAATATCCCGATCAGTGCTCTGATCTACCAACTTCACCTGCGGCGTCATAGCGGCGGGCACAGGGGCACGAAGGATACAGCCTTCCGCCAGTCGTTGCCATTTACCTGCATCATCTAGAGGATGCTCCAACGTTAATTGCCACTCGCCGTTCAAGGTCTCTGTGACCGAGCAGGTTGAAGGGTTGACCGGGCCATAGCCGTTGGTAGAGAAGTCGGTACAGTCCGGGGCATATACGCAGATCACGGGGATCACCTCCAAAAGGGTAAAGAAAAACGCCTACCTTTTCAGGTGGCGTGAGGAGCATTTTGCTTGAGTTATGATTTGATCCAGTTCATTGAACCGCCATCATCAATTTCGACTATCTCAATTCCGCTAAGCAAATGGCCATTAATGCGGCAATAATATTCTGCAAACGACTCGGTTTTCTTGGCAGTAGTATCTTTGTAAATTGCTATGATTTTCCGTGTAGACGAAGGCAGATAACTCATGTAGAAAACCGCTTCATTCAATCCCATCATCTTTGCGGAAGGTATGTTTCCGGTGCTTGTCCATGTGTAATGCTTACACTCAACAACGATACTCTTATCAGCGGAGACGCAATCAAATCGATGTAATTTGGGAGGCTTACCAATCGGGATCGGTTCCTCAAACGTAAAATCAGAGTTGAAATGCTTTTGCATCAAAGAACAAACAAACTCTTGGAATCGCTTCCCGACTTTTGGATTATCACTATTACTCATAAAGCCTCTCCTTACTAGGTTTTGCAGTATATGACGATTATACATCGTTTACGAACCTATATAAAGAAGCGGTTCAAAGATACCGCCAATTCAGCTGTATTACGACACTGGTCACATTCCCGTTCCAACTGACGGCATTCGCACCTGGCGCAAGCGTTGGAAAATCACCGCTCATGCTGCCGTTCATGCCGGTGGTATCCTTATAGGCTTCCATGAGCGGGGTGTCCAATGTGATGCTTCCGTCAATTCCCGTCAGTTCCACTACGGTCGTACCGACCATCAGCGTAATATCCCCGGAACCGTATACGGTGATCACCGGTTCGGAATAGACGCTTCCAGGATTGGTAATGAACGTACCAGACTCCGTGAGTGTGATTGGCTCTACGTTTTCCGTATACCAGAAGGGCTTGCTGCGGAAGTTGACGGCAAAGGCGCGGTGCATATTGCCTCGCAGGATCTTCTCAAAACTGATCTGATTCGCCACCCGTGCGTAGTAGAAGCCGCCCGGCCGGTTAGCGAAGGTGATGGTGCCGCTGCCCTTGAGCCACGCCGCGATGGACGGAATCTGTGAGGGGTCGGAGAGGAAGCAGGTGGCGGTCAGCACCAGATCGTCATAAACGTCCTCGCCTTCCAGCGTCGTCAGACTGCCCGGGCGACCTGGCACATTGGTGTGGGTCGCCCGTTCGGATGGGATCGTGATCGGAGGCTGCTCGGATACATAAATGCCGTATTGCGCGCAGCTCACGCCGTTCCAAATAAACCAATCATTCATGCCATCCTCAGCCCCTTTCCGCGTTGCTGCCGTTTGGTCAGTGCCGCAATTTCCACCGCCAGCGAACGTATGTCCTGCTCGTCCCGGACATAGAAGGTGTTACCGGACAGGTTAACACTGCTTTGCTGATTGTACGTCCTGCGGTTATCACTGGTGGTGTAGGCGACCGATCCACTTTTGGCCTCGTCGGTCAGAAATCGGGCTGCGTTCTGGATGGTTTTTGCCTGGGCTTTGCTTTCCAGTAGCACACCCTGCCCAAAGCCCTTCATGGTCATGCGTCCGATTTCGTCACGGAACACACCGGAGGGCGAAGCGATTTTCAACTCCCGCTTGGCGGCGGATACAGCGGCACGAGCGGCGGAACGCATGGCGGATACCACACCAGCCTGCCCAGCCCGGATGCCCGCGGCAAGCCCAGTCATAGCATTGATGCCGATGGGACGAAGCGTGGAAGTGTTCAATGCACCGGATAGCGCGGTTGTTACGGCGTTCTCCAGATTTGCAGCAATGCCGCTTGCGTCCGTCGTGAAGTCATAGTTCGACATCCCGACGCCTACACCGGCGGATACGTTGTCGCCCACCGGATTCATGCGCGTGGAGGGTGACTGGATGCCCAGCGCGAGATTGAGCGCTGCTTCCAGACTCGTCGCCACGGTTTCCGCGTCCGTGTCCCAGCCGGCTTCCGTCATGCCCTGGGCAACGCCCGCGCGGATGTTTTCGCCCGTATCGGTCAGTGTCAGGTTGTTCAGGAAGTCCACAATGGTCTGCAGATTGCTCAGATCATCCTCGGATAGATCCGCGCCGTTTTGGATCGCCGCCGTCAGCTCAGAAACGTAAGTAGTGAAATTAGCAAGATTATCGCCAGAGAATTGGTCGTCCATCCGGCCGTTGATACCGGACAGTGTTGTGTCATTAAGCAATCCCCATAAGGTAACCCAGGTGCCTTTGTTCTTTTGAAAGGCTTCCAGCTCCGTATTGAAGCTGCCCATCCAGTCCAGCAGGTTCCCACCAAGGATACCGTTGAGAAAACCCCAGTCATTTTGAGAACTGTTTCCAAACACAGATGTGGTCACATAGTCCTTGGACAATCCTTGGGCGGCTTGCTGTACAGATTCCGCTGTTCCCTGTATTTCCGGGGTGATCAGAACATGGAGCGTGCCGTCGTCATCATAGGCGATCAGGGTATCGGCATCGATCTTTTCCGCGGGCACGAGGCTTACAGGGATCTCCACGCCGTTCTCCCAAAAGGTAGCGTCCGGATCGTTCAGCACATCGGAGGGATTGTTAAAAGCCTCTCCGATCCGCACCACACCGGTCACGGTGACCGGGTTGTTCTGCACAAATTCGTTGTAGGCTGTCAGGTCATATCCGACCAACGCAATGCTGCTGTTGATGACCGCGTCCGCAGTGATCGCACCGGGGTTCGCTGCAAACGCGTCCCACCGCGCCTGCGCACCTGTCATGTCCAGATCGGTAGCGATTTGCAGCACCTCATCGGGCACAGCGTCCGAAAACATCGTATTCAGCCCCGAGAGCGTATCCTTGTGATCCTGGATGAACTGCGTCAGGCTCGAGATCTGCTCCATCTGCCCGGAAACATCAAGCTCAGGAAACAGTGTGTTTATATCATCCTCGCTTAACCCGTTGTCCAGCAGGGACTGGATCTGTGTCAGCACTCCGAGGTAATCCGTCAGGCTGCCCTCGTCCATATCGGCGGTCAGGCTGTTCATGTCCTCCAGCGCCTTGCCCATTCCGAGGGTATCATTATTCGCAGTTGCGATGCTGTATTCCCGGAGCTTGGTATAGAGGGTATCGATATCGGTCCCTGCCTGTTGAATATCCTCCTGGTCCCAGACCGGCATGACGATTCCCGCTAGCGTCTGGGCGTATTGCTCAGCGGCAGCTATACGGTCGGTATTGTACTTAGCGTTGAGCGCGTCCAGCGCTTGCTGCTGCTCGCTGCTGTCCTGCATGAGCTGAATGAGCGCGTATTCCTTGTCGTACTGCGCATCCAGCTGGGTATTGACCGCCGCCATGCCCTCAGCCGCGGCGACCATCGCGCTTTCGTATACGGAAGCGTCCGCATCAGCCTGCCCCTGCGCCTGCGCGCGGGCAATCTCAGCCTGTAGTTTTTGTCGGATGGCTTCAAACCCGTCGGTGTCCGCCGGCGTGAGATGATACTTTACCTCGATCGCTTCCCGCTCGTCCACCAGCTGCTGAAGCCGTTTTTCGTCCTTTTCCGTGAAGTATTTTGACTGCCGCTTTTTGAGCAGGTTCTCCACTTCCGCGTCCATCGCGTCCAGCTGCGCGATATCGCCCGAAATCTGGCTGGAAATGGCTGTATAACCAGAGGTATCCGCCGTATCCTTCATGGACTGCAGCTCTTCACGGGTCGAGGACGTCAGCGTTTTGAAAGATTCCGTCCAGTCGGATACGATTTCGTCCGTTTCCTTTTTCCCGTCCGACCAGACAGCCAATAAGCCGTCTTTCCATTCCTGCGCGGTCTGCGTATTGCGGGTGAAATCAGCTTCCGACATTCCGAAGGCGCTCAGACCGCCTTTGGAATAGAAGGTATCCGCGGCGGTGTTCTTCCATGCGCTGGCCGTTTGGTTCATGCCCTCGAGAGCCTCACGGATTGCCTTGGCTCCGGACGCGTAATCGTAGAGCTTGTACGCGCCGTATATCAGCGCGGCGGAGAGCGCTGCTACCGCCAGCTTGGAGGAGCCCACGGTTTTGACAAATCCGGAAACGCCGCCTCCCGCCAGCTTGACCTTGGCCGAGAATTTCCCCATACCGGTGGCAAACTTGCCGATCGCGGCAGAGGCTTTCCCCACGGCGCTGGTTGTCTTCCCGATGACCAGCAGTGCGGGACCGGCTGCCGCGGCGACTGCAGCGAACTTGATGATCGCCATCCGCTGGCTCTCGTCCATCGCCAGGAAGGACGCCAGCAGCTCGTTAGCGCGGTCGATCAGGCTCTGGATGGTCGGGTTCAGATCGTCGCCGATCTGCTGGGCGAACAGCAGCGCCGTGTTTTTGAGGTTCGTCAGCCGGCTTTTCGTGGTGGCGTAGCGCTTGTTCGCCTCTTCCGCCAGCGCGGTGTTTTCTTCCCATGCGGCGTTGGCGGTCTCCTGCGTTTGGCTGAACAGTTCGGTGGCGTTGGTGGCGCGCATCAGGGTATCCCGCAGGCGTACCTCCGTGAAACCCATCTCCTGCAAGGTGACGATAGAGGAAACACCCTCCTCGTCCATTTTGGAGAGCCCAATAATGAACTGCTGAATCGCGCCGGCCGGATCGCTTTCCCAGAGTGCCTTGAAGGCGTTCCTGGTCAACCCTGACACGCGGGCGAAATCGTCCAGACTGTCGCCACCGGTTTCCACGGCGACCTGCATTTCTATCATAGCCTTCGAAAAAGCCGTACCGCCCGCCTGGGCTTCCAGCCCGACCGAGGACAGCGCTGTGGCAAAGCCCAGAATCTGCGCCTCCGACAGCCCGATCTGCGAGCCGGCAGAGCCGAGACGGGTCGCCATATCCATAACGGCGCTCTCGGTGGTGGCAAAGTTATTGCCGAGCGCTACCAGCGCGGAACCGAAATTGGAGAATTTGGTCTGTGCCATGCCGGTGACGTTGGCAAACTGCGCGATAGCCGTCGCGGCGTCGTTGGCCACGATATCGGTGGAATTGCCCAGGTCAATCATCGTGCGGGTAAACCCGACCAGATTATTGGTCTGGATACCCAGTTGCCCGGCGCTCGCCATGACTTCCGCGATATCCTCCGCGGATGTGGCGACCTCCGTGCTCATTTTCTTGATGGAGCCGGAGAGTTGGCTATATTCCGCCTCAGTGGCGTCCACGGTCTTGCGCACGGAAGCGAACGCGTCCTCGTATTCCACAGAGGCTTTGACCGCCGTAGCCCCCAGCGCGACAATCGGCGCGGTTACAGCGGTGGTCATGCCCTTGCCGGCAGTGATCATGGTCTTACTGACCGCGGCGGTCTTTACGGAAAACGCGGTCAGCGCTTCGCCGGCCTTCGTCCAGCCGGACTGCATGGTGTACAGACGCTCTGTCAGATGCCGGACTTCCGCTTCCGTATCCTTAACAGACGCTTTGGCGTTGTTCAGGTCTGTTTTGACCTTGGCGATGGCGTCCGCGTTGTTCTGCAGGGTTTTGGTGTTGGACTTCAGCTGGCCGTCCAACAGCTTGACCTTGTCCTGCGCGTCCTGATATTCCTGTTCACAGCGTGCAAGGTTCTCCCGCGCCAGTACGGTCGCGGAGTCGGATTCCCCAAGGGATACGGATAGCTTTTTATACTCGTCCGACGCGCCGGCAACAGCGGTTTTCGCCTGCGCAAGCGCGCCGCGCGCGTCCGAAAGGGCGGTGTTCAGCTTTTCCTGCCGGGTATGCGAATCGCTCAGCTTCTGATTGGCCGCCACCAGCGCGCGGGAATACTGTTCCACGGCGCGGTTCTGCTCCTGCAGCTTGTTTCCGAGCATCGAAAGCTTCGCTTCCGTACCCTGCACAGATTTCTCGAAACCATCCAAGCCCGCGCCGGCCAGCCGGAAGGTGCTTTCGGCTTCCTGGATCTGTTTGTTGATGGTGCGCAGATTACGGCTGAAATTATCACTGTCCAGCGACAGTGCAACCACCAGATCGCGCAGGACTTCGCTCATGCAAGCACCCTCCTTTCCTTATGGACTAACTCCCGGCCAAAGCTGGTCAATGAACGCGGACTTTGGTTCCCGCCGCTTCTGTTCCCAGCACGCGTCCCACGCCCGGATGCGCAAAAAACCAGGGAGATCCATTTCGTCGATCTCTCGCATCCGCCAGCCGGCCTTCAGCAGCGTGTTGTAGGTTGCATAGATGTATTCCGGCAACGTTAAGGTTGCGTGTTGAGGATCTCCTCCGCTTCCAGCGTCGCCGGCTTCGTAGGGAAAGCGTCCAGCACCTCGGTGGTCTGTGTCTGCACCGAGAGCAGCGCCAGCGCGATATCATGCATCAGTCGGTCGGCTGGATAATGGTCATACACCGCATCTGGCGTGAACTGCCCGCCGAACAGAATGCAAAACCATTGCACCATCGTGTCCAGCGCGTCCGCGACCGTGACGGTTTCACCGGTCACATCCTTGCCTTCGGCCGCGTCTTTGGAGATTCGCGCCAGCTTTCCGTACATTTGTGACGCCGGCTCCATTTCGCGCAGCGCGCGTCCGGAGATAAAATCCACCGTGTATTTCTGGTCGCCCAGCGAACAGGTAATCATAATCAGTACCTCCATAAAAGGAATGCTGCCGCAGGACAATCCCTACGGCAGCGGGCAGGTTACGGGGCGGTGAAGGTCGGCTCGTAGACGGTTGCGAGGAAGGTCGCGCCCATCGCGGCGGTGAAGCCGTTCTCATCCTCATCAGCCACCGCCTGGTATCGGCCGTCATGGGTGCGCTTGATGGCCGTCCACTCGACCTCTCCGGTCTGCCGGGTGATGGTGCCGCCTTCCTTGGTGGCATAGCTCTCGGTCACCGGCTTGGCGCGCACCTTATACAGCCACACATAGCGATACTTGTGATTGGATTTCTCTGACATGAAGCCCACGGCGAAGTAGGGCGGCTTGTCGGTGGCGGTACGCACCAGCACGCCATTGTCGTCGATCTGGTTGCCGAAGATCATTTCCTGAATGGTCAGCGGGATATCCGCCATTTTGGTCTTGAAGGTCAGCTCGGGATCCGGGTACAGCACGTCGAACTCGATGTCGTCGGCGTATTGCACCTCCGGGTCCGTGTTGTCCGGGGTGACGGACGCCTCGATCGCGCCCGCGACCGCCTGCAGTTCCCCATAGGTCAGGACCGCTTCGGTATCCTCCGACAGCGGCGCCAGTACAACATTTTTAAGGCCTACCGTCGAAGATACGGTAGGCGATGCAGCGGTAGCCATATTCTGTTCCTCCTGTTATTTCAGTTCATCGCGCAGAACGCGCTTGATTTCCGTGTATGCCTCGTCCGCTGCCGTATCGAAGGCCGGGCGAACAAAGGGGTGTGCCGGCGCAGGCGCGGGACCGCCGTGGCCGAATTCGAGGGGGTTAGCGTAAAACGCGCCCTTTTCTTTGGTGTGAACGCCCACGGTGATGCGCTTGCCACCGTTTTTTCGCTTGCGAACCGGCCCGGTATGGATGGAATCGCGCAGGTCACCGCTGATGACCTTTGGGTCGCTTGTCGCGTTCTGCCGCATCTGGGCTTCGATCGGCGCGGCTCCGGCCTGCAGCGCGCGGTCAATACCAGCACCATCCGTCAGCGCCGCAGCCATACCAGCCAGATCATCCTCGAGATCGCCAAAACCCTGTGTGGTGAGCGGCATCACGCCACCTCCTCGCGCAGACACCAGGTCCATTGGATGGTGAACTGCCGGGTCTCTGTGTCATACGCCGGCTGACTTCCACTGCAGTCTGATTCCTCGATCATCGCGAAACCGGCCGTATCCATAGCGGATCGGATGAGCGCCACCGCTTCCGTTGGATCGGCAGTACTCCACAGATTCAGGTATACGAAGGTTTTATAGGCGATCACGTGGTCGTCGTGGTGGGAATCCTCCGTGGTGACGGTGGAATAGACCAGATACTGTGCCGGGGGTGTTGGCTGTTCGGAAGTTGCCCGCCAGGTGCCCACGAACACGGGAATACCGACACCGGCCAGTGCCTGCTGCACCTGCTTCATCCGCTCACGCCCTTTGCGCGGTACGTCTGCAGTCCGAGATACCGGCGCTGATGCCCGTACCCATCGAGCGTGGCAATGGTCCATTGTTCATTCAGATAGCGGACCCACATGCCGGGCTGGATACCGTCACGGTATCGGATCACAAACAGCCTGCCGGCTTCCGTGACAGAACTGTCCGCCGCCTGGAAGCGACGAGTGCTGTTGTCGGAAACCGACGCCCAAACGGTGCAGATGACCGTATCGGTTGGCTCGGGATAGCCATTTTCGTTGACCGTGTTTTCCGTTTTCCCGATCTCGATCCGGTGGCGAAGCTCGCCCGGATGCGGGACGCTTTTTGGATATGTTCTCAACCGGGCTCACCGCCTTTCACAGCATGAGAGTAAGATCCCGATAGGGATACAGCAGGTTTTCAAACGCCATGCGCATGGTCAGGTAGGCTTCCCTGTCCGGGGTATCCCGGTTTTCGTAGCAGTGACCGACCATGAGCAGCACGGCGAGGCGTGCCGGCTCCGGCGCGGACTCTTCAAATGAGACGCGGCAGAAGTCTTCGGCGGCAGCCTGTGCCTGCGCGACCAGGCCGGCGAGGTAGGCGTCCTCCTCATCCTGCTGGATACGCAGGTGGGTTTTCACTTCATCGACGGTTACAATCATAGGCAGCAGCCCTTACTCAATCGTCGGGTCGGGCGTCATGAGCCCTGTTGTTTTCAGGGCTGATAGCAGTTGGTTATAATCCTCCCGCAGTGCTGCGATAGTCGTAGCGTCACTGGCGGGGATGTTGGGCAGCACGGTCGTCGCGGCTGACGGCAGGTTCAGGATATTTTCCGCGCCTTCGACCGTCGCGCCGGGCAGGAAGGTCAGCTTCCCGCCGATGACCCACTCGCTCCCGCCGTGTGCGTGATAGTTCCGGGTAGATTCGTTCATGAGGTTTCCTCCTTTTCAGGAAAGGGGACTGCCATGATGACAGTCCCCGGTTGGTTACGCAGACTTCATCTGCAGAACTTTGACCGCCTCGGGCAGGATGAGCTTGCCGTCCACGCGCTCGGAGCTGAGGAAGCCCACCTGACCGGTCGGCGCGTACAGCTCGTTCAGGCGCTGGAATTTCCGGCCCTCGCGGTCGGCTACCCAGTAGTAGCCCAAATCCCCGAACAGGATCGTGCTGGCGCTCGCGGCAATGGTCGGCATGAAGGACGAGGTATACACCGGGCGATTGAGCAGCGTATCCGGGGTATTCGCGGTCACGGACGGCTGCCAGAGGTAATCACCGTTGCCGTTCTTGAGCTTGCGAAGCGCCTTGACTGTGGCGTCGTTCATGATGAACACGGAGCCGCGGCGGTAAGGGGCGCGCAGCGAATAGAACAGGTCCATGATTTCGTCCATGGTGACGGCGGTCGCGCTGGCGGACGTTACGCCCAGTTCAGCCCCGCCGCTCGTAGCGAGAATACCCAGGGGTTTGCCGGTGCCATTGCCTGTGAAAAACGCTTCCTCCTCGGCAGCGCCGATGCGGCGGGCAAACTCCTTGGCGATATAGGCGGCGACATCAAACACGCTGTCGTGCAACAGCTCGTCGCTGACCTTGATCATGGTGGCGAGCTTGTACGCGCCAATCGAGGTCATGCCAAACGCGTCGTCACTCTCGGGGTAGGCGGCTTCCTCATCGATCCACGCCGCGCTACCCTTGGAGGCCACGACCGGGATCTTGCGGTCGCCGGAGCTCGTGGTGATCACGTGTGCCAGCTGGCGGAAGATGTTCTGCTCCTGCAGGGCGTCGATCAGGGTATGCTCGTATTCGTCTGGGACCAGAAAGCCGCCCTCGGAATCGGTGCCGACCTGCAGGGCGTTGTATACCTCGTGGGGTACGGACTTGGCCCGCATGACGCGCCAAAAGGCAGCGCCATACTCGGCCGAAGCCCTGCCGGTTTTCATCTTGCCAGACGGGTCGCCGGGCTTACCGGCAATCGGCGTGGACGTCGCTTTATCCAGCTCGCTGTCCAGTGCCGCCTGGCGTTCAAGCCGCTCGATCTCGTGGCCGAGGTCGACGACTTGCTTCTCCATTTTTTCATAAACGGCGTTATCCTCGGCGGACACCAGCCCGTCTTCGCCTCGGTGGGTATCCAGAAACGCCTTGGCGGCGTCCCAGGCTTTCGCGCGCTTTTCGCGCAAAGCAAGAATCTGCTTCATACTGTTTCCTCCAAATTCAGATGTGTGTTGGGGTTAATGCAAAAGCGACAGCCTTTTTTCAAGGTCTGCCGCTTTGATACCAGGGGTAGAAGGTTCGGTTTTTTGTCGGACACGGGATTGCAGCTTATCCAGCAGGCTGTTGGCGACTGCGCGGCGGGAGAAACTGAAGCTGTTTTCTGCGGAGATGATGCTTTCGGGCTGATATAGAATCTCATCGCAGAAACCGAGCTCCTGTGCCTTATGCGCGTTCATCCAGGTTTCCGAATCCATTAGCTGGCTGATGCGCGCGCGGGGTAGGCCAGTCTTGATTTCATAGGCATTGATGATACTTTCCTTGACCTCGTCCAGCAGATGCATCGCCTTGCGCATCTCCTCGCTGTCGCCCATGGCGATGGTCAGTGGATTATGGATCATCATGAGGGAACAGGGAGACATGCAGACCCTGGTGCCCGCCATGGCGACCACGGATGCTGCAGAAGCGGCAATGCCGTCGATCTTGACGGTCACATCCGCCGGGTAATCCATGAGCATGGTATAAATTCGTGATGCGGCCACGCAGTCGCCGCCGGGTGAGGAGATGCGCAGGGTAATCGGCCCGGAACCAGCAAGCAGCTCCGCCTTGAATGCGGCCGGGGTAACTTCATCCTCAAACCAACTCTCTTCGGCGATCGCGCCTTCCAGATACAGCGTCCGCTCTCCAGCGTCGTTTTTCGTCCAATTCCAGAATTTCTTCAAGAGGTTTCCTCCTTTCTGGTCTTGCTGATGGGCACCATATTGCCGTTAACCAGATAATCGTCGCCGCCATCGGCGTCGGAGATGGGATTCAGGCTTTCCAGCTCACGGATATCGTTAGCGCTCATCCAGCCGTTCTGCCGGGCAATTGCATAGCCTTCCATGCGTTCCTTGTACGCACCGCGCATGAGCCCGTCCATGTTGAACCGTATGAAAAAGCGCCCCTTCTCGCTTTCGGAGAACAGAGCGCGGTTCATGGACTGTTCTATGCGGACCAACCATGGTCGAATCGTGTGGACACCGAAGGAAATGGACTGATGCTCGATGTTAGAAAACGTGGCGTGCTCCAGATCGCCCACCAGATGGGGCGGCACCCGGAAGATGCGGCAAATCTCGTCCACCTGAAACTTACGGGTTTCCAGAAACTGCGCCTCGTTGTTGGGCATGGAGATCCGTTCAAACTTCATGCCCTCTTCCAGAATGGCGACCTTCCCTGAGTTGGAGGAACCGCCATAAGCCGCGTTCCAGCTTTCCCGGAGTGCCTTGGGGCTTTTCACCGTGTTGGGGTGTGTGAGCACACCGGCGGGCGTCGCACCGTTGGCAAAGAACCGGCCTCCGTATTCCTCCGCGGCGATCCCCAGCCCGATCGCGTTGCGTTCCAGAGCGATGGGGCTATAGCCCATGACACCGTCGAAACCGAGTCCGGGGATATGCAGCACCATTTCGGGTGGGAGTTTGACCCGTCTGCCATCGGTGGTGGTGTAGGTGTACACGAGCCTGCCATCACTACCGCGGTCCACTTCCATGCGGTCGGGCAGCAGCGGGTACAGCCCCACGATGTGATTTCGGCCGTTGCGGACAATCTGGCAGTAGGCGTTGCCCCATAGCAGCAGGTGCGAAAGCATCGTTTCCCGCAGAATGAACGATGTCATTTCCGTGTTGGGTTCGTCATGCAGCAGGCGGTATAGCGGATGCTCAAGAGCCTTGACGCTACCTGTATCCGTATTCCGGTGCACGTGCAGTGGGAGACTGGCAACTGTTTCCGCGATCACGCGGACGCAGGCGTACACGGCGGATACCTGAATGGCGGAGCGCACCGTAACCGACTGGCCCGAGCCGCTGGAGCCGAAATAGAATACCGGCGCGGCGCTGACGCTGTTTTGAGGCTTGTCACGTGAATGAAACAAGCCAAAGAGTGGATTTTTCATTTTTCCTCCGTAGTAGTAAAATTGGGTGTTTACACATGAAGTTGTTTAGTGATATATTAAGGATAGTCAAGAATAAATACTTTTTGAAGGAGGCCGCTATGGGCACAATACTTGATGTTGCCAGATATATCCTTGATAAAAAGGGAAAAATGACAACCATGAAACTGCAAAAACTTTGTTACTACGCTCAAGCTTGGTCTCTTGTTTGGGATAAACCTTTGTTCAATGAGGATTTTCAAGCATGGACAAATGGCCCAGTTTGTCGCGAACTATATGATTACCATAGCGGAAAATTTAACATAAGCGTATGTGACATACCAAAATACGAAGCATCAAAGGAAGGTCTTTCAAATAAACAAAAAAGGAATATTGATTCCGTTTTGGAAACATATGGTGATAAAGATCCGCAATGGTTAAGTACGCTTACTCATTTGGAAAAACCGTGGAATGAAGCAAGAAATGGAATTCCAGATGGATATAATTGTGTAAATGTTATAACAAAGGAAAGCATGAAATCGTACTATGGGTCACTCTAATAAAGCAAAGATAATCGAACAGCCTGATGCTATAGCCCGTGAAAATCCATCATGGGCTTTTAAGCGTTGTGATGTTGAGGGTCGTTGGGCAATAACAAAAAATCGTATAAGTGACATTTTTTGGGACAAGATCTATCCGAAATTGCAAGCATATGAGACGCAAACATGGGGAGAGATCGAGGGGAAAGAAAATCATTTTGTTGAAGTGGACAGTTTGAATAAGTGTGCAAAAGCCAGATTGGCAGAACTAAGCATTGCGGAAGATTATATTTTTTCTCTTCGCATTGAGGGCACCAAACGTATTTATGGCTTGCGACCAAAGGGTACGTTAATCATGTTCTGGTATGATGATGATCATGGAGATAACGATACTTGTGTGTGCAGGTCCAGAAAAAAGCATTCAGGTAATCACTTCAAGTGATGAGATTTGTCATCTTCACCCCGCAATAGGGTTATAATCCACTGCCTGTTTTCCGATCATGGCAGTCCTTGCAAAGGGGCTGCCAATTGCTTTCATCCCAGAAAAGCGTCATATCACCCCGGTGCGGGATAATGTGGTCAACCACGGTCGCTGGTGTCAGTTTTCCCTGGTGTTTACACTCCGCACAGAGCGGATGTCGCCGCAGGAATAGCGCACGGGCCTTGCGCCATCGGCTGTCATAACCACGCGCGTTCGCGCCACCTCGTAGGCGATCATTGGAATATGCGGCGTGTTCCGGGCAATACACGTCGTTGTCGCACAGGTTCGGGCAGCCCGGATAGCGGCATGGGCGTTTTGGCTTGCGTGGCATATTATCACCTCAAATCAAAAGGAGACCCCGTTCGTCATACACGGAGCCTCCGTTCTGGTTCTTCATCGCCCGATCCAGCGCCATCACCAGCGCCACCGCGCCATCCACCTTCTCGGTGGATTTCTCCTTGTCAATCTTGAGGTTGCCCGCCGGGTCGGTGCGCACAAAGGTGTTGTCCATGTTCCAGCGCAGCACCGGGTGCCCGCCATGGTTGAGCCTGCGTTCCAGTACAATTCGCATCAGCTCCTTGGTGGGAGGGCTCATATCCTTAAACCCCTGCCCAAAGGGGATCATGATGAATCCGTCATCCTCCAGCGTCTGCACCATCATGGTGGCGTTCCACCGGTCATAGGCGATCTCCCGGATGTTGTAACGCTCGCCCAGCTGCACAATGAACTGCTCGATGAACCCGTAATGCACCACGTTTCCTTCGGTGGTTTTGATAAACTCCTGTTTCTCCCATACATCGTACATGACATGATCGCGGCGGACGCGCAGCGGCAGCGTTTCCTCCGGCAGCCAGAAGAATGGCAGCACAGTATATGGCTCTTCCTCGTCTTCCGGGGGAAACACCAGTACCAGCGTTGTGAGGTCGGAGGTGCTGGAAAGATCCAGCCCGGCGTAGCAAGCCCGACCTTCCAGCTCCGCAGGTATCACTACACCGCCGCATTCGTCCCAGCGATCCATGGGCATCCAGCGTACAGACTGTTTCACCCACTGGTTCAGGCGCAGCTGGCGGAACATGTTCTCATCCGCCGGCGTTTCCACCGCCTTGCGGAAGGCATCCCGCACCTTGTCAATGGAAATGGTGCAGTCCAGCGACGGGTTCGCCTTGTACCAGTTCTGCTCATCCTGCCAGTTGGCGTCATCCGGCAGGCCATACACCAGCGGATAGAAGCGGGGATCCGCCTTCCGGCCCTCCAGAATATCGATCGCCTTCTGATGCACTTCCCAACAGATGGAATTGCGGTCGGTACCCGCGGTTGTCAGGAAGAACCACAGCGGCTGCCTGCGCGCGTCACCGGAACCCTGCGTCATCACATCGTAGAGCGCGCGGGTGGGCTGGGTATGCAGCTCATCAAAGATACAAGCGCTGACGTTCAGACCGTGCTTGGTGGCGACCTCCGAGGACAGCACCTGATAAATGCTCCCCGTGGGTTGATATACCATACGTCGCGTGGAGGGGATGATCTTGATGCGCCTGCTGAGCGCCGGGGACTGTTTGACCATGTCAACGGCCACATCAAACACGATGGCCGCCTGCTGCCGGTCGGACGCGCAGGAATACACCTCAGCCTTCCATTCGTCGTCATTGACCAGCATATTGAGCGCCAGCGCCGCGCCCAGCTCGCTTTTTCCGTTTTTCTTGGGGATCTCGATATAGGCGCTGGAATATTGCCGGGTGCTGAGGTCCTCTTCCCGGATGGTCCCGAACACATCCGTGACGATTTTCTTCTGCCAGGGCAGTAACAGAAACGGCTTCCCATGAAACTCGCCCTTGGTGTGCCGCAGGCATTCGATAAAGCCAATGACACGGTTTGCCTTTTCTTCACTGAATGCCATGCTGCCAGCCTCCCTTCAGCAGCTGTTCCATCGGATCTTCTGCCATCCCGTCATCCTTGCCGCCGGCCGCGATGATGCGTGCGCGGGTTGCGGGCGTCAGGCCAAACTCCGTACAGAAGGACTGCATGATTTTCAGGTTCTGCTGCGCAATGGATACCTGCGGCACCTGCTGCACATACCCAGAAGGGGTTTTGAAGATGGATCCATGCTGGGTAATGAATTCCTCGGCTTCCCGCCAGCGGGCATATGCCTGGCAATAGCCGGCAAAGGCCGTCAGGTCGACCATGGTCAACACACCCATCGCTTCCAGCGGGGAGGCCAGCCGTTTCCACTCTCTTTTCGCTTCGGGCAGAAGCCAGACCGGGCACTTCATATTCCCCTTGGGCGGGGTGGGCTCTTTTACGTTGAGCGGACGTTTGCCCGGATTTCCCTCCAGCATTTTGATTGCGGTGGGCTTTGGTTTTCTGCCGCGCGTGGCCAACGGCTACACCTCCTTTCTGCTGTTACTTCACTATCTCCTCATAGGATTGCACCTCCCCTCCGCGGAGCACGCTGACAGGCGCGTCCGGATAATCGGTGTGGAACCGCTGCACGATGACGCTGGCGTACTTGGGATCCAGCTCGATCATCCGGCAAATGCGGTCCGTCTGCTCACAGGCGATCAGCGTCGATCCGCTGCCGCCAAAGGTGTCCAGCACGATGCCGTTGGGGGCGGAGCTGTTTTTAGTGGGATATGCCAGCAGCGGCACGGGCTTCATGGTCGGATGCTCCGCGCTGCGCTTGGGCTTGTCGAAGTTCCAGATAGTGGACTGTTTTCGGTCTGAGAACCATTTATGCTTGCCGTTGGGCAGCCAGCCGAACAATATCGGCTCATGCTGCCACTGGTAGGGTGAGCGGCCCAGCACTAGCGCGTTCTTTACCCAAATGCACACACCGCTGATATGGAAGCCTGCCTCCTGAAACGCACGCCGGAAGTTGAGCCCCTCGGTATCCGCGTGAAAGACGTACACAGAACTGCCTTCAGCCATATGCGCCGCCATGTTCCGAAACGCCGACAGCAGAAACTCATAGAATTTGCTGTCCGACATATTGTCATTTTGAATGGTTTTTCCATCCGCGCTTTCGTATGCTATGTTGTAAGGGGGATCGGTCACGACGAGGTTGGCTTTGACGCCGTCCATGAGCCGGTGCACGTCGGCTTCATTGGTGGCGTCGCCGCAGAGCATCCGATGCCTGCCCAGTGTCCAGAGGTCACCCGACTGCACGAAGGGCGTAATGGCGTCCGGGTCAATCGCGCAGTCGTCATCCTGCACATCCTTGTCATGGACCTTGGAAAACAGATCGTCGATTTCGGCGGCGTCAAACCCTGTCGCGCCCACGTCGTAGCCGGACGTCTGCAGGTCGGCGAGCAGATCGGCCAGGGCCACGGGCTCCCATTCACCGACGGCTTTGTTGAGCGCAACATTGAGCGCTTTTTCGTCCTGCGGGTTTTCGATATGCACCACTACGCAGTCGATCTCTGTCGCGCCCTCGGCTACCAGCACCTTGAAGCGCTGATGACCGCCTACGATGTTTCCTGTCGCCTCGTTCCAAATCACCGGGTCCACGTACCCGAAGGTGTTCAGGCTCCGTCTGATCTTTTCATAGGCGGGGTCGCCTGGTTTCAGGTCTTTCCGCGGGTTGTACTGTGCGGGCTTAAGCTGCTCAACAGGGATCCGCTGCAGGTTCATGGCTGTGTTCATGGTGTATCCTCCGGTGTTTTTTGGTGGACAGGAAAACAGCCGCTGCATTAAGCGGCTGCTGAGTCAATATTTGGTTGATACCCCCCTCCCCGAATTTCGCGGAAACTCACGCGAGAGGGGGCTGCGGTCTCCGTCGAAGCGTTGACAGCGATTGGAGGCCCCCCACCCCTAAGGGGATAGGTGTTACTCCTCCGGCTGTTTGGTCTTTGCTTGCTGGCGAAGCTCAGCGTATTTCTCCTTGTGACGTTCAGCGGCCTCCGGAGTGGGAAAGGCAGCTGACCCGTTCAGGTTGGAAAGCAGCAGTTTACGTTCCGTTTTCATATCCTCGCCACCGTATCCAAGGCGCAGGAGCCAGGAACGCATGAAGTATTTCTCGTTCTCAGGCTTCTGCAGCTTTGGTTGTACTCGGTTGGCGCACTGAACAGCTATGACGATGCGGTTCAATAGGTTGGCGTAGGCTGCCCAGAGCTCGGGACGTTGCTCGTCAAAGGGGAAGCTCAGCGTGGCTTTTCCATCCCGGTAATCAAAGCCATCCAGAGAACCTTGTTCGCGGTACTCGTTCAGCAGTCCGGAGAACACCTCCGGGCTGTCCGGCCGGTACTCCTGCAAGCGGCTGACCAGCGTGTCCGGGATGACAAGAAATCCGCTCCCGACAGATCGGTTCAACAGGTATTGCTTGCTGTACAGCAGGAAGATCAGATTCGTAAGTGCCTCGATCGTCATTGACGCAGGAACGCTGATCTCCATCCGTTCGGGAACCTTCGTTCCTTCCTCCACAAGATATCCTTGTTCAATCAGGAAGGGCTTCAGGGCTTCCGGCATCTCCGCGTCCTCCATGATGATGTTTCCCTGCTTGTCGATGGTCACCGCGCCAATATGGTAGGCGCAGGTGGGCATACCAGCGTATTCGGGTTTAGTGTTCAGGATCTCAGCGATGTGGTGCACCAGCGCCTTGCGGTCTGTGGTGTTCGTTTCCAGAATCATGATCATACCTCCTTTGATTTGGGTATGACATTCATCACTCGGGTAGGCAACAAAGTCAAGTAATATAACGTTTTGCGGTCGTTGCATGCAACAGCCGGGCAAGCCCGCGCCTGGCACCTTCCACATCGCCCGCCAGTGCCTGCCCGCGGAGTGTTCGGATTGTCTGGACGGGCAGCTTGCCACGATAGGGCTTCAGGGAACGGATAAATTGCTGTGCGGTCATAGGTCCTCCCAAAGAAATGACCTCCGCGGTTTACCCGCGAAGGCTTCTGGATTCTGCTTTGCCGAGTATACCATATCATACCGGGGCGGGTGTCTTATACTGTCTTTTCATGTCTTTTTGCACCGTTTCCATATTTTTTTCGACGGTCTGCAGCGCGCGCCCGTGAACCTTGTAGACATAGCGCTCCTCCAGATTCAGGCAGGCGGCGATCTCACTCCAGCTTTTATAGCACAGGTACCGCTGCTCCAGCAGCAGCTGAAACTCCGGGCTTTTCACCTTCTGGATCGTGGCGTACACCTCGCGCTTCAAATCGACCAGCGCGTCGATCGTATCGTTGAGCTCCGCCTCTGCCTCCATCAGCCGGTGAATCGTATCCTCCATGGCGGTGACGTTTCGGGTATGGGATACCTTCTCGCTGTCATAGGCGGACGTGACCCGCTGGGCCAGGGAGCGGAGCGATTCGACCTGCGCCAGTTTGCTGGTAATCCGTTGGTCGAGACGATAGGCTTGGTTCAAGTATTCCTTTGCTGTCATAAACAGCCCTCCTGTCATTTCATTTCCCGTTTGAGATCCTGCAGCAGCTGTTCTCCATCCAGATTACATAACGTCGAGAACCATGTGGATCGGAAAAAAACTTCGCACTCCGCTATGATTTCCTGTGCTTCCTTGTGATGCTTGCACAGGCGCAGTTTCCAGTACGCACGGCGGTAATCCGTCACCGCCTGCAAGATGATGGCGTCCGCCAGATCCCGGTACCCGCTGTCGGCGATCACTGTCGCACCTCCAGCTGTGCCTTCACCGCGTCGATCAGGGCGGCCTGCGTTTTGTCCTTACACTGCAGCGCGTTCAGGACTTGTTCGTCGATCGTACCCTTGGTGATGATGTGGTGGATGATGACCGTATCCGCCTGCTGGCCCTGCCGCCAGAGCCTGGCATTGGTTTGCTGGTAAAGCTCCAGCGACCATGTCAGCCCGAACCAGATCAGCGTTGAACCGCCCGCCTGCAGATTCAGTCCATGACCGGCGGAGGCAGGATGGATGATGGCGATGGGGATTTTACCGGTATTCCAGTCGTTGATGTCCTGGCTGGTTTGAATCTCCCGTACCGCGAACCGTTTCCGAATCCGTTCCAGGTCATGCCGGAACCAATAAGCGATAAGCACGGGATTGCCGTTCGCTGCTTCGAGAAGATCCTCCAACGCGTCCAGCTTTCGGTCGTGAAACACAACCGCCTGATGATCTTCCCCGTACACAGCGCCATTGGCCATCTGGCAAAGCTTGCCGGATAGCGACGCAGCGTTAACGGCATCTATCTCTCCGTCCCGCAGTTGTACAACCAGATCCTGTTTCATCCTCGTATAAGCCTCCTGTTCTGTAGAGGAAAGCTCGACGTGCATCTCGTTCATGACGCATTCCGGCATGTGCAGGTAGTCGGTGCTTTTCATGGAGATGGTGATGTCGGATATCCGCCGGAAAATCTCATCCTCAGCTCCTTGTTTCGGTTTGTAGGTGAAAATCTGCTGTCCGTTTCGTTTATCCGGAGTGAAGAACTCATCCCGATAATGGGTGATGAATCGCCCTAGGCGTTTGCCCAGATCCAACAGCCGGAACTCTGCCCAGAGATCCATCAGACCGTTGGCGGAAGGGGTGCCGGTGAGCCCGACGACACGTTTGACCATGGGCCGGACCTTCATCAGGCTTCGGAAGCGTTTGGCCTGGTAAGATTTGAAGGACGACAGCTCATCGACCACGATCATGTCGTAGTCAAACGGCAGGCCGCTTTGTTCCACCAGCCACTGCACGTTTTCCCGGTTGATGATGTGCAGACTGACCTGCTGCCGCAGCGCCGTTTTCCGTTCGACTTCCGAACCGACTGCCACGCTGTAGGTTAGGCCCTGCAGGTGATCCCATTTCTGAATCTCCTCGGGCCAGGTCGATCTGGCGACACGTAAAGGTGCAATGATCAGCACTTTGCCGATCTCAAAGCTGTCCAGACACAGATCGAACAGCGCTGTCAAGGTGATCACGCTTTTGCCCAAGCCCATGGATAACAGGATCGCGGCAACCGGATGCTGGAGGATATACTCGGTAGCAAAAGCCTGATAGTCATGAGGCTTGTATTGCATCGATGATCCCCCCAATCAACCGTTCATCATCTAGCACAAACACCGAAAAGCCCAAGGCCCTTAACAACTCATGCCTTTTTCTCTGCAAGGGCCGTGGTTTACAGCCCATCGCCTTCACCTCAATGAAGGCTATTTTTGCACCCGGCAAAAGAAGAAGGCGGTCCGGCATTCCATCAAACCCAGGCGAGACAAACTTCACAGCAATCCCACCGGCATTCTTCACCGCCCGAACCAGCTTTTGTTCCGTCAATTTTTCACGCATCAGAACCTCCCTGTGCCCATGTCTATGCCCAAGCAGTTAAAACTCTTACGCGCGTATATGCGCTTAACCGTGCCTATTACTCCCTCACTACTTATAACTACAACATTGAATAGATGAGTGATTGGCACAATGGGAACAAGCACGCTTTGAACCCTGGTAAATTCGGGGCTTGCGACTTTGCCCATCGTATGTGCCTTGCCCCCGATAAGCTTCATGGGCATGCGCTACACCTCCCCTTCGGAACGAACAAACACCCGTTGAGGTCCATACAGCGGCACATGCTTTTTACCGGTCTTATTGCCGTCAAACTTTTTCCAGCCGCCGATTTTATTCAAGATGCCTTCGATTTCATAGGAGTCACCCTTTCGGATGGATTCTCTGGCCTTGCAGAAGCACTCGCACCAGATCTCCATGACGCAGACCTGGCTCCGCTTGACGGTGCCAGCCTTGAGCGGCTCGCCAAACTCGCCGCCATTGAGATGGTTGCGGCGCTGGTAGAGGTCCAGCTTGTCCCAGCCATCCGGCAGCAAAACCTCCAGGTATTCAGCAACCAAGCCCTCACGGTCGTCGCTTTCCATGGCATCCCGCTGCTGTGTGACAGCCTCCTCAGCCAGAGCGCCCTTAAGGAAAAGCTCCTCATGGGCTTGATAGCGTTCAATCGCCTCAGCCCAGATCTGGTCTACCTCGGAAAGCTCCCAGGCATAATGCTTCCCATGCCCCATGACGCGCACAGGCCAGAATCGACGGTTGCCGGTGATGTCCCGCAGGAAACCGCCATCCGAGTTGGTGGTACCGACAATGATGCAGGAGCGCGGATGGCTTTCCACAGATACGCAATAGGACTGCCGGTATTTGTCGTCTGTTCGGGTAATGAACGATTTGACCGTTTCCACGTCCATCTTCTTGATGCCGGCCAGCTCGCCAAGCTCCAGGATCCAATAGCCCTGGAGTTTCTCCGGCGCTGTCTTGTCCTTCATATCGGAGATAGACAGCGAGTCGGAATACCAAGGTCCGCCCAGCTTGGAAAACAGCGTTGACTTGCCGATGCCTTGAGAGCCGTTCAGTACCAGGATGGAGTCGAATTTTGTCCCCGGCCGATAAATCCGTGCCACGGCCGCTACCAGCGTTTTTCGCGTAACTGCCCGGACGTAAGGTGTATCTTCAGCGCCGAGATAGTCAACCAGCAGCGTATCCAGCCGTTCCATGCCATCCCATTTAAGGGCGCTGAGGTAGTTTTTGATTGGGTGGTATAAGCGATCTACTGATACCACGCCCAGCAGCGCATCCTTGAACTTGGTCGGTGACCAGATGCCATAACTGCGCTCAAAATAAATCTTGGCGCAGGCTAGATCTGTATCACTCCAGCCGGGCTTGACCTGCGGCCATGGCAGCTCACTAATCACGTCAATCAGGTTCTTGAACTGATTAAATACGATGGGCTGCAGCGCCGGGTCATACCGCAGAATGGTTGAAATGTTGGAAAGGGTATCCTTGATTTTTCCGTTCTTTTCAAGCTCCAGCCGGCTTTGCCAGTCCTCGTCTTCCGAAAACTCCTCTTCAATCTGGAGCTTTCGTTCCTGGGTGAGCTGTGCTTTTACCCGTGTATCCTTAACCGCAAATTCAGACATAGCCTTAAACGAAGCTTTTTCCTCAAGGTCAGCGTATTTGTGGAGCCGAACCAGATCAAAGGCATTCAAGAGCTTTCCGCAGACCGGGTCCGTTGCATGGTGGGAATAAGCAAACTTACCGCCGTAGATCACCACGCCGGCACTGGAGTCTGCTGGAATGTAATCAAAGCGACCGTCCATCGCAGAGGGTTCATATACCTCTAGCAAAAACTCCGCGATGGCCTCTTCGATAGAGTACGCCCTGCAGAAAGCACCAACCACCCCGCTTTTTTCGAGCGGGTCCTTTTGCTGCTTCAGGCTGTGCTGGATCACCTCCGACTGCCGTTTTGAGGTTGGCCACATGGAGGTATCCCGCCAGTCCGCATATTTTGAGAGATAGGTGTCCGGATCGAGTAGGGCACCGTCCTTTTCCTGAAACACGAATTCACCGTCTGAAGAGGTGGACGGCCAGTACATCAGGCGCGAAGGTTCATAGGTGGTATCATCAAACATATCGATGCCGATCTCCTTAGCCACCATGCGGCCCAGTGCCGGATATTCATCCTCACTGACCTCACGCTCCAGCGGGATGACCAGCCGAAGGCGCGGAGCCTCCGGCGTATGTTTGTGGGTGGAGTACAGGCAGCAGGCCCAGTCATACAGGGACTCCAGCTGTTCCCAGGTGTCCGGCGTTGCATAATCCATATCCAGCGTGAGCAGGGACCGGCATAGCACATATCCGCTACGCCGTTTTCCCTCGCGGAGGGCTCCGCCGACAAAACCGCCGATATCCTTAATGGCATCCTGACGGGCCTTTGTCATCTTGCGAAACTCGGATACCGTTTCTGTAGTGCGTTTCGTATTTCGAACCGTATCCTTAAAAGCTGGCCAGGTGATGTCCTTATTCTTCCATTGCTTATCCATACGGCTGTTTCCGACGGCTATCTTCATTCCAATTCCCCCCCTCATTTGTCATAGCCGCTGCCATCGCCAAGGAAATAGTTGACAAAGTACTGCTGTCCCTTGCCCGTCACCTTGGTGGTTTTGGAAATGGTGACATGCCCGTCGGAGTGCGTGATGGCCGTTTCCTTCACCCTAAAAAGTCCCAGCTCCATTGCCTTTTGCGTCGGTGCATTGTAATCCGTACCCCTGCGTTTAATCAGAAAGCCTTCCTGACGCAGCTGTTCGAACAAACGGTTCTGGCCGATTTCGATACCATTGCCTTTGAGGATTTTAGCGAGCTCACCGATAAGAATGGTTCCATCTGACACCGACACCGCATCGGCAAAGACCACCTTAGGCTTGTCAGCCTCAGCCTGAAGCTGCAATCGTTCCTTTGCCTGCCGCTCTTCCTTGAGTGCGGTCAGTACCTTGATCCAGGCATCCGGATCATTCATGATTTCTTCCAGCTTGTCCGCGGTGAGATAGGCTCCATGCTTTCGGATGCTTGGCAGAACCTCATGTGTTACCCAACGCTTGAAATTCCTGAGTTTTTGTTCCCTGTCAGCGATATACGCTTCACTTACACCACGTGCCTTTGTTGGTTGCATGGCAAAGAGCAGGGCATACAGGCCAGCTTCGTTTACCACAGCCAATTGTTGATTTCCGCCAGGGGTATTCATTTGTGTATACCCCTTTTCATCCTCATCAAGGGTTTGCATTGCACGGTTGCGATTTGTCTCCCCAAACACATCGCACACATCTTTTGCAACCCACCATGGCTCGCCACCAATTTGAAGCGTTCTGACTTCCTTCCCCTCGTAGGAGAAAACCTGCAAATTATCCATACAAAGATCCGTCCTTTCTGAAGGCGCGAAGCTTTTTTTGAGAGCCTTCGCTTTAAGCCAGGAGAAAGGACGGTTTCGGACGGTCTTTTTATAATTTTCTAATCTTTTTGATAAAACGGGCACACAAAGCCATCGGCACGAAGCAAAAGCCCATTTGCCCAGGCTGGAGTTTCGCTCATTTTTGAGCATATATCTTGAAGTGAAAGCTTATCATCTGCCTCGATTACAATTTCATCGTGAACGTGCATGACGATTTGATAAGCCCTAAATGCCAGCAGCGCATAACAGAGAATATCGCGGGAGATGGCCTGGACGATGTTCTCCACCAGCTTAGGGCCATAGGTTTCAATGCGCTCCCATTTCTTCGTTGCACCGACGCCCTCATAGGTTACCGCATCACTACCGAAACGATTCTGGCCTATTTTCGGCTTTATATAGGAAAGTTGCCGGTCGGAGGGCAGCGTGATAAACAGCATGCCGCTTCTGCATGTAAATCGCATCCCGTGGATTTCCGTTGCAGAGCGCTCCCGGACAGCCGTCATGGCTGCCCTGTCTACAGCCCACCAAAACCGGACGATATTCGGGTTGGCTGTGCGCCAGGCATTGACCAACGGCTGAAGCTCCTCCTCAGCAACACCCATATCCAGGGCACCCATGGCTTTCAGCGCGCCGACCGAGCCGCCGTAACCAAGCGCGAGCTCCGCAATTTTACCTTTTTGCCGCAGGGGACTGCCCTTGCTAATCTCTTCAATGGGAACATGGAACATCTGGCTGGCTGAGGCTTCATAGATTTTACCATGGCTGGCAAACACCTCGTTTCGCCAGTTCTCGCCGGCCAGCCACGCAATGACGCGGGCCTCGATTGCTGAAAAATCCGCTACTATAAACTGATGGCCAGGTTTGGGGATAAAGGCGGTTCGGATCAGCTCCGACAGTACCTCCGGCACAGCATCATAGAGCGCTTCCAGCGCCTCATACTGGCCTAGCTTCACAAGCTGTCTTGCTTGTTGCAAATCCGACAGATGATTTTGCGGCAGGTTCTGCACCTGCACAAGCCTACCTGCCCAGCGCCCGGTCCGGTTCGCTCCGTAAAACTGAAGCAGCCCGCGGACCCTGCCATCCATGCAGACCGCCTTCTGCATCGCCGTGAATTTTTTCACACTGCTTTTTGCCAGTGACTGCCGGAGCTCCAGCACCTGGCCGAGTGGCTCAGGCGCTGTCTTCAGGAGCTCTTTCACGGCAGCCTTGCCCAGGGTATCCGTTTCCATACCTTGCTCACACAGCCAAGCCTTCATTTGGGCGACCGAGTTTGGATTATCCAATGCAGTCATTTGTTGCATCAGAGAGGTAAGCTCCTGTTTGGCCCGGCTATCAAAGCGGATGGCTTCGCCGACCAGGTTCATATCCAGAAGGATGCCGCGATCGTTGATTTCCTGATCGAGGATATAGTTTTCCCATTCGAAATCCGGCACAGGGAACTTGTGAAGCTTTCTTTGGATCTCAAGCTCGGTCTCCACATCGCGCGCACTGTAAGCTTTATACTGTTCCCACTTTTCCGGAGCATCAGCCGGCAGGTTGCGCTCCCGACCGCCATTGAGCTTTGATGGCTTGCAGGGAATGGAGAAATAACGGATCAGGTCTTTACCTTCCTTGAGCTTTTGCTTTTCTAACCCCAATACCGCTCCGGCCCCCTCCAGCGAAAGGGGCAAACCCAGATAGGCTGACCAAACCATCGTACAGCGCCAGGATGCCGGGCTTAAGAACTGGCTCTCAGATTTGTTCTGATCCAGCGCCAGTCCTTTCCTTGACAGCCAGCGGGAAAGGCAGATCCGTTCAAACTGGGCGTTGAAGGCCCACTTGATCACTTCTTCATCTGTCAGTGCCCTGAGGATTGCCTCCGGCAAGTGTTCACCGCTGGCAAGGTCAACAATCTGTACAGCACCACCGTCAATGGCATAGCCGAACAGCAGAATGTCAAAGTCCGGGGACTCAGCATATTTATAAACACCACACTTGGGAAGATCGGTGCCGGCGTATGTTTCGATATCGATTGAGAGAGTTTTCATAGTTCCTCCATAGCGAAAAGGGCGGCAAGGTATCCTGCCACCCAATCCATCTTTTTAGCGTATGTCCTTAGCCAAGGAAGTCATCGCCGTCATAGTCTGACGCGAAATCATCCGCGGCACTGGTTCTACCACCCAGGGGCTCGCCATCCTGGACCTTCTGGATGTTGCCCAGACCGCAGGCAACGCCCCGGTTGCCATTGGAGTTGAAGGCATAAAAATTGATGCTGACCCGCGCGTAGACCCCGGAATAAACCTCCGAACGGCTCATAATGGGGTTCAGAGACTTGTCCACGATCTCCGGGGCGGAATTGGAGTTGGCGTTCACAAAATAACTGCCTGCATACGCTTCATCATCAGGGCGGTCGATATCCCCGTCACGAAGAGGAAGCTTCAGCGCAGCTTTGTTGGGAATCTTCCCGCCGAACTTACCGCGGCCTTCCTCGATCGCGGCGTCAACCGCTTTATTGATGGCCTCAATAGTCTTGGCGTCAGACTTGGGGACGATCAGGGAAACGCTGTATTTTTCTGCGCCGCCGTTGATGCTTTTCGGTTCGTGAACGTTGGCATAGCTTAGACGGACGATGCCTGTGACAACCTTGGTGGGATTGACCCTAACCCCTGTGTTTGTTTTATTTGCGGTATTTGACATGTTAAGTTTCCTCCTTAAAATCCTGTTATGCGGATGTATGGATTTCCGGTCGTTTGTCGGTTATGGGTACCAGCGCCGGTTTCCCCGGCGGCTTTTCAATGAGTTCACCGAGGATTTCACTGAATTTTGCTTTGCTCATCAGCTTCTCCATTTCGGTGAGAGTGATCAGGGATTGCCTGTAAATATCGCGGTAGCCCGCAGCCTTGGCAGCCTCAGCGACGGCTTCTTCGTTTGTATACCTTCTGTTCGAGCGTCCCGCTACCAGCTTGAAGCCGCCCCAGCGCTTGCCGTGGTTGAGTGCTGCTTCCAAGGCATAAGCCTTGATATCATTGGCCCAGTCTGTCAGGTCATCGAGCTTTGCTAAGATCCCTTCGATATCGTCGTCCGTGAGGATTGGCGGCAGGGAAAACTCAAACCGTGCGAGGTTCAGCTTTTCTTCAGCCCGCGCCCGGCACTTGACCGCTGCACGGCAGAACTGACAATGTTCACCAGGCACAAAGTCGCCGCCGCCCTCAAAGGCGATTTTTGCAGTCGGCATCACGATCTCCTCAGCCCATTGATAGAGCGATTCCTTGAACACCGTATAGGTGCTAGCGTTTTCACGGCGCGGCTGGTAAATTGACATGGACACTTCGCTGATATCGTAGATCCCGTCAAATAGCTCCAACGCTGCGATGGCATATAGCTTCATCTGTGGATTATCTTCAGCGTGGACCAGGGTCCATCCGAATTTGAAATCAATGATATGAAGCGTTCCATCGCCAATGACCACACAGTCACCTGTACCAAAGCCATCCGGCACAAAGCGTGAAAAATCCAAACGCTGTTCTATCAAGACCGTTGGATCAGAGCAGGTTTGCTTTAACTCCGCGATGATCTCCAGTATGAAATCAACGTAGTCATCGGTACAGGTCTCCATTTCATCCGAGTCATACTTGGAGACTGGCCTTTTCGAGCGTTGCTTCAGAGCTTTCCTCAGCTTATGTTCAGCCAGCGCGTGGGCAGCGGAGCCCTCAGCAGCTGCCTCGCCGCTGTTGTCAGCAAACTCCTGTTCCAACCGCGGTGCCCTTGTACAGATCAGCCAGCGATGCGCACTTGATGCGGAGAGAATCGCATGCCCGCTCATTCGAGCCCCTCCGCGTCTGCCAAGAGGGCCGCATAGTTGGCCGGGTCAATCTGGCTAAGCTTTAGTGCTCCATGCTTTTCGAGCAGCCCTCGCACTTCTGCAGTAAAACCAGCCTGGCTTTTTTCAGCCAATACAGCTCTGACCTGCTCCAGTGATACGGGCTTTTCCGTTTGCTTTGGTTGCGCAGAGGTCAGCGCTTCTGACGCAGTCTCGGCAGGTTCATTTCCCGCCATCGCTTCCGCTATCGCTTGCAGGCTGTCGGCCAGAGAGCGAATGGTATCGACCACATCAAATAGCAGCTTGATTTTGCTCACCGCTTTCACCTCCCTCTTCAACGATGGACAGTGTTTTTACATTGTCACCGGGTACAATGACCGTCAGCCTTTGTTTGCTGCCAAGCAGGAGCCGAAGGAGTCGCTCCCGCATGGTGACGTGTCGGCAGCCAACGATCCCGCCGCCCGGTGGTTCCTTGGAAACACTGATTCTGAGCGTTTGCCTCATGTGCTTCACCTTGCCTTTCTGAAAGCTTTTTTGTGTGTGCTTTCGCTTTAAGCCAGGAGAAAGGTCCGAATCGGACGGTCCTATTCAAGAAAATATCTAAGCTTCTTCTTAGCTCTATCTATGGCGTGGCGAATTGCGGATTCATCCTTACCTTCAGCGGCGGCAAGTTTGGTATATGACCATCCCTCCAGCAGGCACTTGCGAACCAGGTATTGCTGGCGTTCATTCAGGCAAGACATGGCGTGGCTGATTGCCTCAGTCTCAATTAAGTCCGCAAGCAGATCGGTTCCATCGCTGAAATAGCGAACATCCTCGTAATCGAAGGTCGAAAGCTGTGTATGTCGATCCGGGCGTGAGTTTTTTCGGTCGTTTTTCTTTTCTGCATCGATTGATTCCAAATAGAAGGTTCCGACTTCTTCGGACACCTCCAGCTCGATGATTTTGCCGTCAGCGTTTCTGTAATTGATTTGCACTTGTTGCGTCCTTTCCGTCCGGGGCATTGACGGTGGGACACATAAAGAGCCTGTGGAAGAAGCTGTTCACAAACTTCGCTTGTCCGATAAATGGGCGCACGAAATCACGGTGGGTGCATCTTCATTCCAAACACAGCCTTTAATGCTGTGCCCTAAACTCTCATGCATCCCGCCGTCCTGATGCGCATCTCGGACATTGAGATTTTTTACGTTTGCAAGGCTTAATGCCTTGCTATCATTAATCTACCACGGAATATTTTTTGAAAATGGACATGCCGTGTCTGGTCAAAGTCCATGCTAATAAAAAAGCCGGAGCCATCCATTTCTGCCTTTAATAGGCTTCATAGATAACTCCGACGGTTTGCTCCTCGATTGGTCACAGGAAAGATTGCGGTATTTTCTTCCTACTTACTCTTGGTGGAACAGGTTTGTATTATTGTATTTGTACCACAGAAAAGACCCATGATTTTACACATAGATCTTTACCGCAATATAAAGGACACGCCATGTCCGCTTTTTTGTTCGATTTTTATATTTCTACCCCATATTGCAAAAGGTATTGACGCACCACGCTTAATTGCTCCGGATATTTTACATGCAGTGCTTCATTAATCCATTGATGGTCAGGATTTATTAGCTTCAATTTACAGTTCAGTACCTCCAATAATTTCTCACTAATAACAGGCGGAAGATTCATTCCGAAACAAATCAGCACTGCTGTTTCCACCGAAGGATTTGTAGAGCCTTTTACAGTCCGGCTAATTGTTTTCGGATCACGGTCAATCGCGTCACCCAAATCCGTATACTTCATTCCTCGCCAATTCAACAACAATTCCATGCATTGCTCCGGATCATCGGTCATTTGCTTGCGAATTTCAATTTCCTCTTCCTTCTGTTTCTTACGCATTGCCACCTGTCGTTCCTGCGGAGCATTCTGATAACCGTTATGGAACTTCAGTTCAAATGTGATATTGCTGTCTTCGCGGTTTAGGAAACACGCTGTGTGATATTCCTCACCGACCTTGCCGGTGATCTTCATGTCAAAGACCAGGCAGCACTCGTCCATGTGCGACCTTGCATAATCTGTCAGGTCGAACCGTCCATTTTCATCGCGCTGCACGTAGAGCGGCGCATTATAGACGTAATGATTATCAACGAACAGGTAATCGCCACTCGCGATCAGCTCACGAAGATCTTGATTAACAAAACGTTCGACCGCCGCATCCTGCGCTGAAATGGAAAACGTCTGATTGACACTCAAGGCTCCCTTTCGGAATGTGTGCGGCTTAACATAGTGATCGTCAAGATAAGTATATGTACCGATGGCTGCATCAAAGCCCAGTTCAACAAGCCGTATCTTTGCCGCTTGCTTTGATACGCCAAATGCCATCTCTAGAGCGGTAATGACCTGCTCCATGACCTCATTTTCATGACGTGCGTTTGACTCGCGCATGAACTTAGCGATATACTCTTTTGCTTTTGCTTTAAAAGGCTCTGCGGGCATCTGAATTCTCGGCGTCAGTTGATTTGCCTGTTTCTCCATCTTCTCAGTCGCACTACGGGCAACCGCCGACGCCGCACCGCCGATAACTTCACAGCTGATATTGGAGGCTTCGGCGTTATATAGCTTTTCGAGTTCAAAGACTTTTCGGTGTTTAACCCAATGGACGCACTCATGGATAATCGTATTGTTTACAGAGCCGAGATTGCGTAGCAGATACATCTGGGGATCAAATACGATGGTCTTTCCAGGAATGGTCATAATGACATTCTTACCCTCATTGGCATCGAACATTTCCGTTTCGGTGTCAACGAAATATATCCTCCCGAACACAGACGCATCTTCATGGATACGCTGCCGCTTTATCTTTAGCCCCAGACTATCTGCCAGAGCAAGCGGATCAACGCTAACAGGAGGCTGGCCGTAAGGTGTAACCTTAAGCGCTTCCGGATAAAGTTCTTTTAGAAAGTCGGTAGCGCCTTTATCCAGTTGATCGTAGGGAATGAAAGGGACAAGAGCATCTGATAGAGAATTTGGAGGTGCAGTAATCTTACTGTACGGTTCTACCCGAATGATCTCCCAGTCATCAAGACCGCAAGAGAGATCGCCCTCACAATAAATTCGTATCCAAGGATAACACTGGTCACTTTCGTCATAGTGGTAATCGCCCTCTTTGACATCGATTTCCAGCTGCAGCCCGATTTCAAAAGCAACGCGCATTCCCGGGAGATCTCGGACATATACCCTCTCGATTGTGGCGTCAGTCATCTCAACAAACCCGATACGATGGACATTCCGGGTATAAAGATTCATCGACTCCCAATTCTCAGTAACATATTCTTCTGCTGCCTGGTACAAGCCGTTATAGCATTTGTTTTTTACATATTCTGCGAATGAACGGCCTGTGGCCATAAGCACCGCCTCCTATATTTCGATGGCTTTTTATCTCATCCAGGAGCGACTGTAACCGCGTTTCTTGCTTTTCCTTCGTTGAGATCTCACACTCCCATAGTACAATCAAACGCCATCCCATGTCCTGCTACTGACTGATTTGTTCACAATCACGTTCAACATTCCTCTTATGCGTCCTGTATTCAGTTATTTTCTTCAAAGTTTTCGACTTGTTCCATTACCTTATTGAACACCTCCGGGCTGTACTGCGGCGGATATCCGTTCTTGATAAGGCAAATCTTGATGTCAAGCTTTAGTTGGTCACGAACATTTTGGTTGTTAAGCCAATCTGCAAAGGAGGACTTGGTGTCAATGATTTCCTTCACCTTTTTGGCAAGCTCTTTGCACTTATCGTTGATGATAATACCGTCAACGGACTTATCGTTGCCATACTCAAAATTGTACTGGTCACGGAGAGAAATCAATATGTCGTAGAACGCCTTTTCTTCAAAAGTGAGCCCAATTTTTCGGAAGCTCTCTTTATTGACTTTCATATCTCGCAGAATAGCAAGAGCTTGTTCTGTGGCATTCTTGATTATGTCATCAGACGCTTCTTCCTGAGTCGCACCGGCTTCTTTTGCCGAAAGACTCTTGCGCCGCTCGTGGTACTCTTCAATCGTCTTCTCAAGCATCTCTTGAAATTTCTTTGCGGCAACCTGATTAATCTTGCCATACTCCATGATTTGTTTGCGAATCATCTTCACGAGCATTTCAAGTTTTGTGGCTGGCATTTTGACATCGGACAGCTTTTCAAAATACTCCGGACTGAAGATATCTTCCTGCTCACCACTTTCCAGTACACTTTCAACTTCGTTGTATTTCAAGGCTTCTTCAACCATCTTGGCAACGGCTTTGTTCATGGTATCGGCATCGACCTCACTTGTTCCACTCATCTTGCGGACAAAACCGGCGATAGCCATGAAGCACTGGGCAAGGGCGGATTCTTCTTCACCAAGTTCACCGGAGGGCTGGCAAATATCGAAAGCGGTTCTCATCCTCTTAACTGTATTTAGAAAGTAGGTCTTAAAGGATACCGTCTGAGAACCTTTGCTGCCTTCAGCATGCAATTCCTGCGTGGAAGCGAATACATACTCCGCAGCTTTTGCAAGAAGCGTATAGCGCTTGACGGGGTCGCCATTCGGGTTCAAGAACGGATACAAGTCATAATCCGTAAACAGCGTCTTCAGAATGGTCAATTCCTCTCTGAACACGCCGGTTGCTTGCTCAACATCATCTGCAGTAGGAGCGATGGATGTGTCACCTCCGTAAATCTTCATGGCCTCACGCATGTTTTCCCGAATGCCGATATAGTCCACAATCATGCCGTATTCTTTACCGGGATTCTTCCGGTTGACACGGCTGATTGTCTGAATCAGCATATGCTTCTTCAGAGGCTTATCATTGTACATATAAGTGAGGGACGGAACATCAAAGCCGGTGATCCACATATCCACGACGATAACGACGTGAAAATTGGATTTTTCCTGCTTAAAGGCTGCATCCAGGTCTCCGGAACGCTTGTCGTTTGAAACGCCGCCGAGATAATTGTACATTTCGGCTTCGTCGTTCTTGCCGACACTCGTAACCATTGCCATGAAGGGCATCGGCTTAAGTTCCCTCAGTTCTTCAGCAGTGGCAGATACTCCGTCCGCCACTTTCTTCTCTTCAAACCATTCCGAATACTTTGCCTTGAACTTCTTGAGCAAAGCATAGGCAATTGGTCTACTGGAGCAGACAATCATGGCCTTTTGAACTCTGTCCGGATCTTCATTGCAAGCGGCAGTATAGTGGTCATGGATATCCACGGCAAGCCGCTCAAGCCGCGAAGGTTCTCCGAGAATGATCTCCATAGAGCTCATAGCCTTCTTACTTGCCTCGATATCCTCTTCTGTTGCACCTTCATCGGCGCAGATCCTGTAATAGGCCTCTATCTGCTTTACCTTTTCCTTATCAAGCAAGACCTTCGCAATGCGGGGATGATACATGATGGAAACTGTCAGTCCATCCGCAACAGCCTGATCCATGGTGTAACGGTCAATCTCTTCACCGAAGGTCTGGTAGGTTTCTGAAATTGGTGTGCCCGTAAAGCCTACGAAGGTTGCCTGCGGGAACGCTTCTTTCAGCACTTTGGCATATGGCTTGGAGACCATAGCCTTCATATTCTCGTCAGCATCCTTGCTGAACTGAATCTTTTTGGCGTGCTCCAACTGGGTGCGGTGCGCTTCATCGGAGAAGCAGATAATGTTCTTACGGTTGTTGATGAGGCCGATTTTATCGTCCTCTCTGTCGCAGAATTTCTGAATCGTACAGATATAGAAACCACCGCTCTGGCGTGCACCCAGCTCTTGTCTTAGGTGCTCGCGGTTTTGAACAACCGAGACTTCACCAAGATTCAGGAATTCCTTACTCTTTGTAAAGAGCTTTGCGCCTTGCTTCTGAAGTTCTTCACGGTCAACAATCATAACGATTGTCGGAGAACCGATTTCCGGGATATCTGTGCAGCGAAGAGCAAGCTGACGGGCGAGGAAGGCCATTGTATAGGTTTTTCCGCAGCCGGTTGCGCCGAAGTAGGTGCCACCTTTGCCGCTTTTCTCCACAACAGATTTGGCGATGCTCTGTTTTAGCAATCTTGCCGCAAAGAACTGCGGATAACGGCAGACAATTTCGACCTCGCTGCGGTCATAAATGCTGTCCTGAAAATAGACATAGTCACGGAAGATTTCAAGGAATCTTGTCGGGCTGTACACGCCCTTTATCATGGTCTCCGTTTCCGCAAAAGGCATCGTGGACACTCTGTCACCGTCATTTATTCTGCGCCAGGAATAAAAATGCTCATAGGGAGTGCGAACCGTACCGAGTCTTGTTTTCACGCCATCGGATATACAGGCCAGGGGACAGTAGTGCAGCAGATGCGGAATATCTCTCCAATAACGTATATTGACCTGCTCCCATGCATCATGAATAGTGGCATTGGCATCCGCAGGATTCTTCAGCTCAATGACGCACAGCGGCATTCCATTGACATATAGAAGAACATCTGGTCTGCGGTTTTCCTTCTTGCCATTGTTGGTGTACTCTACAACAAGCTGGTTCACGACCCGGAAGATATTATTGTCTGGGTCTTCAAAGTCAATGAGCGACACCATCCTGGCTATTCCGCTCTGCGGAGTATATTGAACTCCGTCAACCATCCAGCCATAGACCTTGTGCAGCGTTGCAAAGTCACTTTCAGCGCCCACAAGACGAACATTGTCAACGAGCTGACCGATTTCTTCTTCCTTCAGATCTGGATTTGTATTGCTCAAAAAGGCTGCAAGATCGTCGTTATACAACACATCTTTTTTGGAGGGACGAGGAATATTGTTGCCGGCAAGATACTGCCATTCTTCCGCCTCCAACAAGCCGATGAAAGCATACTCATATTCCGACTCGCAGAAGTGACCGTAGTATTCTTTCAGCTTGGCCATAGCCTATGCCTCCTTTTGGGCTTCCTCGATAGAACCTTTTATCAGCAATGGACAGATGTCTTTAATATGCATCCTTAACTTCTCATTGATAGCTTGACGAGTTTGGTAAACTGTATATATATCTACGATATCTTTTTGTAATCCAATATCCGGTAGCGGAATCGATATCTCACACAAATCGTCAAACGAGAAAATATCTCTTGTCGTGCCGAATGAGATAAAACCAGCATACCTCTGCGTTTCTGTACGGTTCATCCAAAGTAACAGATATTTTGGTAGTAGCTTCTTCTGGTTAATAACTTCAAAGACCTGATAAGAATTTGATACAACACAATCAGGGCCTTCACGAAGGGCAATCGGGAGCTTGGTGTTATGCGCTTTCATCACCTTATTAAATGCAAACTGACCAGTTCTTACAATACTGCCGTTTTCGGAGTCTTCAGCTACTCGCTTGGGATCCGTGAAAACATGTTCAACATTGACTCCTTGAAACAAAGTTATAGTGTTGTTATCGTTTTTATCATTGCGCGCTTTGATATATGGCGCTACTCGTTCACAAGGAATCTTCCTTCTCAAGTCCTCAATATAGCCATCGCAGACGAGCTTTAAATCTTCTAGTCCACGTTCATAGCTCTGTTGATTAGCAAGCATGGATTTGAATACATCCACGTATTTTCTTTGTGTTGGATAATCTGGCAGCTCAATCTCAATTGAACATATGTCTTCCCAGTTGTAGAATTCAGTTGAACTTCCCCACGAATTAGTTATTACATATCTGTCAAATTCCGAACGGTTAAAAAACATATAGAGCCATTCATTTAAAAGCACGATTTCGCATTTAGGCTTAATTCTGAATATTACATAGTCTTCTGTGCAAATAACCGGAGCATTTTCATCGTTGAGCGCGATGCTAAACTTCGAGCCATTCCTTGAAGTTCTATGGTTGAACACAAACTCCCCAGGATTAACAACCTGAAATTTACTCAAATCTCTTCCATTCAGATCAGCCTTTGTTTGCATCAACTTTTTCAGATTATTAACACCACGAACATCCTCAACACCATACCGCAGGTCTGAATTTGTTTGGCACAACAAGTCGAGTAAACTTCCAAGTCGATATTTATTTAATGCCATAGCCAATCCCCCCAAATGCCTCTTCCAGCATCTTCTGAGATCGCTTCTCAGCATCCAGAACTTCCTTCATTTCCTTCTGGATGCGTGTCATCTCAGCAGGATAGTCAATATCCAAATCATGGTCGATAAACTCTATATATTTACTAGGCGTTAGTGCCCAATCTTGTTTCTTTATTTCGTCCCTGCCCACGCTGCGGTAAAGCTCCGGCACCTTATACTTTGTGCCATCCGTGCCTTCGCTCTGCCAAGTGTGATAGATCTCAGAAGCCTTTTCAATCTGCTCTGGAATCAATGCCACTTTCTTTTTGTTTTCGTTTTTCACCGGGTTTTCTGTCCATGAGCGCAAATCCATAAAGAGAATTTCGCCCTCACGATTACGAAGATTTCTGCCATGATAACTGCCACCCTTCTTATTCTGATTCAGAATCCAAAGGGTAACGCTGATATCAGTTGTAATGAACAGCTCCCTTGGAAGGACAATAATGGCCTCGACCTTATCATTCTCAATCAGCTTCTGGCGGATGCTCAGAGCATTGCTGTCGTTCAGCGCACCGTTTGCAAGCAGAAATCCGGCCACACCATCACGGGGCTTGAGATGTGAGAGAATGTGCAGAATCCACGCATAGTTCGCATTACTGTCTGGCGGTACTGTATAGTCCGCCCAGCGGGCGTCGCTCTTTAGATTGTCATCATACCAGCCCTTCATATTGAAGGAGGGATTTGCCATGATGTAGTTGAAATACAACCCTTTGTGAAGATCGTTGGTAAAGGATGAATCATATATTTCGCCAAGGTTATGGCTGATGCCACGGAGCGCAAGATTCATCTTGGCAAGACGGTATGTTGCTGCATCCTTTTCTTGCCCATAAACATTGATACAGTTAATATCGCCCTGTTTGGATTTGACAAGGTCTGCGCTCTGGATAAACATGCCACCGGACCCGCAACAAGGATCATACAAGGTGCCGTCATAAGGCTCTATCATCGTCGCAATCAGTTGAACCACGTCATGCGGCGTATAGTATTCACCCTCTTCTTTGGTAGCGTTGACAGCAAACTCTTTGAGGAAGTATTCATATACTCTGCCGATTAGGTCTTTTTCTTCACCGAAGGCTTTATGGCTGATTTTGTTAACCTCATCGACAATCTTCTTAATATCGTTAGCACCCAGATTCCGTGTGGTGAAAGTGCCTTCCACAAAGCATCCCTTCAACTGCCTGGAGCTGGTTGCAATGCTGTGCAATGCTGTATCAAGCGCAACATTGAGACCCGGTGCAGGCGTGTTGATAATTGTGGACCAGCGCGCCTCCGGAGGTAGATTATAAGTGCCATCGGTGAAAGTAGCATCATCAAAGAAGGCTGCTCGGATATTATCATCATCCGGATCAAGGCCTTGCTCAATAAGCATCTGACGCAGCTTTTCGATGCCGTCCTCATATTTCTCACCGATAAAGCGCAGGAATACGAGCGTGAGCATCATGTCACGCTTTTCAAAGAATGAACCAGAATTACGTGCCGCACGCAGGTAATCCCGGCAGTTGAACAGTATATTGTCTAGGTTGATTGCTTTTTCAGTGGTTTTCTTAGCCATAGTCTCAATCCTCTTTCACTTTGCTGCTTATCCAGGCATTTTCAACTGGGGTATATTCGATCTGCTGTCCAACGCAAAATTCCTTAAGTTCTTTCATAGCCAAAAGGTTGGGCCGGGCCTTCCCGGTTTCCCAACGGTTAACGGTTGTAAATGAAACATGAAGCTGTGCAGCAAACTGTGTTTGTGTTAAAAACGCTTTTTGGCGTACTATCTTGATTTCACTTGAAAGGCTCATATTACCCCCCCTCCTATCCGCAATATGCACCTATTATATCATGAATATAGCGTTTTTAGCAGCTTTTTGTACCTTTTATATGCTCGCTAGAGATGATATCTCTTTAAATTGTGATACGAACATTTTTTGTGAGGAGTATATTATTTCTTTCAAAACTAATTGTCCAACGATTACTTCAATTGTTCAACGATTAACCCGAAAAATGCACACTCCCGACTAATGTCAAACGATTTGAAGTCATGTACTTGGCTTCATTAATCGGCAAAGAATAAGAACCTAAATAATAGCGGTAAAAAAATGAAACAATCGGTCTCCGAAGAACCTCGGAAACCACTTGTTTCAAGGCATTTCAGGGTAAAATAATACCACCAACCGATAAAACTCTTTTTATCAATTGATGGTAATACTTTTGGAAAATGCTTATATTGTTGATACAATCGGGGGTGGGTGCACTTTGAAACGGGGAATCGTGTAAGGGTGTGACCAGTTACCAACACTCTCAAGGGTAAGCCGTTGCATGCGACGGCGGCTGATTGGCGGCTCGCATCAGTGAATAGCCAAGAAGTGTGGCTTTGACTATTTATTGGAACATCAGTGACAGTAAAATGAGACCACCAACAATTGCGACTCCAATTTGGAAGGTCTTAATAGCCTTCTGCTCGTACATGGCTGCTTCGACGTCGCTGTTTGCATTGTTGGCCTTTCTTTTAGTGAGGTAACCGATCACCGCGGCAGGCCAGCAAAACAGCACAGCCAGCACAAACCACAAGGTGAAGTGGGAGTTTTTCAGTTGTGGATTCGGAACTGGAATATTCGGGGTTTGTTTCGTTCCGCATTTGTTGCAAAAAGTAGCATCGTCGGGAAGTTGATTGCCGCATTGGGTGCAGTATGACATAATTTACCTCCGTTATGCAAAAAGTGAGATGGCTGCAAAGAGAAGCAACACACCATTGACAATGATCTCGATCACATAGATCGTTTTAGGCTGCTGGTGATTATTTTCGTATCCCAGATACGCACCGATGGCAAAAATAATGCAACCTAACAAGAGCGATATGTAATACATGAGCGCCCAACCGATAAGCGCGATCAGGAACGGAAGATAAGGCTTAAACTTGATAATGTTTGCGTTATCCAGTATCGGTTTCTTTTCGGGTGTTGCCACGTTGGTGGCATCTTTCATCGAAGCTCCGCAGGCGCGACAGAATTGGTTGGCATCGGGCTGTTGTTGACCACATTTTGCGCATTGCCGCATGATTTTCCAAATCCTTTCTTGATTAGATTTTCGTTTTGTGATATTGCTGAGCGTTAAGGAGCATGGGTTTTGTCAGCAATAATTTAGCACGCTGAGGCTCACGCTTGAGCCAGTCCAGCGCTAGGTAGGCGCTAATAATATTTCCCTGCGGCCTGTAACGGAGAATGTCCTCGACAGAAAAGCCCTCAACCCGGAAATCTGGCGATTTGCCAGTGCGAAACCATGTTTCAAATGCCTGAAATACCTCAGCATTCATGCCCAACAGCTTATGGGTTAACGCTTCCGATTGACCAATCGGGCAATCCAGATCATCCACTAAACGGGATTTCAGTTCTTCTT
>Ga0116170_10000189_pt1 | contig 62658 bp, 49 predicted proteins | sample AD_JPNHW1_MetaG_FD_89797 | JGI IMG/M metagenome (GOLD analysis project Ga0116170, IMG submission 89797) | Active sludge microbial communities of municipal wastewater-treating anaerobic digesters from Japan - AD_JPNHW1_MetaG | ecosystem: Engineered > Bioreactor > Anaerobic > Digestate | place... | reverse complement strand
TCTGTTTCAAAACTTACTCCAAAAGGCAGGCAATATCAGGCATCTGCTTCGTTAACGTGGTATCCGAAGGGCAACCTGGATATTTATACAACCTCAATCATCAGCGTCCTTAGGGAGAATAAAAAAACACGGCTAATCTATGAACAGACTGTGGGCTTAAAGATGGCCCCTAAACTATGGCTGGAAGGTTCTGCAACGGTCGGGGACTTAGCCTATTTCAATGAAAAAAATGCTTTCGTGGTTTATAACCTTCCTGAACATATCGTATTCAGAGGTGGAGCCAGTCTGATATATATGCTGAACCGTCATCTGGATGTATCATTTATGTACCGGCTGTATTCCCGGGAGAACGATTATTTGTATTACAGTTACGATCCGGACCGCGGGAGGCTGATTTCCCAAACCCGGAAGAATGCCTATGTAAATCAAAGCTTTTTTGGAGGGCTGAAATGGAAATTTTAAAGAAACCGGTAACGTGGATAGTTCTGCTTTTTAATCTGAACATAGGAATTATTCATCTTTATGCCCAGGATTTTCAGAAATTGCAGAATGCATTTATTGCCAGCTATTCTTACGAAAACAATAAGAATTACGCGAAAGCCATAGATGCCTTGAAACAGGTTTATGACGGCCAGTCATATGAAATCAATGTTCGTCTCGGCTGGTTATACTATTATGCAGCCAACTATCCTGAATCCATCAAATTTTATTCAAAAGCGATTCAACTGAAACCTTACTCGGTCGAGGCCAGGTTTGGTTATGCATTGCCGGCTTCGGCCATGGGCAACTGGAACGATGTGCTGAAGAAATATTTTGAAATACTGGAAATCGATAAAAATAATTACACGGCGAACTATCGCATCGGTCTTATTTACTATAACCGGAAAGATTATGCAACGGCATACAGGTACTTTGAGAAACTGGCAAACATGTTTCCTTACGAATACGACGTCACCCACATGTTTGCATGGACCAATTACCGGCTCGGCAAGTTGCGCGAAGCCAGGGTGCTTTTTCAGAAAACCCTGCTTATCAAGCCCGGCGATAGTTCCGCAGCGGAAGGCCTTAAGCTGATAAAGTAAAGCGACGTACCGGGCAGACCCTGAAGGTTTTAAAAACCTTCAGGGTCTTTCCCCCCCCCCCTGAAATATCCGGAATAATTACCATCGCTGACAATATTTCATCTCCCCCTGTAACAAAAGGGTTTATTTTTTCGTCAGGATATTTATAAACACCAAAAAATCATGAAAAAAATCAGTCAAATTTTCTTACTACTATTGGTTGCCGCCGGCTTACCATTTTCATCAGTTGCCAATCCGGGAAATGACGGGGCCATTTCAGGAAACGGAAAGGTTACAACACAAAACCGTACGATCGGTTCATTTCACGCTTTAAAAGTCAGCGGTGGAATAGACGTGGATCTCTCGCAGGGAAACGATATAAAACTACAGGTTGAAGCCGATGAAAACCTGATCGAAAATATACGGACGGTCGTTAAAGACGGCGTTTTAAACATCTACCCTGAAGAAAGTGTACGGAAGGCAAAAGTCATGAAGATTCATCTCACTTTCAGGGACATAGATGCCATTAATGCAAGCGGCGGTTGCGACATCACCTCAACGCAAAAACTGGATTTCACGACGCTGCAGACTGATCTGAGCGGCGGCTGCGACATAAAGCTTGAACTGAAGGTCAATAACCTGGTAAGTAAACACAACGGCGGTTGCGATGCTACCTTCAATGGTGAAGCCGAAAACTGTACCCTGAAAGTATCAGGCGGATGCGATGTAAAAGCATCGGATTTTCACATAAAAAACTGTAGCGTTGATGCATCCGGCGGTTCGGATGTATGGGTATATGCAACTGGCATTCTTGATTTGAAAGCAAGCGGCGCCAGTGATGTCACTTATGCAGGCTCGCCTTCGAAAGTCACCAAAAGCGCTTCCGGCGCATCGGATATTCACTGCAAATAGCATAGCATTAATCTGTTCCTGAATGCCGTTGAGATCAGGAGGCAGAGGAACAAAATATGAGAGGCTGTCCCGATGCCGGGACAGCCTCTCATATTAATCCACACGTATTAGCTCTTTATGTAATGGATTTACTATGGCTTACCGGAGAATCAAGCCCGGCGGTATAAAGCATCCCGGCTTTGCCAGGAATCATTTTTAGATTTTAATGATCTTAGCCCGGGAGCCGAGGCTCTTCAGGATATAAACGCCCGGTTTTAGATTTCTGATATCGATTTCATTGGCCCCTTCCTGCAAGTATCCTTCTTTCAACAGTTTTCCGCTGAAATCATAAAGCCCGTATTTACTGCCGGCGTCCCCTTCAACTACTACTCTTACCTTTTCATGAGCCGGATTAGGAAACACCTGCATTTTCCCGGCCCGATCCTTGTCAGGTATGGAACAAAAAATACCGGGCAGCTTAATCAATTGATTGACGGACGGGGTAATTGATGCCATATTATCGAGGAGCAACCGGACTGATGAAAGATTATCCCCGTCGTAGTCGCGGGCAAAGGTCACACAATAATCCAAAGGTTGCTGCTGCCCTGCTTCGAAGGTAAAAGGCCCGGATATGGCAAGCATTCTGGTATCTAACGGGGTATTGCCGGAAGTTACTTCAGTCCAGTAGTAACCGTTTTGGTTATAACCGCCATTGGGGAGTGCACCGTTCGTGCCCCAGTTGCATAACGTGTCGGAATCGCCCGGATAAATAAACCTGCACTCAGGGCCGACAGCCCCTGTTGAAAGATTTCCGCTTCCGCCATAGTTCAGGAAAGTCCCGTCGCTCCACCTGTTTTGCATACAATTGTAATATTCAGTGGAGGCATTCGGATAAATATCATAATTCATCGGATCGTTTATCACACAAGTACTTCCTGTCAATCCAAACCGTTCATTGTCGATAATCCCATCCCCGAAATTCAACCCGTTAATATCGTAATTGCATTCGCCTTCCGGATTATCAATTCCATCATTTGCCATAAAAGGGCCGCCCAATATCCTGAGTCCGATGGCAGGGGGATGTTCCCCGTATGCCTGCGGTTCCCCGTTACCGTCGACAGCCGTTCCGTTGTACGCATATACCACACCATGGGTTACATCGGTGCCGGCAAAGTCATCCTGGCTATTCCCAAGGTCAAAATTGGTGTACAGCCCGATGAAGGCGCTGTCGTAATCCGACAGGGAAGAATTTATAATATCAAGATGGATGAAAAGCGTATTTTTCAAAACGGAATCATTGGGTTTATCGAATTCATAAGCCATACCATGAATCTCGACACCCATCTTATATCCAAGTGTTTCCGTGTGTTCCTGCATTGAATCGTTCATTATAAAAAACACAGCTTGATCGCCCCTGATCAATGGGTAGTCTCCCGCCATCGGATTATAAACGCTGTCGTGATCGGCATCGTAGAAAGGTGCAATTTTTGCACGCTGTCCAAGGGAAACATCTCCATGGGCGGGCCACGAGGCGATGGCCTCAATGGGGGTATAGCCGGTACTGTTCCAGTTTCTGATATGATATAATATCTCTGAATTGCTAATTTTCCATACACGGTTCCATCTCTTGACGTAAGAAGTATCTTTTACCATCGAAACCGGTCCCGGAGAATAATCGTTCCCGTCCAACCGGAATTGTTCGCCTGCCAGGCAGAGCCGGCCGTTTTGATCCCATCCACCGATCCAAAGGTTATGGTTAAAAATGGCCGTTTTTCCGCTTCCTTTCGGGACTTCAAAACGTGAAGTATCCCCGTCCCAGAAATGGTTCCCGAAAGGGCTGATCAGGGCATTGATGTTATTAATGTCTATCTTTTCGTAACGGGGCGGATACTTAAGAATGAATACCACGTAACCTTTAGCTGTCAGGCCTGATGCATCTTTTATTAAATATTCAACATTACAGGAAGATTCATACATAGTCCCGAAACAGTACTCACTCATAGTCAGTTCAAAGGTGGTGTCATTAATCTGCGTGAGCGGAGGCCTCAGGTAATAGACATAGATCGGATCGCCGTCCGGATCAAAGTCATTTTGAAGGATGTTCAGCGTGTAGGTTTGACCGATAAAACCATAAAGAGTGTCGTTTACAGCAACAGGACTATTATTCTGTCCGATCGAAGCAACAGAAAAGGCAATAGCCCAAATAATCAATAGTAATAATTTTTTCATCTTTATAAATTTAATGTTGACACAAATATACAACCGGATCAATCATCATTCAACCCGTCCTCCCCTGTTTTCTTAACAATTTTTTAACATTTGCGCCTGAAATTCTTATATATAGGCCATACAGGCTGAAAAATAGTGCAAAATAGCAATTAAATAAACATGATAGAGTCTCGCAACCCTGGGTAACAGAAAAGCATTACCCACAGAGCCACGGAGATTTCTCACCGAGAAATACATGTTTCTCAGTGAACCTCAATAACCTCAGTGGCTCCGTGGTTCCCTGTAAAATCCCGGTGTAACCCTGTGTTACAAAAAAAAGAATTACACAGAGAGCCACGGAGAATCCACAGAGGTTTCACAGAGAAATACATGTTTCTCAGTGAACCTTAGTGACCCTTGTGCCTTAGTGGTTCCCTTCACTTTTTTCCACAGAGCAAAGGTGTCACAGAAACCTGATTCGGATTAATAGGATATTCCCGGCTGCTTCGAACGCCTCTTGAAAATTTCGGAAACGGCATCAAATTCTTTCCTGAAAATAATACCTACCCCTTGTGTATAAGGCGCCCTGCTTGCATTCAGATCGAGGGAATTGTTGGCCCGGTTATAGGCTTTCACCCGGAAACGGCCGTCGTCGGTGATTTTTACTTCCACATTCACGTCGCCTACCCATTTATTGCTGGATTGAGAAGTCGCAGTCGCGGTGGTGGCGCCCTGATTCATCCCCATGCTCCCGTCGATGGTCACGCGGTCATCAAAAAGTTGGGTGGAAAGCGCCAGTTCAAGTTGCTGTGCCGTCATCTGGTCGCCGGGGCGGTAATTAACACCAATATCAAAATCCTTGCTGATCTGCGAAAGCATGTTGCTGATTTGGTTGCTGATCATGTCAAACGACGATGATCCAATATTTGACGAGAGTGTGCTGGTACTCTGGTTCAGGCTAAAGCTGTTGAGAACCAGCAGCGATATCATTTGCTGGTTCATGGCTACCTGATTACTGGTATCAATCACGCTGTAAATAATACGCTGCGTTTCGGGATCAGCATCCGGCATTTCGATGCTGAAACGGATATCCGGGTTATAAAGGCTGTTGCTTAGCGAAATAATGCAGTTAACCGGGACCCTTTTGCCGGAAGTGCTTTCGGCCGATGCTGAAATCAGCCCGCTTAAATCGGGTTTTACCTTATATACTGCGCGCAGATTGATATCGGCATCGTCGGGGCTGCCGTTAAAGGTAATACTGCCGCCTCTTTCAATCTGAAAGGACCGGCTGAAGATATTCTGGAGCGAAAACAGGAAATTGCCTTCATCCATCTTGTACTGCCCGTGCATGGTATAATTGCCTTTGGAATCGATGCCCATATTCACGTTGCCGTCGCCGCGGACTTTGATGTTGCCCATCTGATAAGGCAGAATGATCTCAAGCGCCGCATCGGGAGTGGCCTGAATCTGCAACTGAAGGTCGAGGTTTGAAAACTCACGGGGCGGTTGCTCCCGGGTTGCCGAGTCCCGGGTTTTTGTATTCACATACCGGATATAATCGTTATCTGAAATATTTACCGAGTAATTGATAGGCACATGAATATCGGTGCCTTTATCCGACCTGGCTTTGATTTTCATCGAAAGGTCATTGACCGGCCCTGTGATGGAGATGTCTCCTGTTGCAATGGCTTTGCCGTAGAAGTATTCAGCAGGGTTGTAAGGCGTATTGAGAGCCGCCATTTTATCCGCTTTCAGGTTTATATCCAGCCTCCAGTCGCTGAAGGCGTTGTGATAGATATTCCCGGTAGCGAGTCCCGAATTGCCAAGCGAATCGTTGATTACGATATCCCTGAACCACATTTTGTCCTTGCCGAAATTCAGGTCGCCGGCAAAGGAATAGGAAGTCTTGATATAATTGACCAGCAACTGTGTGCGAACCAGGTGCACAGATCCGGCAAGCACAGGATCGGAAAAATCGCCGATCAGCTTCATTTTGCCGGAACCGTATCCTTTCATCCTCGAGAACAAACCGGTAAAGAAAGGTTCAAACAAACGAACTTTGAGATTATCGGCTGTAATATCTATATCGAAATTATCATGCTTCCGTTGAGGAAAGACACTGCCATTGACCAGTAACGGGTAATGAAGCCCTGCCGTTCCGTGATAAGCAATACGGCCGTCAACGCTTAAGGCCTTGTTTACATCGTCCCAGGAACTTAACAATTCAAAATCGCCAAGTTGTTCGTGATTGAAGCCAAATCCTTTGACCGTTAATTCCGATACCGCTTTAGGCAGGTTGTAGAGTTCCGAAACTGAAACATCCCCATTGACAAGCCCGTCGAAATCGATACCCAATTTTTTTGTGAGCACATCCGAAGCTGAAAGGTCGAAATTCTCGAAAGAAAGGGTCAGCAGATCAAGGGGATCGCCGGATATGGCCCCGTTTATTGAAAGTTTCTGCCGGTTGCAATGCAACTGCAGGTTTTGGAAAGAATAGTTATTACTGTCAATAACCAACAGATTGTCGGAGTTCAGCACCCATAAACTGTCGTTGATAACCATCCTGGCGCCATCAACGGTGGCCATTAACCTGGGAAATTCGTTGAACGACACAAATCCCTTCAGGGCTCCCTTGTTACGATCGCCAGCATCGAAATCGTTCCATGCAAACTGCCAGTTGACGCTGTCATTCACTGCGTTTGCAGTGAGCTGAACTTTTTCAATATGAAAACCTGACGTATCCGGAACATTTCCCGGAGAAGCATCTATTGAGCCTGACAACAACGACATTGTAAACTTATTGGCCTGCGATACCCCGTTTAACGTAAAGTCGCGCAAGGACAACCCGGATATCCTGATGAGCGGAGAATAGCCGTTTATATTGATCAGATTGCCATGCGGATCGAAACTGCCCGATAACACCGTATGCGTATCAAACTCCAGGGAAGGCAGAAACAAACCGGTAACCGGTTTTGTATTCTTTAATTTTATCGTATAATCGAATCTTCCCTGGTGTGCCTGCGGTATAATCGACATGCCCTTCGAAAGCGACGGCAGGTAATCGGTAAAGATCAGCATTATATAATCGCGCAGGTCCTTAAACGTGTATTGTCCGGTAAAAGTAGCATCAGCGAAATCGGAGACAAGGGTCATCTTTTTGTTATTGCCTTCGAGCAGCGATGTTTGAAACTGCAATCTGTCCATTCCAACAATGTGGCCGCTTTCATAAAAAACAGTATTATCGAAATTCAGAACGCCGATCAGGTTATCCAGAGAGTTCCCCGTAAACCTCAGGTTCATGGTCGTGGTAAGGCTGGTGGAAGTATCGCGGTCAATAAGGTTCAGCCGCGTCAGAAGGGCGTCGGTCATGTCGGCACGAAAATCGAACGATGGCAGGCTGTCGGAAAGATCAATCACCCCGTCGAAATTCAGCCGGGCCAGTTCATCATCAAGTTTCACTTTCCCCGAGAATGCTTCCTGCCTGAAGGAACCGTCAATCCTGATGCTGTTCAGGGTATTGCCTTTCGCTACCAGGTTTTGTACCAGGCCGTTGAAATCAAGATCGGCGGTTTTAAGCGACAGGCCTTTTCCTTTAATGTTAGCACTGAGATTCAGTGTTCCGACTTCAGCGGTTTTCAATATCTTGCCCAGGTCGAAATTTTCGGCGCTGACAGTTCCGCCGTATTCGATGATATGTTTTTTCTTGTTGTTGGTCAGTAAAATATCTGTACTGATTTTTCCCGCATCCGACCAGAATGCGCCATTGGAAACAAAATCATTGTAAAAACCGGTAAACCTTCCTTTTATCGTAATCATTCCAAACCGATAAAACTCTTGCGGCAATTTTATCCTTTGATTTTCGCCCGGCAATCCGAAAGCGGCAATATCATCAGCCGAAGTAGTAAGATTATCGATTTTAAAATGGGCAAAAGTTTCCGTCCAGTCGGGCAATCCATTCAATGTAACGTCCCCTCTGTAAACGGTGTTTTTCCCGTATGTAATATTCATTCCTTTGCCCTTAAAAGAGGTTACGGTCCCTTTTAAATTTCCGGCTATTCCGAACACCTGGTTCATGCCTTTGATTTCGGGCGCAAAAAACACGATATCGCGCATATCAAGTTCACACGGCCTTAACCGGGAATTTATGTACACGCTATCCAGGAAATCGTTGAAGGCATGATATGCGGGATAATCAAATTCGAGGTCAAGATCCAGCCGGCTGTTATCGGTAACCACATGAAGCTGTTGCACCGAAAGGCCTCTTGATGAAACCGTGGCCAGGCCTGAAAAATTTCTGATGCAGAAACCGCTTCTTTCTATAGCAGAAAGCGATTTTATCATGGCCGAGATGGTATCGCCCTTTATTGAGACATTTCGCATTTTCAGGTTCAGGCTTGATATGTCGATATTGTCATAATCCATGCCTTCAGCCTTACCGGCTTTGCTTTGCCGGCAATAGTTAAAATGAGAACCGGAGATTTTCAGGGTTTTGCAACGGATGATCCATGGCTTTGCTGTTGTATCGGGAGGTCCCGGTTTCGAGAAATAATCTATGATGAACTGGAGATTCAACACGCTGTCGCCGCGGTACTGAACAAGGTTAATATCGGCTTTATCAAGCATGATGCGGCTCAGGTTGATCACCCGCTCGCTCTTGCTTATCTTTCCGTATCCAAGTTTGATTTTATCGGCGGCGATAAGCGTGTGATGATGCCGGTCGTTGATCCTGACATCCTTTACCACTACATTCAAAAACCAACTGATGTCGACTCCGCCAACGTAAACTTCTGTTTTCAGCTCTTTTGAGAGATTGCCGGCAATTTGCCGGGTAATATATGTCTGTACCGGGCCCGACCTTAACAAGATATAGGCCGGTAGCGGCAGCAGGAAAACCACCAGCAGGATTCCCATCAATATGGATCGGCCTTTTTTGATATTTTTGTACTTTAAATTGTAACGAAGAGGTTACAGATAACTTCACCCCCGATAGTCTTCAATTATTATGCCCGTTTATATCCTTGCCATCGAATCATCGTGCGACGACACTTCGGCGGCTGTATTTGCCGATACGACCATGCTTTCGAATGTTGTTGCCAACCAGCAGGTTCATAAGGATTATGGCGGCGTGGTTCCCGAACTCGCCTCGCGCGCCCACCAGCAAAATATCATCCCGGTTATTAACGGGGCTCTCGTATCAGCAAAAATAGATAAAAAAATGCTGCATGCCGTGGCTTTTACAAGGGGACCGGGGTTATTGGGCTCCTTACTGGTCGGGACTTCCTTCGCCAAAGCCTTTGCCCTCGGCCTCGATATTCCTTTAATAGATGTGAATCACCTTCAGGCCCATGTGCTGGCCCACTTCATTCAGGAAACAGGAAAAGACCGAAAAACGCCTTCCTTCCCGTTCCTTTGCCTTACGGTATCGGGAGGGCATACACAACTTGTCATTGTACACGATCATTTCAATATGGAAACTGTCGGGCAAACCATCGACGATGCCGCCGGAGAAGCCTTTGACAAAGCGGCAAAGATACTGGGACTTCCCTATCCCGGCGGACCCTTCATCGATAGGAATGCCGCGATGGGCCAGCCTGTTTTCAGGTTTGCCAAACCCAGGATCCCAGGGTTGAATTACAGCTTCAGCGGATTAAAAACATCTTTCCTGTATTATCTTCGCGACAAGCTGAAAACCGAGCCTGCATTCATCCAGGCCAATATGAATGATTTATGCGCTTCGATGCAGCAAGCCATTATCGACATCCTGATGGATAAACTGATAAAAGCCGCAAAACAGTACAAAATCCGCGAAATAGCCATTGCCGGCGGTGTATCGGCAAATTCCGGCTTACGAAAAGCTATCCTTGCACTTAACCAATCACACGGTTATAATGTTTACATCCCCGAATTCCAATACACAACCGACAACGCTGCTATGATAGCCGTTGCCGGTTATTTCAAGTACCTGAAAGGCGATTTTGCCGACCAGTCCTTAGCCCCCTACTCCAGGGGCGGAATTTAGCAACCCGTGACCGTTATTTGTACAGGCAGAGATATGAGACGTCACCTTCTGCTTTTACCCTGAACTTTACTCCTTTTGCCACGATAAATGTGCTGAACGGCTCATAGGATTTCCAGGTTGTTTCACCCGGCAATAAAACGTGTAAAATCCCTGAGGTCACGGTCATGTATTCAATGGTGGCGGTCCCGAATTCATACTCGCCGGCTGCCATCACACCGATTGTTGCAGGGCATTCTGAAGTATTGAAGGCAACCGATTTTACATTTCCGTCGAAGTATTCGTTTACTTTAAACATAGTGGTTTACATTTATTCCGCTCAGGCGGTGGTGATTATTAATTGCTGGATTTCAGGCAAAGAGCAAAGAGCAAGGGGCATGGAGCAAGGGGCATGGAGCATGGAGAACGGAGAACGGAGAACGGGGCAAGGGGAATGGTGCATGGGGCCGGGTGCTTTTTACATATCATTTTCTTCGGCAAGCGTTTTCCATGTTTAAAATCGGGCTGCCAGTAACAATCCGGTTTTATTTGATGGTTTTTGACTGGATGTTAAAAACCGTTATTCTTTTCAAGTGATCAATTCATTGCCAGCCCGCTTATCCGAAACTCAATTCAACCGACCGGCAAAACATGCCGCCTTATTTCAGCACTTCGAATCTTTCATTCACTTCCGTAGAAAGTGTTTTAAAGGTCCTGTCAAAGTGGAGAATATTCTTCCTGGTCATTCCGGGAGGCATATTTCTGCGAATATAATCATTCATCAGGTAATCAATCATTAATTCAGCGTGCTTTCTTCCCGATGCTGCTGCCATGGCATAGATATCCCTGTCAGTAATCCTGGATTCCGAATGTTCAACGAAATACATCTTTTCATCAAAACTATCGTATGTGAATCCGCCGTCGAAATCCTCTTTGATAAAACCGCTCAGATACAACAAACGTTTTTGGTCCGGTTTTGCATTCTGATACTCCACTTCCGTCCAGGTATTGAGGCCGAATGTCGACAGTTCATACTCCTTGTAATAATAGTTTTCGTCAACATCGTAGGTATCATAGTAGTACTTTTTGGTTTCTTCCTCCATCTGTAACTGCGCAAAGCTGATAATCCATTTCGGACCGGGTTCTGCCCGGAAAGCGATGCTGTCATCACACAGCATTACCCGATATCCCGCCGATGTCATTCCGCTGATGAAGGCATTATAAAATTTTTCAAGAAAAAGGGAATCAGAAACGTGTTGCAGGAATTTGCTCCTGAAAAAGCCGGCCGAATCCCTGGCCTCTTCACTTATCAGATTGACGGGATCGGGTTCCTGGTATGTCAGGTTCGTTTTATAAATGAAATCGGACGGCACAACCAGGAGCGTTTCATTGTGCTCTTTCCTGATATATTTTCGTCCCAGCCGGTGTTCAACCGTACAGGATGAAAACACAGACGATAAAATTACCGCGACAGCTATTCCGGAAAGAATACGGCAGGATAGGACAGTATGAGGTTTGAAGCGTAAGACCATTGATACAAGTTAATAAAGCGGAATTCCGGCAACCTTTAATCCGTCACACTCAGGCCGGCTAGCATCTGTTCTGCAAATTTGCGGCCATAATCAACCGCTTTCCTGTAATCCTCTTCGTGCGGCGTGAATTTAACAAATACGCCTTCCCCGAAAAATTTCAGCTTCAGGTTTGTAAGGTTCGATTCGATCATTTTCATCGATTCGCCGCTCCACCCATACGAGCCGAAGGCGCCGGCCAGTTTGCCCTTGTCGCGGATCGGATTAACGGCTGCAAACAACTGGTAAACAGGCATCAAAATATTCTGGTTGATGGTGGGAGAACCAACAATCAGCCCGGTGCATTCCGACAGGTAAGCGTCAATTTTATCGAGGCCCATCGTTTCGATGTCGTGCAGCTCAACATCAACCCCGGCAACCTGTTTCGCCCCTTCGGCTATTTTGGCGCCGATGGTGGCTGAGTTTTGATAGGCGGAAACGTAGGCGATGAAAACCATCGGTTTGGTTCCCTGCCCGAGGGTTTCGCGGGACAGTTTTTCCGACATGTCGACATATTTCTTCCAGTGCGAACGAAGTATCGGCCCGTGCCCTGGAAGAATTGCATTGATTTCAAGCGGCCTGATCTTTTCGATGGCTTTGAGCATAAACCTGCTGAAAGGTTTCAGGATAACGTCGAAATAGTATTTGAACGAATCGTCCCAGTTGCCGGCAAGGTCGTCGAACATAGCTTCATCGCAATAATGGGCGCCGAACGAATCGCAGGTAAACAGAAGCTTGTCTTCCTCCAGGTAGGAATAAACAGAATCGGGCCAATGAAGGTTTGGCGCCCCGATAATGCGTAATTTCTTATTGCCGAGATCAATGACATCCTGGTCTTTCACCTGGATATGCGTGAAATCGAATCCTAACAGGTCGCGCAGGTAGCGGATCGCGTTGCCGCTGCCTACCACCTTTGCCTTTGGCGCTATTTCCAGCAATTTGCCGAGGCTGCCGCTATGATCGGGTTCCGTATGGTTTACGATGATATATTCAAGCTCGGCAGGATCGCAAAGTGTGCGCAACTTTTCAACGAAAGTATCGAAATACTTCACTTTCACCGTCTCTACGATCGTTTTACGGTCGGCATTAATGAAATAGGCATTGTAGGTTGTGCCGTAAGGCGTGTGCATTACCACGTCAAATGTTACCAGTTCGCGGTCGAGCACGCCTACCCATGATACGTCGTCTGAAATTTTAAGTACTTTGTTGTCTGCCATGGTGAATTAATTTGATGTTTTTGATTTGAATCCTGACAGCTTATAAACGCCTGAAAGGTTTGAATTGTTTATAAGAATCTGTTTAAAATCCTTATCAATATTGAGTTTGCAAAAGATCATTACAATAATCCTTTGATTTTCATGAGGCTTTAAAACAACGACATTTGGATACCGGGTCCATCATCATCGTCCCTGTTGTTTTCATTCTCCTGTTCAGGCCACGGCTTTGTTTCAGTCGTGTTTTCTTCTTCAGTGCCTGATTCATCCCCGGCAAGCTCTTCTTCATTATCTTCTGTTTCCTCTGTTTCCTCCGTTTCGGCGACGACTGATTCTTCGAATGGCAACGGGTCAAGCCAGTAAGAATCTGCCACCGGATGCGAGGACAGGCGTTTGCCTTTTGCCTTCATACCCATCACTTCGACAAAGGAATCAACTTCGAGCGATTCATTTTCCAGGGGCTTTTTCACACCTTCGTTGTTATAATCAACCTGAAGTACAGGCCGGTAATCGGTAGAAATCAGGTGCAACGTCACACCATCCTCGTCGGGTATGAAGGGTACTTTTTTGTCGGTCATTTCCACCAGGAACCGTTTCACGAAGTAATAACCCTTTTCGGGATTGAAATAAATACAGGTAACGGGTTTCTTTGGGTTTAATTTTTCGATAACGACCATGTCTTCCTCAAAGTGATTGGAAAGGTCGAAGTTCATCAGGCGGTAACACCCTGACTTCATGATCGTTAAAATTTTATCATCTTCCTTGAAAGCGCCCAGGTATTTTCCCCGCTGATCGGTGTTGAGGCGCATCACAGTGTCGTCGTACCAGATGTCGCGGGCGCTCAGCGTAGACAGTCCTTTCTCGGCCTGGACAATTTTACGGATGGGATTCCGGGAAAGGATGTTTCCCTGCGATGCCCGGCCTTTGATTGCCAGCGAAGCAAAGTCAAAGTCAAAATTCAGTTTTTTAAGTCTTGGCTTGGGTTTCAGCGAAACGCGGATAACCTCCGACTCGCCGTTCGGGTTGGCCGTAAAATACAGCACCGATGATCCTTTGGTTCCTTTAGTGAGGTTATATTCCTTGTCGCGGACCACGCCGGTGACCGAGAACCGTTTGACATAATAAGCCCCCATCCTGCCATCCTGGTATGCCAGGTTATAAACCGTGCGGTCATCGTTTTTCTTGAATACATCGATGTGGATAACATCTTTACCGACAAATAATTTTTCAGCTACCCTGGTTACGATAAAAGTGCCGTCCTGCCTGAAAACAATGATATCATCGAGGTCGGAACAATCACAGACATATTCATCCTTTTTTAGGCCGGTTCCGGCAAAACCTTCTTCGCGGTTCACGTAGAGTTTTTGTGTGGCGGCTGCAACTGCAACAGCTTCAATGGCTTCAAAATTTCTGATTTCGGTTTTCCGCTCGCGGTTAGCGCCATATTTCCGTTTGATCTCCATGTAATAGGCGATGGCATATTCAATCAGGTGAGCCAGGTTGTATTTTACTTTCTCCATCTCCTCGCACAGCGCTTTCAATGTATCGTCCCATTTTTTCAGGTCGAACTTGGTGATGCTGCTCATAGGTTTTTCGATGAGACGCTTGTAATCTTCCTCTTCGATTGGCCTGTAAAATTCCTGGTAATAAGGTTCAAAAAGCGTGTCAAGAACTTTGAATACGATTTCAGCCGAGGTGGCATTCTCGTATTTCGGATTCTTATACATTCCCTCACGGATGAAAATTTTAAGCAATGTGTTGAAAAACACCTTCTCTAAAAGCTCATCCAGGTGTATCTGCAATTCGGCTTTGAGCAGATTAACCGTCTGTTGGGTCGAAATCCTCAGTATCTCGCTTACGCCGCAGAAATTCGGTTTCCCGTTCATGATAACGCAGGAGTTGGGCGATTCGCTCCGCTCGCAGTCGCTGAAAGCATAGAGTGCATCTATGGTCTGGTCGGGCGAAACGCCTGACTGCAACTGGATAAGGATCTCAACGTTCCGGGCTGTATTATCATCTATTTTCTTAATCTTGATCTTGCCTTTGTCGTTGGCGGCGATGATGGAGTCAATCAGGTCGCCGGTGGTTGTGCCCCATGGGATTTCGGTGATGACCAGCGTTTTTTTGTCAAGCTGGTTGATGCGGGCACGGATGCGGACTTTGCCGCCACGCAGACCGTCATTGTATTTTGAAAAATCGGCAAGCCCTCCTGTGGGGAAATCCGGTACAATGACAAACTCCTCCCCTTTCAGAATGGCAACCGAAGCATCAATCAGCTCATTAAAATTATGTGGCAACAATTTACTGGCAAGGCCTACGGCGATGCCTTCCACTCCCTGGGCAAGCAGCAACGGAAACTTCACGGGCAATGAGACAGGTTCTTTATTCCTGCCGTCATACGAAGCCTTCCACTGTGTTGTTTTTGGATTGAAAGCTACCTCAAGGGCGAACTTCGACAGCCTGGCTTCGATGTAACGTGGCGCAGCAGCGCTGTCGCCGGTAAGGATGTTTCCCCAGTTTCCCTGCATATCAATCAGCAGGTCCTTTTGTCCAAGCTGGACCAGGGCATCCCCGATAGAAGCATCACCATGCGGATGGTACCTCATGGTAGTGCCGATAATATTGGCTACCTTGTTGTACCTTCCGTCATCCAGTTCATACATGGCATGGAGAATCCGTCGCTGCACCGGTTTCAGCCCGTCAAGCACTTCGGGAACTGCACGCTCCAGGATCACGTATGAGGCATAATCGAGAAACCAGTTCTGGTACATTCCCGACAACTGCATCGTACGATACAATTCTCCGGACACAGCTTCGTCGTCTTCAGGCGTCTCCACGGCCGGTTCATCCTGGTCAACAGGCGATTCGTTATCTTCTTCTTCAAAAATGTCTTCCTTCTCTTCCATCGGGTAATTATGAGGATATAAAGTTCTGTAAAGTCCGGGAAATAATTTCCTTCCGGTTTATTTCTTTGCTATCCTCAACAGGATAGCTTCAGCCGTCAGGCACATCAGGGCCAGGATGACAAACCATTTCCACAGGCTTATCCCGTTGTTGATTTCACTAAGCAATTGATCGACAGGCTTGTTTTTAGTTTCAAGAATGCTCACCGACGGGTCTTTCAATTTACTGATCATCGCGCTTATTTCGTCATGTGTGAGACATTGAAGATCGCTTTCATCCCGGTTATAATTAAAGGAAAGGCTTGCTATTGCCGCCGGTCCGTTCATCAGAAAGTAATTGCCTGCATTTTTAACCTGATCCCGAGCATATAGGTTTATTCCGTTCCCAGTGCGGTGTATCTCAGGTATGATCTCAAAATCGCCGGATTCTGATTTCAGCCTGAAGACTTTGTCGGAGGCGGGGGAAGGCACATTGAGCCAAACAGCTTCATCTTTACCGATAATTGAATACAGGAAAGCCGGCGGACGGCTCATCAGAGCAATATTATACAGCACAGGGACAAAGAGTGCCTGCTGTTGAAAATTGCTGAAACCGGCATCCAGTGGGGCTGCAAACTGGTACATCTTTCCTTTGCCGGAATTGGTTTCAACCAGGAAATCACGGCCATTGAGCATTTTCATGACCGAAACCGTAAGGGTAACAGCTTTGGACGCAATCGGATAATACTGCGATATCAAAGGCAATTCAAGGTTCTGAGGCAGCCTGCCCGGTTCCTGATCAAATACGTTCCGGAATACGGGATCTGTCTCATTCAGCGTAATTACTTTTGAATTGGCGGTATCAACGGCCATATAAACCGGGCATCCGGCCTGGGCCAGCAGGTTGTTGTAAGAAACGATATCCGCACTTTTAGCAGGAAAAACGGCTAAAGTGCCCCCGTTGTCAACATACCGTCGCAATTCCTGGTTAAGGCCCGAGGAGATTTCCGGCAGTTCATTCAGAATCAGGAGATTAAAATTTTGCAACGCACTATAGTCCAATGATTTCTCATTCACATTCTGCATCCGAACGGTCGAATCCTGCCCGAACAGGGCATTCAGGTAACGGTTTTCGGCCCCGCCATTTATTGTGAGTACCTTGATGGATGAAGTTACTTCGAAAGACAGGAAGAATTTGTCGTCGTAGGTAACAGGATAATCCGTCACTTCAACGACCGCCTGCTGGAAACCAGGCTGATAAATGGTAAACGGAATCTTAATTTCACCGGCTCCGCCTTCGGACAAACTGATTGTTGCTACAGCTTTCTGCGTTCCGTTTATACTCAGTTTGACCGGGATTTTTTCCAGCGATTTATCCGATTTGTTCCTCACGCGGACATTCAGCGTCGAAGTCTGACCTGTTTGCTGCAGCGGCAATTCGAACCAACAACTGTCGATATAAACATTTTCCCGGGTATTTGCTTTTAATGGCAGCAAATACCTTTGAAAACCGCTGGCCGGGATATCTTCAAAGGTTTTAAACACCGATTTCTGGAAATCGGAAATAATAAAGGCTGTTTTTTCAGTTTTTCCCTCTGTTTTCAGAATATCATCCTGACGGCTGACAATTTCCTTCATCGTCCTGACGGAAGGCGAAGGCTTAACCTCATTCAGCATCAGGAGGAATTCTTCACGGGTAACCAGTCGCTGATGTTTCCCTTCAAAGTCATTGGTGAGCAACTGGAACCTGTCCGAAGGCTGATAGGCTGAGACTATTTCTCTCGCTTTCCGGCGTGCTTCCTCCAACAGGGTTCCGTCGGGTCCCATGGCTTCCATGCTAAAGGAATTGTCGACAAAAATGCTGACGACATTTCCAGATGCCCGTGGCTTCCTGCTTTCTGAAAAGGGAATATAAGGCTGGGCGAAAGCCATTACCAGAGAAACAATGGCCAGCATACGCAATGCCAGCACCACAAGGTGCCTCAGCCTGGATTTCTTTTGCGTTTCCTGTTTCAGTTCCCTTAGAAACCTGACATTGGTAAAGTATACCTTACGGAATCTCCGGAAATTGAACAAGTGAATGATCACCGGAATGGAAACCGCGAGAAGCCCAAGAAGAAACAAAGGATTTACAAACTGCATTCTGCCTCATTAATATGCAACAACAGGCAAAAATAACGATTTACGTTACAAGGAATGACGCCTGTGAATAAGTTTTACCATCGGATTCTCATTTCCTGATAACGATTATTTTCCGGTTAACACTACACCTTTTCCGGCTGTGCCCCTGCTCACCAGTAACTTCCATTGCATCTGATGCGAACTGTTCCGGCCTGAATTAAAGATCGTCGTCATTCGCCCGGTCCCGCCATGCGCGTGAAAACGCAAATTCCATTTCATCTTGATCCGGATTCTCCCCTGCTGTCGTAATGGTTTCTGCGGTTTTACAATTCTGACCGCGCATTTCGCGGAACATGCCGGAATTTTGAACAAAACAATCCTGCATTATCAGCAATTCATTGAATTCTTCTGAGTAATCAATCATACTGATTAGTTGAAAATCAAACAGCGAAAATAATGTTGTAAAGGCATCCAGCCGTTAAGCGTTTTTTATCCTGATATTAAACTTTAATTAAGCCGTAAAAATGTATTGCCGCATAGCGCCTTATGGTTGTCGAATGATGTGGAAAAGCGGACGCCGCCCGTTCAGGGGCCTTCCGAAAGCTGTAGCCCGGTCTCAGTTCAAGGTATGCCTTAACTGAAATGATGGTACTATCTGGAAATCTTCAAGGTAAATGAGAATGTAGAGCCGACCCCGGGGGCGCTTCGGATATTGATGGTTTGATCATGGGCTTCAATGATATGCTTCACAATTGCTAACCCAAGCCCTGACCCTCCGCCAACGCGGGAGCGGTGCTTATCAACCCGGTAAAAACGTTCGAACAGGTGCGGCAGGTGCACATCTTCGATGCCGATTCCATTGTCCGAAACTTCGATCAGCAGGTTTTCGTCCATATTGTAAAAACTGACTTTTGTACGCCCTTGCTCACGGCCATATTTAATTGAATTGTCGATCAGGTTAACCAGGACCTGCCTGATTTTATCCTTATCGGCAGATACGTACTGGGGAGGAATATTTTCATTTGCCAGGATCAGGTTAATCTGCCGGGCCTGTGCTTTAGCTTCAAGAAATTCGAATACTTCCCGCGTAAGGGCTACGATATCGAAGCGCGACATTTCCGGTTTCGCCTCTCCCGACTCAAGCTGACTGATGATCTCCAGGTCGCTGACGATGGTGATCATGCGCTCAGTGTTCTTTTCCACTTTCTGTAAGTAATCCCGGTTAATTTCCGGGTCATGAATCCCCCCTTCCAGCAGCGTAAGCGTAAATCCCTGGATATTGAATAAGGGTGTCTTCAGCTCATGCGAAACATTCGCCAGAAATTCGCGGCGAAAGGTTTCCTGTTGCATCAGGGCATCCATTTCTTTCCGGTGGGCCGAAGCCCAATCAGCAACTTCTTCATTCACTTTATCAAGAACGTTGCCGCGGGTAACTTTAAACAAATCCCTTTTTTCCTCTTTTGAAAGCTTCAGGCTATGAATGGTCTTATAAATCAACTTGATCTTTGCATATATAAAACTTTGCAGGAAATACCGGATCAGGAAAAACTGAAGCGCCAGCAGAATGGCGCCGGATATAACCAGCGAAACCCATGGGATTTTTGTTCCACCCGCTAAGGCTGATAACCAGTAAGCAAATCCTGACAGCAACGTAAGCGAAGCAGAAAGATATAATGCTAATATACCAGGGTTTGATGACTTCATTACCTGACGAATTTATATCCTACCCCTTTTAATGTATATATGTGGTCGCTGCCGGTTTTTTCCCTGATTTTCCGGATATGAACATCAATGGTCCGTTCCCCCACAACAACATCATCATCCCAAACTTTCTGAAGTATCTCATCTCGCGTAAATACGCGTTCCGGCCGTGAAGCAAGCAGGCAAAGCAGTTCAAACTCCTTGCGGGCAAGCTGAATTTCTTTCCCTTCCCTGATTACCAGGTACTTCTCCTTATCAATGAGCAGGTCGCCGGCCTCGAAAACCGGTGATGTCTCCCTGACCACCTTGTGCCTTCTCAGTAAAGAATTGACTTTGCTCACCAGCAGCGCCGGTTTTATAGGCTTGGTAATGTAATCGTCCCCACCGGCATCAAGGCTGAGTATCTGGGTGAAATCTTCGCTTCTGGCGGTAAAGAAAACAATGATGGCATCATCCAGGGATTTAATCCGTTTGATCTCACGGCAGGTTTCTACCCCGTCCATTTCGGGCATCATCACATCCAGCAATACCAGGTGCGGGGTTACTTTCACAGCCAGGTCGATGGCGTCGCGTCCATTGGTCGCCGTATACACGGTGTATCCTTCTTTCCGCAGGTTATAGCCGACAAAGTCGAGAATATCTTCTTCGTCATCGACCAAAAGTATTATAAATGAATTGTTTTCCATAAGCATGCAAATATGATCATTTTCTCAGACAAAACCATTATGGCTTACGTCCTTTGGCCAGCTTGATGTGTTTGATGACGATAGCGTCGTACAAAAAGATCAGTTCTTCGCCGATATTCAGGACGTGGTCTCCCGAACGTTCCAGCTTGCCGATTACGGTATAGGCATTCAGATAATCATTGCATTGTTCCGGCTTTTCCCTGATCAGGTTCCCGATGATTTCAACAGCTTCGGTATTGTAACTGTCAAGCTTTTTATCGCTCTGGAACAATCCGTTGACCAGTGATTTATCCTGATTGGCGAAGGCCTCCATGGCCTCCTGCATCATCGATTGTACCAGATAGAACATTTCCGGTATGTGGGTCTTCCGGAATACTTCTTCCTCCCATGGAAATGAAATACCCTCCGCAATTTTTGCAAAAGTATTGGTATAATCGCCGATACGCTCCAGGTTGTAATTGATCTTGAGTACCGAAATCACGAAACGCATGTCGATGGCTACCGGATTTTTAAGCATCAGGATATTTTCACAATCCATATCAATCTTCAGGTCGAAGGCATCGACTTTTTTCTCGTTCAGCCTGACTTCGTGGGCCAGGCTTTTATTTGCCTCAAGGATAGCTATCCGTGATTTTTCCATCTGGCTGATCACCAGGCTCCACATCTGCAGAAGGTCATTCTTCAGAAATTGTATTGCTGTTTCTAACTGGCTCATTATTAATAATTATTTATGGTGGATCATCCGGCTTTACAAAGTTATGTATTCTGCCCTCATCAGCCCTCGGCTGTTCCGATTATCCGAAACGCCCCGTGATATAGCTTTGGGTTCGTTCGTCAGCAGGGTTAAGGAACATTTTCGGGGTCTTATCATGTTCTATAAGTTTACCCAGGTAAAAGAATCCGGTATAATCGCTGATTCTTCCGGCTTGTTGCAGGTTATGGGTGACAATAATGATCGTATACTGCTTTTTAAGCTCGAAAATCAGGTCCTCGACTTTGGCCGTCGAAATGGGATCAAGGGCCGAGGCCGGCTCGTCCATCAGCAATAAATGAGGTTCCACGGCCAGGGCCCTGGCAATGCAAAGACGCTGCTGCTGGCCTCCCGACAATGCCATGGCCGGTTTTTTCAGGTTATCTTTCACTTCTTCCCACAATGCAGCCTGAATCAGTGATTTCTCCACAATTTCGTCAATCGCCTTCCTGTTCTCCACTCCATTGACCCTCAATCCGTATGCTACATTTTCATAGATGGATTTCGGAAAAGGATTTGGTTTCTGGAACACCATTCCTACCTTTTTACGTATTTCGTCAACCCTGACATCTTTTTCATATATATTCCGGCCATCCACGGTTATCGTTCCTTCAAGCCTGGTATTTCCGATCAGTTCGTTCATCCGGTTAAAAAGCCTCAAGAATGTGGATTTACCACAGCCTGATGGTCCTATTAACGCAGTAACCGTATTTGGTTCAAAGGTCATGCTGATATCTTTCAACGCATGAAAATCACCATAATAGAAATTTACGTTTTTAGCTTCTGCCTGAATCATGAATTCCTGTTTTTCAATTCTTTATACTGTTCAATTACATTTTTACCCTTTTGCCCAACGCTCTTCTGAGAAAATTCGCCAATAAGTTGACCAGCAGAACGATTATGATAAGGACCAAAGCTGTGCCGTATGCCATTGGCCTGGTTTCTTCCATATTGGTCCCGCTGGTAGCCAGTACATACAAGTGATAAGGAAGCGCCATCACCTGGTCGTATATGCTTTGCGGCAAATGGGGAAGAAAATAGGCTGCCACGGTAAAAAGGATAGGCGCCGTTTCGCCTGACACCCTTCCGATGGACAGAATTAATCCGGTGATTATGTTGGGGAATGCCACCGGAAGCACCACACGACGGATCGTTTGCAATTTTGTCGCCCCCAGGGCCAGGCTGCCGGTTCGCAGTGAATCATCAACTGATTTAAGGGCTTCTTCGGTTGTCCGGATAATCACCGGTAACGTTAAAAGCCCTAACGTCATGGAACCGGCAATGATTGAATCCCCGAAACCCAGGTAGTTGACAAACAAGGCCATGCCAAAAAGTCCGAAGACAATGGAAGGCACTCCGGAAAGGTTGTTGGTCATAAAATCAATGAAACGCCGGAACCAGTTTTCGGCGAGGTATTCGTTCATGTAAATGCCTGAAAGAACTCCCACTGGAAATGCAAAAACCATGCTTCCAAGTATGAGGCAACCTGTTCCGATTATCGCCGGAAAGATACCGCCTTTTGTCATCCCTTCTTCGGGCATGCCGGTCAGGAATTCCCAACTGATTGCCGACGCTCCGCGCACAACAATAAATCCAAGGATCAGGAAAAGTATTCCCACCACCACCAAACTGATTAAGGTAAAGACAGAAAAAGCAATGCGCTGGCTGAGTTGTTTCCTGTTTATTTTGTTGAAGCGATTCATCTGTCAATGGTAATTTTAGCTATTTGCGTTCTCCTTTTTTGATATAGGCAACCGTCATATTCACGGCAATAGTGAATAAAAAGAGAACGATGCCCAACGCAAAGAGCGCCTTAAAATGAGCCCCCCCGTAAGGGGCCTCCCCTAGTTCTGCAGCGATGGTAGCCGGCATGGTCCTGGCCGGAACAAGAAATGAATGCGGTACCGTTGACGCGTTCCCTGTAACCATAAGCACGGCCATTGTTTCACCAATTGCCCGTCCGACGCCCAACACAACTGCTGCCGAAATGCCTGACCCGGCATAAGGAATAGTGACCCGGCGCAGCGTTTGCCAACGTGTGGCGCCCAAAGCAAGGCTGGCTTCTTTTAGCGATCGCGGGGTTGTCCTGAGCGCATCTTCGGCAATGGTCACAATGGTAGGCAAAGCCATTATCCCGAGTACCACACTGCCTGCAAGAACCGTTTCGCCTACGTCAAGGTGAAATACCCGCTGGATAAAAGGTACAATCACAATAAGCCCGAAGAAACCGAATACCACGGATGGGATGCCGGCCAAAAGTTCAACGAGGGGTTTCACCACATTACGCACCCTGATGTCTGCCACTTCGGCCAGGAAAAGCGCTGTTGCCAGGCCGAGCGGCAAGGCAATCAGCAAGGCGCCGAAGGTGACCATCAAAGTCCCGATAATCATAGGCCAGATACCAAAACCGGGGATCGGTTCGCTGGTAGGATACCATTGCTTTCCGAAAAGGAAATCGCCGACGGAGATGTTTCTGACATGAATAATCCGCCCCGGGAAATCTTTCGGGATATCTTTATTATTGATATGCATCAGCGCCCCGGGATGAGTGGAAATAAACTCATCCAGCTTCCCGGGGAGGTACTCAAAGGATGCCCCCAATTCCTCTTCGGAGTAGTAATTGGTGATGTCATTCGTTGTAAAAAGAATAATGCTGTCATTTTTCCCGCCAACCCGCGACCAGTTTGTAATATCCTGGTTAAAAATTGCTCTCAACTGATCGGAACTCAGGTCTTTTACAGGATTTGCTTTGCTAACGGCAATGACATAGTTTTTATCAAGCGGAGAACGGGTGAATATTCCCAAACCCTCCCGGAAAAGAAATACAACGATAAGGATCACCGTAAGGCTGGTTATTGTACTGCTTGAAAACAGGATTCCTTCCATTAATTTCTCCAGGGTTCTCCGGTATTGCTTCATCAGTAGATATTTTTAAAGGGTATCAGTGGCTTAACCATTTCCTGCATCGTCAAACCGAAAACATTACCGGATTGGCACATAACCTTCGTTGAGCACTATTTTTTGTCCTTCGGGCGAAAGCACAAATGTGACAAAAGGACTTACTCTCTTTTCAATGGTTTTCAGATAATAGTAGTAAAGCGGGCGGGTTATCGGGTATTTCCAGCTTTTTGCCGCTTCAACTGATGGGGCGCAATAAGATTTCCCTTTATCGAAAGACACCTGAATGGCTTTAACATTTTTCCCGAGATAGGCCAGGCCAACGTAACCGATCGCCCCTTTTGTCTGGCTTACGCTTTGTACAATAGCGCCTGTAGCAGGCATCAGCAATGCCGACTGGCTGAAATTCCTTTTATTAAGGACGTGTTCTTTGAAGAACTCATAGGTTCCGGAACTGGTCTCGCGGGAATAGGTAACGATTTTCATATCATCGCCCCCTACTTCTTTCCAGTTTTTAATCTTGCCGGTAAAAATGCCCTCAAGCTGTTCGCGGGTAAGTTTCGATACCTTATTGGAAGGATTCACGATAACGGCCAGGGCATCATAAGCTATAACCGTCTCTTTGAACGCTTTACCGGCATCGTTGAGTTTCATTTTTTCATCGAGTTTTAAGCTTCTGGATGCCTGGGCTATATCCGTAGTACCGGATAGCAGCGCCGAAATCCCGACTCCGGATCCTCCTCCTGTCACCATGATGGATGAACCCGGATTCTTTTTCATATATACTTCTGCTTCCTTTTGGGTTAATGGAAGAACCGTGTCACTGCCTTTAATCTTAAAGCTCACTTTTTGAGCAAACACCGGTATTGATAAAACTGCCAGTGCCATTAAAATCATCTTTTTCATCTTTCTGAATTTTTTTTGACAAATTACGTTTCCCTGTATTAGGTGGTATTTAAGCCAATGTTAAGTAATTGTTAACCCGCGTCAGAATTTATACTGCACGCGGAATGTGAAGACATTATCTTTCAGGTCCTTCGTAAAATCATTGGTTGAATTAACGCCCTCGATACCGGTTTTTTCATTCTTTACAATGTCATAATAAAGGGTAAATTTCACCTGCGAATTGAACCGGTAATTCCATCCGAGTCCGAAGGTGCGGTACTTTATATCAGCCGCGCTTAAGCCCGTGCTTTCCCCATCGTTGTTTTTCGCCCGGATCTGATTCCCCGCTATTTTAATATTGGGATCATACCAATCATATTTTAGCACAACCTGGTGTTTCGTCTGGCCAATATTCTGAATACAGTAAATGTATCCGCCATTGAATTCGCGGAGATATGTATCATAGTCGGGAGCTGAAGCTGAAGCTACACTGACGTTACTGCCTTTACTTCCAGGCTGTTTCCCGGCAATGTATTCAGCCCTGATACTGCTCATGCCTATCGCCGAAAAGAGGCTTAACTGAAGATCGGCTCCAAGATACCGTCGGCGTGCAAACCCAAATTTATTGGCCGAAGCGGAATCAACCAGGAAACCTCTGGTTATTCCGTCAGTCATGGTACCGGTAGAATACAGAAATTTGGTGCCCTGCAGAACGCTGCCGTCATAATAAGATATCCCGAACCCGTATTTGAAATTTTCTGCATTGTTGGCTTTGCTCATACCAAGCCGGCCAATGAAATCTTTTCGTGTATCGGATTCGGCATTGATGCCATTTCCGGCAAAGAGACCGGCTTCCAGCTTAATAAAATCGAAGCGTGTGCCTTTTTTTGGCTGCAAAGTGAGTTTTGCCCCCAGGTCGCGTTCACCGGGAAATATTGATTGGAAAAGACGCGATCGTTCCGGAGTTTCGCGGGTACCCGACGAATAGCTGATTTCGTAACCGAACGGACGGTCAAATATGCCGGCCGTCAGTGATGCAAATTCGGCCCAGGGTTCACGAACGGTAATATAGGCATCCTTTACCCCTACTCCCTTTTCGGTTGCATCCAACTGGATGACGAAAGCCGAAAGTTCGTTCTCATAGCTAAATTTCACCCTGCCCCTCCGAATACCGAACCTGTTGTCGGAATACTTCGGAAAATTGCCCCCGGCAAACGAAGAAATTCCGGCAGTATCGGCTTTCTGCCACTGAGCCTGGATATAGCCTGTTATCCTGAGGCGGTTCAACAGCCCCATATCTGTTTTTATATTTTCAATTTTAGCATTCAGGGTATCGGCTGCAATTGCCGCATCGTTCTCCTGGGCATCGCCTGCCGTCGGAAAGAGGTAGAGGAAAACCGCAACCAATCCTGCGGTTAAGTTTTTTCGTAATATAAATTTCATGGTTTTGAGTGTTTTGATTCGCCGGCAAAGAAAACGCGGGCAATTTATGCCCGTGTTAACGACAGATTAAGAAAATATTAACAGGCATCCCGGCAGGCCGTCAGCATCAGTCTGCCTTATCTTCTTCTGCAGGCCCTGAAAAATATTGCTTCAACACGGCAAATCCGGAGTCGGAAAGTTCAATTTCGTATACGCCTTTATCATACTGAAGCAGGCAGGAATGTCGTTTCAGGTTCAGTTTCCTGACCATGGACAGGTTGACCAGATATTTGCGCCCGCAACGACAAAAAGTGTCAGCAGGAAGTTTCTCTTCAATATCGCCCAGGGCTTCGAATGCCCTAACCTGTTCTCCGTTTTTAAGGTACAAAACAGCATAAGCAGAATCGGCAGCACAATAGACAAGTTCATCCTTGCGCACCGGCATAATTCCATTCAGCACCCTGAATGTGATACGTTCTGACAAACTCTTTTCGGAGGCGCGGGTATGCGGTTCCTGAATTCCGGTTTGAAAACTCTGCATGCGTTCCATAGCGCTGATAAAGTCATCCTGAACTACCGGTTTAAGGATATAATCGACTACGCCTAATTGAATTGCTTTGCGGGTGTATTCAAATTTACTGTAAGCCGTAACAATGATCACGGGCGTGTGGATTCCTTCCTTGCGGAGCATCTCTAGGAAACTAAGGCCGTTGGTTTCAGGCATGTCGATATCCATGAACAGGACATCATATTTCTCCTGGCTTATCATCAAACGTGCTTCCTGCACCCCTGAAGCCAGGTTGTAGGCGGCATCCGGATAAAGGCGCGTGAGCATAAGGGCTATCATAAGCCTTCCGTGTTGTTCATCATCGACTATTAGTGCTTTCATAGGAAAAGCCTTTCGTTGAATGGTCTGTTTTTTCAGGTTTTGTATAACTCAAAGCAACGATGCAGGGAATGGAATTACCAGTTCGAACCGCGAACCGGAAGCCTTTCCTTCCGGAGTGTACAAATCATGGACAACATAGTTGAAATTCCATCTTCCCTGTTCGTTTAAAAGGCGGAGCTGATCGGCAACCAACTGCAGCCCCATGCCATGTCCGCCGGAATTGATATTCTTTGCCGCCTCCCGGCCAATTCCGTTGTCTTCGACCGAAATTATCACATTTGTTCCGTCCCGGTATGCCCTGACCCAGATCATCCCTTTGTTGTTCAATTTCTTGATGCCATGGCGTAAGGCATTTTCGCACCACGTGTGCAATACCATACCGGGAACCGGCAAAGAACCCGGAATTGCGGGATCAACTTTAATGATGAAATCGAATTTTTCGCCAAAACGCAACTTTTCAAGGAGCAGGTATAATTCGATATAGGAGATTTCTTCATGAAGGGTGCGCATCAGGTTATCGATATTCATCAGCGTTTGATCGACATACCGGTTAAAAATATTCAGGTATTTGCCTGCGTCTTCCTTTTGCCCCGAAAGAATGAGGAATGAAATGCTGTTCAGTGCGTTTCCTGTGAAGTGAGGTATCGACTGGGCCCTTAACGCCTGCAGCTTCAGTTGCGAAAGTTTCCTGTTTTCTTCACGCTTGGCCGTGATATACTTGTTAATAATCAGCACCAACAGAGTAACCTGGATTATACTTGCCAACCCCAGCAAGATATTCAATACACGGTTTTTATACCATGGAATGGTAATCACGACGGGTTGTGACCGGTACACCCGCGACCATGTCTGCTTGTCGGTGGAACAAATTATTTCAAAAATATACTTGCCGGATGGCAGGTTTGAAAATGTAGCCACTCTTTGATCCGAAGGATCAGACCAATGATTGGAATAGCCTACCAGGCGGTGCCTGAAAATAAGCTGATCGGGATTACTCAGACCTATCCCGTCAAAGCTGAATAACAAGGTATTGTAACTGGGCGGTAAACCTTTAGGGGTTTCAACCGAAGCTATCGGGAACCAGTTCAGGTTGTCTTTCGTTACCGTTATATCATTTTGAATAATCGGGGAAACCGGAGTTGATATTTTAAATAATTCCGGGGCAAAACATATCACTCTGTCATAACCGGTGAGCCACAGGTGATTATCATTATCGGGGAAAAAGCCGTTTTGACCGGGATCAAGAAGATTATATCCGTTTTTCCGGTTATATAAAGAATAAAAATGCGGCTCTCCCTTGTAGATTTTTTTCAGGTCAATTACAAACAGTCCTTTGGTGGTAGCCGCAAAAAGGAGATCCTGGTGGAGGTACAAACATGATACAATTCCCCTGATTTCTTCCGGAAGAATCTGAACTTCCGGGATACAGTACCCGATATCGTTTACCAGATGGCAAAATGGCCTATGTTGTATTCTGAACGCCCTGAACAACTGCGCCATTTTTCGTATCCTGCTATCATTGCAAAATTCAAGATATAAGCCATTGGTTGTCGCTTTCCAGATATTTCCCAACTTATCGGCAGTCATGCTCAGCACCCCTTTGTAAGCTGTTTTTCTGTTTTCCCTGACCAGTTTCCCATCTATGAGATACCCCTGTGCATAATCAGTACCGACATACATTTTCCCGGCTTTATCCTGGGCCAGGCAAGTGATGGCTCCATAATCCCACAGGTACTTTTCCTTAAGTCTCCATGAACTTTTATCAAAAATAAAAAGCCCGGATCCGTTCTTGCTGTCACCGCCGGTATAGAGGTTATTCCCTGATTCATTTTCAAAATTGATTAGCAAGTACTTGTATGGCAATAACCTTGATTTTTGTTTATCCCTGATGAAAATTCCGTTTTCGGTATTCATATAAAGTCTCCCTTCATGATCACGAAATGAGCCGATATGATTCTGTTCCTTGAAGGTATTTAAATCGGACGCAACAGCCGGCAGTCCGGAAACAACACCCGATTTTTTCAGCTTCCCGTTCCGGTCCAGCACCCATAAACCATGTCCGTAACATCCGAACCACATTGTGCCGTTTTCATCCTGCAGGATTGACCCGATATCAGCAATCCCTTCGTCGATAGTCAGAATGACCTCTTCGAACTTCAGGTTAGAAAAATTATGGATTCCTTCATTATTACCAATCCAGATATTGCCTTCCCGGTCGCACAAACCGGCATTAAATGAGGATCCATGTATGCCAATGTTTTTGATTAATCCGTCGGTTTCAATGAGTTTTACCTGCTTGTCCGAACTGTCGGCAAAGATGATCCTGTTTTCATTATCAAGAATTATTGGCTGGTGAAGTACCGGATATATTCCTGATGGCTTTGTTTTAACGGGTTCTTCCCTGACGATATTCCCCGGGAAGATTGTCAGCCTGTAAAATTTGTGATTTGAAGAAGAATACCCTGCCAGGGCTCCGAGTTTCTGATTGAAAGCAAAGCGGCTGAAGCGATGATTCAGGAATTCTGTTCTGAACTTTCCGTTTTTATATACAAAACAGCTTGATTCTGTGAATAAGAACCATTCATCATGCGTTCTGAATACATCAAGGATTCTATCCGCAGCCAGAAAGGGTGTAATCTCAATGCTATTGCTGTTCATATTAAATGCGGCAAAACGGGTACGCAGCAACTCGTCCCGGACCTGAAAGAACGCCATATTACTTTTTTCTACGTACAGCAGCAAAGGCGTCTGGAGATTAAATGTAAATCCGTCCGGCAAGTCGGCCAGTTTTTTGAGGACCAGGTTGTCGGAAATACCATAAACCGATTTTTTCGCCAACGCCAGAATCAGATCGCCGGTTTCAATAATTTTAAATATACTGCTGGCGTCGCCTTCAAAGGTATTATTGAACTGCTGACCATTAAAACGGCTGATACCTCCTTTTGTACAAATCCAAAGATAGCCTCTGCTGTCCTGCATCAGGCTGCGGATCTGCGATTGAACCAAACCTTCACGCGTCGAATAGCTGACGGAAGCGAACCGCCTTGTCGCTATTTGTGCCGTAGCGCCGGTAAAGAGCGTTACCGATACAAATACTAAAATGAATGCTATTCGAAACAAACCAATCATATGTTTATTTATATCAAAAATACGTGATTATTTGAGAAATAAACAAGGCCCCGTGAAAGTCAGCCGGGGCCTTTATCTAAACTTAACTCCCTGTCGGAAAAGTCCGAAGGTAAAATGCGTTTATATGAAAACAGAAGACTAGAATAAATTGCTGCTAACAATTTTCATAAAGACATTTTAAAATTACAACAGGATTATTCACAATTCAACCGGATTCAGTTCCTAATTCATGAACGGGGTTTGATGGCTAATGAACAGGCAACTTTTTCTTACGAACCGGCTAAAAAAAAGAGGCTGTCAATTCCGACAGCCTCCAAGTCAATTAGTGTGATGATATATTAGAGTACTCCAAGATCAAGCATTGCATTGGCAACCTTCATAAAACCTGCAATATTGGCGCCTTTAACATAGTTAACATACCCGTCGGGTTGTTTTCCGTTCTTCACACAGGCTTCATGAATGTTGATCATGATCTGATGCAGACGCTGATCAACTTCGGTAGCTGCCCAACTGAGTTTCATGCTGTTCTGGCTCATTTCGAGGCCTGAAGTGGCGACACCGCCTGCGTTGACGGCTTTACCGGGAGCATAAAGAATCTTGTGCTCGATCAGTTCTTCAATAGCTTCGGGTGTGCAACCCATGTTCGAAATTTCACCTACAAGCTTACAGCCGTTGGCAATCAATTGTTTTGCATCTTCGCCGTTCAGTTCGTTCTGGGTAGCGCAAGGGAGAGCAATGTCGCATTTAACTTCCCAGGGACGTTTTCCCTGAACGAATTGTGCTTTCGGGAATTCGTAAGTATAAGGTTTAACGATATCCTGGTTCGAGGCACGCAGTTCGAGCATATAATTGATTTTTTCTCCGCTGATGCCGTCGGGATCGTAAACGTAACCATCAGGACCTGAAATAGTAACGACTTTTGCTCCTAATTCAGTGGCCTTTAGGGCTGCGCCCCATGCAACATTACCAAAACCGGAAATAGCAACTACCTTGCCTTTCAGATCCTGACCTTTGGTTGCCAGCATTTCCTTAACAAAATAGATTCCGCCAAAACCGGTAGCTTCCGGACGAACAAGGCTGCCGCCCCAGTTAATACCTTTTCCCGTAAGGACGCCGGTATGTTCGTGGGTGAGTTTCTTGTACATGCCATACAAATAACCGATTTCACGTCCGCCGACACCTATGTCACCTGCAGGAACATCCGTTTCGGGGCCAATAAGTTTCCAGAGTTCAAGCATGAATGACTGACAGAAACGCATGACCTCATTGTTTGATTTTCCTTTGGGATTGAAATCCGATCCGCCTTTTGCACCACCCATCGGCAGCGAGGTCAGACTGTTTTTAAAGATCTGTTCAAAACCCAGGAATTTCAGAATTGAAAGGTTTACACTCGGGTGAAAACGAAGTCCGCCTTTGTAAGGACCAATGGCATTGTTGAACTGAACCCTGTATCCCAGATTTACATTTACTTTACCGTTATCATCTACCCAGGGAACTTTGAAGGTAAGAATGCGGTCTGGTTCAACCAGACGATCAATAATGCCTGCAGCCTCAAACTGAGGGTTCTCGTTGTAAACTTCTTCGATTGATTCGAGGACTTCTCTTACTGCTTGTAAGTACTCAACTTCTCCCGGATGTTTTTTCTCCAGGTTCGACATGATTTTTTCAACTTCCATGATCAAAATGATTTAAGAATGATTGTGTATATTCAGGAATTCTTTGTTATTGAATTAACAGTACAAAGGTATTCTTTTAAGTAAATCACTTAACAACTGCCTGAAATTTATAATCTGTCAAAATAAGACCGGTCTTCCTTTTAAACAAGCCTATTCCGCTGTTTTAACAACCTTGCCGAAGCGGTAGGTGATTGTATCTTTAATGGTTCCATCCTCATTAAAGATCAACTCGTCGCCGTGTTTGAGGTTATTTTTATAATGAACAACCCTGATTTTTTTTCCATTGGGAAGGAATCCCGTGAGAATTCCGCTTCCTTTCTCGTAATTCCCCTCTCCCACCTTTACGCCTGTTTCACTGAAGTATTCCCATTTGCCGTCATACAGTCCTTTGCTAAAATTCCCGGTAACCTTGACCATACCTGTAGAGTACCAGAACGAGTATTGCCCGTTTAAGGTATCGTTACGGTAATTCCGCTCCTCTACCTTGTTCCCGTTTTCATCCCACATGACCGATTTGCCGTTTTTCTTTCCTTCCCGGTACATTTCTTCACTTTGTTTGTTTCCGTTAGCAAACCACCTTGTCGTCAGGCCTTCGGGTTTATCATGGCGATAAGAAACTTCCTGCTGTTTTGCTCCATTTTCGTAAAACCATACAGAAATTCCCTGCAATTTTCGCCCTGAAAAATGCCGCACCGACATTACCGATCCGTTGGGATAATAATCGGTTTTTGTTTTGGCACATCCCATTGCCACCACAGCCAGCAGGCAAAAAAGAAAAGCCGGTCGATTCATCACTATTTTTTTCATCCTGTAATTCATTCTGTTAGTCATCTGACGCATTCTCATTCGCAACCACGGAAAGATTCATCTCTCTTACCAGAAGACTTTCTTTTCCTTTGTTCCAGATATAGATTTTTAGTACTGAAGACTTATCAATTTTTTCGGGCAGCAGGAATGTCTGTACTACTTTCTGCCATTTTCCCGCATCCGCATAATTCCGCACCAATGCTCCCTTCCAGATGAGGGGTTCTTTCCCCGGAACCTCAAGCGAAGTAACAAAAACCGCCTGGGTCGGCGTCTTAAACATATATACCGACGCTTCCGCCCGGACTGTTTCCTGCCCTGTCGCCCTGATTTCCGAAGCCGGAACCGTAAGAGCCGGCCCATATTCCTCTGTGGAATCAATAACGGCTAAACCCGCACCGCCTGACGGAAGCGAATTGTGAAAATTCCTGTCCGGAGACTTTCGCATTTTATCCTCAGGCAGCCCCTGCCTGAAAAATATCACCCGGCTTTCGGTATATCCTTTCTCCGGCTTATTCACGGAAAACACCTTCAGGGAAGATAATCCGCCATAATCCTTTTCATCAATGATATATGGGAACGAAGCCATAATGATATCATCTGCCTCAGGCGGGGAAGGCTTTGTCCACGCATACAGGAAGTACGGAGTTCCGCAATTTCTTACCAGGCGCCCTAATGATTCCAGGCTGTCGGCGGTTACTTCCGTCATCGATAACCGGGCGCTGTCACCCTGTTTGGCATAATAATATGAGATGTAGTAAGGACAATTTGTGCTTACCACATTGGTTACATTGTTTTTCCCGAAACGGTTGCCTGTTGCTGCAATCCGGGCAGCTACATCCTTAAACTCGCCGAAATGCTGTTTCCGGTAATAATGGCCGCATCCGACAGTGGAATATATACCTGCCGTCAGAAAAAATGCCAGTAACAGGGAATGGATGGGTTTCAGGTTATCGCCGGCACAGGAAAATATCAGGAATAGCAGAAAGGGGAAAGAAAAGAGAAGAACCGGATGCTGCAAAACCGGATTAACGGCAACGCTATAAAGGTACCCCATGACCATCGGCAAAATAAAAAACAGAAATGAAACCGTCTGGTATTTGTATAGCCCGCTTCTTTGTCTGTTGATCAGGGCAAGGGTAGCTGCAACCATTCCTGTGAGGATCAGGAACCATAATTGTTCATTGAAAATGAACAAGATATGGCCAAATATCCACTGAGGCGAAGGTTTTCCCAGCCACAGCCCTACCCCTTTATATGTAAGGTGATTCAACGTTATAGGGACATGCGGCAAAAAAAGCAGGCATGCTATCAGGCCTGCCGCCAGGTATCCGGTCAGCCTTTCACGTTTTATAAGGAAAATCCCGGTAATACCGACAACTCCGGCAAGCAGGAAACTGAAATAATGGTTATACATGCACAAGGCTGTCGAGATGGTATACCCGGCAAGGTTTAACAGTCGTTTCTTCTTTATCTCCGTCTTTTCCTGAAATCCATTAACAACCCGGTACCAAAACCAAACCATGAGCATGCAGAAGAAAATGCCCGATCCGTAAGGACGAGCTATCTGGCTGTATACAAGCGGGAATTCCAGGAAAGCAACAGCCGCGGAAACAAATAATCCGGTAACGGCGCCAAAGAATTGCCTGGACGTAAGATAAGAGAACCAAACCGTTAAAATCCCGAAGATTACGAACGGGAATCTCAATGATGCTTCGGAAACGCCGAAAATTTTTACCCAGTACCATAACATCACCTGAATGCCCCCGGGATGACCGTCTACATAAAAACCTTTTTCCACAAGATCCCGGAAAGTGCTGAATCGCAACCGGTTGATCGCGCTTAATTCGTCATTTGAAAATGAAAATCCGGAATAATCGTAAAAACGTAAAATCGCTCCTATGATAATAATCAGCAGCAACCACGCATTTACAGGTTTAATTTGTTGAAACCGTTTTCCAAGCATCATCAGCAGCTTCCGGAATTAGTTATTGTCACCACGTGAAACTGAAGGAGCGCCCTTCGCGATCTCACAGTCTGCAAAGATAATAATCGTGAGTTAACGCAGTCCGGTTTAACCGGAGATATGGAGCTATGGCCTTATATCTTTCTCCGGGAGTTTGTTCCCCGTATATAGCAGAGATCATCTATCAGCAGAATGCCCGGATATTGCCGGCAGCATACTTTATCATCAATGCCGGTTTACAAATATACGGCGGCCATCAGATTTTATTCCGTTGCTTCACAGCCTCAAACAGAAGAATCCCGGCAGCCACCGAGACATTAAGCGAACTGATGCTTCCGTAAAGGGGAATTTTCACTTTAGCGTCGGCCAACTTCAGGTATTCGGGAGAAACGCCATCCTCTTCCGAACCCATGATAATAGCTAGGGGAACCGTAAGGTCGGCATCATAGTAATTATCCCTGGCATGTTCAGAAGCAGCGACAAGCGTCAGGCCTGACTGTTTCAGATATTGAAGTGTATCTTTCAGGTTATCACTCCGATGGACCGGTATCGTATTTAACGCACCGGCCGACGTTTTGACGGCATCGGCATTTATCTGGGCTCCGCCCCTTGACGGAATGACGAGGGCATCCACGCCGGCGCATTCGGCCGACCTGGCGATGGCGCCCATGTTGCGAACATCGGTAACACGGTCGAGCACGACAATTAAAGGCGTTTTCCCCTTTTCGAAAACATCCATCAATACATCTTCAATAGCCTGGTAACTAATCACCGCCATAAATCCCACAACCCCCTGGTGATTGCTGCGTGTAAGCCTGTCAAGCTTTTCAGCAGGCACCTGCTGCATCAGTACGCCTGATTCACGGGCAAGTTTAATAAGCTCTTTCACCTGTTCGTTTCGTGCATCCCGCTGCAACAGGATGCGGTCAAATTCTTTGCCGGCTTTCAGCGCTTCGATCACAGGCCTCAGGCCATAGATCATATTTTCAGGTTGTGAAATCCGCGAGGGATTATTTTGATAATAAGCCATTTTATTGGTGTCATTTGTTGTTACCAGATGTTTAGAGCTTTAAAGTCAGGAGGCTATCATACCGTTCTCCTTGCTCCCTGCTCCCAGCTCCTTGCTCCTTGCTCCCCTGCCCGCTCACTCACGATCCTTCTCTGGCAGGTAAAGTTCTCCGTTCATTCTTTTGGCTTTTAGCTGTTAGCCTCTAGCTATTAGCTCCGTCCTCCTTGCTCCCCTGCCCGCTCACTCACAACCCTCCGCTGGCAGGTAAAGTTTTCCGTTTTCCATTCTCCGTAATCCTGCCCCTACCTTCTCCATTGCTGAACCGCCATATACCAGAATTCCTTGTAATTCGGCTGCCGCTGCAACCGATAATCTTCATCAGAAAAAGGATTCACGACTTTCGAAAAAACAAAATGAACAGAATGATAGTTCCGGGCTTCGCCATAAATCCATTCCTCCTGATTCCCGTTAAAATAAACGACATTTGGCGGCCCAAAAATGATATAAACCATGCCCATGTCAGTCTTCCACCCTTCGCAACAGGACGGAAACAATCGATTGGCCTGTTCTACCCTTCCATAATACTTTCTGATTAATTCCAGCCCCCGCGACAGGTTACCGCCGGTTGCAATCCAGAAACTATCAATGGCTGCTTTAGTATCTGAACTTTGCATCAAATGGTCATATTCCTTTGAGGTAGTGATATACCTGACAGCTTCAATCATCCGCAGAGGCGATGTAACAGCCGGATAACCGTCGTAGAAGCGAACCAGCGACAGTCCGTCAGTTTGAGAACTGTCATTCTGGATATGATATATTCCCTGGTCGTATAAAGAAAGGCTTGCGGTGTTTTCCAGGGACGGAAGTATTGTAAATATGCTGTCAGCGTTTTCGGCATACGGTTCACGCATTTCCATGACAAAAGGCGGCAAAGCAGGCTGGAAAACATGGCGGAAAACCTTCACATAAAATTTTTCCTGAGCCGGATTATAGCAGCGAACGCCGACAGGACTGTTGTTGCTCAGGTACCGCTGGTTCATTAATTCACCGCCGGCATCGTTTACCATGAACCAGTCGGCTGTTCCTTCATTCCTTTTCAGAAGTCCTTTCAGCGCTTCCGACTCTTTTTCATGCTGTATATCGAGAACCTTCAGGTAGAGAAAATAATCATTTCCAACCGGCGCCCGAAGGTTGAATTCTGCTTTTAGTGGCTTATCATCCGCTCTGCTCCGCGTAAACTCGTAAAAAACCGTTCCGCTGTCAGCTACAGCAGCCGAAAGCCAGGAATTATACAATACATATTTAATACGATATCCGGCCTTGGCACTGTCCTCCCTTGTATCAAACCTATTATCAGGCAATTGGGGCGGGATGGCGATGAAAACCCTGCTGACGGAATCATTGACGTTAACCAGGGTACACCGGATATCCGGCGATGCGCTCATCCCCTGGTATTTCCAGGATAAATTACGGACAGCTATTTCATTTACCGGTTTGCAGGCCTGAATAATAATGATAAGGAGTAAAAAAAGAAGAATTTTTCGGGTTGGTCGCATGATTTATTTCCGGCGGCTGAATAATCCCGGCGGGGGGATAAAAATAGGAAGAAAAAACGTATGAGAACAATTGCCTGGCTGAACGACCGGCATAAAGGATATGGTGCCGTCAGGGATTGATGGTCCGTTGCGATGACCGATAAAGGATTTATTTAACCCTGATCCGTGAGCCCGGCTTCAGTACTTTTGATTGTTTCATGTGGTTCAGGGAACAGAGTTTTTTGACTGTTGTTCCATTGCGGTTGGCAATAGAATAAAGCGTATCGCCCGACTTAATTTTATGATATTTTGCCTTAGTTTTTATTGCTTTGTGCGAGGTGGCTGCGACAGGTTCCTGCTTTGCCAGCGGTTCATCAGACGGGAGATAGTCGCGCGAGCGGCCAAAAACCGATGGCGTGATCCACAAATCATTCCGGATTAGGCTGTGATGATCAAAATCGATGAGTTGCTTAGGGTTAAAGGCATCCCCCATAAAACGGGTTTCGAAATGAAGATGGTTGCAGGTAGCACGACCTGTACTGCCGCCAAGCCCGATTAATTCTCCCGAATTAACTTTTTGGTTAACCGATACAGAGATTTTGGACAAATGTCCGTATAATGTTTCAAGGCCGTTATAGTGCCTGATCACGACACAATTTCCATACCCCGAGAAATACCGGGCCATACGGACAACGCCCGGGAAAGCGGCGACTACCGTATCGCGGTAATTAAGCATTAAATCGACTCCCGCATGTATTCTTCTGCCCCGGTATCCGAAAGGCGACACCAACTGTCCTTTTACAGGAGGGGTAAAACAGCCTGATTCTTCAGGCTCAAGTTCCAGGTATATGGAATCGCCTTTGTAAGAGTATATGTTATGGTATAACCGGACATATTGATTATCCCAGGACGGGTACCATTCATTTAACGGGTAGTAATCAAGATCCTCAGGTAATACGGAAGACGAAAAAGGCGTAATCATAGGCGCCATTATGGTAGAGTCGTCGTCTCCGCCTGCAGGATCTTCAGAAAGTTCCTGAGCTGATACATACCCACCTCGCTGCAGGAATATGCATGCCAGCGTAAGAATGGCAATGCTTCTGATGAGGGTGGTTTTGTTTATAGCCATCGGCAATTCAATAATTATAACAGTAGTATTTTCTTTAAGAACGAATCAAAAGTATTTTATTCAATTTTAAAATCAAAACCCCATGCGTGCATTTTTACATTTATTAACATAAAAAGCGCCTGCGAAACCATCCAAAACCTAAGCCATTCCCTGTTTTATATGCTTGATTATTTGATTATTACACCTGGCACACCGTCCTTTATCATCAAGTCCTGTCAAATATATGCTGTACCCTTTTCGGAGCACAGTCAGGGAAGAACAGGCCGGGCAATAGGTATTGCTGAATTCTGAGGATACATTTCCCACATAAACAAAGTCGAGGTACTGCGAAGCTATTTCATGCAATTCATCGAGCAACGATGGCGGCGTTGCCTCAATGGAGAGCTTGTGCATAGGAAAATACCGCGACAGGTGCAGCACCGTTGTTTTACCCAATTCTCCGCTGATCCATTTCACCATTTCCCTGAAATCGGATCGGTCGTCATTCAGTCCGGGGATTACCAGGTTAACCAGTTCCAGATGACGTCCCGATGATGAGATCATCTGAATGGCTTCTTTGACGGGTTGCAGGGACGACGAAGTGATTTTCCGGTAAAAATCATTTGTAAAACCTTTCATATCAACGCTGAAAGCATCCATCACATCCAGCAATCCGGTAAGAGGTTCCCTGTTGATAAACCCGTTTGTAACCATCACGTTTTTAAGCCCTTTAGCGGCTGCCAGCATGGCTGTTTCCAGCATAAACTCATACCAGACTGCAGGTTCATTATAGGTATAGGCAATACCGATATTGTCCTTATACTGAAGCGCCAGATCTGTCACTTGTATGGGTTCGTACTTTTTCAGCCCCATCACCGCATGTACCGAAGGCACCTGGGATATCTCGCAATTCTGACAAAACAGGCAACCCAGGTTGCACCCTACCGAACCAATCGATAATATCTGTGAACCCGGATAGTAATGGTATAATGGCTTTTTTTCGATCGGGTCGAGGTGTATGGCTGAAAGCATCCCGAAATTTTCGGAATAAAGTGAACCTCCCTTGTTGATCCGCACATGGCAAATTCCCGATTTACCTTCCTGAATAACACAACGGTGAGGGCACAACGTACATTTAACCGCTGAGCCAGCCGCATTTTCGAACCATGCTGAAACTTTCATACGTTAAATTTACGAAAGTTCATTCAAATTCCAGTCGATAGGAGTTTTCCCAAAGTTTTCAAGCAGTTCATTGGTTTTCGAAAAGTGCCTGCAACCGAAAAATCCGCGGTATGCCGAAAAAGGCGATGGATGGGCGGCTTTCAGCACAGCATGTTTTGTCGTGTCAATCAAGGCTTCCTTAGCCTGGGCGTAATTCCCCCATAAAAGGAAAACCAGCCTGTCGTTTCGCGAGGAAAGGGCTTTGATGACAGTATCGGTAAATATTTCCCAGCCTTTATTCTGATGCGATCCGGCCATATTGGCCCGCACTGTTATAGTTGCATTAAGGAGCAACACGCCTTGCCGTGCCCATTTCTCCAGGTTACCATGATTTGGAGGCGCTATCCCGAGATCATTGTTTAATTCCTGGAATATATTAACCAGCGAGGGCGGCTGACGTACGCCATCGGGCACTGAAAAACACAACCCATGTGCCTGTCCGTCACCATGATAGGGATCCTGCCCGAGCAGCACCACTTTAACCTTTTCAAAGGGCGTATAATCGAAAGCTGCAAAAATACGGTCCCCCGGAGGATAAACCCTGTACATGCTTTTTTCTTCAATCAGGAACTGTTTTAACGCAATAAAGTAGTCTTTCTGAAACTCATCGTATAAGGCATCCCGCCATCCTTCCTCAATTCGCGGATTAATTCTTGTCATGAAAATTAGTCGGTTTTTAGGATACAATAATAATGGTATTTTTTTGTTATATCATTAAAAGTAGATATTTTTGCATCAGTATAATATAACCAGAACTGTTACTCAAACGAATAACATGAAGAAAATTGCAGCCCTTCTTGCCACTGTTGTAATACTCAGCATATTGCTTTCCTCCTGCAGCACTTCGGAACAATGCGCTGCGTATGGTGAAGCCAGCCGCTACCGGGTTGAATCGCGATAACCGCATGGCTTAAACACACAACTGTTGCCCATAAAGCATACTTCATGGGCAGAATTGGCCGGTTTGTTCCTGTATTAAGCCTTCATTATGAAAATTCAGTATCCTGTCATCCTGATCTTCCTGCTTTTATCTCCTGCGCTGTCTCCGGCACAGGATATGACGGATTATGACACCATTGCCGAAGGATTGCTGTACCGGAAAGAGATGGCTGCATCGCTCTCATTGCACACGCTGGGCTACGGTTTGGGATTTCGTTTAGGGCAAAACAAAACTTATTTCAAAAAGCGGATGCTCGAATTCGACCTTCTTGAAATGAAATCGCCAAAGGAAACGAAAATATACAACGAGTACATCCCCAATGCGCGGCAATATGTTTACGGAAAAGAAAACAATGTTTACATCCTGCGCGCCGGCTTCGGGCAGCAAAAATTGCTGAACCGCAAACCATACTGGGGCGGCGTTGAAGTAAGATTCTTCTGTTACGGCGGCCCTACCCTTTCCCTGGCAAAACCCGTTTACCTTTATATCGCCTATTATACCCAGCAGGACATGTTTACCTATTATGACCTGCAGCTTGAAAAATATGATCCTGAAAAGCATTTTCCATACCGGGGATATTATAACAATGCCGATTGCGATATCGCCGGGCGGGGGCCTTTTCTTGAAGGCTTCAGCGATATAAAACTGTACCCGGGCCTCTATGCCAAATCCGGATTCAGTTTCGAATTCGGAGAATACAACCAACGGATCAAAGCGCTTGAAACAGGCATTATCGTCGATTTTTTACCGAAAGCCATACCCATCATGGCGTTCAAAGACCCTTACCATTATTTCGTTACCGCTTATATCAGTTTCAGTTTAGGAAAAAGATATAATTAAAGCAGCGATGAGAGGTTGATCGCCTGCCCGGAAACTACGGCTCCCCGGTTAAAGCCCCCGGATCACAGGTTTCATCATTCACTACGGAAACAAGCCGGCAGGTTTTGCATATACCCTCCGGCGAAAGCAACATCTCCGGCTCTCTTCCTGGAAATTCCGACATGGCATTCTTCCTTTTTTTACTTGCCTCCGATTTCAGACAAATCAGTAATTTTGGGAATTGATTACAACCTTACCATCCTATGAACTCATTATTCACTGTCATCACTCCTCTGCTTGTAGCTTCGTTTTTCACGAACGCCCTTTGCGTTTATGCACAGGAAAAGGACACGGTCCAGCCCGAAAAGTATATTTTCACCGAAGCCGTCCGGCTGAAAACTACCCCGGTAAAAGACCAGTATGCTTCGGGCACCTGCTGGAGTTACGCCGCCACTTCATTCATTGAGTCAGAACTCATGCGTATTACCGGGGACACCCTTGATTTATCGGAAATGTTTTTTGTAAGAAAGTGCTATGAACAAAAAGCCCGCGATTTCGTTAGACGTCACGGAACAACAAATTTTAGTCAGGGTGGACAGGCTCATGATGTAATGAATACTGTGGCTGCATCCGGGCTTATGACAGAAGCCGGTTATCCGGGTCTTGCCAACGGACAGACCAAACCCATGCATTCCGAAATGGAAGCCGTTCTGAAAGGCATGCTGGATGCTCTGGTAAAAAACCCGAACGGCAAACTCAGTCCTGACTGGTTTAATGCCATCAGCGCCGTTCTTGATGTCTATCTCGGGCCTTTGCCTGCAACCGGTTCTCCGGTTAAAGGAGCCAAAAAAATTAATCCGGCAGATTACATCGAACTGACGTCCTATACCCATCATCCTTTTTATCAGCCTTTTATCCTCGAAATTCCGGATAACTGGTCATCGGGCGCTTATTACAATGTACCCATTGACGACCTGATCGCCACCCTGAATCATGCCCTCAAAAACGGTTACACGGTTGTGTGGGATGGCGACGTGAGCGACAAAGGGTTCTCACACAAGAACGGAGTCGCCATCGTGCCGGATGTTAAACTCGAATCGGCCAGCAATACCGAACGGAGTAAGTGGGAAAACATTCCGGAAAAAGAACGTCAGAAACAATTTTATTCATTCGACAAACCTGTTCCCCAGAAAGCCGTGACCCAGGAAATGAGACAGGCTGCCTTCGATAATTTCTCAGCCACCGACGACCACCTGATGCATATTACCGGGATCACCCGCGATCAGGACAGTACCGTATATTATATCACAAAAAACTCATGGGCTGCCGACAGTAATGAATCGGGCGGTTACCTGAACATGTCGGAAGCTTATGTCAGGCTGAACACCATCGCCATCATGGTGCATAAAGATGCTGTTCCGAAGGAGATAAAAAAGAAACTGGGATTCTAAACCATTCTTCATTCCGCCATGATTTAGCAGAATTTATACGCTATCTACCTGCGCCCGCCGGTTGTTTGCCAGACAAAACAGTCTCCTGCGGGCGCTGATTATATCACTTTCAGCCGGAGATAAAATTGTCGGTTATTCTGGAAGTTTCGGGCAAGACGTTACCGGCGGTAAAACACATTTGCACAATTAAAAAATTAATGCGTAATTCACGGCGATTATTCAGGCATTTTAATGTAGATTATTAATCCGTCTATAATGAAAAAGCTGTATAGTCGATATATATTCACATTACGGTCCACATTAAAGACAAACCTATCCTTGAAATAAATACATGCTGAATTTTATGATCAGAATTGCCGCAGGGGTTCAAAGTTGGGTTGACTTTCGTCCAAGTCAGAAATTTTTCCTCATCCCCCGCAACTTGTTATTCTATTCCGTTGCAGGAAGCTTATACCTGGATCTGTAATTTTACCGGATCGATGATACAGCGTCCTCCCTGGTTTATCGGGGAAAGTTCCTTCCTGTATTGAAAAATTTCCTGTTTTGCACAGGGTATTTGTTCCCCCGCGTATCTATAATAATTAAAAGCGCGTATTGATCGCCACAACCCACGACCTATGATTAAAAAGATTACTGTTGTTTTATCGGTTTTAGCCCTGACTGCCTTCACCATCGGCATAACATACAAGGACGGCCATTATCGAGGCGTATCCAGGGCTTCGTATACGAATGAACCCTATTATGGTTTTACCAGGATCGACGTTAAAAACGGAAAGATCATCCACGTGGATTTCTTCATCCGCGATTCGGTCAAACACGAATATTTCAATCAGAAATACGAGAAACACTTTGCCGGCAATCCTGAATATATTCAGCAATGCAGGAACGATTGGAAAGGCGTCCGGGCTTACCCCGACAGCCTGTTAAAATATCAGGATGTTAACAAGATTGACGCTATTTCCGGTGCAACGTGGTCATTCAATATTTTCAAGGCCTCGGTAAAGGATGCATTATCGAAGGCTGGAAGCAGGCCCTGAAACATCAGGATTCCCTGATGAAATCCGTTACTGTTGCCCAACGGCATCCTGCATCAGGTGTACTTATTATGTCATCCTGCTTTTCGTGACTTTTCAGGCCGAATGGAATCCTCTTCAGAATATCCTTTATTTTCATCAGGTTTTTCCGGCAATAACAGCATAAACACCGCACGATGTTTTTATATTTGGTGCGCCGTTTAAACCTTTTTGCCTGTCAGCAGCAATCTCGTTTAACTGACAGGTTTCGAAAGGTATTTCAACCGGAGAATGAAAAAGAGCATATCCATTTTATTGGTAGTTTTCTTCCTGTTTAATGCAGGTGGCGGATACTATCTGTTCCGGATATTTCAGACCCGCATCCGCTGGGAAGTCGCCGGTGAGATCAGGAAAGCGAAGGACGAAAGAGAACGTGTCACGCTCGTTTTCCCTCTTGATTTTCAGAAAGGAATCATGTGGATAAGGCCAGGCAGGGAGTTTGCCTATAAAGGACAGATGTATGATGTTATTTCCTCGGCAACCAGAGACCAGCATAAATATTATTATTGTTACAACGATACCAAGGAAAAACAGTTGATCGCCGGCTTTCATAAAAGTCATACATCGAAAAAAGAAACGGAAAAAAGAAGGAAAACACAGTATAATCAAAAATACCTGCCACAACGGCCTGTCCTGGCTTTTGCCTTCCCTTTTGCCGACTTTATTTATACAGGTTTAGGCTTTCATTACATATCACAGGTTTTAATAACGCCCTCTCCCCCGCCCAAAATTTCCTGATAGCGATGCAGAGACAAGACTGACTATGATTTCACCGGCTGTTTTATGCTGAAGTCCGGTGAAGGCCACGGCTGTTACAGATTTTTCTGCCAAACCGCTTCAGGATGGCGACTGGATGGACTTATACACTGGTGATGACCCCATGCCGGTTTGTATGACTTTTTCGTCCGCCGATCCTCAAAGACTGATTAATCACAATGACTTCCGTCGCCCGCTTCCGTCGTTTTTCTTGAAACGATAAGGACTGACGGAACATGGAATTTATCCCAAACAAGAGTTAAAATGAGAAAAGAAATATTTTTCGTTGCACTGTTGATTTTTATGTCCGGTGCAATTTTCGGTCAACAAAGAACTACCGATTCAACCAAAGTTTTACAATTAAAAGAAGTAATTGTCACGGCAAACCGCTTGCCGGTTACCCTGAAAAGAAATCCCGGCGCTATGTCGCTGGTTACTCCCCGGATGCTTTCGATCATGCCGAAGGGCATCGGCGCCGAGGAAGCCCTGAGACTCGTTCCCGGTGTGCGCATCGACAACCAGCATGACGGCGAACGAGTTCATCTGTCGATTCGCGGACAGGGCATTCTTACCGAACGCGGACTTCGCGGCATAGGCGTACTCATCGACGGCATACCTGTAAATGACCCTTCAGGCTTCACCCCCGATTTATATGATGTAGACTGGTCAACAGTACAGAAAATAGAAGTCCTGAGAGGTCCTGCAGCCGGCTTATACGGTGGCGGCAGCGCTGCCGGGGTCATCAACATCACAACGCAGAACGGCGGGCCCAACCCCGTCGGCGGAGAAGTAAGCCAATCCCTGGGCTCTAACGGCTTCGCCAAATCGCTCATTCAACTGAACGGAAGTAAGCAATCCCTTGATTACCGCATCAGCTATTCACGTACCGGCGGCGACGGTTACCGCGATCACCAGGCGTTCTGGAGCAACAAGCTTTCTGAAAAAGTAACTTTCCATCCTTCAAAGAAATTGTCGGTAACGCAGATCATCTCCCACACCGATTACTTCCAGCAGAACCCTGAAGGGCTGAACCTGGGACAATTCAATGACCTGAGGCAGGCTAATCCAGACGCATGCCCGTTTAACGAATACCAGAAAACCAACCGCACCACTGCCGGCATCCATGCAACCTATAAACTCGGCGAAAAGCAGGAAATTGAAGCTACCTCATTCCTAAGGTCCTGGCGATACAAAGAAACCAGCAACCGTTGTGCCGAATACCGTTCCATTACCAATCCCGGACTAAGCGCCCAATACAATCTGCATATGGCCGTAAACAATTTAAAGAACACGTTCAGCGTCGGGACCGACTTTAAATGGCAGCATATCGACATGTATAAATTACAAAGCATGAGCGATCCCGACAGGGTAGAAAGCACGGATGAAACAAACCTCGAAAACGACAGCCTGCTGGCAAATCAGATTATTTATCAGCGCAGCAGCGGGATTTTTGTCCTTGATAAAATTGAATTCGGCAAGTTTAGCCTGATAGCAAACTTCCGTTACGACGACATGAACAATGAGCTGACCAATAAGATGTATGCACCTGATACGGCTAAAACCACCAAAAACTTCTCCAGAACATCCTTTAGGATCGGGGCCAGCTACGGTTTCACTGACGAGCTAAACCTTTTTGCCAACTTCAGCCAGGGATTTATGCCGCCCTCAACGGAAGAACTGGCCAATAACCCGGTCGGTTATTCAGGATTCAACACCTACCTCGTCCCGGCAACCTCCAATTGTATTGAAGCCGGTATCCGCGGCTTCCTCGGAGAAAAACTGAATTATGAAGCTACTTTCTTCTCAATGAAAACCGAGAATGATTTCTTCCGGTTCAAACAATCAGGTCGCGGCAACCAGGAGGTATTTTATGGTAATGCCGGTAACAGTGACCGTATCGGTATCGAAACCTACCTGTCATACGCCATCCTGAAAAACCTGACACTGCAACTCTCCTATACCTATGCCGATTACAAGTATACATCAGCCGACGTTGACCCCGTATACACCGATACAGCTTATGTTCTCACGCTCCCTCCTGCTTCGGGACAGTGGTTGCCCAATTCGCCAAAACACCAGTTATATGCCGAAGTAACCTATGAACTTAACCATCACCTGCAGTTCAGTCTGGCCACCGAATACCAGTCAAAATGGGCCATCTATACCGATGCCAAGGCATACAGCGGGGAAATGGATCCCGCCATTTACCAGAACTGGCAGGACGGATTCAACCTGTACCACGCCCGTATTGCTTACCTGTGGAATTTCTGGAAATTAAACGGGGAATGTAGTTTGTATGCCCGCAATTTCACCGGAGAAAAATACATGGCTTTCACGGAACCTGATCCTGACGGCAATTCGTATCAGCCTGGTCCCGGAAGGGAATTCCTGGCAAACATTAAAATCAATTTTTAATTTTCGTCCCGTGAGCACTGAAATTCGTTCACCTGAAATATCCTGATCTGAGAGACGGAGAAAAACGGATCTCAGCGGGATCATAATAAAATAAGAGGCTGCGCTATTAAGTCAGCCTCTTGTTTTATTCAGGGAAATTAAAACGGGAAACAGCCCCTAATAGGCGCGATGAAAATTACCGGAAGGAATTCCCCTGCGCAACAGTTTTCTATTCTTCCTTGTTATTCTCAATGATGTCAAAAATTGACATTTGGTTCGGGCCTACGGCATCTTCGCGATGTTCGGGATACTTAGCATGAAGTTCAATGTATTCACGGATAGCCCGGCGGTGAAACTTATTGGGAGTAATGCCGTTTTTCTTGCAGTATTTCTTCACCTGCTTATGTAATGCTTCCGGAATTTTGAATTCAACCTTATAGAATTTTGCCTTCCGGAATTTTTTCTTTTTAGCCGACGCCATGATCCTGAAATTTTGTCCAGGGCAGATTCCCGGGATATCATGGAAATCCATACCGGAATTCTTCCCTGGTTAATACGCTTATTTACTGTTGAAAGCGGTAAAGATAAGCCAATAGGAAGTTTTGTCAATTTCCGGCGCCCGAAGGTTTTCAATATTTATCAACAGCAGATTATTAACGTCCGGTCACAATATCGCCGATATCGTTCATAATCTTCCTGGCCAGGGTGTCGGCTTTGGCCAAGGAATCGCTCTCGGAATAGATGCGGATAATGGGTTCTGTATTCGATTTGCGCAGATGCACCCATTCCTTGTCAAATTCTATCTTCAGCCCGTCAACGGTAATTTTCGGCTGCTTTTCGTATTTATTTTCGATGGAACGGATAATTGCATCAACGTCCATGCCTTCTTCCAGGGTGATTTTATTCTTTGAAATAAAATAGGAAGGATAGGCGTCGCGCAACTCCGAACATTTCTTTCCCGATTTGGCAAGATGTGTCAGAAAAAGGGCAATTCCGACCAGCGCATCGCGTCCGTAATGCAATTCGGGATAGATCACCCCCCCGTTTCCTTCTCCGCCAATCACAGCGCCGGTCTCCTTCATTTTTTCAACCACGTTCACTTCGCCAACCGCTGATGCCAAATAGTTGCCGCCATATTTTTCGGTCACATCACGCAACGCCCTTGTAGAGGAAAGATTTGAAACCGTGTTGCCGGGGGTATTTTTCAGAATATAATCGGCGACTGAAACCAGTGTATATTCCTCGCCGAACATTTCACCGTTTTCACAAACGATAGCAAGACGGTCTACATCAGGATCTACCGCAAAACCAACCGATGCTTTTTTATCAACGACCGTTTCCGACAGATCAACCAGGTTTTCAGGCAACGGTTCGGGATTATGCGGAAAATGCCCGTCAGGGGTGCAGTACAATTCATGAACCGTGTTTACTCCCAAAGCGTGCAGCAAAGCAGGGATGGCCAGACCACCGGTAGAATTCACGCAATCGGCAACCACCGAAAATCCCGCTTTTCGGATGGCTTCCACATCAACCAGGGGCAATGCCAGCACTTTTTGTATGTGTCTTTCTATCGTAGTGCTCTCGGTATCATAATTTCCCAGCGCCATCACTTCGCTGAAGCCAAAATCACCGGCATCGGCAATTTCAAGCACCTGGGCGCCATCGGCAGCATTAAGGAATTCCCCTTTATCATTCAACAGTTTCAGGGCATTCCAGTGCCCCGGGTTATGGCTGGCGGTCAGTATTATTCCGCCTTCTGCTTGTTTGTCGATCACGGCAACCTCAACGGTGGGCGTAGTTGAAAGACCGATATCGGTTACATCAATTCCCATACCCATCAGCGTTCCTGTAACCAGTTGGTTCACCATAAATCCTGAGGTCCGTGCATCGCGCCCGACAATGATCCTGATCCGTTTTCCCGGATTATTCCGTTTTATAAAAACGCTGTAAGCAGCAACAAAACGAACGATATCGGGAGGCGTGAGACCATTGCCCTGTGGGCCGCCTATCGTTCCGCGAATACCTGAAATGCTTTTTATAAGGGTCATAGAATTCCTGTTTTGAATATCGGTATGCAAATATAGATAAATGAGCCGAGGCCTGCCTCACTGCGCTTGAAATCCTTATTTGCAAAGGAATCCGGCGTATAAAACATCTGGCTGATACACAATGCCTATTCTGATGCATGCAGGAAATTTATTACTTTTGCACCGTGAAAGGCAGGATATATAATGGACTATAATTTCGATGAAGATGAGGATTATATGCGGGAATTGCTCGAGCGGTTTGAGAAAGACTCTGAAGGCAACGGCTCCTCATTTTTCGATTCGCAGGAACTCGAAGACATTGTTTATCATTATTTTTCCGGGTCCGATTTTCAGAGTGCCCTGAAAGCCATTGAGCTTGGTTTAAAACGTTTTCCTTCGGACAGCACCTTTCAGCTTCTCAAAGCCCAATATCTTGTGAACAATGATGAACCTGAAAAGGCGCTCAGGCTGCTCACAAAAATTCAGCCTTCCGAACCCGACAATCCCGATATCCTGATTACCAAAGCTGGCGTTCTGAGCGCCATGGACAAACATGAAGAATCCATCCGGGAGTATCGAAAAGCGTTGAAATTTGTCAGTGAAGGCCTTGATGAAATTTATACGAACATTGCCTTCGAATATGAGAACCTGAACCTGTATGACAAAGCCCTCGTCTATCTGAAAAAAGCCTATGAACTGTTTCCTGATAACGAAAGCGTCCTGTATGAAATAGGATACTGTTTTGAAATTGGCTCGATGAATGAACAATCGGTAGCCTTTTTCGATGAGGTTGTCAATAAAAACCCCTATTCCGGGGTGGGCTGGTACAACCTGGGGATGGCATATAAATCGCTGGAACTCTTTGAGAAAGCCATCGAAGCTTTCGATTTTGCTATCGCCATTGACCCGGAATTTATGCCGGCATACTATATCAAGGCACAGACCTACGAAAGCATGGAACTCTTCCGTCAGGCAATCAGGGTTTATAAGCAGACCCTCGAATACGAGAAACCTGATGCGATGGTTTATTATTATATCGGCGACTGTTATGAGCAGTTGAAGAAATACGATACGGCCATCGAATACTATCGGAAATCCATAGAACTGGAGGATCAGCTTTCTGACGCCTGGATGGGGATCGGCATTTGTACCGATGAATTGGGGAAAAAGCAGGAAGCTTTGCCATTCATGCAACAGGCGGTGAAACTGGAGCCCCAGAATGCCGATTACTGGTATATTCTTGCCGATTGTTACAACGACCTGAAGCTTGCGGACGAAGCCATTGAAGCTTACCAGCATGTTACCGAACTTGATGCTATGAATCCTGAAATATGGCTCGATTTTTCCGATCTGTACTTCAAAGAATTAAGCGATATCGACAAAGCGCTTGAGTTGATCGAACAAGGCATCGACCTCCAGCCTTCGAACGTTGACTTCCTTTACCGCAGGATTGCGTACCTGCTTGAAGCCGGTAATACAAAAGAAGCCGTGAGGGAACTTTTCCTGACGCTGCCGCTCGATTATGAAGGTCATAAGTCATTGCTGGAGTATTCCCAAAAGGCGCGCCTCGATCCTTCCATTATGGATGTAATAAGCACCTATGTTGAACTCAACGGATTATAAAACCCTGCTTCATCAACTCATTGAATAAACATTATACCAAAAATTTCTAACCAACTCATTGTTTCATGGGACTAACTGAATGGATTGCCAGCACGGCTGTTGCAGTAATCGGGGCAACAGCTTACCCGGGAGTTTTTATACTTATGATGCTCGAAAGCATGGTCTTTCCGGTTCCCAGCGAAGCCGTCATGCCCTTTGTCGGCTTTCTGATTGTCGACGGGCAATTCACTTTTACGGGAGCCATCATTGCGAGTACGCTCGGAAGTATTACCGGTTCATTGATTTCATATACGATTGGATTCTATGGCGGCAAACCATTTGTTCACCGTTTCGGGAAATTTTTACTTCTGAATCCGCATCACCTGGAAGTTTCACAGCATTTCTTTGACAAGAAAGGCGAAATCACCATATTGATTTCCAGGTTTATACCAATTGTCAGGCATCTGATTAGCATCCCTGCCGGTTTCGGTAAAATGAACCTTGTGAAATTCTCCATTTATACCATTGTCGGCGCCGGTCTTTGGAATTCATTCCTGACTTATGTCGGTTTCAAACTGAAATCAAACTGGGGAGAAGTAATGAAATACAGCCACATCATCGACCTGGTCGTGATCGTAATCCTGGGCGCCGCTCTGCTCTATTACCTGTACAAGATCGCACTTTCCCTTTCGAAAAAGCGGGCAAACTAACCATGAGACTTTTCGGGCTGACCGGAAATCCCCTGGGTCATTCGTATTCCGGGGAATACTTCACCCGGAAATTTTCGGACGAAAGAATCGCAGGCTGCCGGTATGAGCTGTTTCCGGTTAATGAGGCCGCGCAGATCAGGAAAATTGCCGAGGATCGCGCTGAACTCGAAGGGCTGAATGTCACCCTTCCATTTAAAAAACCGGTTATCCCATACCTTGATGATCTGGACGAAGCCGCGAAAAAAATCGGCGCCGTTAACTGTATCCGGATCAGCCGCCGGAAAGAAGGAATTCAGCTTAAAGGATACAATACCGATGCCCCTGCCTTCAGGGATTCCTTATTACCACTGCTTGACGCACGGTACAACAGAGCGCTGATCCTTGGTACCGGCGGATCGGCACAGGCTGTTCAGTATGCCTTGGGCCAACTCAATATCGGTTTCAGGTTAGTTTCACGGAATCCAGGATCCGACAGGCTCGCTTACGGACAGTTGGATAAAGCAATTCTTGGCGATTATTTGCTGATCATAAATACCACCCCGCTAGGGATGTACCCCGATACGGATTCATGCCCTTCCATACCCTATTCGTCGTTAACGGACAGGCATCTGCTATACGATGTGGTTTATAATCCCGAAATGACCCTTTTCCTCAGGAACGGACTTCAGCAAGGCGCTTCGGTCAAAAATGGACTTGATATGCTCCGGCGGCAGGCAGAATTATCATGGGAAATATGGAATGAGCATGCCTAAGGAATAAGAAAATTTATACCTATACTCATTCAGCCACGAATTGCACGAAAAAAGCGCAATCAACACGAATGGTGATCAATGACAGGATGATAGCCGCCAATTCGAAAAAAACAATGGATATTTATTGAACTGCTTTTCATGATAGCCGGAAACCCTTGGATCAGAATCAGGATCAGAAGTTCGCACTCTTCCGGCAGCGTCAATATCCGAAGAAAACCTTGCCCCGTGGAAGCCTTCAGCTTTATTCCAAAAATCGTTTTTTGCTTTAATAAATGGACAGAACTGCGTAAGTTTGTTTCCTGAAAATGTAATTATTGATGCGTACACTTTTTCCTTTCGTATGGCTTGCATGCCTGGTTCCTCTCCTGTTCTCCTGCAAACCCCATAAGACTGTCAGACAGGAGGCAAGCGTAGTTGTTAGCATTCTGCCACAGAAATACCTTGTCGACAGGATCTCGGGCGGTAAACTTGAGTGCGGGGTGATGATCCCTCCCGGCGGCAACCATGAAACTTTCGAACCATCGCCCCGTGATATGGAAAAGGTTTCCAAAGCAGGCATTTATTTTACCATCGGGGCGCTTGATTTTGAAAAGGCATGGGTTGAGCGGGTAAAAGCCGTAAATCCGGGACTGGAGATTGTGAATACGGGATCTGGTATCACGATGATCGAAGGGCATTCGCACGAAGGGCATGCATCCTGCGCTGTCGATCCGCATATCTGGTTGTCGCCTGATGCCGTCAGGATACAAGCCCGGTCAATATGCGAAGCGCTTTGCCGGTATGACTCCTCTTCAAAGACGCTGTATGAAAGGAACCTGGATTCCTTCCTGCATGAAGCCGACTCGGCCGATCGTTATATCACCAGTCTCTTTGAGCCTCACCAGGGCAAATCTATCCTGATTTATCATCCTGCCCTGGCTTATTTTGCGCGCGAATACGGCCTGAACCAGTTGAGCATCGAACACGAAGGCAAGGACCCTTCGCCTGTGCATATGCGCGAAATCATCGACCTTGCAGAAGCCAGAAGGATAAGCGTTATTTTTGTTTCCAAGGAATTTGATACCCGTCACGCGGAAACTATCGCAAAACAGATAAACGGACGGCTGGTTACATTTGACCCGATGGCATATAACTGGACAACAAACATCATGCATCTGGCCGACCTTATCGCCCAAAGCATGGCAAATCAGAAACCGGGGGATATTCCGGCTAAAAACCTCAGTTCAAAATCCAGACCATGACAAAACTCATCCAGCTCACCGATGTAAGCGCCGGATACAACGACGAAGTTGTCCTGAGGGATGTGAACCTTGAGATCAACGATCTCGATTTTATTGGCGTGATCGGTCCTAACGGTGGCGGGAAAACCACGCTGATCAAGGTATTGCTTGGCCTGATCAAACCCCTTAAAGGAACGGTGACCCGGTCGGACGAAAGATCCGGCGGTTTTATCGGTTACCTTCCACAAGCATCACAGGTTGATAAAAAGTTCCCGATCACCGTGCTTGACATTGTGCTTTCGGGGCTCATGTCGGCACGCGGAAGGTTTTACCGGTATTCGAAGGATGATAATATCAGGGCTCATCAATTGCTGGCACAGATGGGGATCGGCGGGCTTGCCCACCGGACTTCCCGCGAACTTTCGGGCGGACAGTTGCAACGGGTATTCATTTGCCGTGCCCTGATATCAAATCCCCGTCTGCTGATTCTTGACGAGCCCAATACCTTTGTCGATAACCGTTTTGAGAGCGACCTGTACCAACGCCTTATCGAATTGAACAAGAAAATGGCCATAATGATAGTTACGCACGACGTAGGGACTATCTCTTATTATGTAAAAACAATTGCCTGTGTAAATGTATATCTGCATTACCACCGGTCAAACATCATCACCGAACAGCAGTTAGCCGATTACAACTGTCCGTTGCAGATCATAACCCATGGCGATATACCCCACACTGTCCTGCAGAAGCACGAACATGATCATCAACACAGCTTACCCGACCATGATTGATACCATCCGAGAATTATTTTCCTACGGCTTTTTCAGGAACGCTATGCTGGCGGCTGTGATGTCGTCGGTGGCATGCGGCATCATCGGTTCATATATTGTTTCCCGCCGGATGGTTTTCATCAGCGGCGGTATTACCCATGCTTCGTTCGGGGGCATCGGGATCGGCTATTTCCTGGGCATGAACCCTATCATCGGGGCGGTGGTCTTCAGCCTGCTTTCGGCGTTCAGCATACGACTGGCTTCCAGACGGACCGAAATCCGCGAAGATTCCGCAATCGGTATTGTATGGTCGCTGGGTATGGCCCTCGGCATCATCTTTATTTTTCTTACTCCCGGTTATGCCCCCAACCTGATGAATTATCTATTCGGAAGCATCCTTACCGTTTCGGTTCCCGATTTATGGCTGATGCTCATCCTTACTTTAATTACGATCTTGTTTTTCGGTTTTTTTTACCACACCATACTTTTCATCTCTTATGATGAAGAATATGCCCGCTCACACAACGCCCCCGTTGAATTGTTCAATTATATCCTGCTGTCGCTGGTGGCGCTCGCCATCGTACTGCACATCCGTGTGGCAGGAATTATCCTCGTTATTTCCTATCTCACCATTCCGCAAACCACTGCCAACATTTTTGTCAGCGACCTGAAACGGATTATGCTACTCTCCATCATCATCAGTTTTGTGGGATCGTTTACCGGGCTTCTGATTTCGTACTACATGAACCTGCCGTCGGGTGCTACCATTATTTCCGTTTTTGTCCTGATTTTTATACTGGCCCGCATAATAAAATCGCTGTCGTTGAAAGCCGGCATCAGGAAAGCCATGAAAGCATAAGCGCCTGACTGCCTCCGTTTCATGGAAAAGTTTTTCAAGGGTCAACCCTGATCCTGCAAACACAAAGTCTTTAAAAATAATTTGCCGAAACTGATGAATTTTTTAATTTTATTGACTTAAAATAAGCATCAGCCCCTGATGCGGTGCCGAACTGATAATCCTGTTAAGCCTTTGCAACTTAAATGATCAAATTATATGACAACACAACCCGAAAACGAACCTATCTGCTGCCCTCCTTTTGAACCGGCGCCATGGGATGATAAAATGATTGAATGGAACAACAAGCTATTCCTGAAATCGCATGTTTGCACCTTCTTTTACATGCCGCTCAATTTCGACAAAGCCATGCGACGGCTCGACAAACTGGTGAAGCAGGAAAGCGCTGCGGTTCAGGATTACCTATGCCTGAGCGACCACACATCGAAGTGGAACATGGATGTTTACCTGGCCGTGGACAAGACCGTTCCCGGAGCCGAGAATGTAACGCTGAGCGGAAAATTTTATTCCAAGGTGTATGAAGGACCTTTCAGCGACACCGGAAAATGGTGCAAGGACTATGAAAGCATCGTCAAATCTAAAGGAATGGCAGTAAAGAAATGGTACATGTGGTACACTACCTGCCCGAAATGCGCCAAAAAGTACGGAAAAAACTATACGGTGATCATGGGACAGGTTGAATAGACTGATATTTCGTTAGCGTATTTGCGTGTATGAAACATTGGGGATTGTAGTCTTCGGCACTATCCATTGGCACAAACTTCGATGCAAAGCAGGTGATTCGAATTTACCAATTAAACTCCAATGTTTTATACACAAAATATGCCTTTCCTGATTGTTTCTATCAATCAAATATTGTTAATTGATTTTCCTTTATTGGTGATATTTCAAGAATGAAATTTCCCCATTCTGAGAAATTTATGTTTAAACAATACTTCTCGTTTAAATAGTCTATCTGTTCTTCAATTTCTTTTTGGGGAATAGACCTGGATATACTTAATAAATCTAACCGCATCAAAATGTCTTTAGTAAAAACCCTTTTAGCATCTGAGAACGTAATTGATTTCAAAAACTCTTCTGTCTTGTAGTAATTAAGGAGTAATATTGTATAAACAGCAAACTCAATTTTATCAAATCCAATAAAATAACATGTATCATCAAGCATTACAGGTCTGCCATTTTGCGGTAATACCAATGTGAAATGAAATGTTTTATACAAACCTGAAATTGCGACTTTGTATGGTTTGAAAGAATATTCCCCGATACCAAAAATTGAGAATAAAGGTTTTCCGTTATAAATACTCGATTTTCTTGCTTGAAAAGATGAAATGTTTTTTTTCAGGTATTTATATGTCGCAGGGTATAACCGTTGAATATAGGATGTTTCTTGTCCTACTCTTGTTTGAGTGACAATTGTAAATTTCCTTGTATTTTTAATTACCGTGTTTTTTAGATCAGAACTTTTTAAAAAACCATATACTAGATCTTCTTCGATTGTAATTTCTTCGGAAAGTTTATTAATAAAGTGTCCTCTTATCATTTCCAGTTCCATAACGTTTGCACAATCATGTTTTATCCCTTGTCTCCACTCGAAAGGGCAAACGCCATCTATATTTTTTGTCGCTTTATAATCGTCAATGTTTGAAACAAATTTAGATTTAACCCAGCCGAAGCTCAATTTCTTATTTCTATTATAGAAATCAAACTCAGTACATTCAATACTTGGGTTTGAATTGAGCTGACAAACCAGTAATGAGGCTTCAACAGAAACATTAAATTCGTTTTTACTATCAATGCAATATTTTTCTATCTTACTTACTTTGTATTGTTTTTCTTTTTGGTCAAATAAAATATTTTTAATTACTGAATTTTTAACCAAAAAAGCTAAGTGACCATTATGAGATTGAAAAGCATCAAAAAGCATCAATGTAATATATTCTGCAATATCAAAATTGCCTTTCCCTGTCATTGCATCTAAACCGCTTTGATTTTTAAAATTTGATTTTTGAGGCAAATTTGAAGAATTCAAACTGCCCAATTTTGAATTTGTAACCCAAGGCGGATTCCCAATAATTAATAAGCTTTCTTGTGGGTATTGTTTAGAAATTTTATTGAAATCAAAATCAAAAATACTAGCGTGGATAATATTAATTTCGGGTTTGTTAATATGAGGATTCGAAAGACAAAAATCAATAATGTTAAACTTTGTTTCCCAAACATAGGGTTTGTATATTTCTATTCCAAACAACCTTTTTATAGTTTTAAAACAAGATAACGATGCAACAATAAAATTTCCTTTTCCACAAGTAGGTTCAATTACAATTTCAGGTGAATTATCAATTTCGAATAATTGTTTAGTCACTTTAAATGCCAAATCCCTGTTTGTTTGGAAATCACCATACTCCGCCCGGTCTGGTTCTTCGAATATACTATTAGCGGTATCAGAAACAGATTCTTTCAGCTTCTGAAATTCATCATTATTATCAAAGAAAGTATTGATACCGAAGGTATCAAACATTTTTTGATTCGCTTCTTCAAAGGCTAAATGATTGATTAAAAAGTCTTTAAAAAAAGTACAAACTTGTGATGAGATATTTGCTTCAAATATTCTCATTATTTGGTCACTTTATCAATAACTTTACTTATCCCATCTACTGACTCAGTAAGAGAAACTACCCTTTGGTATTGAAGCCGCCATTGTAATGCGTTTGAAATGGTCAAATATCCTTGAGCTGGAGGTGATTGTAGAATTTGTTTAGCTAACTTATTTAGTGTTATTTCATCGGCAGGAATATTTTTATCATTCAGATACGCAACAATATCTTCTGCATTAGCCTTATCCTTAACCATTTCGCACAAACGATATGTTGTCGTGTAGTCCGCTGTACGCTCTTTTGATATAAATGAGCAACTAACAAAGTCAAGTATAGCGGTTTTGGTTTTTGGTTCATCTATTTTGTCGTAAACAAAAACAAGTAAGTTGTACCCAAGTCCAAAAATCTTTTGTTTAGCATCTTTAAAGGGGCAAGATGATTGAGGTTGTTTTATTGAGGTGACTTTAATGTCCGTCAATATATCGTCCGACGGCAAATCAATTCCGTATGCTGACGAACCTATTGTTGTTTCATATTTTGCATTCAGTTGTTCCTGAAACTTATGCTCAATATGCGTCCCAACAGCTTTTCCGTCAGTTACACCAAAAAGAGATTCATTTTTAATATTTGATTCTGCTATACAAAAGGCTTTGGCTTCTGCTATTAACTTATCAATTGTCAGTTTTTCTTTCATCCCAGTTCCTTGTATTTTAAGCGATAAATTTAATCATTTTTTCCTCTACTTTGGTATGTTGTTGATTTTCTTAGCATGATTCGAAACAATAACATGTATCCAAACCTTGAAGATTCAATCAACGATTTTTGATCAGAACAGAAAATTTCATAACCGTTAATCGGTTTTCTTCTCCACCCAGCGATAATCCTTAAAATGAAGAATACGGGCATCGGTATTTTCATAGCCGTTAGCCGGCAAAGGCTGTTTGAACCTGAAATTGTATTGCAATCCCGGCAGGTTATACTCCGGCAGGAATTTGTTAAAATCCTTGCCATACGCTGACAATGCGCCTAAAAAATAGCGGACAATATCGTAACCGAGAAAAGCATCTTTCTCTATCAGTGGCTGAGCGCCGTACTTTTCGCGAAATGCCGTTTCAAATTGTTTCGTATTCCCGGCGCTGAAATCAACAAATGAAGAAACTACCTGGTGATAATCCATGTTCATCAGGAATTCGGTTTCCATCTCTATGTCCTCCCACCCCGGGATGCCAAAGAGCACTACATTTCCCGATTTTGAATAGGCATTCAGTTTGGAAACAAAAGCCGGAACCACCGACCGGTTTGTTGAGAAGAGAATGACAATATTCATACGCTTGGGATCGATGACTTTACTTACGCCTGAAAAACCGGCATTTTGGTAAATTACCTGCGTCAGCGTCAATCCGGGGGAGTTCAGTTTTTTAACCGAATCGGCAAAAGCAAGCGCCATCACTTTGTTTTCCTTATCGGTATTGCACACCGAAATAATATTGGCGCCCGGGTAATAATTCGTAACGCTCAAAGCAAGGGCATTTGCAATATCCTGGTCGCCGGGATAAACTTTATAGACCCATGGATTTTTCTCGAGGATGGAATTTCTCCTGGAAAGGGGGTTCACAATCGGGATCTGGTGTTGCGAGGCAAAACGCGCTGCTATCGGGAAGCTTTTCACATAAAGAGGCCCTATTATCAGGTCCATCCCGGCCATTTCGCTCCTGCGCAGCGCCTTTTTCACTTTCAGGGTATCTTTCTCGGAATCGGCATCATAAACATGGAAGTTTATCCGGTATCCTTCTTTTTCCAGCGTATCTAGCGCTATCATAGCTCCGGCATAGAACTGAAAGAAATCGAACGTCTTATATTTATTCAGTTCCGGGAGCTTTTCGACCGGCGTCTTAATGATACTGTCGGCCATTTCAAGCCTGAGAGGAAGCAACAAAGCCACCTCAAATACTCTTCCGCTGTTCTTTACAAACGGTTTAGCAGATACGGCATTACTCACAGTTTCCGTTTTCCCTGATTTCTCCTGTCCGGGAAGTACTGTTTTCCCTTTCTGCATGATCCCGGCATTTTCCCTGAGCCTGATCGTCTGGCCTGTTTTCAGCCCGTCTTTCAGCTCCGGATTAAGGCGCAGCAGTTCCTCTTCGGAAATATTATACTGTTTTTCAATACTATAGAGCGTCTGGCCTTGTTTCACCTCTATCAGTCCGTCTCCAGAAACGCCTGGTGCCGGAGGTTCCGGTTCTTTCTTTTTCTCGGCTTCAACCGTCGGTTTAGCCGCCTGTATAACGGGAACTTTCAGAATCATCCCGGTTTTCAGTTCGGTCATCGACGGATTGGCTTTTATCAGGTCGTCAACGGTAACCCCGTATTGTTTTGAAATGCCATACAAAGTCTCTTTTTTGCTCACCTCGTGTTCGATGAATTGCTGTTTTGAGGCCTGAAATTTAACAGTATCCATTACTTTATCGGAGATCTGTTTTTGCTTTTCCGCGGCAGGCTGACCGGAGGTTTCACCATAAGGGATACGCAGTACCATTTCTACCTTAAGCCCCTCTTTTTCCACATCGGGATTCTCGGCTTTGATGACCTCAACATCCACATTATAGGCTTTGGCAATAGCAAACAACGTTTCGCCCTGTTTGACAAAATGGAGGTAATAAGGTTTGCCCTTATATTGCTCAACGACTGTAGACCGTTTGATGGCAGCTTCCTGGGCAAATCCGGCCTGAAACAGGAAACCGGCGATTAACAGGAAGATAAAGAATTTTTTTTGCATGAAGTACTGCTATATATAATCCCACTTGCGCTTGCTATTCCCATTCGATGGTAGCCGGAGGCTTGGAACTGATATCATAAACCACCCTGTTGACACCTTTCACCTTATTGATGATCTCGCTGGATATGGATGCAAGAAATTCATAAGGCAGGTGCGACCAGTCGGCAGTCATGCCATCGGTTGAGCCTACGGCGCGCAATGCGACAACATTTTCATAAGTACGTTCATCACCCATAACGCCGACACTTTGAACAGGAAGCAGTATAGCGCCGGCCTGCCAAACTTTATCGTAAAGGTCGTTTTTTTTGAGTCCTTCGATAAATAAAGCATCGGCTTCCTGAAGTTTCTTCACCTTGTCCGCGGTTACTTCGCCCAGTATCCTGATGCCCAAACCGGGCCCAGGGAATGGATGGCGATGAAGAATATCCGGGTCGATACCCAGCGTATGCCCCACCTTGCGGACTTCATCCTTGAAAAGGCTCCGTAAGGGTTCGACAATTTTCAGTTTCATGTATGCCGGCAGACCTCCCACATTATGATGGCTTTTGATGGTAGCCGAAGGCCCTTTCACTGAAACCGACTCGATAACATCGGGATAGATGGTGCCCTGCCCCAGCCACTTTGCGCCTTCAACAAGATGCGCCTCCTGGTCAAACACGTCGATAAACGTCCTTCCGATAGCTTTTCGTTTGTATTCAGGGTCCATGATTCCTTTCAGGGCAGCGAGAAATTGTTTGCCGGCATCAACGCCTTTGACGTTAAGCCCCATGTGTTGATAGGAAGCCAGTACCGACTCGAATTCATTCTTACGCAGAAGACCGTTATCGACAAAGATGCAATAAAGTTGTTTGCCGATGGCCCGGTGGAGCAACACAGCGGCAACCGTGCTGTCGACGCCACCCGATAAACCGAGCACAACTCTATCGTCGCCGATTTTCTCCCGGAGTTCATGTATGGTAGTTTCCACAAACGAGGCGGGTGTCCAATCCTGGGAACAGCCGCAAATGTCGACAACAAAATTTCTGAGCAGGACAGCGCCTTCGGTAGAATGATATACTTCCGGATGAAACTGGATTCCATAAGTCTTTTCACCCGTCACCTGAAATCCGGCAACAGCCACATCGCGTGTACCTGCAATAATCTGGAAATTATCAGGAACTTTCTGAATGGTATCGCCGTGGCTCATCCACACCTGGCAATTCTGCGACATGCCGAGCATGAGATCAGATCCGGGGCCTATATATTCAAGATTAGCCCGCCCGTACTCACGTATTTTAGATGCAAGAACTTCCCCACCGCTGCTCATCGCCAGATACTGGGCCCCATAACAAACACCCAGCAAAGGCACTTTTGACCGGATACCGGAGAGGTCAGGAATGGGCGCTCCTTCATCTCTTACCGAGAACGAGCTGCCGGACAGGATCACTCCTTTAATTTCGCCTGTTATGGCCGGAAAATGGTTATAAGGATGTATTTCGCAATAAACGTTAAGTTCGCGCACACGCCTGGCAATCAGTTGTGTATATTGTGAACCGAAATCGAGGATGAGAATGGTTTCATGCATGCAGCAAAGATAAAAAGTATTCCGCGGCTGCAAGCACTTTATGTTTACTTCTTATTTACCGGAGTAGTAAAAACAGCGGTATTTCCTGCTTTATCCCATACCGTAAGTTTAAAGACGTTTTTTCCGGTTTTTAACAGTTGATCGTACCTGTAGATCATCAGTCTGTACTTGGGATCCCATTCAACGAGCGCCCACTGCCCGTTAATCTCGCCCCGGTATCCGGCTATTCCGGAAAGGTCGTCTTTTACAATAACCTTAACCGATTTTGCTTTTGATGGCTTTTGATGAACCAGTTTAACAGAAGGTTTCTGGTTGTCGACAGCAATTGAAAATACTCCGAAACGGTTGGTTTCGGCCGAAATCCACCCTCTTTCCATTTTTCCGCCTTCGGAGGAACGCCTTCCGCTACCCGGATTGATATATACAATCAATGCCTTATCAGCCAGCGAGGCCGGAACTTTATCGGCTTTAATGGAAACTGTATAATTTTTCTGAAGCGGGGTTTCAGGATTATGCACCGCATACCGGGCCGAATACAGACCGTTTGCTGTGGGCAGCTCTTTGATCGTCAGATCAAGGTTTTCGTAAAGAGCGCTTGCAGGAATCGTGACATCTAAATTATGGTATATTACCCGATTTGCGATATCGTAATTTATTCTGCAAATGGTATCGGCATCCACTATATCCGTTACCGATACCATCTTACCGGGCTGGCGGCTCACTACAGGTAC